>JADMIO011216383.1_pt1 | contig 20479 bp, 19 predicted proteins | sample 8958161 | NCBI WGS metagenome assembly JADMIO01 (sample SAMN16585339, study PRJNA669376) | soil metagenome | isolation source: Crop rotation soil | place: USA: Cullars Rotation, Alabama | collected 2011 | reverse complement strand
GGCCGCCGGCGGACCGCCGGCGCGGCCGCCTGGTCGGGCGCGGCGGTGGTGAAGGCCTACGAGCCCGTGCCGCGCCTGGTCATCGTGGGCGGCGACCCCACGGCGCTTGCGATCGCCGAGCTCGGCGTGAAGTCAGGCTTCGAGACCACGTTAGTCCGCCCCAAGGGCCCCGAAGCGCCGCCGCCGATCGCCGGAGTCGCCTACCGCCGCGAGGAACCCGGCCCGGCGCTCGAGGCCGTGGGGCTCGATGCCTGGACCCATGTGGCGGTCGCCACCCACGATCTCGACACCGACCGCGCGGCGTTGAAGGCGGCGCTGCCCTCGCAGGCCGCCTACGTCGGCCTGCTCGGCGCACGGCGGCGGCTGGCGGGGCGGCTGGCGGAGCTGGAGGTCGAAGGCATGCCGGCCGCCGCGATCGGCCGGCTGCACGCCCCCATCGGCCTGGATATCGGCGGCAAGGCGCCGTTCGAGGTGGCCGTATCGGTGATCGGCGAGATCACCGCCTTGCGCTACGCGCGGGCCAGCGGCAGCACCTCGACGACCGCCCCGGCCTCGGCCGGCGGGACTCCGGCGCCCCTGCGCAAGAGGGCGTCGGAGGCGGCGAAGACGCTGACCAGCGAGGAGTCCTGATCGCGGTAGGGCCGCACGGTCACCGCGCCGTCGGCAAAGGACAGCTTCGCCCGCATCCAGTGCTCGCGCGCGCCATTGGCCGGCAGGGCGCTCTCGAGCTTCGCGCCGATCATCGGCAGCTCAGCCTTCGCGCCCTGGAGGGCGGCGATCAGCGGCCGCAGGAAAAGCTCGGCGCAGACCATGGCCGAGGCCGGGTTGCCGGGCAGGCCCAGCATGCGGCGGCCACCGGCCAGCACGCCGAAGAAGGTGGGCTTGCCCGGCCGAACGCTGACGCTGGCCACTCTCAGCTCCAGCCCCAGCGCCTCGCCGGCCCCGCGGACCAGGTCGTGGTCGCCGACCGAGGCCCCGCCCACGGTCACCACCAGGTCGCCCTCGGCGGCCCGCAGCGCTTCGACGGTGGCCTCCATGTCGTCCCGCACGGGCCGGGTCCGGCGCACCTCGGCGCCCCAACCGGACGCCAGGAGGGCCAGCGCGCGAGAGCCCGAGTCGTAGATCTGGAACGGGCCGGGGACGGCGGGCGCCTCGACGATCTCCTCGCCGGTGGAGAACAGGGCCACCACCGGCCGCCGCGACACCAGGAGTTCCGCACGCCCGGCGGCGGCCGCGAGGGACAGCCGCCAGGGGTCGATGCGCTCGCCAGCCGCGAGCAGGGCCTCGCCGGCCCGGAAGTCGCCGCCCGCGCCGCGCAGGTTGGCGCCGGGCCTGGTCTCGGGGACGGAGACGCGGTCGCCGTCGCGCTCGGCGTCCTCCTGGATGACGATGGCGTCGCAGCCCTCCGGGACCGCCGCGCCGGTGAAGATCCGCACCGCCTGGCCGGCGGCCACGGCGCCCTCGTAGCCATGGCCTGCGGCGCTCTCGCCGACGATCCGAAGCGCGCCGGGCGTGTCGGCCGCCCGCACCGCCCAGCCGTCCATCGCCGAGGCGCGGAACGGCGGCTGATCGCGCACCGCGGCGATCGCCTCGGCAAGCACCCGGCCCCCGGCTTCGGCCAGCGTCACCCGCTCGGCCGGCAGGGCGGAGACCTCCGCCAGCATCCTCGCACGGGCCTCGTCGACGGGGAGGAGCTTCATGAAGGAGTGTCATCCCGGTTTTCGCCGCAAGGCGAAAGACCGTGACCCATTAGCTCCGGATGGAGGGGGCCGGGGTCCATCATGCGGGTGAAGAGGTCTTCCCAATGCGGATTGTCCTCTTCGATCAGTCGGATTTTCCAGTCGCGCCGCCAGCGCTTCAGTTGCTTCTCGAAACGGATGGCGTTGGTCACCTCATCGAAGCGTCGGTGGAAGACGAGCCTGTCCACGCCGTATTGCTTCGTGAAGCCCGGGACTTCCTTGGCTTTGTGCTCCGCGATCCGACGTTCGAGCGAGTTCGTCACCCCGACGTAGACCGTGCCGCGGAAGGTGCTGGCGAGCATGTAGACCCAGTAGCCCTGTTCCCAGCTCATGGCGCTAATGGGTCCCGGTCTTCGCCTTCGGCGAAACCGGGATGACCCAGGGGGGTTGGCTGACTCTCACCGCCGCCAATCCCCGCTCTTGCCGCCGGTCTTGCTCACCAAACGCACGGCTTCGATGACCATGCCCTTCTCGGCCGCTTTCAGCATGTCGTAGAGCGTCAGGCAGGCCACCGAGACCGCCGTCAGCGCCTCCATCTCGACGCCGGTCTGGCCGGTGGTCTTGACCCGCGCGGTGACCGAGAGGCCGCCGTCCGCCGGCTCCACCCGCACCTCCGCCTTGGTGATCGGCAGCGGGTGGCACATCGGGATCAGGTCGGAGGTCTTCTTGGCCGCCATCACGCCCGCGACCTCGGCCACGGCGCGAACGTCGCCCTTCTTGCCCTCGCCTGAGAGGGCCAGCCGCAGCGTCTCCGGCGCCATCCGCACGAACCCTTCGGCCACCGCCTCGCGGCTGGTCACGGCCTTGTCGGAGACGTCGACCATCCGCGCCCGGCCGGTCTCGTCGATGTGGGTGAGCTTGCTCACGCCTCCATCAGCCGCGGCATCAGCTCGACCATGTTGCAAGGGCCGTGGCGGCTGTCGAGCTGGGCGGCGATCACCTTGTCCCAGCCGTCCTTTACCGCCCCGTTCGAGCCCGGCAGGCAGAAGACGAAGCACCCCTTGACGATGCCCGCCAGCGCCCGAGACTGCAGGGTCGACAAGCCCACCGACTGGTAGCTGACCAGGTGGAAGACCACGGAGAAGCCATCGATCTCCTTGTCGAACAGCGGCCGGATGGCTTCGGGGGTCACGTCGCGGCCGGTGATGCCGGTGCCGCCGGTGGTGACGATCGCCTCGACGCCGTCGCCGACCCAGGCCAGCACCTGACGGCGGATCTCCTCGACGTCGTCGCGGACGATGCCTTTTGCGGCGAGCTCGTGGCCGGCGCCGCGGACGCGCTCGGCGAGCAGGTGACCGGAGGTGTCGCTCTCCTCGTCACGGGTGTCGGAGATGGTGAGGACCGCGATCCGCACCGGCTTGATCGGCCGCGAGGTGTCGATGCGGCCGCCGGGGGTCAGGACAGGGGCGTTCATGGGCGAAAGGACTCCTTCGCCGGCAATCTAGCCGCGCGAGGGAGGGCCGCGAAGGGGGTCAGGCCGGATCGGGCCGGTCGGTCAGGGCGCGGCGGACCGCGAAGGTGCCGAGGCCGTCGATCCGCTCGCCGGAGACGCAGATCTCGACGCCGCGGTGGTGCACGCTCTCGTCGATCATCCGCCGGGCGAACTGCAGCACCGCGTGGGTGTTGTCCGCCGGCACGAGATGCAGCGTCGGGACCGCGTAGCGATCGTCGTCAAGGTAGAGCTCGAAGGTCTGCACGTACGCGACACTCATGGCCGGTGGTTCCTGGGCGGACATTCAGGCCGCCACTGTCGAAATCTGACGGAAGAACGTCCAACACTGGTCCGCCCGTCGAGCACGCCCTCCAACCGAAACGTTTCGAAGCTGAAACGAAAAACTCCATCGCTTCGAAACCTGACGAGGCGTGCTTCTATACCTTGCGACATAGGATCGCAACCTAAATTCGATCATTTGTTACATCAATATACCAAAGTTCAGATGGTTGAATACACGATGCAAGCTGAGCCTTGGGCGCACTTGGCGATACCTGCTCATTTGACTAATTATGAGTAAGCGGCAACCGTTGTGCTGTTTGTGCGTTTCGAAGCCTGACAGCCAAGCTGAAAGGGTCCGTGGAGGGGCTCGTGTCGGACGAGAATCGGGGCGAACGCCTACAAATCATGCTGACGGAAGCGGAACTCTCCGCGCTCGACGATTGGCGTTTCGCACGGCGCATGCCCAGCCGCGCGGCGGCGGTGCGCGAGCTGTTGCGGCTCGGCCTGGCCTCGGAGGGCCATGAGATCGCCGATGGCCGCATGAAGTCGAAGGACTTCGGCTTCACCCGCGGCGGCGACGACGGCTCAGGCGAAGGCGCCCCGAACTAGCGCCAGCGCTCGCGGTCGGCGTGATCCTGCGCCGTGGGCTCGATCCAGCGCTCGCCGTCAGGACCGTGTTCCTTCTTCCAAAACGGCGCCTTGGACTTCAGGTAGTCCATCAGGAAGTCGCAGGCCTCGAAGGCCGCGCGGCGATGGCCCGCGGCCGTGGCCACGAAGACGATCGGCTCACCCGGCGCGATCCGCCCCACCCTGTGGAGGACCACCAGATCGTCGAGGCCGAAGCGGGCCCGCGCCTGGTCGGCGATCTTGCCGATCTCGCTCTCGGTGAAGCCGGGATAGGCCTCCAGCTCCAGGATCGCGGTGGCGCCCGCCTCGGCGCGCGCGATGCCGGTGAAGGTGGCGATGGCGCCGGTCTCGGTGCGGCCCTGCGAGAAGTCGCCCAGCAATGCGCCCGGGTCGAACGGCGCTTCGGTCAGGCGGATCGTCATCCTCCTGCGCTCCTGCGGAGCTTCGGAGGATCGGGCAGCAACCCTCCGTAGCCTCGGCGAAGGAGGGTCATCCGCCGCTCATCGGCGGCAGGAACGCCACCTCGGCGCCGGCCGCGACCGCCTGGTCCCCTTTCACGATGGCCTGGTCGACGGCCACCTGCACGCCGGGCGCGGCCAGCGCCTCGCCCAGCGCAGCGTCCTCGGCTGCCAGCGTGGTGCGAATCTCGGCGATCGAGCCCCCGGCGATGTCCCGCTCGCGCCAGCCGGCGAGGTCGCGCAGGGGGCCGAACAGCAGCACGCGCGCCATGGCTCAGCCGCCGGTGGTGGACATATGGCGCGCGACCGCGGGCGCCGCCCGCTCGATCTGGAAGTCGTGGCCCTTGGGCTTGGCGTCGACCGCCAGGCGAATGGCGGACACAAGGTCGGCATCCGAGGCGCCGGCCCGGATCACCGCGCGCAGGTCCGACGCGTCGTCGCGGCCGAGGCAGGAGTGCAGCGTGCCGGTGCAGGTCAGCCGCACCCGGTTGCAGGCCTCGCAGAAATTGTGGCTCAGCGGGGTGATCAGGCCGAGCCGGCCGCCGGTCTCCTCGATCCGCACGTAGCGCGCCGGGCCGCCGGTGGTGAGCGGGATGTCGCTCAGCGTCCAGAAGCTCTCGAGCTCGGTGCGGACGTCCTTCAGCGACAGGTACTGGTCCGTGCGGTCGGCCTCGATCTCGCCCAGCGGCATGGTCTCGATCAGCGTCAGGTCCATGCCGCGGCCGTGCGCCCAACGGATCAGGTCGGGGATTTCGGCGGCGTTGTCGTGCTTCAGCGCCACGGCGTTGATCTTGACCGCGAGCCCGGCGGCCTGCGCCGCCTCGATCCCCGCCTGCACCTTGGCGAGGTCGCCGCCGCGGGTGAGCGTGCGGAAAAGGTCCGGTTTCAGGGTGTCGAGCGAGACGTTGATCCGCTTCACGCCCGCCGCGGCCAGCTGCGGCGCGAACTGGGTGAGCTGCGTGCCGTTGGTCGTGAGGGTGAGTTCGTCCAGAGCGCCGGACTTCAGGTGACGCGACAGGTTCTCGATCAGGCCCATCAAGCCCTTGCGCACCAGGGGCTCGCCGCCGGTCAGCCGCAGCTTCCTCACCCCCAGCGACACGAAGGCCGAGGCGACGCGGTCCAGCTCCTCGAGCGTCAGCACCTCGGCTTTCGGCAGGAAGGTCATGTGCTCGGCCATGCAGTAGACGCAGCGCAGGTCGCAGCGGTCGGTGACCGAGACGCGCAGATACGTCACCGTGCGGCCGAAGCCGTCGATCAGGGGCGCGCGCTCTTGCGGCTGGGCGTCGTCATAGGGCGTCATACGGCCTGCAAGATAAGGGGGAACGTCGCTTGGCGACAGAGGCCGTCGTCTTGGCCGCAGGGTCGGGCTCTCGTTTCGGGGGCGGCAAGCTGCTGACGCCCTGGGGCGGGGGCGTCCTGCTGGACGGCGCGCTCGCGACCGCCTTCGCCGCCCCGGTGCGCGGCGTGACGCTGGTGACCGGGGCGGACAGCGAGGCGGTGGCTGCGGCGGCGCGGGCCTTCGATCCGCGGGTACGGGTGGTTCACGCCGCCGAACACGCTGAGGGCATGGGCGCCTCGCTGCGCACCGGGATCGCCGCGCTGCCGGCGGATGCGACGGCCGCGCTGGTCCTCCTGGGCGACATGCCGCGCGTGCCCCATGCGGTGCTCGGGTTCTTGGTCGCCGCCGTGCGCGGCGGCGCGCCGGCCGCGGCGCCCACCTACGGCGGGCGGCGCGGCAACCCGGTGTGTCTGGGCGCCGAGCTCTTCCCGCAGCTCAAGGCGCTCACCGGGGACGCCGGCGCGCGGCGCGTCCTCGATGCCCTCGGCGAGCGCCTGGCGCTGATCGAGGCGCCGGACGATGGCGTGCTGTTCGACGTGGATCGCCCGGAGGATCTGCGGCCCTAGACCGTCCGCTTCGCCCGGTCCGCCTCGTTGGCGCTCTTGATGGCGTTGCGGGCGGCTTCCCACTCCGCGTCGCCCCACTTGGAGAGGTCGGCGCGGCCGCGGCCGGCCAGGTGACCGCCGCCGTCGATGGCGATGGTCTGGCCGTTCACATAGGCCGAGCCGGGATCGAGCAGGTAGACGGCGAGGTTGGCGAGCTCGCGCATCTCGCCCACCCGGTTCAGCGGGATCGTCGGATCGGCTTTGCCCGCGCCCTCCGTGGACTGGCCGGGACTGAGGCGGGCCCAGGCGCCCTCGGTCGGGAAGGGCCCCGGCGCGATGGCGTTCAGGCGGATGCCCCGGTTGCCCCATTCGACGGCCAGCGACTGGGTCATCACGTTGAGACCCGCCTTCGACATCGCCGAGGGCACGGTGAACGGCCCGCCGTGCCAGACCCAGGTGGTCAGGATCGAGATGACCGAGGCGTGCTTGCCTTCCTTCAGCCATCGCTTGCCCGCATCAAGCGTCACAAAGAACGACCCGCGGAACACGATGTTGGCGATCGCATCGAAGCCGCGGGAGGAGAGGTCCTCGGTGCGGCTGATGAAGTTGCCGGCGGCGTTATTGACCAGGCCCGTGGGCGCGCCGCCGGCCCAGACCTGGTCCATCATGTCGGTGATCGCCTCGGGCACGCGGATGTCGCAGGCGATGCCCTCGCAGGACCCGCCGTGGGCGTCCATCAGCTCCTTCGCGGTCTCCTGCACCACGCCGCCGCGGCGGCCGCAGATCACCACCTCGGCGCCGAGCAGCAGGCAGGCCTCGGCCATCACCTTGCCCAAACCGGTGCCGCCGCCGGTGATCAGGATGCGCTGGCCCTTCATCAGGCCGGGCTTGAACATCAGGTCGTCGAGGCTGAGCTCGGCCATGGGAAGGGTCCTCCTGTCGGTTGCGGACTGCGCGCCCATGACGCCGCGTCGGTCAAGTCGGGCCATGGTATTGAGCGCTCCGGGAGGGGGCCGCGTCACGAGCGGGGAGGGCGGATGGCGGCCGAGGACGAAACCATGGTGAGACCGGTCCCGCTGGCGCAGGCGCTGGGCGAGGCCGTCCTTCGCGCCTTGGAGACCGACGGCTACTTCGCCTGCGACGGCCGCGGCCGTATCGTCGGCTGCAACGCCGCCGGCTCGGCCTTCCTGCAGTGCGAGACCGCCAACGCCGAGGGCGCCGACCTGAAGCGGCTGCTGAAAGCCCTCGGCGACGAGACCCTGACGCTGCGCTTCCTGAGCGTGCTGCGCGACCAGGCGCTGATCGAGTTCGTCGTGCCGCGGCCCGGCGGCGGCGACGAGTGGGTCGAGGTGCGCGCCCTGCCGCTCGAGGACGGCATGGCCTTCCTGCTGCGCGACGTCACCTCCCGCGAACAGGGCGAGCGCGCGCTGCGGCGCAAGGAGCGGCGCCTGACCGCCCTCAACGAGAGCCTGCGGGTCGCCCACCAGGCGGCGCGGGCCGCCACCTGGGAGTGGCGCGCCGGCGAGCAGATGCGCTGGCTGGACGTGGCCGCCGCCCGCGCCCTGGTCGGACTGCCCGGCGAGCTCACCGACGACGAGGCGGTGGGCGATTGGCGCAGCTTCGTGGTCGCCGAGGACATGCCGGCCGTGGCCGAGGCCCTGCGCGGCCTGCGCGACACCGACGAGACGGTGTTCGAATACCGCGCGGCCGGCGCCGACGGCCGCCGCTGGCTGCGTTCCAGCGCCGCGGTGGTGGAACGCCGCCCCGACGGCGCGGTCGCCCGCGTGGTCGGCGTCACGCTGGACGTCAGCGCCGATCGGCTGGCCGAGGCCAAGCTGCAACGCGAGATCCAGGAGCGGATGCGCGCCGAACAGCGCCAGCAGTTGCTGATCCACGAGCTGAACCACCGGGTGAAGAACATGCTGGCGACGGTGCAGTCGGTGGCGCGCCAGAGCCTCGGCCGCGCGCGCGACGGCGGGCCGCTCGCCGACTTCGAGAACCGGCTGATGGCGCTGGCCTGGGCGCACGACGTGCTGACCAAGGAGCGTTGGGCGGGCGCATCGCTGGGCGCCATCCTCGGGCGCACGCTGGCGCCGCATGCCAAGGCCGAGCGCGTGGAGCTTTCCGGTCCCGACCTGCGCGTCTCCCCAAACATGGCGCTGGCGCTGGCCATGGGCGCGCACGAGCTGGCCACCAACGCGGTCAAATACGGGGCGCTCTCGAACGAGACGGGAAAGGTCACCGTCCGCTGGTCGCTGGAGGGTGACCGCCTGCGTCTCGACTGGCAGGAGCGCGGCGGGCCGCAGGTGACGCCGCCGGCCACCCGTGGGTTCGGCTCACGTCTCTTGGAGCGCGGCCTGGCGCATGAACTGGCCGGGCAGGTGGTGATGGACTTCCTGCCGGCGGGGCTCGCCTGCCGCATCGAGGCGCCCTTCCAGCCCGAGACCGACGAAGACGCCGCCGGCGCCCTGCCGATGGCCGCGGCCGGCGAGGGGGGTCAGGCCGCCCACTGAGGCTTGAAGCCGGGATCCACCCGCTCGATGAAGGCCATGGCGGCGGCCGGCGCGCGGACCTTCCCCTCGTGGATGATGTAGGCGTAGACCTCGCGCGGCCCCTGCGGCGGCGCGGTGCGGTCGAAGGGCGTGTATCCCTCGGGGATGCGGCCTTCGGCGTAGGCCCTGAAGCGGCTGGCCCAGAGGTCCAGGTCCTTCGCATCGTAGCCCGTCGGGATGTCGTCCGAGGCCGACAGCAGCCGCAGGTAGACGAAGTCGGCGGTGATGTCGGGGATGAACGGGTAGTTCTCGTTCTCCGAGTTGCAGATGGCCATGTTGTTGTCGCGGCATAGCCGGACGAACTTCTCGTTGGCGAAGGTGGCGTTGCGCACCTCGATCACGTGCTGCAGCTCGCGCTCGCCCAGCTTGCGCGGCAGGAGGTCGAAGAAGCCGCCGAAGTCGTCGTAGTCGAACTTCTTGGTGGCCATGAACTGCCACAGGATCGGCCCCAGGCGGTCGTCGAGCCGGTCCAGGCCCTGGTTCATGAAGAACTCGATCGACTGGGCGCCGTCAGTCAGCTTCTTGCGGTTGACGCAGAACCGCGAGGCCTTCACCGCGAAGCGGAAGCCGTCCGGCGTCTCGTCATGCCACTTCTCCCAAGTCGGCGGCTTGAAGCTCGAATAATAGGTGCCGTTGATCTCGATCGTGGAGAGGTGGCGGCTGGCGTATTCCAGCTCCCGCTTCTGTGACAGCTTCTCGGGATAGAACACCCCGCGCCACGGCTCGAACGTCCAGCCGCCGATCCCGCACCGGATGCGTCCCGCCTCAGCCATGGGTGTCCCTCCGTCCGCCGCGGCCTGCATACCGCGGCGGAACGATGTTCTCAAGTTGTTCGCTTTACTTGCGCGCCGCCCGGGTCTTGTCGCGCTCGGCCTTGAACTCGCTGCCGGGCTTCCACTCGGGCCAGATGCGGCTGTTGGCCAGCTTCCAGCCCAGCTCGTAGAGCAGCACGCCGTCTTCGACCGCGTTCTCGCCGGTCCAGGCGGGATCGAACTCGTCGGCGGGCTGGTGGTACTTGTCGCGGGTGTAGGCCTCCTGCAACGCGCGGCCACGCTCCTTGCCGCCGTTGACCAGGTCCTGGCCGCCGCCGAACGACAGCGCCGGCACGCCGCGCTTGGCGAAGCTGAAGTGGTCCGAGCGGTAGAAGCTGCCGGCCTCGGGGCGCGGGTCGGGGCTGTAGGTGCGGTTGTGGGTCTTGGCGACCGCGATCAGGTCGTCCTGCAGGGTGAGCGGCGCATTGCCCGAGGTGGTGAAGTCGCGGGCGGGATCGTTGGCGCGCACGCCGTCCATGTTGATGTTCGCCACCGTGGTGGCGAGCGGATAGAGCGGTGAGGCGGCGTAGTACTCCGAGCCCAGCAGGCCCTTCTCCTCGGCCGTCACCCACAGGAACATCACCGTCCGCTCGGGTTTCGGCCCGTGGCCGTAGGCCCGCGCCAGCTCCAGCAGCTCCGCCGAGCCCGAGGCGTTGTCGAGCGCGCCGTTGTAGATGCGGTCGCCCTTGGCGTCGGGAATGCCGACGCCCAGGTGGTCCCAGTGGGCGGTGTAGATGATCCGCTCGTTCGGATGCTTCGAGCCGGTCACGGCGCCGACGACGTTGTGGCTGACCACCTTTTGGGCGTCGATCGCGTAGTCGGTGGAGAAGCTGACGCCCTTCAGCTCGACGGGGCGGAAGTCGCGCGTCTGGGCCTGCTTCTTCAGCGCCTCGAAGTCCTGCCCGGCCGCCTTCAGCATCGCGGCCGCGGCGTCCTTCTGCACCCAGCCCTCCAGCGGCGCGTGGGCTGCGCGCGGGTCCTTGCGGATGACGTCGAAGATCTCGTTGGTGTTGGAGTTCTTGACCGTGGCCCAGCCGTAGGAGGCCGGCGCGGTCTCGTGGATCACCAGGAAGCCCACCGCGCCCTGGCGGGCGGCCTCCTCGTACTTGTAGGTCCAGCGGCCGTAGTAGGTCATGGCCTTGCCGCCGAAGTCGCCCTTGCCGGTCTCGAAGTCGGGGTCGTTGACGAGGACGAGCCCGACCTTGCCTTTCAGGTCCACGCCCTTGAAGTCGTCCCAGTTGCGCTCGGGCGCCTTGACGCCGTAGCCCAGGAAGACGACCGGCGCGTCCTTGACGGTCAGGCGGTCCTGGCCGAGCTGCGAGGCGCGGATGGCGATCTCCTGCCCCTGCGTCCAGGTCCGGGTCTCGCCGCCCAGCTTCACGCTGACCGCAACAGGGCCCTTGGGGATGAAGCGCGCCAGCGGCACGTCCTGGGTCCAGGCGCGGGTCCCGTCCTTCTGGCGGTCGCCGGCCGGCTGCAGCCCCGCGGCCTTCGCCTGGGCGGTGAGGTAGGTGATGGTCTTGGTCTCGCCGGCCGAGGCGGGACCGCGACCCTCGTAGGCGTCGGACGACAGCACCTTGATGTCGGCGATGATCCGCTTGGCGTCGAGGTTGGGCGCGGCCAGGGCTGCGGACGACGCTGCGGCGAACAGAACAGCGCAAAGGACAAGCTTTTGCATTCAGTTACTCGATCGGGGGGCGAAAGTTGCGCGAACCTAGTGGCGTAAGGCGGCCTCCGCCAGATCGTCGCGGTTAGCAAATGTGTCCTCGGCGCAATTCCCCAGTGGATTTTCCCGGTGTAGAGGCGCGGACCTAGTTTTTACCGCGTACGCGCCCCACCTCCCCGTACGGTCAAGCATGCATCTCCGCACCGTCGCCATCCTCGCAGGCCTCGGCCTGTCCGCCTGCGCGCACCCGCGCGCAGCGGACGTGCGCCTGCCGGCCGCGTTCGAGGGGCCGGCGAGCGCCCCCGCCGGCGCGATCGCGCTGGACCGGTGGTGGAACGCCTTCGAGGACCCCGAGCTGACCGGCCTCGTGGAGAGTGCGCTCGCCCGCAACACCGATGTGCGCAGCGCCCGCGCCCGCCTCGACGAGGTCCGCGCCCAGCGCACCGGCGCGATCTATCAGTACCTGCCGCAGGGCGACCTGCAGGGCTCGGCGCGCAGGACCCACACCGAACAGATCTCCGGCTCGGTGGCCAACATCCCCGGCTTCACCAACAGCGGCACCTCGGAGAACTATTCCGCCGCCTTCAACGTGAGCTGGGAGGTCGATCCGTTCGGCCGCGCTTTCTTCGCCGTGCGCGCCGCCAACGCCGAGCTCGACCAGGCGCGCTACGCCTATGAGACCACGCGGGCGCAGATCGCCGCCCAGACCGCCGACGCCTGGTTCCAGGCCCGGGGCCTGGCGATCCAGCTGGCCGACAGCCGCGAGTCGGCGCGCATCCAGCAGGCGCTCTACGACGTGGCCGCCAAGCGCGGCGAGATCGGCATCGCGCCCACCTCCGAGGCCGACCGCGTCGCCGGCGACCTCGCCCAGACGAAAGCCAACGTCGCGGCGCTGGAAGCCCAGCTGCAGGTGCAGAAGCGCGCGATCCTGATCCTCGCCGGCCGGGTGGTCGAACCCACCGCCAGCGTCAGCGCGCCGCCGCAGGTGGGACGTCCGCCGGCCGTGCCCGCGGCGCTGCCGAGCGAGCTGCTGCAGCGGCGCCCGGACGTGCGCCAGGCGCAGGCGGCGGTGCGCTCACAGGCTGACCAGCAGACCATCGCGGCGCTGGCCTTCTTCCCGACCTTCACCCTCACGCCGGGCATCGGCTGGCAGAAGATCGTGCAGCCCAACTTCAGATCGGAATCGGACAGCTGGATCCTCGGCGGCACGGTGCTGCAGCCGATCCTGTCGATCCCGCGGCGGCTGGCCGACCTGAAGGCGCAGGGCGCGCGCACCGAACAGGCGGTCGCCACCTACGAGAAGACCGTGCAGACCGCCTTCCAGGAGGCCGAGAGCGCGCTAGTGACGCTGGACGCCGACCAGCGCCGCGTGGCGCTGCTGACCGACGGCGAGGTCCGCTCGCGGCGCGCCTTCGAGGCCTCGGCCCTGGGCTATCAGCGGGGGCTGATCGACCTGCAGTCCACGCTCAACAACGAACAGGCCTGGCGCGGCGTGCGCGCACAGCTGGCGTCGGCCCAGGTGCAGGCGCTGCGCCGCACGGTCCAGGCCTACAAGGCGCTGGGCGGCGGCTGGCCGGCGCCGGGCTACGCGCAGGCTTCGCGAGGGGGCGGGCAATGACGTCGAGGATCGTGCTGGCTCTGGCGCTGGCGGCGCTGGCGCTCGCCGGCTGCAAGAAACCGCCGGAGAAGCGAAGCGAGGCCGAGCGCGCCCGCGCCGTCAGCGTCGCGCGCGTCGAGCAACGGCCGATCGCCGGCACGCTCAGCGCCTCCGGCGATCTGGTGCCGCGTGAGGAGGCCGCCGTGCTGCCGGAGGTCAACGGCTACCGCGTCGCCCGTGTGCTGGCCGACGTCGGCCAGTACGTGAAGGCGGGCCAGACGCTGGTGCAGCTCGACAGCGCCCTGATTCAGGGCCAGGTCGCCCAGGCCCAGGCGCTCGCCGCCCAGGCCGAGGTGCAGGCCCTGCAGGCGGAGGACCAGGCCGGGCGCGTGAAGGACCTCGACGGCGCCGGCGTGCTCGCGCAGGAGCAGATCGACCAGCGCCGCTTCCAGGCCCGCGCCGCCCGCGCCCAGGCCCGCGCACAGGCCGCGAGCTTGCGGGACCTCCAGACCCGCGCCGCCAAGCTGTCGGTCGCCGCGCCCGTATCGGGCCTGGTGCTGGAGAAGACCGTGCGCCCCGGCGACATGTCGGCCGCGGCCGGCGGCTCCCCCTGGTTCCGCCTGGCCCGCGACGGCCAGATCGAGCTCTCGGCCGAGATGTCTGAGGCCGACCTGGGACACGTTCGGGTCGGCCAGGCCGCGACCGTGACCTTGCCGGGGGGCGTCGTCGCCCAGGGCCACGTGCGCCTGATCAGCCCGCAGATCGACCCGCAGACGAAGCTGGGCGAGGTCCGGGTGCTGCTCCCGGTGCGCAGCGACATCCGCGCCGGCGGATTCGGCCGCGCCGTCTTCCCGGACGCCTCGGCCATGGCCCTCGTCGTCCCCGAGACGGCCGTGCGCTATGATGCCGACGGCGCCAGCGTGATGACCGTCCAGGCCAACAATCGGGTGAAGCGCGTGCTGGTGCAGACCGGCCAGCGCGGCGGCGGCTTCGTGCAGCTGACCCGCAGCCCGCCGGCCGGCACGCGCGTGGTCCGCAACGCCGCGGCCTTCCTGCTCGACAACGACCTGGTCCACCCGGTCGAGGGCGCCGCCGTCACCGCATCCTCCGCCCCGGCCCCGCCGAGGCCGGCGGCCAAATGAGCCTGCCGCACCAGCCTCAGGGCGGCACGCGCATCTCGGCGTGGGCGATCCGCAATCCGATCCCGGTCGTCGTGCTGTTCATCGGCCTCGTGATCGCGGGCCTGATCGCCTACCCGACGCTGGCGGTGAAGAACTTCCCCGACGTCCAGTTCCCGGCCGTCTCGGTCACCGTCACCCAGTCCGGCGCCGCGCCGGGCGAGATCGAGACGCAGATCACCCGCCAGATCGAGGACGCGCTCGCCTCGATCCCCAGCGTCCGCAACATCCAGTCCTCGGTCACCCAGGGTGTGTCGACGACGACGATCGAGCTGGAGATCGGCGAGGACCTGCAGAAGAAGACGGACGAGGTCCAGACCCGGATCGACCAGCTGCGGCCGAACCTGCCGCGCGAGATCGACGAGCCGCTGGTCCAGCGGGTCGAGTTCGACTCGTTCCCGATCTCCACCTTCGCCGTTTCGGCGCCCGCCCTGTCCGACGTCGAACTCTCCTGGTTCATCGACGACACGGTCGCGCGCGCCCTGCAGCAGGAGAAGGGGGTCGCCCAGATCAACCGGGTCGGCGGGGTCAACCGCGAGGTCAACGTCATCATCGACCCCGACCGGATGGCGGCCCACGGGCTGACCGCCTCGCAGGTCAACAACGCGCTGCGCGCCGCGGATATCGACGTGCCGGGCGGCCGGGTCGAGGTGGGCGGCCGCGAGCAGACGGTGCGGGTGCTGGGTGCGGCCAACACGCTCGCGGCGCTCCGCGAAATCACCATTCCGACGGGCGGCGGACGCTATGTGAAGCTGACCGACGTGGCCGACGTCGGCGACGGCCAGGGCGAAAGCCGCGGCTTTGCGCGCCTGAACGGCCGCCCCGTCGTGGGCTTCCAGCTCCTGAAGACCCGCGCCGCCTCCGACATAGACGTCGAGGACCGCGCAATGAAGCGCCTCGACAAGCTGGAGAAGCAGTACCCCGGCGTGAAGTTCACCCGGATCTTCACCCAGGTGACGGAGACGCGGGAGAGCTTCCGCGCCACCCAGCACGTGTTGCTGGAAGGGATGCTGCTGGCCGCCTTCGTGGTGTGGTTCTTCCTGCGCGACTGGCGGGCCACGCTGATCACCGCCTTCGCCATGCCGGTGTCGCTGATCCCGACCTTCTTCGTGATCAAGATGATGGGCTTTTCGCTCAACACCGTGACTCTGCTTGGGCTCACGCTGGTGATCGGCATCCTGATCGACGACGCGATCGTCGAGATCGAGAACATCGAGAAGCGGGTGAAGCTGGGCATGCGGCCGTACGAGGCGGCGATGCAGGGCGCAGACTCGATCGGTCTTGCGGTGGTGGCGACCACGGCGGCGATCGTGGTGGTGTTCGCGCCGGTCAGCTTCATGACCGGCATGGTCGGACAGTTCTTCCGCGAGTTCGGCCTGACCGTCTGCGTCGCGGTGCTGTTCTCGCTGCTGGTCGCCCGGCTGCTGACGCCCCTGATGGCGGCCTACCTGCTGGCGGCCAACATCGTCCACACCGAGCGCAAGCCGTTCCAGGGCTTCTACCGAAACGCGCTCGAGTGGGCGCTCGATCACCGCATCCTGGCCTCACTCGCCGGCGCGATCATGTTCTTCGCCTCGCTGGTGATCATTCCCGTCCTGCCGTCCGGCTTCCAGCCGCCCCAGGATTCCGACTTCCTCTACGTCCAGATCCAGGGCCCGCCCGGCGCCACGGCGCGGGACATGGAAACCGTGGCGCAGCGCGTGACCACGGTCCTGAAGAGCGACCGCGACGTCACCGACGTGTTCGTCGAGGTGGGATCGTCCGGACCGTCCAACCCGTTCAGCGGCGGAGGCGGCGGCGGCGACCTGCGCGCGGCCAACGTCAACGTCCTCTTGAAGACCGAGGGCCGCCGCTCCGGCGACGAGATCCGCGCAGACCTGCGCAAGAAGCTGCGGGAGGTGCCCGACGCCCGCATCACCTTCGCCGAGCTCGGGCCGGGCGGCGGGAGCGGCTATCAGCAGATCCTGACGTCGCAGGATCCGGAAAAGCTGCAGGCCACGGCCAGCGAGTTGGAGCGCCAGATGCGCACCCTCGACACGCTGGCCGACCCGCATCCGTCAACCCCACCGATCGGCCCCGAGCTGATCATCCGGCCGCGCCCGGCCGAGGCCGCGCGGCTGGGCGTCTCGGCCAACGACATCGCCCAGGCCGCCCGGGTCGCGACGGTCGGCGACATCGACGCGAACGTCGCCAAGCTGACCGTGGGCGAGCGGCGGATTCCGATCCGCATCCGCCTGCCCGCCGACGCCCGCGCCAACCTGGAGCAGATCAAGGCGCTGCGCCTGCCCACCGCCGGCGGCGGCACCACCACCCTGGCCTCGGTTGCCGACATCTCGCTGCAGGCGGGCCCGGCGCGCATCCAGCGTCTGAACCGCCAGCGTCAGCTGACCATCCAGGCCGAGCTCAACGGCATCCAGATGGGCCAGGCCGGCAAGGCCATCCAGGGCCTGCCGATCATGAAGAAGCTGCCGGAGGGCGTGAGCCCCGCCGCGCTGGGCCAGCAACAGGCGTTCGCCGAGATGATCGTCTCGTTCATCATCGCGCTGTTCTCCGGGATCATGATGATCTTCGGCGTGCTGGTCCTGTTGTTCCGCTCGTTCTTCAAGCCGGTCGTCATCCTGGCGGCGCTGCCGCTGGCGATCGGCGGGGCGTTCATCGGCCTCCTGCTGTTCAACCTGTCGCTGTCGATCCCGTCGCTGATCGGCCTCCTGATGCTGATGGGCCTGGCGGCGAAGAACTCGATCCTGCTGGTCGAGTACGCCATCGAGCGCGAGCGCGAGGGGATGAGCCAGCGCGACGCCCTGATGGAGGCCTGCCGCGAGCGGGCGCGTCCGATCGTGATGACCAGCCTGGCGATGGCGGCCGGCATGCTGCCGACCGCCTTTGCGATCGAGAAGGGCTCGGAGTTCCGCCAGCCGATGGCGGTTGCGGTGATCGGCGGCCTGATCACCTCGACGCTGCTGTCGCTGGTGTTGGTGCCGGTGGTCTATGAGTTCGTCGACGACTTCGAGAAGTGGCTGAAGCCGCGGATGGCGAAGCTGATCACGCCGCGCGAGGCCGTTCTGCGGCCCGCGCCGGAGGATCGGCTCTAGGCTGAGACGGGGGGCCGGGATGGCCGACACCGAGGTGCTGATCGCCGGCGCGGGCCCGACGGGCCTGGTGCTGGCGCTGGTGCTGACGGCCCAGGGCGTCGCGGTGCGGATCGTCGACCGCGTCGCCGAGCCGGGGACGACGTCGCGGGCGCTGGCGGTGCAGGCCCGCACGCTCGAGTTCTACCGCCAACTGGGCATCGCCGATGACGTGGTCGCCGCCGGCCGCAACGTGCCCGCGGCCAACCTCTGGACCCGCGGCAAGCACCGCGCGCGCCTCGACATCGGCCGCTACGGCCAGGACATCAGCCCGTTCAACTTCCCGCTGATCTACGCCCAGGACGCCCACGAGCGGCTCCTGATCGGCAAGCTCGCCGACGCCGGCGTGGACGTGGAGCGGCCGGTCGAGCTGGCGGCGTTCGAGGAGACGGCCGACGGCGTCCGCGCCCGGCTGCGCCGCGCCGACGGGACGGAGGAGACCTGCGGGGCCGGATTCATCGTCGGCTGCGACGGCGCGCGCTCTGTGGTGCGCCACGCGATCGGCGCGGAGTTTCCGGGCGGCACCTACGAGCACCTGTTCTACGTCGCCGACGTGCAGGCCTCGGGGCCCGCGTTGAACGGCGAGCTGCACGTCGACCTGGAGGATGCCGATTTCCTCGCGGTCTTCCCGCTGCAGGCCGACGGCCACGCCCGCCTGATCGGCACGGTGCGCGGCGAGCGGGCGGCGCATCCCGAGGACCTCTCGTTCGAGGACGTCGGCCGCCGCGCGATGGCCAACCTCGGGGTCGAGGTGGCCAAGGTGAACTGGTTCTCGACCTACAATGTCCACCATCGGGTGGCGGACCGGTTCGCCCGCGGGCGGGCGTTCCTGGCCGGCGATGCGGCGCACATCCACTCGCCGGTCGGCGGGCAGGGGATGAACACCGGCATCGGCGATGCGGTGAACCTGGCGTGGAAGCTGGCGATGGTGGTGAAGGGCCGGGCCGACGCGCGCCTGCTCGACAGCTACCAGCCGGAGCGGATCGCCTTCGCCAAACGGCTGGTGGCCACCACCGACCGGGCGTTCACCTTCATCACCTCGCCGGGGCCGGTGGCGCAGGTCGTGCGCACCCGCATCGCACCGCGCGCGCTCAGCGTGGCGATCCGGCTGCCGGGCGCACGGCGCTTCGCGTTCCAGACGGTATCGCAGACGGTGATCGCCTACCCGGACTCGCCGCTCAGCCAGAGCGGCGGCGGCGAGCGGCTGCCCTGGACGCCGCTGGCCGGCGGCGGCGACAACCACGCCGATCTTCAGGGCTTCGTCTGGCGCGCGCAAATCTATGGCGAAGCGCCGGCGGGCCTCGACGTCGGCGTCCCGCTGGCGGTGTTCCCGTGGGAGGAGCGGTTCGAGGCGGCTGGCCTCAAGCGCGACGCCCTCTATCTGCTGCGGCCCGACGGCTACGTGGCGTTGCTGGTGGAGCGGCCGGATGCGGCGCAGGTTGGCGCCTACTTCAGCCGGCGGGGCCTCGATCCCGCGTCCTGACGGGGGCCGAAATGGGCGACTATGCGATCCACGGCGGGCTGGGCTCGCCCTATTCGATGAAGATGCGCGCCGTGCTGCGCTATCGCCGCCTTCCCCATCGCTGGGTGCAGGTGGGCACGCCGGAAGTGATGACCGAGCTCTACAAGCACGTCCGCGCGCCGGTGATCCCGGTGATCGTCTTCCCGGACGGGACGGTGATGAACGACTCCACACCGCTGATCCGCGAGCTCGAGCGGCGGCATCCCGGCGAGCGGTCGATCGTGCCCGACGATCCTGGGCAGGCGTTCCAGGCCTTCCTACTGGAGGACTTCGCCGACGAGTGGGGCACCAAGGCGATGTTCCACTACCGCTGGGACGCCGTGCGCGACCAGGAGCAGATGAGCCAGTGGCTGGCCTACGACCGGCTGAAGGGCAAGGGCCGCGCGGCGATCCGGAAGGCCGCCGACGTGTTCCGCGAGCGGCAGGTGGGCCGCATGGCGCTGGTCGGCTGCACGCCGGCCAACGCGCCGGTGATCGAGGAGTCGGCGCGGCGCATCTACGCGATCTTCGACGACCTGGCGGCGGACGAGTTCTTCCTGTTCGGCTCGCGGCCCTCGATGGCCGACTTCGGCTGGTACGGGCAGCTGTCGCAGCTGGGCACGGACCCGACGCCGGCCGACCTGATGCGCGAGACGGCGCCGCTGGCGATGCGCTGGCTGCTGACCGTGGACGACGCCAGCGGCCTGGACGGTGACTGGCGCGACCCGACCCTGCCGCCGACGCGGGCGGTGACCGAGCTTCTGAAGCTGGCCGGCGAGCTCTACCTGCCGTTCCTGACGGCCAACGCGGCGGCGGCCGAGGCCGGCCGCGACAGCTTCGAGACTGAGCTGATGGGCATGCCCTACGCCCAGGGCGTGTTCCGCTACCAGGTGAAGTGCCTGGGGGAACTGCGCGCCGCTTACGCCGCGTTGCCAGCCGGCGCGAAGGCGACGGTCGATCCGCTGCTGGACGCGGCGGGCGTCGAGGGCCTCCGCTAGATCTCGCCCCGCAACACGCGGGTGAAGAGGTCCGGGTCGACGTTGCCGCCGGAGAGGACCAGGGCGACCGTGGAGCCGCCGAAGGTCTTCACCTTGCCGGCGAGGAGCGCGGCCAGCGGGGTGCAGCCGCCGGGCTCGACCACCAGCTTCAGCGTCGAGAAGGCATAGCGCATCGCCTCGGTCACCTCGGCCTGGGTGACGACGGCGACGTCGGCCACCGTCTGGTAGTTGATGGCGAAGGTGATCTCGCCGGGACAGGGCGTCTCGAGCGCGTCGCAGATCGACCGGCCGGTGGGCTTGATGGCGATCCGGCGGCCGGCCTGCATGGACTGCAGGGTGTCGTCGAAGCCCTCCGGCTCCACGCCGACCAGGGCGGTGTTCGGGGACAGCGCCTTCACCGCCGTCGAGACGCCGGCCATCAGGCCGCCGCCGCTCATCGGCGTCACCACCACGTCCGGCCGCGCGCCGCGGGCCTCGGCCTGGCGCATGAGCTCCAGCCCCGCCGTGCCCTGGCCGGCGATGATGTGCGGGTCGTCGAAGGCCGGGACGGTGACGCAGCCGCGCTCGCGGGCGATCTCGGCGGCGATACCCTCGCGGCTCTCGGTGAGGCGGTCGTAGAAGCGGA
>JADMIO010703371.1_pt1 | contig 20483 bp, 11 predicted proteins | sample 8958161 | NCBI WGS metagenome assembly JADMIO01 (sample SAMN16585339, study PRJNA669376) | soil metagenome | isolation source: Crop rotation soil | place: USA: Cullars Rotation, Alabama | collected 2011 | reverse complement strand
GGGCCCCTCATTTTGGCCTATTTTCAGCCACTCTTGATTCCTCCCACCGGATCGAGGAATTGAGGGTCCCCCATTTTGGCCTATTTTCGGCCACTCACGATTCCTCCCACTATATCGAGGAATCAAGGGCCCCCCATTTTGGCCTATTTTCAGCCACCCTCAATTCCTCCCACCAGATCCCAGATGTGGAGTAACACAGTTTTATTGCCATCTTTTCAGACTAGTATGGTCAAATAACACAAATTTTCGGTTGCGACAGGATCAGCATTATGCTCTTCACTCTATTCTCATCTGTGGCCTCTTATTCAGACTTATTTCAAAAAGACTTATGGTGGAGAAACACAAAATTTTGGTTGAGGCACAATCAGCATTATGGCGTACTCTGTTCAGCCAGTTCGAGCTATTTCAAATGCACTAAAGGACTTCTAGATTGTTAGCATATGAAGTCACAGCACTCATTGTTTTTTACTATATTTTACTATATTCATGCTATATACGGTACTTCCATATAAAACCAGTTGAAATTATTTATGTTATTTTTACATAAGTAACTCCAACTGGTTGTATATGAAAGTCTGAAGCATGATGTACACAATTTCCCGGTAAAAAATGAGCTATGTTCTTACATAGTCATATCTGAAACCCAGGGGCGGATTAAGGAAAAAATTTAGGGGGGCCAAAGGCCAAAAAGTGTCATTCTATCTAGTATGAAATCAATACATTCTATCTAGCATGAATTTTTTTCTACCATTTTGGGGGGCAAGGCCCCCTTGGCCCCCCTCTGGATCCGCTATGGCTGAGATGATCGAATGACACAAGCACCTCTTGATTATATCCAAACATGCCCAGACTGCTAGAGTTTTCATTGACTTTTATTTTCTTTAGAGACTTTCTATGACGATACTCTTCATTTGGGAAATGTGTTCTCACCTCTTGATATTCGGTATCTCTACTCCTTCCTTCCTGACATAGTCATGTCTGAACCCATCAAATGATACGAGCACCACTGGTCTGTATCCAAACATCCCCAGACTGTCACTGTTGAACATTGGCACCATCACAAACAGGATCATGGAGAGTGTGGCTGCTGTGCATAGTGCCAGGGTCTGTGGAACTGGCATGGTATTTGTTCCACTGAATTAACTATTGAACCTAAAAAGTGACAGTCTGATACTGGCTTGAGGATTTTCAAGCCATTACAGACTGAGTTCAATGCTGTCGTAATAATTTAGTTTACAAACATTTTAAATAGGCAAAGTTTTATATGTGAGAGGCACTGCAAGACTGATGGAAATTTGTACCACAAAAAGGATCATGCTGAGTGTGGCTGCTGTGCATAGTGCCAGGGTCTGTGGAACTGGCATGATAGCTATTTTCACTGACTCAACTGGCACATGGGTTTTAGCACACTAAAACCTAAAGTCTGAAACTAGCTTGAAGATTGTCAAGCCAGATTTCAAACCGAATACAGCAATACTATGATCATTTCTGGTCATATCAGTTGTAGGATTGAGACATTGCATTCTATAGAAGTATTTAATCTCATTTAGCTTCACATTTAGATTCACATAGGCAACTATGCTGCAGATAATGTAATATAATATAATCGATCAATGCTAATCAATTCTAAATTCAATGCTAAATGGACTAAGGCACTCTTAGTAAGCAATGCCTCAATTGTAAAGGCAGTGACATACATAGCCAGTAGCAGATTCAGAGGGGGGCCAGGAGGGCCATGGCCCCCCAAAATGGTAGAATGAATTCATACTAGATAGAATGGAGTTCTCCGAAGAATCCCATTTACACTAGATAGAATGGGACTTTTTGGCCTCTTGCCCCCTCCAACATTAATTTCTGGACCCGCCCCTGTACACGGCCTGGCAACCGTGTGACAGAAGCGGATGTGAGAATATTTTGATTCGAACCATCAATAAAAATTCTCAATTGAAAATGCTACAGTACAGCACACTGGGGCACTGGTCTGCTCTTTTCAAAATCACTTTGGCTTTTCTTCGCTTCCTTTGTCTCCTTCTTTCATTCTTAAATAATTGCTCAGTTTTAATAAATCTAATCCACAAAACCACATCAGTCCCAGTTCTGCGGGGTTGTAGCTTGTCCAGCAGCAGTAACCAGGAGCACTCACTGACCAGAACAGCGTCACTGATGTGGAATCACTGGCAAAGTGTTACCCGATACACTGGATTTCAAACCCAATGGCATTAGGAGCTGTCAGGCAAACATAGTCACACAAAAGTTACGCTCCGTCCCGGATTCGAACAGGAAACCTTCGGAAGTGTTCTCCGACTTGCTTTTCATTACACCACGGAGGCGACTTACTTCCTGACACAGCAGTTGCTTTGCTTTAATTTTGATCGTGACAGGGGGTACAACAACACACAGCAAGAGAAGGAAAAGGTATGGATGATCAAAATCAAAACGTTTCTGTGCTGTTGTTTGTTGCTACTGCATAATTGTCGGCTGACATTGGCTTTGGATTGTGGCATAAGTTTAACACTGACAGGGGAGTTCAATGGCATGGGTACCACACTAATGCTTTTTGACAAGCGCAATATACATAACACAATGGGACTCCTCTGTCAGTGTTAAAAATTATTATTTTTAAATGCTCGTGTTACTGAAGAATTCCTCTGCTTCAACTTCCAAACGTCTTTTTACAGCGAGATTAGGTCTGTTTATGCAAATGCAATTCTTTCGTTTTGACCGCAGTGTATCTCACTACACTCTATCTCCGCGCAGTTTCGTTAACACTGCCAGATGATCTTAAACTGGGTCTGCTAATAAAGAAGGCAATTTAAAAGGTGAAAAAGGCACTTAAAGGCGATTTTGCCTTTAGGGTCGTATAGCGCTTACGTGTGAGGCTATCACTCAGATATTAAATATACCACTCGAACACCTGTAAACGTGTCCCATAGACCACAAAACTTCCCATGTAAGTCTTAACACTCACATGGAAAGCTTGTGCATATATATATATATGCCTGTGTGTGTGTCTCACCATTATTGACAACTTCCCATTTGAGAGTTTAACCTCTGGTAGTTCACAGTTTGTTTGTCACAGCAAATCAGAGTTAAAAACGTAAAGCTACACGTTAGCACAGATATTTCGTTCATTAATCACTAGGGATTCGAATTCTAAATTCTGCAATGCTTGGCTCTTGGTAATTTAAATTATTTGCACAGTTTGAATATCTAGCGCTCTTGCACTTGAAATTTTAATCACAGATATGCACAAAATGATATCCTCACAACAAAAAACTAATGAAGACAGCCCTATAAAGAATAAAAATAGTAGTGGCTCTTTAGCGACTAGGCTAAGTAAGGAGCAAATGACGTCAGAAGTTGTCGCTGAAATTGGAAAGAGAGTGAGTAAGAGAGGATGAAAGGACAAAGGTGAGAGAGAGAGAGAGAGGGAGAGAATAGAGCAAGATTGAGGGGAGAGAGAGAGCAACAGATGAAAAAGGAATTAAGAAAGAAAGAAAAACTGGAAATATGGAAAAGGAGAGGGAAGGAATTCAGAACATGTAGGTGAGAAATTTAAAAAAAAATGTGAAGAAGGAGAAGAAGCGATGATAGATTAAATATAACGCTTGTAATTTAGAGCAGAAAGAAATAGATAAAGAGTAATATTACTGAAAAAGAAATACAAGGAAAGAGAATGAATGTCGAGAACACTGAAAATAATGAAAACCATTTAGTAGGGATAGACTGTAAAAACGAAAGATATACGGAATAGCGTATGAAAAGATAGATATAGGAAATGAGGCAGAAAGAAAGAGAGAGAGAAAGTGGCAGAAAAAATGTGAGGGGAAGAGTAAGAGATTATTAGGCAAGGAAGCGATGTTTTGAAGAAGAAAGAAAGGAGTGTCAGAAATAGAGATAGTGAGAAAATGGGAGTTTAGGATAGAGAAAGACGAAAGAGATATGAACTGAGAGAGAGAGAGAGCGTGAAAGGTGGGTTGAGTGAGAAATAAAGTGTCGAAAAGAGAGAGAGAGAGAGAGAGGTACGATTTTTTACTGGTTCCCACAAGTTGACCAAGAGGTGTGTATTTCAGTATAAGTTTAATTCTGCTAAGACTTGACAGCACTCATTTAAATAATAAAAGATTCCGTGTGGACTAAACCAAATTGTATTCCGTAGAATAATCTCTATTATTTAGTCATGCTAAAAATGTCTTAGAGGCGACTTCTGGACTGAGCAACTGAATTGTTCAAAGCAACTTTAAATAATCTTTCCAATGGGGCATTATATTTTCATCTAGCACAGACAGTTTGATCTGCGGAAGAGCTAGGTATCAGCGTAATTCTGAACATTACGGAATGTAAATACCGGAATGTATAAATAAAACCCGTTTCAAGCCTATTGCCATGGCCAACAAGTTCATTAACAAAGGATTAAATTCGTAAATAAAATCAAGTCGATGTTATGGAATCATATTATATACTTAACACTCCCAAATCGTTTTATATAGCACTTTTATTGGTGTTCATACATTCCACAACGTTCTACAGTCCCTATGAGAATTTGAAAGCTCGTATTGCATGCTAAAGAGTTTTAACACTCACACCGGAGGTTGCCTGAATTGAGTAAGGTAGAACACAGAAACATGCATAATCATGATCTAAAAGGCAGTAAACTAATAATGTGATTGTTAATGGACAATTTTGACAGAGATTTCATTTATATATATGTGTAACATTGGTCTGCTGCTTAAATTTTCCATAAGATTCAATGTTAAATCTAAGCAGCCAACGTAATTAAAAACAAAGGAGAGTTGTAGATGTTGCAAATTTGCCACATTACCTATCTGTCAAAATCCTCTAATGACGTTTTCTGAGTCTCATGATCATCTACGTTGCAACTGGAATGGTATGCAGTAATTGCAATGCTTACATGTTAGAGAAACTTAGTGATTTTCTTAGAATCACTTACAGGGGCAGATGACTAGAATTCATACAACAAGGGCCATAACATGATAACATAACATGTTGGTACTGGACATTGTATATTGAAGTAACTAGAACATAAATAGTTACCTAAAAACAGCACACGCGTTTACTTGCCACTTTTTTCAGGTTGATTCCAGGGGCGAATCCAGGAAAAAAAGTGAGGGGGCCAGATGCAAAAAAGTGCCAATCTATCCAGTATAAACTCGATTTTTTTCTCAAATCCTTTTCTTTCTGGTATGAATTTTCTCTCTTATTTTGGGGGCCATGATCCCTCTGGCCCCCCTCTCTGGATCCGCTACTGGTTGATTCACCAAGTTGTAGAGGCGAAGCAGATTGCAGATATATCACACACACCATAACCGGTTAGGAAATGTCTAGAATGGTTCATACGTCATTCTAAGTCTCTCCCTATGACATATCCCATGGACTCAGTTGCTGCTACTTCTACTGTTGCTTGTACTTTTCCCTCTTTATTTCATCTTTCTGATTATACGGTTAGGAGTAGGTCATATATATTACCAATTTGAACAGTTTGTGCCGATGGCTGAATATGGACTTATCCTTCACCGGCTATAATAGAGAGCTATAATATGAGAGTTCAGAAACAAGCGGCACTCATTCACACTGTGGCACCATTTGAAAGTGTAAAATCCTGAAAATCTGCATGAAATTGCAAAATCCTGCAAATAATAATGAAAAAAATCTTGCTGACATAACCTAATTAATAAAATTTTTATTATTATTTTGTCAAAGTCTGAATTACGCACCTCCTGTTTGAGAACTCCCATATTGCACCTCTCTTTTGTGAGTTTTACACTTGCGCACGTGAGGTAAATAGAGAAAGCTGTGAAATAAGAGCAGGAGAGGAGAGAGAAAAGTAGAAACGGAGAAACGGAGAAAGAAAGAAAGTTGCTACAGCGCATGGGACTCATTCAGTGATGCATAGAAGTCTCTGTCCCGCTACTGTAGCCACAACAGTTTCAACTTTTTTAATGCATCAGACTGCTGTGATATACATATTTTATATATTTTGTTTATACTTTCAACACTCACACTGAAAATTAAAATTTTTTTGCTGCTTTTTGCGACTTTTTTAACTTTTTTTACTGCTTCTTAGGAGTGTTATATTTTTTAATAGATTTTCTTCTATGTTTTATTAGTTTTTAGCAGCACAGCAGCCAATTTTTTTTCTTCATTTTTTCATATTATTATTATTTTTTAGAATATTTTATCCTCTGTTCTCCAGCGAGATGTAAATTATTTCAATTGAGAGCATCAGTTAATTTCAATTCAGGGAGACAGATAAATTATTTTCTTCAACAGCACTAAAGAGGCTTGAATAATTCAAGTTGTCAGAGTGTGTAACCATTGAATAGCCAGTAAATTGAGAATTATTTGATTATAATGAGAGATAGCAGCGTGAAATTGGGCACTTGTGGCACTTGAACAGCGTGATATTGCGTCATTCTATGCGTAAAATTGAAAGTATGTGACACTTTGATCGAAATATGAACAAAATCGTATGCATCAACTTCATTTTTCTTCGAAAAGTCGGCGTGAAAAGACGTACATACGCACACAAACGCAAAGAAAAGAGAGATGTAATATGGGAGTTCATAAACAGGAGGTGCATAATTCACACTTTACCAAAATAATAATAAAAAATTTATTACTTAGGTTATGTCAGCAAAGATTTTTTTCATTATTATTTGCAGGATTTTGCAATTTTCTGCAGATTTTCAGGATTTTACATTTTCAAATGGTGCCACAGTGTGAATGAGTGCCGCTTGCTGCTGAACTCTCATATTATAGCTCTCTTATAATCAAACTGTTTGTCCGCTTTGGCTTCCAGTTAAAACCACGCATATGTGACATATAAAATATGAGACATGTGTGGTTTCAATTGCGAGACAACATGGATTTAGGCGCTTCTACTCCAAAATGCCTCATTTGTTTTCCAAGTTTAACATATGATTCCTTCGGATTAATAGAAGTCTGCGAAACCACTGAATATATTAACACTGACAAGGGAGTTCCATGGCATATGTGCCACACTAATGCTTTTTGACCATCGAAATATACATAATACAAAGGATCTCCTCTGTCAGTGTTAATATAGTATTGATTCGCGAAATGGCCACAATTTACAAAATGAAACAAACAACTTGAAGAATCCAGTAAGCGACGACGATTATAAATTCTGAAAACTCTGGCACTACAGAGTTGTGGAGAGCGGCGAATAAAGCGGTATATAGGAATTTGTATAAACGTACGAACTTTCCACATGAGAGTTAACACTGCCAGACGATCTTAAACTGGATATTCAAGCAAAAAAGGCAATTTATAGGTGAAAAGTGTGATTAAAGGCGATTTTGACTTTCAGATCATCTGGAAGTGTTAAACGATGGGCTGCAAATAACAAGACTACAACAGTGCCACAGGCGGGACAGAAATGCAAAGTATGACATTTTCTATCTCTCATAAGAAGCGAACAGTTTGAGTCGGGAATATATGCTCACCTCAAGCGCTATATATTTTCGTTTCATTACCTTTTTATCTCGTGGTACAGGTGCATTCATATACGAAGAGTGGAAGAGTCATGAATGTTTATTGTTTCAATTTGCAACTTCCAATTACAGAGCACCTAGATAAGAGTCCTTGAATCTGATTGGCTCTGAGGGTTTGTTTATACTTTCTTTATTGGACTGTTGAAATCAAAACAAACATTCATGACTCCTTGAATATAAATATACCTCTATTGTCACAATAAGTAAATGAAATGACCAGTGTGCCATCTAACTGATTGGGTGCTTGATGTTGAAACCAACGTTGCTCTCAGACAGAAGAAAAGAGACAGGAACGACCTGGCTGGATGCTGCTGGTGTTCGTCAGACTATCTTCCCCGACAGGGGCGGGTCCATAAAAAGATTTCGGGAGGGGCTAATGGCAAAAAAGTGCCATTCTATCGAGCATGAACTTCATTTTTCAAAAATCTCATTCTGTCTAGTATGAATTTGCTCCAACTTTTTGGGGGACCCTCTTGGCCCCCCGCTGGGCCCGCCCCTGCTTCCCGAAATATTGAATATACAAGTACAATAGATACCCAGTAATGACAGTGTAAGCTCAAATCACGTAGTGATTTTGCACAGTGAATGAAATGTGGACAGTGGTGTTCAAGAGAGTGAAACGGGAAACATGCATTCAATATGTTCTCTGCGTCTGCAAGCTGTTTTATGCTCTACTGATGCTGCAGCACTCACTGGATCTCACTGATGCAGCTGATAGCCTAAGCAAGTTTGGTCTCAGGCCACTGATTGTCATTTCACTGGATGGATTTCGGCATGATTATCTGGACAAGTTTAGAGCACCAAATATTAAATGGTAAGTTTAACACTGCCAGAGGAGATCCTAGTGGTATTTGCATTACGTTTGTCGAAACACATTAGTGTGGCACCCATGCCATGGAACTCCCCTGTCAGTGTTAACACTGTGTACGTTTGAAGACACCTGTCAATACCAGTATTTGATTGAGTAGTGCAGAATAGTATTATCAAAAGAGTTTTCAATATCATTACTTTCCTTACGATGAAATCGTATTGACATGCCAGCTTCAATTGTCATATAAATGTGGCTGCATATCTCATTCCCCAACTCTGTCATATTGTTATGAACATGATCAATGAATGACACTTACTTACGTAATATCTATATATACTTCACTCAAATAATGTTTGTATGTGTGTGCTTTCAGGTTAAAAGAGAATGGATCATTTGTTCCCATCATCAAGACTTCATTTCCCACCATCACCCCAGTCAATCACTTTGCAATTGCAACTGGGAAATTCCCAGAGAAAACAGGAACAGTTGGAGATAATCTTTATGATCCAAAATTGAAGAGACGGGTGCAGAAAACAGATATGGCCTACTATATGTTCAACAAACGTGTCAAGCCTATATGGGTGAGTGCATGGAGCTTAACACTCAGATGGGGAGCCCATAATATACAGACCACATTTATGAACGTGTATTCAAGTATTTTTATGCTCCTGTGACAACTTGCAATGTGAGAGTTCACAGAGGGAGAGATACCCTCTTGCAAACTTACCCAATCACAAATGGACGAGTTTTTGTTATGGAAACAGCCATTTCAGCTGATTTCTGTGGAGAAACAAATAACATATTCAAATAATACCAAGATAGTTTACAGAATAACAATCATATATATTCAAGCATATGTTCAAGTAATAATCATAGATCAGAGAGATGCTCTATGATTCAACGTTGAAGAAACGAGTGCAGTAAAGAGATCAGAGCTCTTCAACAACAAGTCACGCCTATATGGGTGAGAGACAGATTATGAAGTAGGCCTAGCTGAGTAAATTGGCTTTGTTGGACAAATGTTGCATTTAGAATGCCTCTATGGATTAAACAAGACACACCATCAGGATTGTCCATTGCCAGAGAGCATTAGAAGGTATGAGTATTATAGTAAACTGTAAAGAATCTTCAGCCTAAGAGTTACTGGTATGCCCATGGGCACAATCTAGCTGTAATTAATGAACTTTACACTGACTGTCGAATCTTTCATAGTACAAGCTATATTGCACAATTAGCGATAAACAATAAACAAAAACTAGCAAAAACCACTCTGAAATAAAATGAATCCATGGGCATCTCAGTAATCCTTGATGATTGTCATCTATGAGTTTACTTCATTGGATGCATAAAAAATTAATTTCTTTTTGTATAGACTGTGTTGTATGTACTGTGTATAGTTTGGATTGTAAACGAAAAGTAGAATGACTCTTCATGAAAAGAAGAGAATGAAGAGTAGAATGGCTGAAGACTACGGTAGAATGAAAAAGTAGAATGACTCTTCACTGCACTGAGAATGTTTCAAAGAACATATTTTTATTCCACTTTTGATTCTAAAGACAGCAAATGAGTTGGCAGGAAGGAATCGGTATAGCAGTGTTGTGAGGTGGCCTGGATCTACCTGGCCATATGCTAACCACAAGATCAAGAATGTTCTAAGTTCGGGAGGCAGAAACTTGAATTACAGGTGGCATAGATGTGTATGAATATGCCACATTGTGTTGGTCACAGTGTGAAGCATAGTAGTTGCGTTTTTGCTCTCTATCTTCTTCTTACCTAAATGTACCAAGGAGAAAGAAAAGTGTAAAATATGGGTGGGAGAGAGAGAGAGAGCAAGAAAAACAACTCACACTGTGGTCAACAGATTGTGGCACAAACTGCATGCATTTGACAGTGTGCAATTAATTGCAATGTAATTTCCACAGAAATCAAATTGTACCAATGACTTACTGACTACTAATCACTGTATTTAGACAATGAGAATCTCAGAGACTTTTCAATGACTGCAGTATGTTTTACTTTAACCATGTGCTTACCAGCTAGTTTTAAACTTCAACCATAGAAAAGATTAGTGTTCAAATTGAGACAATTTTGATGAAGTTTGTGTGTATTGCACACAAAACTATATGAAATAGAATAGATAAAAGAGACTAGATACTTTAAAGATCCATATACTATAACTTGAATAAATGGAACATTTTAGAACAGCACAATCTGTTCAGAAAGCCACCTTTAATCAAAACTATACCATTTTATATAATCGTTTCTTGGTCTCAGCGAGATGCTTTGACATGAACAGAAGGTAGAGGGACAAGATATGGTTAATAGACACTGCGGGGTATATATACCCCGGCATGACAATGTCCTTTTATTATGGGAAATGTGAGTGCTGATTTTCTAAAAAATATGTGAAATTTGTGCACCGTGGTATATATACCTCGGAGTGTTAATGTGAGTGTTAAGCATGTTCCAAATATAGTATCTTCTTCTTCTAGGACAAGGGTAGACACTGCAATAAAATGGCTGACAGACAAAACAAAACCTTCCAATTTGGTGATGCTCTACTTTGAGGAACCTGACTTGACGGGGCATAAGTTTAGTCCGAACAACAAGGGTCAGATGCAGAAGGCTATCAGGTATAGTGCCGATAAACGCGCGCAGCATATAGGAACGAGTTTTCTTTGTTTTGTAATCATATCTCGCAAAGGTTAATGCTCGGATGGGGCCTCGAACCACGGACCTTCTGTAATCTAGACAGATGCTCTAACCAGCTGAGCTATCCGGGCAGGTAACAAATACGAGTCAGATTAGGGTAATAGTTTACAAGTCAACTAATCCAGCTTTTCCCAAACTGTGTGCAATTAATTGCACGCTGATTTTCTGCAGGTTGCCCAATGAGTAATCAAATGGGAAAGCCTGCACTAAGCTACTGTTGCTGTCATGATGCTTCTTCTTCTTCTTCTAGAATGATATTTTGATCTGAAATGTAAACAGAGCAGCAGAATTCCCAAGTTTCTGTGTTATTCTGCACAGAGCTGCAATAATTGAAGTCGGCAAATGTAGCGTGTTACAGAGTTTTGACAAAACTGCTTCTTTAACTAATATGAACCATCTTTCTTTAATTATTCGCTGTGGGCTGCTTAGCCTTTTCATTAACTTTTTTCGATAAATCTAAGTAGGCTCTCAGGGTGGATATGTGAAGCTTGATAGTGGGAGATAATAAAAAATTAGTAAGATAAGGATGAAATCATGTTCAATGCTGTAACGGTTCCCTCCCTCGAGAGGGATGTTAAGTTTGTTGTTTTCGCTAATCTACGATGAATTACAGGGCAGAACAGCGAATAGTTTTTGCCCGGCAAGAGCGCCAACCGTATCAGAGCCACGGTAGCTCACATCGATGGAACACGCTTCCTGTCTCTTATAGGAAGAATCCCGCCGATGCTGAAGTACACTTAGAGAACTCTTATCCTCAGTATGCGTAGGTACTTGGCGTGAAAAGGGGTGCAACGAATGCACGCGATCCTACCTATACATCTAGCGCGATTACAGTCTGATGTGCGTAGATCTCTCTTAAATGAAACTCATCAGTTGCTACCGTAGTGTAGGTCCTTGTGAAACACTTATTACTCACAGTAGTTTATTCACTGCTTGAACACGACCTTAATAACTTAATAACTTAATGACAAATCCCAAAATCCATCATTAGTACATGTTACAACAATAGAACTAATGAAAAGAAAGTCACCTTAATGACACTAATTATATTGAATGTAAATTAGCTAGTTTGCACAGAATATGATGAAATGGAAAATAGAGAGCTGATATTGAAAGTTCTGAAATATAAAAATATCTATTTAATAACTATCTACTTGTCACATTTCTCTCACAGCAAAGTGGACGATGCTGTGGGTTACTTGAAGACTAGACTGAAACAAGTTGGTCTTTTGAATAAAGCCAACCTGATCATCACTTCTGACCATGGAATGACAGAAATCAGACCACAGTGGAAAACTGACCTGGTCAAGATCCTGCAAAAAGCTGGCATCTCAAAGTCATCTTACCAAATCAGCTCCAAATCACCAGTTCTACAAATCAGCCAAAAAGGAGGTACACTTCAGTAGCTCAGTTGTTATTTGTTGTTTATTTTGTTCAAACAGTAGTTTGTGCTGGAGAAATTCGTTTACACGTATCGAGATCGTTCATGTGTGTTTGAGCACGGCCTCACTAGAGGTCAGGTCAAGCGCTTCGTGCTCTTAGGCCAGCTCAGTTGTCTCTTTTTACTCTTGCCTCCCGCATTAACAAAAAATCGTTCTTCTCTGTGGAAAGGGGTTTCTTCCTCCCAGCTGCTAACAGCTCCCTCAGTGAGCAGATCTCAGCAACACAGAGGAGGGCAAGGCCATGTGACCGTTGCTCATGGCAACAGCAGCAAGCAGCATTAGATGCAAACACAGCAACAGTAGCAGCAAACAGAGCGTGCGAGAGAAACATTCTTATAATAAAATATTTTCCATCTGAGCAGGCCCTCGCCTGCGGCTCCGGTTTGAGTATTGCAACTTGGGTATATTCTTGACAACCTCCCTTATCAGTGTCTAAACGTTGGTCTCTGAGAGTAACGGAGAAATACTCTCTGCTTTAAAAATCAGATGCAAATTTTTGTGGTTCTAACAAGAAGCACTGAATCGTTTTCAAGATTTACACTGCTGTGAAACCTGCATCCACAGTCAACCACTACCGCGTCTATCGTAAGAAAGACATCCCTGAGAGATGGCGCTCAACCCAGGGGCGGATCCAGGAAAAATATTTGGAGAGGGTCAGGGGCCAGAAAGTCTCATTCTATCTAGTATGGTCTCCATTTCTCAGAAAACTCCAATCTATCTAGTAGGAATTTGCTCAACTATTTTAGAGAAGGCCATGACCCACCTGGCCCCCCTCTGGATCCGTGACTGGTTCAACCGCTACAGTGTCAATCAATATAGAGACATTGTGTCAGTTCTGAAACATATAGTTGCAACGACCAGATTCGAGTCTTGCTTTAGATGTTTAGTCACCATAACCAACTCATGAATGAGAGAGACACTTGTGGTTAATGCTAGAAACCACTGATGATTCAAACTGCTTTATCATTCGTACTTAATTATGTAATATTTCAGGTAATGAGAATAAGATCTACTCTGCTCTGAAAGCTGCAGCTAAAACCAACCATTACCGCGTTTATCGCAAGAAAGACATCCCGAAGAGATGGCATGTGAAGCGCAGTTCACGAATGATGCAATTTCTGGTTGTTGCTGATGAGCATTGGGTGTTTCAGGATAAAAAGTTCAGACGTAAGTTTAACTGAATTCTACCACTGAATGAACTCTGATAGTAAACTGAACAAAACTTTAAATAAACGTTAACCTATTAATCTAAAATAACAAAATACACTAAAATTAAAAATAATACTTAATAAGCTTTAAACAAACTGAATAAATTGTATATTTGAATGCAAATTTTACTGAATTGAGGCACTTCATGCTAAAATTTGCCAAGACCACTTAAGTTTGCATTTAGAACCACGTGAGTTACATTACCTTACCTGTACCACAGGTGCCTTTGAATGCACACGTAAATGGACTAAAGCACTTGTAGCATTCAATGTATTTCTGGAGTGGACTTATAGCATGCAAACTATTGAAATAATATTACACTAAGTCGTCTCTAGTAGGTAGCACGTTCACCCAGCATGCAGAAGGTCCGGGGTTCGATCCCTTGTTCGATCCTCCGGTCTACCGTTACCTTTTGAGTAACACCCAATCCTGACAATAATGTGAGAGTTGCTGCTAACAAGGTATAGGACTGTCCCGGAGGCATTGTAAAAAGAAATATAAATTATTCAACTTTATAGCTATATTTTACCCCCAGTTAGCTGGTCTCTTTTATTATCTATGTGAGAAGTGGTAGATGGCTCCTAAACTTTTCAAAATTCAGGCTGCTAATGTACTTGTAAATGTAGTTGTCCTTGACAGATGAAAAAATAGCGGACAACGAATATTTTGGGTACTACTGAATGTTTACTCTTTAAACGGAGTCTTTCTTCCTCGATTGAAGCATTCCTAGGTTAAACTGAATTCCCACTAAAAACACCCAAGTGTGCAAAATTCTCACAGATTGGGTAAAACCATTATCGAGGTGCCACTGTGACAATGGCTTTCTATTACAATGCTTTCACATTTTACTGAACACATAAATTTAGTTACAAATTCTACAGCTAGTTTCAAACTCCAGAAATGAAGCCTTCATAGCCCATTACTTAAGTGTAAATGGCAGTGGTGGAGCGTCGGGTGAGGCTAATGAGGCTGAAGCCTCACCTCTCATATTCTGAAAAAAGAAATTATTCAACAAGAGAGTGTAATTTCTAGTAGAAACTTTCCTTACTTTTCATCCATTATAGATCCTTCTATATTATCTCAATGTTAAATTACATGAAACAGTGAAAACGAAACCAACAGTGGTCGGAGTGAGGCTGATTCTGAAGCAGCCTCAGTTCAATATTGAGTAATCGTCTGAAAAGTATTGAAAAGGCAGTGTAGAAAGCAGTGTGGCTGCATTCTGCAGCGTATCATTAGGCCGTTTTGTTTTGCAATATTTCTGTAATATGCAAACATTCTAATATTATAAAAAACGAATATCCTTTGTTATCAGATTTGTTACTTAAAATGGTTTGAAACGTCAAACAGCAGAAACCAACTAGCAGAGGAACTAAATTCCTTCATTTTAAACCTTTTATTATTCATTTTAATTCTTTCATTTCTGTAACCACTATTTGAGGATGGGTTGGCCAAAAGCATGATGTATGATGAGCATTTATAGAAAGCTATGCATAAATATACCATCTTACTCTGCGCTAACGTACTATGCACTGAATACGGATTGAGGCTGAGCCTCAAAATCAGCGTATACACTGCAAAAACAGTGCGCAAAATTTAATACGATATGCCTTGCACACGCAGCACTTTTGGTCGATCTACGAATATATATATACGTTGCTGCATGACAGAGTTGACGGGGCAATTAAATGACATTTATTCGCCGTCAGATCAAAAATTCCGGAATTTTAATCCCTTCCGACGCATTTCTCAGTGATTCTCTCTCAAATCAACGAAACTTTTCGCGACCAACGCAATGATCAGCATGGAAGCCAAACAACGCTACGCTAAGTAGGTGTTCTGTACGGAGACAATTCGCCCTGAATGCAGTCATTGTGCGTGCACCAGGCAAACGTTGCGTGGTTGCAACATGTCACCTGTCAGCTTACAGCGGATTATGGGACATGCAGCAGTCACCTGTCAGTCAATGCAGCAGCAAGCTGTTGCAACGTATTGGATACGTTGTTTCACCATTAATTTAATCGTTGTGCATCCCCCTTTCCGTCGAGTAATTCTTCGCTCACCTGTGCTTCTACGAAACAGCGCGTTACCAACGCTGTTGTTTTCGTGTATTAATTCGCCGCGTTACGCAATCGGATGCGTATGCAACGGGAATGAATTACAGATACCCACGCACTATTAATTCGCCGCGTTACGCAATCGGATGCGTACGCAACGGGAATGAATTACAGACACCGACGCACTATTATTCGTAGCGTTACGCAATTTGAATGCGTACGCAACGGAAATGAAATAGAGATACCGACGCGTAATTAATTCGTTGCGCTACGAAATCTGAACGCACCAGACGGAATAAAAGAGCGTTCTCTGCGCAATAGAATATGCTTGCAGCAGCGGAAAAAGGCGTAGCGGGCGGCTTTTTGTTGCGTACCGAACGCATGACATAATAACAGAAGAGCGTCAGAGACGGAGCTGGAGCTGGTGACGGACGCTTTTTAAAAATGCGTAAAACAACGGCGTCAGTTCGCTTCTCAACGCGGAGGTGGTGTCAACTGCGCTCACTCGATGCGTATCGAACGATTAGTTAACTGCGCCAGTCATTGGTGGAATCTTGGAGCGACGCAATATAAATACGTTGAGGGGATTAATTCTGATTGACTGAGGAAAAGAAAAAACGTCGCGACTAATATTATTTGCGTCCGACGAATTAAATAATGGTACCCCCACGCAAATGGAACGTTGAGGAGATAATCCCTTTGGAATTCCAGGTAAACGCAGGTAGGAAGAGATGCCATACAGACGAACTCTTTCCGCTACCAACACTTTGTTTCACCGTCGTGCGCTAATCCTCTACTCATTATTTAGTGTGCCTAGAGACCAAAATAATCCAACGTATATAATAACTACGTTGTGTGACAATTAAATAAGTGGCCGGCCAACACCCAATAAAATGCATTTTTTTGCTGCGTTGGGACGATTTTATTTTTAAGAGTGTACGTTAGAATGGTGTTTGAGGCTGAGCCTCAAACATGACAGTGGTTCAAACTATCAACTTTCATTTCTGATTTCTGATTTTTGTGATATTCGAAATCCTTTTTCATCAAATCTGATAGTGTGTGAGGAGAATTGTAGCACCTAAATGATGTTTAAAATATTCTGACAATCAATGAAGCATCCATAATAACTGTCCTGTAAATCAAAAACGTACAGCCTCACCCTTCATTTCACCCAGGCTCTGCTGCTGGTAAATGGATATACGCTTGGATTTAAGGTCATTTTGCTGCAAGTAAAGTAACGCAACTGAGGTGCTTTCATATAAAAACCAAAATGAACTTAGACGAAAGCAAACTTCCCATTTTACTGAACACAGGAGGCAGGAATGGTCCAACACTGAGGGCTGGTACACATGGTTATGACAACAATCTGCCATCAATGTGGTCAATGTTGATTGCTCATGGACCGTCATTTAAGTCAAAAGTTAGTGGCTCTTGACACGTTTTTGAGATCTTTCTTATTATAGTATTTCGTAAGTTAGATTTCCCGCTGGGAACTTAGTTTTGCGGATTCCGATTTCATCCTCATATATTCTTTATTTCTTATTTTGTGTACACAACATCTGTATATAACACGGAATGTGTGTGTTGAATGTTACGCCACAACAATTACCATCTGGCTATATTAATCAGGTTCATTTTCGGTAAATCAGAGCTGTTTGTCAAAACTCTGCATTTACACACTTTTGCCACATCGTCATTCAGCTCCGTGTGCAAAAGTTGGTCCACATGTCATTTTTTGTTTTATTCCTGTCGTGTGCTTAGACTTCTCAATCAATCTGAATGTAAAGTACTGACTTTTGATGCCTTCTCATCCAGTCCATGTCAAATGCCATGCCATACTTGTAGCACATTTGTTTACTTCCCTCGGCTGCTTAGATTTCTCAATTAACACTGCCAGACGATCTTAAAGGCAAAATCGCCTTAAGTGACATTTTGCCTTTTAAATTACCTTTTCATTATCAGATCCAGTTTAAGATCGTCTGGCAGTGCTAACTCTCTCAATGGAAAGTCTAAGCAGCCGACGGGAATTAAACAAATTTGGTTCATAATAGTTACAGATTAACTCAATTACCATGAAACACTCTTTCTTTGTTTACAACTTAACAACTAATCAGAGAAGAGGAACATTGTGTGATATATTGTGATTGGAGGTCTGCAATATAGACAGAGCAAATGCGTTTCATAGTAATGTGAGTTTATCTGTACATAGGCCGGCCCCGTCGCTACCTCTAGTCGCGCCTGGTGCAAATTGACGAATTCTCCGCTCTTTTGCAAGAAATATGCTATTTCTACAAAATTACATTCCTAACATATGCAGTGCCTTAAAAATTCCGCACCCTCCCAGAATGTCGCACCTGGTGCAAGGACTACACTTGCCATATGGTAGCGACGGGGCTGACATAGGCTGTTGGCCATACAAAACTTTCCGTGCTGCATTTCCACCAACTGGCAACCCTGGAAGGACCATTACGGACCATTAAGGACATTACCTTAAAAATGTAAAATTCAAGGTAATTACCTTGAAAACCCAGAATATTGCATGAATATTAATAAAAATTGGCAAAAATTCAAGGTAATTTGACAAAATTACCTTGAATGGGTTGAAATTAGGTCGTTTTAAGGTAAGTACCTTGAAATCGGCAATCCTGCCACCTTCTTTTCCAGTTCCGTGCTAAAGTTGATCGAAAAAATCCGAGAATAAGCAATAGAGACATCTACCCACTGATGGCTCATCTGTTGAACATTCGAGCACCAGCCAGTGATGGAAAGTTGCAGCCCTTCAAGCAGATACTTAGAAATGGAAAAGGAGTGGGGAATAGAAAGAGGAATGTCCCAAAGAAAGGAAAAGGGGAGGGGAAAAAGAAAGGAAAAGGGAAGGGGAAAAAGAAGAGGAGAAATGGGATGAGAAGAGGATTTCAATCATTCCCCGCTTTCGCGTTTCCAGCACAGATGACATTTCAGGGATGAGCAATGTAATGAGACGCAGTTTTGAAAAGCAGCTTGTTAAGCTGATTTTGCAATAAATGCAACTCTCATTTGTTTGTCACTTCCTTCTGTTCCTTAGGGGGCGTTCACACCAAAGTTATCGTTGCTTAAGCAAGCAAATGATCTGTGATTTCACACCATTTTTGAGCCTGATTTGTCCAAAACACGCTCAAAAATGGTGTGAAATCACAGATCATTTGCTTGCTTAAGCAACGATAGCTTTGGTGTGAATGCCCCTTTAGATTTCGCAAAAAATCATATGGAAAATCAAAGCAGTCAATAAGAATAACTGGCGAATGAACGTTGCATATATTGCAAAATGAGCTGCTTGTCGAAATTCTCTATTCTGTTTGACACGTTTGAATCTCTCCCAATTGGATTTTTTATGAAATTAAAATGCATATGACTTAGATATATGATATAGAGACTTAAATATAGAGATATAGAGATTATGACTTAAATATAAGATATAGAGACTTAAGACTTAGATATGAAGATATATAAATTAGAACTTAGATATAAGATATAGAGACTTAAGACTTAGATATGATAGAAATATGACTAAGACATGAGACTAATGCGTAATTATAAATCATCGTCTCTAGAGCATAAAATACTGGAGGGTATGTTGCTGCTCTCCAAAGACTGCTTAACACTGACAGGGAGTTCCATGGCATGGCTGCCACACTAAGGCTTTTTGGCAAGTGTAATATACATACCACAATAGGATCTCCACTGTCAGTGTTAATGTTTCTCAGCTCTTTCTATGTGCGATGAGAACAGGGGCGGGTCCAGAAAAAAATCAGGAGAGGCCAAAGGCCAAAAGATACTATAAAATTTAGTCTATTTCATCTGGTATGAACTAAATTTTTCAAAAAAATCTCATTCTCTCCAGTATGAACTTGGTTCACGTTTTGGGGGCCATGGCCCCCTAGGCCCCCCTGGACCCACCCCTGGATGGGAACTACTCAAAGAGAAGCATCGCCATTGTGTTTTGCCATTGTGAACATTTTTTTCTGATAGGCTTTTACACTGACAGAGGAGATCCAAGTTATAGCATTTGCATTTCGCTTGTTGAAAATCATTAGTGTGGCACCCATGCCACAAAACTCTCCTGTCAGTGTTAAAACGAGCATCACAGGTTTGTTATTGTAGAAAGAGCAGGAATGTTTTCATTATCGGCCGTTCTATTTAGGCCACCCAGCTCTGTGTTCCGCTGAGAGATATTGCCATATCATTTAACTCCCAAACGCAACACAGCTGAGTCCTACAGTGAGTAGTAGAAAAAGGACAATCATCAGCTCTATTCGCAATGGCTTCGGTTCTCTCTTCTGTTTAAAACTATTCCTGCTACTTTTGCCAGTTTTGCAGATAATTATTTTTGCCTGGAAGTCACTGCGATATATTTTCAAGCCTTCATAAAGATAAAACTAGCGTGAAATATAGTAACTGCCCTTGCTACAATAGCAGTTATTATAGATGGGGCTAGTTTTATTCAGGCAAACCTGATGTGTGATCTGCAATGACATAAACCCATAAGATTTCACTCACAAACACAACACAGCTTAGTCCTAGTCCAACTGTGAGCAGTAAAAATGTCACAATCATTAACTCCATTCGCAATGGCTTCGGCTCTCTCTTCTGTTTGAACTTCTTCGTTCTACTCTTGCAGGTAATCTTTCCAGCACATTGGGATCCTAAGCTTAGAATTCCACGTGGACAAGTTGTCGCG
>JADMIO010007349.1_pt1 | contig 20490 bp, 24 predicted proteins | sample 8958161 | NCBI WGS metagenome assembly JADMIO01 (sample SAMN16585339, study PRJNA669376) | soil metagenome | isolation source: Crop rotation soil | place: USA: Cullars Rotation, Alabama | collected 2011 | reverse complement strand
GCCGCCGCTCTCGCCCGGCGACTCCTTCGTGTTGTTGACGAAGGGCACGAGCCCCTGCTTGACCTCTTCGAGCGCGATGCTTGTGCTCCGCCGCCTGTGCGGGTCTGCGTCGATCCGCGGCCGCGACCCGCGCTGAAGCTGTTTGCTCCTCTGCGCCGCCACGACGATCAGCCGGAACCTCGAATCTATCCCGGGCCACGCCTCTTCCGCGTCTTCGCGATGAAACCCGCTGCTCGTCTGCCTGTCCGATTCGGGCATTACCCGCCTCCCAATGCCCCGCGCTGTTGACGGCGTCTCAGACCCTCTCTTAATAGAGAGACTAAAACATCCGCATCAGGAAAAAGATGACGGCCGCCGCGGCGACGGCGATGGCCGTGCCGTGCAGCCAGCTCAAGTTCTGGTCACGGCAGTACGGGCATCGCATGTCCCGCAGCCGCAGTCGCGTCCTGCACCAGTGACAGTACCTTTTCATCTCAGGAGGTGATGTGGAACTCTTCGGTCTTGTTGATGCGGCCGAAGATGCCGAAGCAGACGCAGGCGCAGGCGACGGCGGCCGCGGACGAATATCGCCCCCGGACGATGCGGGCGGATTCGGCTGACGGGTAGACCTTGATTGGGAAGACTACTCGGCGGGTAAACATCTCTTCAGCCCCTGCGGTTGCGCTGATGACTTCAGGCGATCCGGATAATTCCGGAGGGGCTGAGAAGGGAGCGAGCTAGACTCGGTTCGCAACCATCTTGCGGCACGCGCGGAGCTACGTCAACCTGAGGACATAGTCCCCACGCTAAATAGAGCGGTAATATAGTTGAGGCACCAGCTGGTGCTGAGATTTATCTCTCCGTGCGGACTGGTACATGGTCTCCGCTGAGGATGTGATATATCTTCCGTGAAGTTCCCCCCGAATGGAACTAGGCGGGATCTGGTCAGTGCATAGCGCCCGGCCTTCCTTCGGTGGTTAGGATAGCTCCGCGGCCTGTCCCCTTTAATCATCTTTACCATCGCATAAGTTCTCATCTTGAGTTAACCGGCTGCGCGGGCCTTTCCCCGTCTGTTTTATAAGGAAGTAAGTTATGAATGACGAAGACGCCCCGACCGTCTTAGTCGTCGAAGACGATAATGATATTCGTGAACTAATCGTCCTCTGGTTGCAAAGGGAAGGCTATCGAGTAACCTGCGCGGGGGACGGGGCCGAAGCGGTGGAGGCGGCGCGCCGTGAGTGCCCCGACCTCGTCCTGATGGATGTGAGTCTGCCCGTCCTTGACGGTATTTCGGCGACCGAAAGGATTCTTGAAATCGAGGAGTTGTGTCATATCCCGATTCTCGCCTGTTCGGCGCACAGTATCGAGGATTGGGAGGTTAAAGCGGTGGCCGCCGGATGCCGCGGCTATGTGTGTAAGCCCATAGACATGGACATGCTCAGCCGCCTCGTAAAGCAATACCTCACTCCCGCTCAGAAAAAAGCGGAGCCCGATGAATGAAGAAGCGCGCCCTTTACCCGCCGAAGATTACGAGCGGCTGAAGTCCGGGTTAACTAAATTTCCATTATCGGAACTCAATAAGTAGTGACAGCATTGAGCTTATGGATTAACACTGCCAACCTCAGGGCGGGAAATCTTCGTTATGGGAGGACATCGAACCCGGCCTTCGTCGCCGCCTCCGCCAGCCGCACGTCGCAACAGACGAAGAGCCGACCGCGGGGCTGCTCCTTACACCAGACGAGCGCCGCCGCGAGTTGGAATGAGTCGAGAGCCCGCAGGCTGTACCGCTCCGGCAGAGTTTCCGCAATCTCCCGCACCCGCTCGCCCGGCAGCACCTCGACCCACGAGGCGCGATACACGTCGAGCCTCGCCGCCGCCTGCTGCAAGCCCCGCGCCGTCATATTACCGTCACGCACTAGGCGGCTGAAGGCACTCCGCGCCTCGACGGTCGTGCCCCACCACGCAGCGACCCGCTTCACCCGGCGCGCGATGCGGCGCACCTCCTGCGACGCGTCCTGCTGACAGCACAGGGGGACGATGGCGCTCGTGTCCCAGAACGCGCGCTCGATCTTGGGGGCGGCCTTGGCCGAGGATTTGGCGGGAGGCATTAGTCTTCGTCGCGCTCTGAGGTGACGGCCGAAACGGCGTCCTCGAAAGAGACCCGCGGCGCGGGCATCTTCCAGAACGAATCGGGCAGGCTGGAAGAAGTCGGCAGGCGAATCAGCCCCGCCGCCGCCAGCTCCAACTCCTCGGCGTCCAGGTCTTCGCCGGAGGCGAGCGGCACGAGCCGGGCGATGGGGCGGTTGCGGTCTTTGACGAGCAGCTCCTCGCCCGCGCGCACGCGCTCCAAGTGCGCACTCAGGTTGTTCTTCAGGTCGGCGATGTTGACGGTGCGCATAAGAGTGAACCCCGTTTGAGCTAAGGCTCCGACTTGGCTATTATAGCCAAGCAAACAACTAATTACAATAAAGGCTCAGGTCGGATTACGGTATGCGCTTTTCCGAGTCTGCGCAGGCGCTCGAAGCACTGAAGAACACCACCAGTCGGTTGCAGATGTACGAACTGCTGGGTGGACTCTTTGACCGTGCCGACGGCGGGACTTTTTCTGTTGCAATGCTGGGGACGTGGGATGGCCTCCATATCCAAGTGACGAATACTGGCGGGGTACAGTAGCACGAATGAAACCCACCCTCACGGGATTGCCACAGCCCATGCCCAGAGTCATGAGGCCCCTAGAGACTGATACATAAGTTATTGGAAATGCTGATTCGGGGTTAGCAGAGTAGACGGGTGGATTGTATCTAAACGCCACAACTAATACCGTATCTTGTCATCAACCAAAGTCTCCATCGAAACGCCAGCTATCCGGGAATACTCCAATAAAACGATAAGCGAAGGCTCGGCCTTGCTGTGCTCAAACCTGGAAATAAGTCCCGGATAAATAGTCTTCTCAACCTTCCTCAGCCGGTCAGCCATTTGCTCTTGGCTCCAATCTAAGCGGCGTCTAATCTCCCTCAGTTTACCGGCCAACTTTTTCGGTTGTGCGCGTCTGGTTCTACCCATCAAGGACTCCTGATGGGTTGCGTGCACTGTTAATTAACAGTACCATGTGCCAGTTGGATTTTTCGGCCGTGGAGTGTTTATGAGCGACGCATGGAATGTTTGGGAGCCTTTCTCGGACGACCCCGATTCAGCGTTTATTCTGGCCCAAATCTTCGCCCAATTGAAGGAAACCATCAAGACCGACCCAGACCGAGCAATCGCCACTTTAGACCAAGCGATTAGAGAACTCTACCCCTACACGCCGATTTATAAGGCTCAGTTCAAAGTTTACGAACTGGCGGTGGCAGGGAAGCTGTCCCCCAAAGACGACCCTACTAAACCCCAACCAGTAACCGGGTAAATGAAAAGCCGCCCCACCGAAGGCGTCCGAGTAATAACCCTGGCGTGCGGTGCCGAGGAGCATGCCCCTGATTTACATGTAGTCATTTATACTTCCGCTCCGGAGACTTCTGTGATTATCTCCGGCAACAGATCGCTGTTAACGGCGTAGGCCGCTTGACCTTCGACCCGCTCATCAATCCTGAAGACGTACCCAGCCCTTATCAGCTCGTTGAGGCCAAGTGGGAGTTGCGGTGGCCTTCGCTTTTTTAGCTAAGATCTTAATCATGTCAGGCACCGCTAGCGTCATCCTAACCGAGCCCCTTGGCGATCTCCTCATCCTGCTCGCCCGTCCAGTAGAAATGGTTGGCTAGCCCTCCCACGCTCCTGATCGGCTCTCCGGCCTCTTGTTTCCGGATGGCGTGCTCCAGGCACGCCTCGTAAGTGAACCTTGAGAGCGGCCGGCTCACCCGCCGGCCGTTAGGCTTCCCGTTGCCACGCGTCTCACTTCCCGACCGGCTGAACTTATCCGCTCGAAGGTGTGAGTCGGGGCCGCGCGACCGACCGCGTGACTTGGATTGCCCTTTGAGCGCGCCGGAGTTATGAGTGCCGTTAGTTGTGCCTAATTCCGAACGATCCATCCAGGGGTGATCCGGTAAGAGGCAGCATAGAGGACAGGCTTCGGCCAGAGGACTCTGTATTTCAATGAGGCTCCGCTTTTCGAGTTCGATGAGGAAGCGCATGACCTGCCGCACCTCACTGCCTATATGGGCGGCGAGTTTCGCGGGGTGCGCGCGTACCACCCCTCTGTCATAAACTTTCTGGGCCAGCCCGGCGTAGGTGAGTTTGGCCCCGTGGCTGATCTCGGCGCGCGCCAGCAGCCAGTGGGGGACGAAGGCTCCCGCCGAAGCGAGGTAGGCCCGAGCATTGTTCTTCATTTTGAAAATCTCCGCGAGAGATATTCTGAGTAAGCCGAAAGTGATCCTGTGCTGTCTGCTCCTGCCCGTTTACGCCGGTGGCGCTCGCGTTCCTCGCGAGGAACACGAGCGCAGCCAGCAGTCCACACCAGAGGACTAGCCGGGGGCAGGCTTATCAGGCCGAGCCGCGGCTAAAGCCCTCAAGCTCGTTCATACAACTCGCGTGCCGTCGGCACCCTCTACGGCTTCGCTGAGCGACGCTGAGCCATAGATTTCCTCGGCACTAAGCTGGTAGGACAAGGCGACGATATCCGCTTCTGATCAATCGTTCCGACTATGGTGAATGGGTACGCAGTCCGAGATTAAGAACTCTTCATCGCCGCTCGTAATCCACTGTAGAGGAATAGCAAGGCTGTCTGACTAGAGGGCTGTACAGGAGTGACGCTGTGAGGTGACCGCACGCCATCTCATGGCCTCGCGAGTCGTGGCACAAACTAATTCGGGGAGGTCAACAGGGCGTGCCTAAAGGCGTCGAACTTGCCGGTCGCCGTGCCCCTCTGGACCGACCGGCTGGCTTCGACGTTAACGTCTAAAGCCTCGCGGTAAGCGCGGCCGAAAATGCAGGAACTCGCATCGGTTTCCACCCGCCTGGTCGAAGTCGGCGGGCGGTCTATGAGGCTTAGGGAGACAGACATGAGGCTGCTTACGTCTTCGGTCGGGTAGGCCTATTCCTGTGAAAAATGAGAGTTCCTGCGGCCCGCTCACCACCCCGCAAAAGGCAGCGCGTCGCGCGGCTCGACGCGCGTCACCAAAGGGGCGCGGACGCCCGCCTTGCGCGCCGCCTCGTAGACGGCCCGCCCGTCCGGCCCGCTCGCCGGCAGGCGGTCGCCTTCGAGCGCCACCCACTGCCCTTGGTACTCGTCCCGGTGCTCGTCGAGCCAGCGCTGCTCGCGCTCCCAGCGATCGTTGTCAACGCCTGCGGATGGGAGCACAACGGCACATACCGCCTCGCGTTCGAGCGCCTCTCTCAGCTCGCGCTGATCCTTGGGCGTGAGCCTTTTCACCTCGTCGAGGATCCGTTCCAGCGTGGCGGAAGGCATACCTCAGCCCCTTCTACGCGAAGTTTTTCTGCTAACAGAATATAGCGCGCCCCGGACGGCCGACGCGTACTGTGCGACCCTCCAAGGCCACATCACAAGGCACCAGACGCAGGCCATTATTGGCAGCCAGACAATGGCCTACGCGGAGTTAGTGCGGGGGCCTTTCCGCACGTCAAAAGAGAATCGCGCAGGCGCACCGAAAGTGCTCAGCGCCCACATCCCATCAGCCGCAGATTAGGTGATGTTAGGCTCCGCGGGGCCTGCGTTCCGGCAAGATGGTCTCGGGAAGGGGCGGGACGAAGTGCGCCTCCTTCATGCGTCCGCCTCGCCCTTTTTAACGCCGCTCTCGCCCGATTCTCCACCCACATTTCCGTCGCAAGAAACCCTCCCTGACTGTGCTCGGAGCCAGCAAACTCTTACGCTCTGGCGCACACGAAAATACCGAACCGAAGATGATGCACGTGACAGAGGAGCGTTGTCGGTTTCTGAGAGGACTGGATTGTGGCGTCAGACCGGCGTTGACTGCCCTAAGCGACTTAAACTCAGGGGTTTGCCCGTCTGCTTTTCAGACCGCGCGGTGTACCACACGCCCTTAGCTCAATGGGTTGAAAGGTTTGCGGGCAGACGAGGTCACTTTTTTGGTCTGACACGATAGCTATCGCCTTTACCGACATAGGGTAGCGCCGTCTGATCGGCCGTAATTCCATCGGTCTGATTCCGCCGTAACCCCTTTCCGGTACGGGCTTTGCCCTCAGACGGCGCGGGAGTGAAACGGCCCTCTCGTTATACGAATAAATTTGAGAAGGAATCAGCGATGAAAGAACCTCGGACACCAGACAGAAAGAAGGGCGGTAGGCGGCCTGCGCTGGCGAAGGAATCCTCGAACGCGAAACTCTTCGCCGACGACTACGTGACGGTCGGGAAGTTGATCAAATCCTGGGGGAAGACGGAGTCGGAGGTCATCCGCATCATCGTCTACGACTGGCTGCGGGCCAACAGGGTGCGCGCGCTCGGGCAGGACGAGGCGACCGAGGCGGTGCGCGCCGTCTACGAGCGGGTCGTCTCCGAGCAGGTCGCGCCGCTCGTGCGGGCCGTCGAGGAGATCAAACGTGCGCTCGCTTCAGCGGCGGGTAAAGTGGGAACACTTTCGGCGGACGGAGAGGCTGTGGCACTCCCTCCCGGCGGAGAGTTTCGGGAGTTGATCGCGGGAGTCCGCGCGCTGGTGGAGCAGGCTGCGAGCGACCTGTCGGAGTCGGGCGTCTTCCAGCTCGAAAGGATCGAGCGGTTGGAGCGCGCCGCGGCGCTCACGAACGCGCTGCTCGGCGAGACGTTCGCCTCGGTCTGGTCGGCGCGTGACTGGATCATCAGGTACATGGTCGAGGTGGAGATGTTCGGTCACGGTAAATCGCCGGACGAGGTGGAGGACGCCGTAGCCAAAGAGAAGCTGGTTTTGTGGCGGGAGGCCGCGCGGAACATCGGCTTCGTGGAGGAGGAGTTGGGCGTTCCCGACGCGCTGCGAATCTCACTCTCTGAACGAGTGCGGCACGCCGGTGAACCGTCCGCCACAGCGGAGAGTTATTAGGGCGCATTACGCTGCCCGGTTAACGCCTCCCGACAGCTTCCACGGGCACGACCGCGCCAAGCAGCCTGGACGTACACGGCGCGCCCGGAAGGACTCGGGACCACTTCATAGACCACCGGGCCACGCACGGGGACGACCTCTCATTCATGCGCTGACCGGTTGAAATTCAACCGCGCGGTAGATTTTCACCCGCCTGCCTTACCCTTCAGCCCTCCGCGCGGCCGCCTTTTTTAGACCTTCGAGCCGGCGGCCGCGCGCTGCCTGCGACGCGAAACACGGCACAGTCCCTCTTCGCCGCCTTTTCAAGGCCGTTTCTGCGTGTAGCACGGCGGTTGCTCTAAACGAGCGTGCCGGTAACCCCATCCCGGGCGGCCGTCTGAAGGGGCAACATGGCTCAGGGCCTTCAAACTGACAGCAGCAGGATCGTCATCGCGGGCACGGGCTACTCAGGGCGTAAGTGTGCCCGCTCGTCAGGCGGGCGTCTGAACTAAAATGGGTCTGAAATTTTTGAAATTATGGTGCAGAGATATCTGGGACATGTCGTTCTTGCTGGTAGCTGCTTCGCCGCCTTGCGCGACTTGGCAGATTACAGGACTTTTCTCGCCTTCGATGACGCGGAAAACTCGGACGATTCGCGGACGACTGTCCCTGATAAGCTAGCACTGCTGCCGGTAGACAACTGGCGTGGGAATACCATCGCGCTTAAGGATTACGACGGGAAGAAGTGGAGTACACGCCACGTCTCGACCTTCTGCCCACGTGCATTCTCTGCCATCCGTCTGCCCAACCCGGTATTGGCTTCCCGCACCATCATCTTGCCGTTGCTCCGAACTGATAACCGCGAGAAGGCTAATGCCTAATCGACGCGTCGATTAGCCGAGGTATCGGAGGCAGACATTGACCTTGAAAAGATCATGGCGCGCCGTATCTGGTGGAAGCTCAAGAGCTTGCGCGTGGGCGGCGGCAAGCCCGAGCGTAACAACACTCGTACGAAACGCGACTGGCGGGTAACCGGCAAGGAACTCAATTCTCTTATTAGCCGATACCGGCTGAACTCCCCTGCTGATAGAACGTCCGAAACGTCTGAAACGTCCGATGAATAGATTTGGGCGGAAACATCTCGGCTCTGTCGAACAGTGCTTTTAACTCTATTTCCGCATTCTCAAGCACATGAACCGCTATGAGCGAAATTGAATCCATCTTGAAGAAGATAGTTGACGAGGCTGTGAGTGAAGGGCTTCCCACCCTTGTCGCCAAGGAGATGGCGAAGGTATCAACGACACGAGGAGAACTTTCTCCGTTAGTAGACATTCGCCAAGCCTGTAAATTCTTAGGGATCAGTGAAACGAAGTTGCGCGGCATGTGTCGAGCTGGCTCTATCCCCTTTCATAAGGTGGACGGCTCGTACAGGTTCGACTTGGCCGAACTGCATGAAGCCACAAAGGTAGGTCAGCACCTCAAACGGTGCTAGTTAAGGTATGATGGCGGCACTCCTTTTGAGGCCGCGACCCGCCCCTTGAGAGGAGGATTACGTGAGCGTTAGGAAAAGTCCGAAGAGGGGCGTTTGGTCTTTCGACTTCATGGTGCGGGGAGTCCGGTACCGTGAGTCCGTCCCTGAGGCGCAAAACAAGCAGGAGGCGCTGCTCGCCGAGGCAGAGGCGCGCCGCGCCGTTTACGAGGGCCGCTACGGGCGTGCGATACGCTCGACACCCTTCGAGAAGTTCGTCGAAGAGGTGTTTGTCCCTTATGCGAAGACGAATCGCAAGCGGCACGAGCAGGACAGGCGCGTGCTGGCGACGTTCATCGAGGCGTTCAAGGGTAGGGCTTTGCAGGAGGTGCCGCCGATGCTCATAGAGCAGTGGAAGCGAAAGGCCGTGCAGTTTGGCCTCAAGGCAAGCACCATCAACCAGAAGCTCGCCGTTCTAAACCGAGTCTTTTCGCTCGCGGTCGAGAACGGCTACCTCCCGCAAAATCCCGTGAGCAAGGTCAGAAGGCTCAAGGAGGGAGATAGGCCCGAACGTGTCATGTCTCTCGACGAAGAGGCGGCGTTGCGTGAGGCGATGGCAACTGACGTTCGCTTCCACGACCTCGCCGACTTCTTCACGCTGGCGATCAACACTGGCATGAGGGCGTCGGAGATCGTCGGCCTGAATTTCGCGGAGGTCGATCTAGTTCGTCGGGAGATACGCCTGCCCGCCGAGCGCACGAAAGAGGCTAAGGCCAAGACGATACCCCTGAACTCTGACGCACTCGAAGTTTTGGAGAGGATTGCCAGAGACAGGGGCGAACTGGGTAGGGTCTTCCCGCCGGAACTCACTTACCAGCGGGCGGCACAATTATGGCGCGAGGCGCGACGGGCGGCGAAGGTTTCGGGACTGCGCATCCACGACCTTCGCCACACGTTCGCCTCGCGCCTGTTGGCTGCGGGTGTCGTCGAGACCGACATAAACAAGATGCTGGGACACAGCAGCTTGAGGATGACGGCCCGGTATGCCCACTCGTCGGAGGCGTCCCGCAGGGCCGCCGTCGAGGCGTTGTCTGGAATTTGTCGGGAATCGAATCTGATACCCGCCAAATTCGGGCAAAAATAAAGCCCCCGCGACTCTGGGCAGGAGTCTGATTTGGATACGGGGGCTTTGACGATCGCGCAGGGCAGAAGGGTTGCCGTATCGCGCGCTCGCCTGAACGGCCGCTCGTTTTTGGGGTAGGCGAGGGCCGAATCCTTAGAGGTTCAAAGAGCGCAGATAACCGCGTGAGGCCAATCCCCGTGAGGTAAAACTTTTGTACTGCCTGACAGCGCCGCCTTACGCGGCGACGAGGCGGCGCGAGAGGACGGAGCGGCGCACGGCCGAGAGGAGTCTTTCGACGTCGAGCGGCTTGTCGAAGAAGCCGTCGGCCCCGCGCTTCATGCACTCGCGGCGGGTCTCGTCCGTCCCGCCCGAACTCGCGACGTAGACGCGGGAGTTGGGCAGGTGGCTCTTGACGAAGTCGAGTATGCGCAGCCCCGTGTCGGGCGCGTCGAGCGTCGGCGGCAGGTGGAGGTCGAGTATCGCCACCTCGGGCTCGTAGATCGTGGCGCGGCGTATGGCCGAGGAGAGGTTGTTCGCGGTCATGACCTCGAACTCGTCGCAGAGCGTCCAGAAGAGCTGCTGCGTTATCGCCACGTCGTCGTCAATGATTAGGACTTTCGGCTTCGTCATCGTCGTAATCCCCGTCACCAACCAAGATCGAACCGGCGGATTCCTCAAACCTCATTTACGTCAGTCACCCTTCCGGCGGATGCCAGGGTCTCAAGAACTTCACGCCCGCACTCATCGCAACGCACGTGCCGGCACGCGCGCGGAGGCGAAGTCACGAAATTGCTAAGAAAAAATAACCTTCGCCGGGAAGGGGCGGGCGCGGCTGTTCACACTTGTAGACACGGCGGCGCTCGCGCGCGTGCACAAGTGTGAACAGGCGTGAACATTTGGGGCGCGTCCGCGCGGCGCGCCTCACACGTCGTTGACGTTGAGTTCTTTCTTAAGCGTCGGTGATGTTGAGTTCTTTGATGAGGCGCTGGATGTAGGAGCGGCTGATGTCGAGGCGCTTCGCGGCCGCGCCGCGGTTCCCGCCCTCGGCCTTGAGCGCTTCGACGACCATGCGGCGGCGCAGGGCGTTAATCGCGCCTTCGAGCGTCGTCTCGTCGTCGGCCGACGCGCCCGCGCCCGACTCGCGCACGGCGTGGAGCATCTTTTCGGGGAGGAACTCGACGCCGAGCCTGACGCCCTTCGTGAGCACGACCAGCCGCTCAACCAGGTGCTCAAGCTCGCGCACGTTGCCGGGCCAGTCGTACTCCTGCAAGGCGTCCACGAGCGCGCCGTCGAGGTCGGGCGTCGGGAAGTTGTACTTGGCCGCGGCCTTCGCGGCGAAGTGCACGGCGAGTACGTGTATGTCCTCGCGTCGGTCGCGCAAGGGGGGCATGTGCATCGGCACGACGAGGAGCCGGTAGTAGAGGTCTTCGCGGAAGCGGCCCTCGTTCACTTCCGTTTCCAGGTCGCGGTTGGTCGCGGTGAGCAGGCGTATGTTGACGGGCGTGTCCTCGTTCTTGCCGAGGCGCTGAATCACAAGGTTCTCTATGACGCGCAGGAGCTTCACCTGCGCGCTCTGCGGCAGCTCGCCTATCTCGTCGAGGAATAGCGTGCCGCCCTCCGCGGCCTCGAAGCGGCCGGCGCGGTCGGTCTTCGCGTCGGTGAAGGCGCCCCGGACGTGGCCGAAGAGTTCCGACTCGATGAGCTGTTCGGGGAGCGCGCCGCAGTTGACGGCGATGAATGGGCCGTCGCGGCGGGCGCTCTCTTCGTGTATGGCGCGCGCCAGCACCTCCTTGCCCGTGCCGTTCTCGCCCGTGATGAGGACGGTCGCGTCCGTGTCGGCGACGCGGCGCGCCTGTTCGAGAATCTTCTCCAGCGCGGCGCTCGTGCCGACGAAGCGTTCGAAGCCGAAGACGTGTTGGAGCGAGGAGCGCAGGCGCAGGACTTCGGTTTCGAGGCGGCGCACCTGCGCGGCCTGCGCGACGATGTGCGAGACCTCCTCCTCGTCGAAGGGCTTGACGAAGAAGCCGTACGCGCCGCGGCGCACGGCTTCGAGCGCGGCCTGCTTGTCGCCCGTCCCCGTGATGACGACGACGGGCACGGCCGGGCGCTCGGCGCGCGCGGCCTCGACTACGGCGAGCCCGCCCTCTATGCCGTCGGCGGGCGGGAGGTTGAGGTCGCTGATGACCACGTCCACGCGCTCGCGCCTGAGGAGGTTGACGGCCTCCGCGCGCGTCTCCGCTTCGAGCACGCGGTGGCGCTCGACGAGCGCCCAGTGCAACTGGCGCCGCAGGAGCTTGTCGTCGTCGACGACGAGCACCGTCGTCTTCTGTTCCGCCTGTTCGTTCATGGGGAGCCGGTTGATTGCGGAATGCGGATTTCGGATTGCGGATTAATAGAGGATGAGAGAGACGCTTCATCTCATCCTTCTTCAATCCGCATTCCGCAATCCGAAATCCGAAATCGAAAGCTTATGTCTGTACGGAAGAGCTGAAAGGAGTCGAACGGGCGCGGGCTCGCGCGGTCGCGTAACGGTCGCGGCTGCCGTCGCCCTTCTACGCCCGGCTGCGCCGCTCGCCCGAGTTGAACAGGCTGAATGGTATCACGACGCGGAAGAGCGTGCCACTGTTAGGGCTCGACTCGACGTCCAGGCGCCCGCCGTGCGTCTCCACTATCTCCTTGCACGTGAAGAGACCGAGGCCGATGCCCTTCTTCTTCGTCGTCGCGAAGGGGCGGAAGAGCTTCGTCTTTATGAACTCCTCGCTCATCCCCGCGCCCGTGTCCGCGACGCTGAAGAAGACGAGGTCGTTCGGGAGCGTGCCCGCCTCGACCGTGAGCTTGCCCCCGCCCTTCGACGCCATCGCCTCCAAAGCGTTGATGACGAGGTTCTCTATCACGTTCTCCATGCGCTCAGGCTCGACCGTCGCAGTGAGCTTGTCGGGCAGGCGCGCCTCTATCTCGTAGAGCGGGCGCGTCGGCTCGGCGTTGACTTCGAGCACGCGCCGTATGACGGGGACGAGGTCGGTCGGGCGCGCGGCTATTCGGTACTCGCCGCTCAGGGACTTCGCGGGCTCGCTCAGGCGCGCGACCGTGCGCTTCAGCTTCTCGGTCGCCTCCTGCAAGCTCGAAATGGCGTCGGCGCGGAACTCCTCTCGGTGGAACTGCTTCTCCATGTTCTTGACGAGCATCGAGAGCCCGGCGATGGCGTTCTTCAGGTCGTGCGAGACCATCGCCGAGATCTTCATGAAGGAGGCGAACTGCCGCGACTCCGCCTCGCGCGCTATCAGCTCGCGCAGGCGCTCGCTCATCGTGTTGAAGTTCTCCGCGAGTTCGCGCGTGTCGCCGCTGTGGCTGACGGTTATGCGCTGGTCGAGGTCGCCCGCGGCGATGGCCGAGGCGCTGCGCGCGACCTGCTCTATGCCGTGGCGCTCGCGCTTCGCGATGAGTATGAGGAGCCCTAGCCCCACGAGCCCCGCGACGAGCGCGGCCGCGCCGCCGAGCAGCCCGACGCGCCTCACGGAGCCGACCGCGGCCGAGTAGTCCTCCGACGCCGCGAGCGAGATGCCGAGCCCTTCAACTTGCCTGAAGGCCGCGAGGCTGCGGCCTCCGTCCTGCGCGTCGTAGAAGTCGAAACCCTCGCCGCCCCCGCGCATGCGCGAGGCGACGTTCGCGAAGTAGGGCATCGCGTCCGCGGCGTCCCTGTGGCTGTACGCGCCGTTCGTGTGGTAGACGACCTCGCCGGTCGCGTTCTCTACCGCGACGAGCGAGCGCCGCCCCGCGTCCGCGGCGGCGTCGGGCGACTCGGCCTCGTCCGCCTCGCGCACGACGTCGCCGAGCCTCAACTCCGCGACGACCGCGCCCGCGGGCGGCGCGTCCTTCGAAGGCCCGACGGGCGCGGTGATGCGCAGGGCCGCGCCGTAAATCTCCGGCGTTATCTGTGAGCGCAGGGCCTTCGCCTCCCGGAGCTGCTGGACGCCCGGCTCGTGGCGCGAGTCGTTCGAAGTGAACGAGTCCGTCTGGATGTTCACGTCGTTATCCTTCCAGCTCATGCGGAAGAGCGGCGCGCCCGAAGCGTCGAGGCACGTGAGCGATTCGAGGTAGTCGCGGTTGCTTCGGAAGAAGGACTCGAAGTGCGCGCGCGTCGTGTCGGGCACGGCGCGCTGGGCTTCAAAGTTAAAGGACGTGGTCGAGAGGCCCGGCGCGCCGCGCACGTAAGAGGCGAGCGACTGCCCCTGCGAGAGCGTCAGGAGCCTCGCCTCCTGCGCGTCGATTATGCGCACGACCTTGCCCGCGACGCGCGAGGCGCGCTCCGACGCGCGCTCGCGCAGGAGGCGCTCGACCGCGCCGACGCCGCTCCGGTAGTTGAGCGCGCTCAGGAGGAGCAGCGGCGCGAGCCCCAGCGTGACGAAGATGGCGGCGAGCTTCGTTCCGAGGGTCAGGGCCTTTTTGGTGCGGGGGTTCACGGCTTCAGCTTTAAAGGTTAGAAAGAAGGTTGCGGGTGAGACTCGGCGCGCCGCGTCGGTGCGGCGCACACTGACTAAGGCACAAGAGCGCGCCAAGTATACCCGACAGGTCGGGAAGGCAAAAGTAAAAAGGCAAGCCGCTGTGCGGAAGGCAAAGGGTAAAAGTAAAAGGGCAAAAGGGGAGACGAAAAACAGCGCGGCCTTCATCAATCAACGATGAAGGCCGCGCTGTTCGGACTGAAGGAGGATGAGAGCAACGCTCGCTCTCATCCTCCTTCTTACTTTTTGCCTTTTACCTTTTTACTTTTGCCTTTTGCTTCAGCCTTCCAGCTTCGCGTCCAGCGTTATCTCCGCGTTGAGGAGGCGTGAGACGGGGCAGCCGGCCTTCGCGTTGGCGGCGGCGGTCTGGAAGGCCGACTCGTCCGCGCCGGGGATGCGCGCGGTCACGTCGAGGTGGACTTTGGTGATGCTGAAGCCCGCGTCCGTCTTCTCAAGCGAGACGGAGGCGGTCGTGTCTATGCTCTCGGCCGTCATCCCGGCGTCGCCGAGTTGCTTCGAGAGGGCCATCGAGAAGCAGCCCGCGTGCGCGGCCGCGATAAGCTCTTCGGGGTTCGTGCCCGTGCCCTCCTCGAAGCGCGACGAGAAGGAGTATTGCGTCTCGGAGAGCACGCCGCTCTCGGTCGAGACCGTCCCGCGCCCGTCCCTGATTCCGCCCTGCCAGTGTGCCGAACCTCTTCGCTTCATCTCTGTAGTCTTCTCCTTTGTCGTTTGAATGAATTGCCTAAGCCCTCTCGCGCCCCCACTCTTCGAGGAGCGGCGTGATGCGTTCGATGACCCTCTCGTGCGCCGCGCCGTTCGAGGCGACGAGGCCGTTGCGGTTGAGCACGTCGGGCGTGTTGTAGAGGAGCGGCCCGCCCCACAAGTCCGTCATCCGCCCGCCCGCGCCTTCGAGCACGGCTTCGGGCGCGCAGGTGTCCCACTGCTTCGTCTTCGGAGACATGTGAATGTACAACTCCGCCTGGCGCTCGACCAGGAGCCCGACCTTGACGCCGACCGAGTGGCTTCGGACTTCGGCCCTCACGCCCAGGGCGCGCACGACCGCGTCCATCCGCGGCCCCCTGTGCGAACGGCTCTCGGCGAGCCGCATGACCTTCAGGTCGCCCTCGTCCGACACACGCAGACGTTCGGGCCTTGCTTCCGCGTCCGCTTCAGAAGTCGGGCGCAGGACCCATGCGCCGTGGCCGCGCGCGGCCCAGTAGAGCACGTCGGTCGCGGGCGCGTAGAGCACTCCGAGCGCGGCGCGCCCTTCGACCGCGAGGCCGATTTGAACGCAGAAGTCGCCCGTGCCCGCGATGAAGCCCTTCGTGCCGTCAATCGGGTCTACCATCCAGACGCGCTCGCGCGAGAGTCGGTCAGAAGCGTCGGCGGACTCTTCCGCGAGCACGCCGTCTCCGGGGAACGTCTCGCGCAGCGCGCGCACGATGAGTTCGTTGACGGCCCGGTCAGCCTGCGTCACGGGCTCGTCGAACAACTCCTTGTGGTCGACGCGAAGGGGCTTGCCGTAGAAGCCGAGCGCGGCCTCGCCCGCGCGGCGCGCGAGTTCTATGACTACGCGCAGCTCCCGCTCGAACTCGCCCCCCTTTAACGTCGCAGACACCATCGCCTCGGCCGAAATCGTCACCGCTTACTCCGCCACCGCCGCCGCCGCAGGGGCGACCGCACGCCAACTCTTCGAGTACGCGAGCAGCCCCGAAGGGAGGCCCACGGCCAGCGCGTACGCGAGTTCGAAACGGCGCGACGGGACGCCGTCGAGGAAGCTCGCCGGCAACGTCCAAACCACCGCGACCCCGACGCCCGTCAGCGCGCGCAAGAGCGCGTGCGGTTCTCTGCCGCGCCTCAAGGCCGCGGCCCAGACGAGGAAACCGACGCCGACGCCCGTCGCAGCGCCGCACACGCCCGCGACGAGTACGCCGAAGGGCAGAATCAGCGCGAGCCATTCCGTCACGCCTTTGAAGACCCATACGGTGCCCGCGAGCGCCATCAACAGGGCCGCGCCCGCCGCGCCCGCGAACGCGCTCCGCAGGACGTACGGCGTCATGCCCGGAATACTCGCGCGCGTGACCTGGCTGCTTTGGCTAATCATCGCTCGGCCTCCCGTTCGAACTCTTCCTCGGCCTCGCGCGCCGCGCGGCGCACGGTTTCGAGCGTCAGGTCTACGTCGCGCCGCGTCGTGCGGAAGTTCGTAATCGAGGCGCGTAGGGCGAAGCGCCCGCGCAGCATGGCGTTCGAGACGTAAGCCTCCCCGCCTCTCTGTACGCGCCGCATGACGCGCGCGTTCAACTCGTCGAGTCGGACGTTCAAGCGTTCGCGCTCGCCTTCATCCTTCGACTCGTTCAGTTCCTTGCGTAGACTCGCGGGCGCGTAGCGGAAGCAGCAGATGCCGAGCGCGGCGGGCGCGAGCAGCTCCAGGTCTTCCGACGCATCGACGCGCTCGGCCATGTAGGAGGCGAGCGCGCAGTCTTCGGCAATCGACTCCGCGACGCGGCGCGCGCCGTAGTAGCAGAGAATCGCCCAGACCTTGAGCGCGCGGAACGGGCGCGAGAGTTCCACCCCGTAATCCCAGAAGGCGTGCGCCTCCGTATCGCTCTGCTCGAAGACCTTTATGTAGCCCTCCTCTGTCCCGGCGAACGCGCGCCGCGCGAGTTCGGGCTCGCGGTAGAGGAGGCACCCGCAGTCGAGCGGCGTGTAGAGCCACTTGTGCGGGTCGAGCGAGACGGAGTCGGCCTCCTCTATGCCTTCGAAGAGCGCGCGCCTCGTCGCGGCGGAAGCCGCGAGCGCGCCGTAGGCTCCGTCCACGTGGAACCACAGCGAGCGCTCGCACGCGACGCGCGCGACTTCCTTGAGCGGGTCTACAGCGCCCGACGAGACGGTGCCCGCGCTCGCGACGACGCAGAAGGGGCGGAGGCCGTTCCCGATGTCCGCGTCAATCAACTCGGCGAGCGCGCGCACGTCTACGCGGAACTCCGAGTCGGAAGGCACGACGCGCACTTGGTCTCGTCCGATGCCGAGCACGTCGGCGGCCTTCGGGATTGAGAGGTGAACCTGGTCGGACGCGTATAGAGTCATCGGCGCGCCCGCGTTCCAGAGCCCCGCGCTCGAAGGGTCGCTCTCGGTTTCGCGCGCGTCGCCGCCCTTCTGTTTATCTATGCCCGCGTCTTTAACTCTCGTGAACTCTCGCGCCTTCGAGCGGTGCGCGACGAAGAGCGCGTTCAAGTTCGCCATCGAGCCGCCGCTCGTGAGCAACCCGCCGCACGACTCGTTCGAGCCGCGGCCCGCGTACCCGACCATCTCCGCGAGCCAGCGCACGACCGTCCTCTCCAGGGTCGTCGCCGAGGGTGCCGACCGCCACGAAGTCACGTTCGAGTTGAGCGCCGAAGCGAGGAGCGAAGCGTAAGCGCCCGCGGGTGCGGCGGGCGAGGCGACGTAGCCGAACATGCGCGGGTGCCCGTTCTGCCGGCTGTGCTTCAAGACCTCCGCGCAGTCGCGCGCTATCGCTTCGAGCCCGACCGGCTCCGTCGGCAACTCTCGCTTGAAGAGTTCGGCCAGCCTCTCGGCCGACGTTTCGGGGAAGACGGGAAGGGCTTCGGGCTCACTTATGTACTCGGAGGCGAGCCCGTCGAAGAGCATCGAAAGCTCTCGAAGCTCCTCCGCGGACACGTCGAGCGTCGCGGAGCGCGCGTCGCCCGCGTCGTTCGAGGCTTGTCGTCCTGCTTCACTCATAAGGCTTGGACGAAACCCTAACACACGGCCCGCCCGTAGTCGAAGCGCGTGCGGCGCGCGCGACGCCGGGCGCGGCTCGTGATAAACTCGCGCGCGAATCAACCACAGAGGGGGGCTTGAAGGGATGGGTCTCGAAGGCTTCGCGACGGCCGAAGGCACCGAACGCTTCCGCGGGCGTTTCGCGGGCACCGCCGCGGGCGGACACTTCCGCAAAGAGCAGGGACTTTGGCTCTCGTCCATAGGCGTCGGCACGTACCTCGGCGGGTGGGACGAGGAGACCGACCGCTCTTACACGGAGGCGGTCGTGCGCGCGGTCGAACTCGGCTCGAACGTGATAGACACGGCGGCCAACTACCGCTTCCAGCGCAGCGAGCGTTCAATCGGCGAGGCGCTGCGGCGTCTGACTTCCGTAGACTTCGCGCGCGAAGAGATTCTCGTCTGCACGAAGGGCGGCTTCATCCCGTTCGACTCGCGCCCGCCCAAGGGCCAGGAGGGCGTGCGCGCCTACGTCGAAGAGACCTTCGTGAAGACGGGCGTCGCCGAACTCTCCGACTTCGTCGCGGGGAGCCACTGCATGACGCCGCGCTACCTCGCGCACCAACTCGCGCAGTCCCTTCGCAACATGAACCTCACAACGGTCGACGTTTACTACGTACACAACCCGGAGACGCAGTTGCAGTCGGTCGCGCGCGAAGAGGTCTACGCGCGGCTGCGCGCGGCCTTCGAGCAGTTGGAGCGCGAGCGCGCGGACGGGCGTCTTAAGTTCTACGGCGTCGCGACGTGGCAGGGCTTCCGCGTTCAGGCGAACTCGCGCGGCCACCACTCGATTGAGCGCATGGTTCAGCTCGCGCGCGAAGTCGGCGGAGACTCGCACGGCTTCCGCTTCGTCCAACTCCCCTTCAACCTCGCGATGCCCGAAGCGCTCCTCTCCGAGAACCAGCAGTACGAGGGCGCGCTCGTCTCCACGCTCGAAGCGGCGAAGGCGCTCGGCGTGACGGTGGTCGCGAGCGCCTCGATACTCCAGGGCAAGGTCGCGCAAGACCTGCCCGAACACATACGCGAGCCGCTCGGCTCTCTCTCTACGGACGCGCAGACGGCCATACAGTTCACGCGCTCGACGCCCGGCGTCACGACCGCGCTCGTAGGCATGAGCCGCCGCGCGCACGTCGAAGAGAACCTCCAACTCGCGCGCGTCCCGCCCGCCACGCCCGAAGACTACAGCCGACTCTTCACGCAGGGAGGGCAATGATAGTGATGAGTGATAAGTGATGAGATAGCCGTCAGCACTCAGCGCTCAGCTTTCAGCTTTGGTTTGGCTGATAGCTGAAAGCTGATAGCTGAACGCTCCTTCTCATCACTCATCACTTATCACTAAAAGGAGCGAGATGCCCGAAGATGAGATGAAGACGTTCGAGGAGTTCTGGCCCTTCTACGTGCGCGAGCACAGCCGGCCCGCGACGCGCGCTCTGCACGCGGCGGGGACTCTGACGGGCACGGCGCTCTTCGTCGCGCTCGCGGCGACGGCGCGCTGGCGCTGGCTCCCCCTCGCGCTCGTGCCCGGCTACGCGGCCGCGTGGGTCGGGCACTTCTTCGTCGAGCACAACCGCCCGGCCACATTCAAGCACCCGCTCTGGTCGCTCGTTGGCGACTACAAGATGGTCGCCCTCATGCTCGCGGGCCGCATGGGCGCGGAGGTCGAACGCCACGTCGGTCAGGAGGCCGACGCGTCGGTCGTTCGGAGTGCGGCGGAGTAGAAGAGAAAGTTAAGGCGATAAGCAGGGGCGCGGCCTTCATCAATCAACGTTGATTGATGAAGGCCGCGCTGTTTTCATCGGAGGAGGATGAGAGGAAGCGCGGCTCTCATCCTCCTCCGTCTTCCTGTCCGGCTTCCTGTCTATCTTCCTGCGCGGCGCGCTGCTGGCTCTTCTGGTAGAGGTAGGAGACCGCGAGGAGTATCGCGCCGAGGACTATGAAGGAGACGATGCGGTAGATTCGGTCGAGCGAAGAGAGGTCTATGAAGAAGACCTTGAGCGTCGTGAGCGAGAGCAGTACGAGCGCCATCAGGCGCAGCAGGCGCACGCGCTGGATGCGTCCCGCCAGGAGAAGCCCCGCGCCGTACAGGGCCCAAATGACGGAGAGCGACAACTGCTTGGCGAGCGCGAGGTCGCGCGCGCGCGCGGCGTCCGCGGCGGCTGCGGCTCGGCCGGAGTCGAAGTAGCCCGCGGCCTCCGCGCTCAGCGCCGTGAGCGCGAGCGCGTTCGCTATGACGACGAGCACGGGCAGGACGGAGCGCTCCTCGCCCAAAGATTCGTCGCGCGCGTAGAGCCTTACGGCGAAGGCGTAGGCCGCGACGAGCAGCGCGAAGGCGAGGAAGGTGTGGTTGAAGACGGGCACGTGCCACGGGGCCGCGTAGAACGTTAGGTCGCGCGCGAGCACCTTGATGGTCGCGGCCGCGAGGAGCGCGAAGCCCGCGTAGCGGAGCGCCGTGAACCTTCGGCGCACGCCGTATGCGATGACGGTCGCGGCGTAGACGGCCCAGAGCGCGGAGATTGAGAACTGCCGCGCGTTCTCCAGACGCCCCGCTGCGTCCGCGTCGGCGACTGTCTTGCGCCGTTCGAAGTATTCGCTCAGGTCGAGCGAGAGCAGCGTCACGGCGAGCCCGTGCGCCGCGAGCGCGAGCACGGCCGCGGCAGCCGCGTACTCCTCGTACGCGAAACGGGC
>JADMIO011485911.1_pt1 | contig 20491 bp, 13 predicted proteins | sample 8958161 | NCBI WGS metagenome assembly JADMIO01 (sample SAMN16585339, study PRJNA669376) | soil metagenome | isolation source: Crop rotation soil | place: USA: Cullars Rotation, Alabama | collected 2011 | reverse complement strand
GCCGCGACTTCAAGTCACGTGAATTCCAAGCTTCGGATCCCACTGTGCTGGAAAGGGCGCCTTTTTCGCCGAGGAGGGCAGGGAGCACATTCTGTGAATCGGGGCCGGCCCCGGCGGGGAGCTTCTGGCCGGTGAGCGCGGCGAAGGTCGCCAGCATATCGACGTGCGCAATCAGCGCGGCGGACTCACCGCCGGCGGGAATTTTGGCAGGCCAGCGGGCGATGAACGGCTCGCGGTGACCGCCTTCGTAGAGATTACTCTTCTTGCCGCGCAGCTTGCCGTTGGGCGGCTGGCGGGCGTGCAGCGGGTTCGTGCCGTCGTCGTAGGTGTCCTTGATCGCACCGCCATTGTCGGAGGTGAAGATGACGAGCGTGTCCTTCGCGAAGCCGAGCCGATCGAGGGCGCCGAGCACTTCGCCGACGGTCCAATCGAGTTGATGGATGACGTCGCCGCGCCAGCCGCAATCGCTCGTGCCGCGAAAGCGCGGATGCGGCACCATCGGTTCGTGAATATCGTGCGTGGCCAGGAAAAGGAAAAACGGCGTGCCGGCCTTCTGCTTTTCGATGAACGAGACGGCGCGGCGGGCCAGGGTGTCCGCGATGTCCTCGTCTTTCCAGAGCGCCGCGGTGCCACCGGTCATGTAGCCGATGCGCGAGATCCGATTCACGATCGCCTTGTCGTGATTGGGGCCGGCCTTGATCTGCAGCAGCTCGGGATGGGTGGAGCCGAGCGGCTCGTTGCCGATGGGCGCGGTGTAGCTGAGGCGGATGGGATCCTTGGGATCGAGGCCGAAGACGCGGTGATCCTCCACGAAGACGCAGGGCACGCGATCGCCGGTGGCGGGAATGAAAAAGGCGGAATCGAAGCCAACCTCGTTCGGGCCGGGCTTCAGCTCGCCGTTGAAGTCGGGCTCGGTGACGCCGAGGCCGAGATGCCATTTGCCGACTAGGGCGGTGCGATAGCCGGCCTGCTTGAGCACGGAGGCCACGGTGGGCGTGTTCGCGGGAAACAGCAGCTTCGCATTGCCGGGCGCGATGCCCGTGCCCGGGACGCGCCAGGCGTATTTGCCGGTGATGAAGGCGAAGCGGGTCGGGGTGCATACCGAGGCGGTCGCGTGCGCATCCGTGAAACGGAGGCCTTCGCGGGAGAGGCGATCGAGGTTCGGGGTCTTCACGTGCTGCGCGCCGTAGCACCCGAGATCGCCGTAGCCGACGTCATCGGACAGGATGAAGATGATGTTGGGCTTGGCGGCCGGCGCCGCGGCGGAGGCGGACAATGCGAGACCGAGAGACAGCGAGAGGAGAATAATTATGCCACGCTTCATTGCAGGATGTAGAAACGGAGTTGACGGACGAACGATGAAATCGATGCGCACAGAATGGGTCGCGCAAACTTTTGTCCGCTTTCGCGCAACGCCGCTTGACCTGCATCAAGCAGGGCGGAAATAACCCGCCATTCATGAAACGATCCATCCACCCACTCCTGCTCGCGGGAATTTTCAGTCTGGCTTTGTCGATCGCTGCCCGGGCCGCAGCGGACGCCAACAATCGTGTCGTCGTGATGATCAGCGTGGACGGGCTGGGGGGGTATTATCTGGACGATCCCAAAGCGGAGATGCCGAATCTGCGGACGCTAGCCGCGCAGGGCGCGCGGGCGGCGAGCATGAAAGCCGTTACGCCGACCGTCACGTGGCCGAATCACACCACGCTGGTGACGGGCGTGCCGCCCGCCATCCACGGGGTGCTGGGCAACAACGACTACGATCGCGCGGCGCGGAAAAAACGCGTGCTCATTGCCGACCCGGTTTTCGACAAAGACGAAATCGTCAAAGTCCCGACGATCTACGACGTGGCGAAAGCCAATGGGCTGACGACGGCGGCTGTGCGCTGGCCGGCCACGCGCAATGCGAAGACGCTCGATTGGACGGTGCCGGACATGAAGCCGGGCGCGCCGGAACGACGCTACGTGACGCCTTCGCTGCTGGCGGCTGCAACCGAGGCGGGCGTGTCTTTCGGCAACGAACCACGCACAGACGAGTGGTGCACGAAGGTATTCAACTACATCCTGAAGACCCATCGGCCCCGGCTCTCGCTGTTGCACATCGCCGACGTGGATCACGCCGAGCATGCCCATGGCCCGCGCTCGGCCGAGGCTTATGCGGCGATCAAGGCCGCTGACGCGCAAGTCGGGAAGGTGTGGGACGAGCTCAAGAAGAACTTTCCGGGACAGGCGACGCTATTGGTCGTGTCCGACCACGGATTTTCGCCGATCGAGAAAATCATTTTGCCGAACGTGATTTTGCGCCAAGCCGGGTTGATTGGGGAAAAATCCGCCGAAAACTCGATTCAAGTGGTGGCGCAGGGCGGCGCGGCTTTGATCTATGTGCTGGACGCCGACAAGCGGGAGTCACTGCTGAAAAAGATCGGCGCGACTTTTCGCGAGGTGGAGGAGGTTGCCCAAGTCGTCGGCACCGAACGCTTCAAATCCCTCGGACTGCCGACTCCGGCGCAGGATCCGCACGCGCCCGACCTCGTGCTTTTCGCCAAGGAGGGTTTTGTTTTTGGCGATACTTCCGCGGGAGAGATCCCCTTTGAAATCAAGCCGGAGCGGAAAGGCAGCCACGGGCACAATCCGAACCTGCCCGACTTGCATGCGACGTGGATTGCCTGGGGGGCAGGCATCAAGGCGGGCGCCAAAGTGGGGGAGGTGGACAACACGCGGGTCGCACCGACGGTGGCGAAATTGCTGCGACTGACCTTGCCGTCGCCCGCCAGCGCGCCCCTGATGGAAATCCTGACGGATTGACCCGGGTGTCCGAAGGCGTCCCGGTTCTCGCTCCCACTTGCTCAATGATTCCCAATCCTTCTGACATGAAATCATCTTTCCGCATCAGCCACTGGTCTTCTTTCGCCCGAGCGTTGCTGCTCCTGAGCTTTGCCATCGCCACGTTGCGCGGCGCGGATACGGGGTCTGAAAAGCGCTGGTTCAAGGGCAACCTGCACACGCACTCGCTCTGGAGCGACGGCGATGACTACCCGGAAATGATCGCCGACTGGTACAAGCGGAACGGCTGGAATTTCCTGGGTATCTCCGACCACAACGTATTGCAGGAGGGGACGCGCTGGTTCGAACTCAAGGCGCCGGCGGTCGTCAAAGGCGAGCTGACGCAGAGGGGTGGCGGCGTGGCGCTCGAAAAATATCTGAAGCGCTTCGGTCCCGACTGGGTCGAACGGCGCACGACGGACGGCAAAAGCGAAATCCGCCTGAAGCCGCTCGCCGAGTACCGTTCCCTCCTCGAGGAACCCGGAAAGTTCCTCATGATTCCCAGCGAAGAGATCACCTCCACCTGGAAACGTGCCGCAACGACCACGACGCCCGAGTTGTCGGGACCGGTGCACATGAATATCACCAACCCGCGCGAACTAATCCCGAAAGTCGAAGCCGACAACGCGGTGACCATCATGCAGCGCACCCTGGATGCCGTGCTCGCCCAACGCGCGAAGACTGGCCAGCCCATGCTCCTGCATCTGAATCATCCGAACTTCGTCTGGGGCGTCACCGCGGAAGAGCTCATGCAGGTGCACGGCGAGCAGTTTTTCGAGGTCTACAACGGCCACCCGACCGTGCACAACGAGGGAGATGCCACGCGCCTGAGCACCGATGAGATTTGGGATGTCGTCCTCACGCGACGCACGGCGGAGTTGCGGCTGCCTCCGCTGTATGGCCTGGGGACAGACGACTCGCACGCGTATCATGCGATGTTGTTGGGGAAGGCCAACCCGGGGCGCGGTTGGATCATGGTGCGGGCGATCAATCTCACCGCGGAATCCATCATCGCGGCGATGGAAGCAGGCGATTTTTATGCATCGTCCGGGGTCACGCTGGCGGACGTGAAACGTGAGGGCAACACGCTCGCTGTCGAAATCCAGGCGGAGCCGGGTGTGACTTATACGACCAAATTCATCGGCACGCGCAAAAACTTCGACCCGACGAGCCAGTTGATTCTGCCGCCGGCGAGCGAGAAGACGCCGCGCAAGTCGCTGCCGCATCGCCGCTACAGCGCCGACGTCGGCACGGTGCTGGCCGAAGTGAAGGGAACGCGCGGCAGTTACACTCTGAAGGGCGACGAGCTCTACGTGCGCGCGAAAATCATCTCCTCGAAACCCAAAATCAATCCAGGGGTAGCCAATGAAGTTGAGTGCGCATGGACCCAGCCGTTGATGGGCCGATAGCCCCGGTTTGATTCTGGGGATCCGTAGAGATGGGTTCGCGGGATTTGACCATTCCAAGTCCTGCATTTTTAGACGGGGTGCGACGCCGCGTCGTGTAACGTTGGGACGTTGCAGGTAACCTATGTCTGATGTTACTTCGGTGATTCAAGGCAGAGGGAGGGCATCGATTCTGTCGGGGTTTGGCGCATGGGCACTGCGCTGATTTAGCTGTGCGCAGAAGGGCGAATGGCTTGCGACTACATGTGGTCACGCGACCAAACTTGGATGTAACAGGTAGGCGTGTTACGCCGGAAGCAGGCGCGATTATTTATTTTTTTCATAGCGGTGTTTTTCTTGCCCGGGCCCGGCCGACGGGATTTTCTCGGGGTAACCCCAACCCCAGGCAGGATTTCACACCTCCAGTGAACCCCCAGCCCTGCGCCTCCGGCAGGGAAACATCAAACCAAGGAACCCCATGTCTCGCCTCCGTCCGCTCGGATCTCGTCTGTGCCGCTGGCTCAGCCTCGTGCTGGCCGCGTCGTTTGCCTTTGCCGCCACCGTTCGGGCCCAAGGCACGGGCGCGATTGCCGGCACGGTCAGCAATCTCGCCACGGGCGCCAATCTCGAAGGCGCCGAGGTGGTGGTGAAGCCCGGCAATGCCATGGTGCTCACCTCGCGCGAGGGCCAGTTCGTCGTGCCGAATCTCGCGGCCGGCCTGTACTCGGTGACCGTCACTTACTCCGGTCTCGACGCCAAGACGGTCGAGGCGCGCGTCACGGGCGGCGCCACGGCGAGCTACGACATCGGTCTCAGCGCGCAGGTGTATCAGCTTTCCAAATTCGTCGTCGAGGGCGAACGCGAGGGCAATGCCCTCGCCATCACCCAGCGCCGCAATGCGGGCAATGTGAAGGACGTCATCTCGTCGGACGCCTTCGGTAATGTGGCCGACCTCAACATCGGCAACTTTCTGCTCCGGATGCCGGGCGTCAGCAAGGAGGAGTCGGAGGGCGAGATCATCCGCGTGCAGATCCGCGGCGTTGATTCCAACATGAACGCGGTCACGATCGACGGCACGCGCGGGGCGAACGGCTCGACGCGCGACTTCAATCGCGGCTTTGAGATCGACAAGGTACCGGCGGACTTCATCGAAACGATTGAGATCACCAAGGCGGCGACGCCCGACATGGACGCCGACTCGATCGGCGGCGCGGTGAACCTGAAGACCAAGAGCCCGCTCGATCGCAAGGGCCGGCGCTACACGTACAACTTTGGGCACACGCTCAACCTCGACCAGAAGTCATTCCGTCCGCTCGCCAACATCAGCTTCTCGGACGTGATTGGGAACAAGATCGGGATCCTCTTCACCGCGAGCTACACGGAGTCGCACAAGCCGCGCGACCGGGCCAATCTCGACTACGAGCGCAGCACCGCGACCGATCGCCCCGTGTTCTTCACTGCGCTCAACTGGGGCCAGGACGAGCTGCGCCACAAGCGCGCGGGGTTCGGGCTGCGACTCGACTACAAGCTGACCGACAAGACGAAGGTGTATTTCAACTCCACCTTCTCGCTCTATGAAGACGCCCTCGATCGCCGCCAGCCGACGCTGGGCACAGCGGCCGCGGCCAATATCGTGTCGGTGACCCAGAACGTGACCGAGACGCGCAATCAGACGTTCACGTTCAATCAAAACAAGCGCTACCGCGACGTGCAGACATTGAACCTCGCGGTCGGCGGCGACAGCACCGGGTTCTGGGGCGGCAAGCTCGACTTCCTGGCCAATTATTCGCCCTCCCGGGGCACCGAGACGCGCTTCATTCCGGATCGCACGGTGGCCGGCGTGGGTTTCCGCTTCGATCGGTCGCATACGCACAATTATTTCGTGCTTAACCAAATCAGCGGCCCCGATGTCTACGATGCGCGCAACTCGACGATGACCTCGGTCGATAATCGCGACAACCTCAGCCACGATCACATCGTCGGCGCGCAGGTGAATTTCCGGAAGCCGATACCCACCGCGATCCCGCTGGCGATCAAGACCGGCGCGCGGTTCCGCGATCAATGGCGCGAGCAGGACCAGAACCGGCGCGTCTACAGCTACGTGGGGCCCAATGGCGTGCCCGGCCCGGTCGGCGCCGCCAACGACGACAATCTCGATCGCTTCTTCGATCCCAACTACACGCACACGGCCTTCGAATTCCCGAAGGGCTACCAGTTCCTCCAGTTGAAGGAGCTGAAGAACGCGCTGCTCAGCCAGCCGCAGCTCTTCCGTGAAAACGTCGACACCGGCACGCGCGACACGATCCGCAACGACGGCAAGGCGTCGGAGTCCGTCGCCTCCGCCTACATCATGGGCGAGGCCAAACTCGGCGCGCTGCTGGTCGTCGGCGGACTGCGCGCCGAGGAGACGCGCTTCGAGGGCACGGGCTTCAAGCAGGAAATCACCGCGGCGGAGCGGGCGCGGCGCGCCGCGTTCGTCGGCACGGTCACGCCCGAGGAGACGGCCCGCCGCGCGCGCGCCGAGTACACGCAGGTCAAGGGGAACGGCCAGTATCGCGATTATTTCCCGAGCCTCCATTTCAAGTACAACATCGCGCGCGGGCTGGTCGGACGACTGAGCTACTCCACCGGCATTGGGCGGCCGAACTTCGGCCAGATCATCCCGACACAGGCGATCGACAACGACCGGCAGACAGTCACGGCGAACAACCCTGATCTGCAGCCGCAGTATTCAAAGAACTATGACGCGACGCTCGAGTATTATTTCGAGCCGGCGGGCCTGATTTCGGCCGGCGTGTTCGAGAAGAACCTGCGCAATTTCATCTATCGCGCGAACGTCGGCACGCTGACCTCCGGCAACGATATCGGCGAGGGTTATAACGGGTACATGCTGACCACGGATCTGAACGGCGGGTCGGCGAAGATTCGCGGCCTGGAGCTTTCGTACAGCCAGCAGTTCAGCAATCTCGGCGGCATCTGGCGCGGCTTCGGCGCGTTTGCCAACATCACGTGGCTGCGGACGGAGGGCGACTACGGCACACCGGGGGCCCGGGTCAGCGGCGGGCAACTGCCGCTGTTCACGCCCCGCACCGGCAACATCGGCATCTCCTACATCGCACACGGCTGGACGGCGCGCGTGAAGATGAACTATTCGGCGGATCGCCTGAACTCCTTCAACGCCGATGCTTCGCGGCGCGTTTACGATGTCGGCAGCACGCCGGTCGACGTGAACCTCGCGTACGCCTTCAGCCGCCGGCTGAGCGTCTACGTCGACGTGATCAACGTGTTCAACACGCCGACGAATCACACCTATGTTTACATTCCTGACCGCAAGATCCGGAACGACCTGTACACGACGGTGATCAAGTTTGGCGTGAGCGGGAACTTCTAGAGGTAGACTCTCTAGGATCTCATTCGAGGCGGGGCAGAGCCCTCGCCCTATTGGGGGCGAATGGTGATCGCCCCTTTTGCTTTGGCTCGCAGGTCGAAGCGTACGCTGACAACGGTGAAGCGGTGATCGTCGCTTTCGACCGCGCGTTCGATGCGGCCGGTGTCCACTTGGTAATTTCCGTGCGGCAACACGAAGGTGGCGCGGGCGTGGGGAAAGCTTTCCTCGAGGTCGTTCTCGAAACGCGCGACCACCTCGCGGTGCGTGCCGTCATTCGCGGGGCTGTAGTTTAGCCGAATCGGAGCCGGGCCGTTGCGGGCGAAGGGAATCGGCGCGGTCGCGTGGTTCTTGTACGTGTAGGAAACGGGCTTGCCGTCCTGAAAACGGATGACGCGAAAGCTTTCGCTGTTCGACTTGCCGACGCGGAGGGTGGGCGTCGCGCCCAGTTTCGCCACGGCCGGGCCGGGGCCGTGCGCGTAGTGGATCAGCGCGATGTGATGTCGATCCAGGAAGCTCTCCACGGGCGCGTTCGATTCGAAGGCGTTGATGACCTTCACGCCCGTGCCGGCACGCGCTTCGAGCAGCTTGTCCGCGTCAACGAGCGTGCCGTCCCAGGCCCGACCGAAATTGAGCACACAGAACTCGCGCCCAAAATCGACGATGCTCACCGGTTCGCCGAACCAAGGGCCGGGATCGGGGCTGCGATGATTGCCAAAGTTGATCACAAACGGAACCGCGAGCCCGTAGAGCGCGCCGCTGGCGTAGGCGGGATTGGCCTCGTTCGAAACGAGCACCATGTCGGGACTGAGAATGTTCGCGATCGCGACGAGGCGGGCCACGTACTCGGCCTGATACTGGCCCCAGGTGTCGAGATGGCCGAAGCCGAAGAACACGGGGTTCGCCGACATCCGATCGACCACGCACACCGAGCGGCGGGACGTGACCGTGCTGTTCCCGCCTTTGGCCGAAAGCGAAACCTCCAAATCATACACGCCCGGCGGCGTATCTGGCGGCAGCTGGACCACGCCTTCGCGGTGATAGTAGAAGGCGGCGGCCTTGTCCTCCTCGAACGTGCACGCGCGGGAAATCGTGGCCGGTCCCACCTGTCGCACGATCCGGACGGTGCGGATCTGCGCCTGGTTGGCTTCGAAGCGCGCGCGAAACGAGCCCGCGGCCTGCACCACGACGGGCCGCCCCAAGGCGGGAAATTTGAAATCGTCGACGGGCACGTCGAATTCGCGCTCCAGATAAACCGCGGGGAGGGCGCTTTCCGCGTCCGGTTTGATGGTGATGCCGTCGATGAGGCGGGTCCGCCAGCCGGCCGCGCGCAGTTCGAGTTGATACCCAGCGCCCGGCGGCACAGCGGCGAGCCGGCAGCTTCCGTTCAGCCAATTGCGGACGAGGACATCCCGCACGGTTGCGCCCTCACGCGTCAGGATTGCCCGAACATCGATGAGTGCGCCCTGGTGTTCGCCGCTCACGCTGAAGCCGAGATCGCCGGACGGCTCGTCACCCATGCGGAAGCCCCGCACGCGTGCGCCCAAGCCGCCGTCGCTGTCACGGCGATGCACGAGTCGCACGCGATGCATTTCGCGCGAGGCGGAGCGCGCAAGCACGACTTCGCCAGCCTCGGCGCGCGGACGGATGATTTGGGGCTTCGCGCCGTCGACGGAAATTTCGAGCGCACCTCGCTCTGGTGGACCGAAATGGTTGGGTGGGGTGAGCGTATCGAGCACGAGCACCAGCGTTCGGCCGGTGTACGAGAATTCGAGCGCGGCGCCGTCTTCCTCAGTCACGAGCGCCGAATCGGCCGCATAGCGATGGGCGGTCCACTGCCAGGATCCGTTGCGGGAGATTTTCGTCGCGTCATTGGCCGGCCACCAAGCATCGGCGGCCTGAAGCGTGAGACACGGGATAACGGCAAGCCAGGCGGCGAGGAGTGCCTTGAATCGCATGATCCGGCGTATGTTCACGCGGCGTATCGTGCGAGCAACGCGAATGTGAGGTTGCGGATGAGAGCCGAGCTTTCCTGGACGAAGGGCGCAGGGATACGGCTAACCGGCGAGCAGCGGTGTCAGCAGTTGGCCGAGGGTTTGATCGTAGCAAATATGGCCGCCGTTATCGCTGTTCGTGAAAATCACGAAGCCGGATTTCCGTTCGACGGAGGCCATCGTCAGCGAGCGGAAACCGGTTTGGCCGCCGGAATGCAGAATAACGTTGCCGGTGGGACGCTCCTGCACGGCCCAACCCAGCGCCCAGGAGTCGGCGCCGTCGATCTTCTCCGCGCCGAGCTTCGTTTGGGGACGGAGCATTTCGTGGCGCGTTGCGGCGGTGAGGAAGGCGTCGCCGGTGGGGAGGGTGAGGACCGCGGTGAGAAACTTTGCGTAGTCGGAAACCGTGGTGCGGAGCTCGCCCACCGCGCCGTAGCGGGCGATGTCGGCGGCATTCGGTTTTTTCCAGGCGAGAGGTTCGCCTTTGGTGCCATGTGGTCGGGCGGTGTGAGACGCGAAGGCTTCGCGCCATTGGTAGCCACTGGCGGTCATGCCGAGCGGAGCGAGCAGCGACCGGCGCATGAACTCGTCGAAATCCGTGGCGCACACCTCGAAATCGGCTTCGAAGCGGCCACAGGGTGAGGCCAGCGTCCGTCCAGCAACCTCGGCGATCACGGACTGCAGGTAGTAGTAGCCTTCGCCGGAATAGTGAAAACGGGCGCCGGGATCGGCTTCGAATTCCAGCCGCAGACTTGTGCGCCAATCCGGAAATCCCGTGGTGTGGGACAGAGCGTGGCGCGCCGTGACGCGTGCGATGCGCGGGTCGGTGGCGAAGGGCTGTTTCGTGTATCTGGTGAGGGGAGTGTCGAGGGCGAGCACGCCACGCTCGCAGAGTTTCAAGGCGGCGTAGGCGAAGACGGTTTTGCTGACGGAAGCGGCTTCGAACACCGTGTCGTGGTCCACCGGCGCCTTGGTCTCTGCATCCTGCACGCCGTACGCACGCTGCCACACGAGGCGGCCCTCCTCGACGATCGCCAGGGAAACGCCGGGCACGGCTTTTTCGCGCATCAGCGCCGGCACGAGCCGCTCGATTTTCGCGAGACCGTCCGCGTCGATCCGAGGGGAAGATTTCCGGGCGACGAGAGGAGCGGTTTGCGCGCGGGTCGTGGCGGATGCAGCACCGGCGGCGAAGGTGGTAGCGATTCTCAGGAAGTCGCGGCGGCGCATTGAGAATGGCACCAATCTCATCGCTGCGTAAGACGCACTTCCAATTGCTCGATCGTCGTGAACCGGCCTGCTTGCATCGCGCGAATCTTCTTCGCGGTCGCGCGCCTCCATGTCGGGGTTTCGCGCTGCAAGCGCAGCAAGTAGAGCTGAATCTCGCGGCGTTCACGTTGCGACATCCGTGACAGGGCTTGTTTCACTTGAAGAACGCTCATGGCCGAAGGTTTTACTTTTTCGCTTTGCCCTTCTTGGCGGCGGGGGCGGCGGCGTTGTCGGTGGGGCGCACCGAGGCGCGGCCGCTGGGCTGGGAGGGGTCGTAGGCGGGGTTGGGAGTGGGGAAGCGAGCGCCGACGGATTTTTGCCAGGTTCGCAGCTCGGTGCGGAGGGCGGCGACGCGCTGCGGATCCTTGCGCGAGAGGTCGGTGGTCTCGCTCGGATCGCTGCTGAGATCGAATAGCTCCACGCGCTGATCTTCCATCCACTCGATCAGCTTCCAGTTGCCGCGGCGGATGGCGGCACCGGGGGCGCCGCCCTGGTTGCCGTAGTGGGGGTAGTGCCAGTACAGTGAGCGGTCGGGCAGCGTGCCGCCGCGGAAGAGAGGGAGCAGGCTGGTGCCGTCGAGGGTCTGGTTCGGAGCCGGCTTGGCGCCTGCGACGTCGAGCAGCGTGGGAAAAAAGTCCGGGCTGCTGACGGGCGTGCGGATCACGCTGCCGGCGGTGATGGTCGCGGGCCAGCGCATCACGAGTGGCTCGCGGATGCCGCCTTCGTACATCCAGCCCTTGCCGCCGCGCCACGGCAGGTTCGAGGTGGGCCAGCCTTCGCTGGTGGCGAGGCCGCCGTTGTCGCTCGTGAAGATAATGAGCGTGTTCTCGCGCAGGCCGAGCTCGTCGAGCTTCGCGAGCACCTTGCCCACGGCGAGGTCCATTGCCTCGACCATGCCGGCGTAGACGGCGTGTTCCTGCACGAGGCGCACATCGCGCTCGCTCTCGCGGCCCCAGCGGGCCTCGAGGCCAAGGCGCTTGCGCTTCTCCTCGTATTTCAGCCGAAGATCCTCGCGCGCCATCAAGGGGGTGTGAACGGAATAGAAGGGAAAATAGGCGAAGAAGGGGCGGTCACGATTCGCCGCCACGAACTTGGCGGTCTCGGTCGCGAGCCTATCCGGCAGGTGCTCGCCGTCGGGGCCATCGCTCAGCCGCGGATTTTCGTACGGGGAAAAATATTTCCGGCCGCCATAGGGGCCGCCCTTCTCATTGCCGCCGAGGTTGTGATCGAAGCCCTGGTTTTCCGGCCAGAAGCCCTCGGGGCCGAGATGCCATTTGCCCGCGAAGAAGGTCGCGTAGCCGGCGGCCTTCAGTGCTTTCGCCAGCGTCGGCGCATCGAGCGCGAGGCGATCGCGATTGGGCGAGGGCAGCAGGGGCGTGTTGCGCTTCCATTTTTCCGGGCCGTTGGCATCGCCGGCGGCGATGTAGTCCGTGATGCCGGTGCGCTGCGGCCACTGGCCGGTGAGGATGCTGGCGCGCGTGGGCGAGCAGACGGGGCAGGCCGCGTAGGCGTCGGTGAACATCGCGCCCTCGCGCGCGAGGCGATCGAGGTTGGGCGTTTCGTAGAACGTGCTGCCGTACACGCCGAGATCGCGCTGGCCGAGATCGTCGGCGAGGAAGAAGATGATGTTCGGTTGTTTCGGGGCGGCGTTCGCGGCGGAGGCGATGGAAGCGGCGGAAGGGAGGAGCGCGGCGAGCAGGAGGGCGGGTAGCCAGCGCAGCGGGTGGGCGGGGTTCGGTCGGTGCATGATGAAAGGGGAAGCATTCCATCATTGTTGGGGCGGGTACGAACAGAAATGTGCGGGCGAAAAGGACCAAGGGACCAAGGGACCAAGGGACCAAAGGACCAAGGGACGAAGGGACCGATGTGGGATGCGACTGGGGGCGGTCGCGGTTCCCGGGCAAGCCCAAGACAAGAATGGATCGGGCTTTCAGCCCTCGGAAATCTGCGTGATGAAATTCCTGGGCCGATGGCCCAGGCTGGGATGGGGCGCGCCTTTGGCGCTCTCGGAGGGCGCGTCATCCTTTACGGCGCCGTTCAGCGCGTAGGTCAGCGCGCTTGCGCGCGCCCAAGCCGCGCCCGCAAGCGGGCTGCCTACGACGCCAGCGGCGGCGGCTTAGGGGATGAGCCGCCCTACCTTAAGGCCGGGCTTCGAGGATGAGGTTGAAGGGGGTGGCGGTGGCTTTGCGGAAGCGGGTGAAGCCGCCGCGGGTGGCGACGTCGCGGAGGCGGGCTTCGCCGGCCTGGGCGCCGAGGGCGAGGCCGACTTCCTGCGAGCGCGAGGCGGGCGTGCAGATCATCGTGGATGCCGCGTAGAAGACCCGGCCGACGGGATTGAGGTTATCCTCGACGCGATCGCCGGCGGCGGGCTCGACGATCAGCCAGGTGCCGTCGGGCTTGAGGGCGGAGCGCACGTGCTTCGCGGCGCCGACGGGGTCGCCCATGTCGTGCAGGCAGTCGAAGAAGGCGATGAGGTCGAAATCCTTGCCGGGAAAATCCTTCGCGCCCGCCTGCTCGAAGCTGATGCGTCCGCCGACGCCCGCGGCATTGGCCCGCGCGCGCGCGGCTTCGATTGACGGCGCGTGATAATCGTAGCCGACGAATTTGGAATTAGGATACGCCTGCGCCATCAGGATCGTGGAGGCGCCGTGGCCGCAGCCGACATCGGCGACGCGGGCGCCGGCCTTCAGCTTGGCTTCCACGCCCTCGAGCGCGGGGATCCAGGAGGAGATCAGATTGCCGGCATAACTCGGGCGGAAGAAACGCTCGGTACCCTCGAAGAGATCCTTGCAGTGCTGGTGCCAGCCGAAGCCGAAACCGGTCCGGAAAGTTTCGCGCAACTGCGGTTCGTCAACGACCGTGGCGGCGATGATCTGGTACGCCGCGGGCAGATAGGCCGGGCCGCTGTCGACGGCGAGCAGGAGAGCCTGTTCGTCGGGCAGGGTGAACTTGCCGGTGGCCGGATCGTACTCGACGTAGCCGCTCGCGGCCTGGGCGCAGAGCCATTCGCGGACGTAGCGCTCGTCGGTCGCGGTGCGTTGCGCGACCTCGGCGGGCGTGAGCGGGCCGGCGCCGGCCATCGCCTTGTAGAGGCCGACCCGTTCGCCCGTGATGATGAGGGCGGTCTGCATCGCGGCGCCCATGTCGTTGAGCGCGCGGCCGAGGAAGGCGTTTAGTTTGTCGGGATTGACGTTGAGCTTCGGAGCGGGAGCGGGCGCGGCGGTACGAGCCGCCGGGGCGGGAGCGGTTGCGGAGGACATAATATTTGGGGATGGGGGATGAAGCAGGGGTGAGAGGCACCACAGCTCGGGGTATTCCCGAGGCTGACAAATTTCCGGGAATAGTCCATGACCCTTCCGCTTCTCACCTCCAATGCACGACGAGGTTTTCCCGCAATTGGTGGAGACTTACTACGCGTCGCTCTTCCGCTTTGCGTTGAGCCTCACGCGCAGCTCCTCCGACGCGAGCGACCTCACGCAGCAAACGTTTTTCATCTGGGCGACCAAGGGGCAGACCCTGCGCGAGGTCGCCAAGGCGAAGTCGTGGCTCTTCACCACGCTCTACCGCGAGTTCCTGCGCACGCGGCGGCGCGATTCGCGGATGACGGCGATCGACGAGCTCTCGCCCGCGGAACAAGACCCGCCGGATGTCGAGCCCGACACGATTAACAAGATGGATGCGCAGCTCGTGCTCGAAGCGCTCCAGGAGGTCGACCCGGCATTCCGCGAGCCGGTCACCCTGTTCTATTTGCAAGACCTATCCTACATCGAAATCGCCGAGATTCTCTCCGTCCCGATCGGCACCGTCATGTCGCGGCTCTCGCGCGGCAAGGCCCAGCTCCGCGCCCGGCTCGCGGAGAAGGCAAAGGGCGGCAAGGTGGTGGAATTTCCGCAAACGGGGGTGCGCTCATGAAGAACGAAGAAGCCAAGTTCATTCTCGGGGCGTATCGGCCGGATGGCCGCGATGCGAGCGACCCGGCGCTGGCGCCCGCGCTCGAGCAGGCGGAACGCGATCCGGAATTGCGCGCGTGGCTCGAGCAGCAGCGCGCGTTCGACACCGCGCTGACGGCGAAGCTGCAAACAATCGCGCCGCCGCCGGGCCTGCGCGAAGCGATCCTGGCGGGCGCGCGAATGAGCGCAGCCCCAGCGAAGCGGCCGTGGTGGAGCAATACGGGCTGGCTCGCGGCGGCGGCGGCCTTCGTGCTGCTGGCGGTCGTGGCCACGATGGTGCGGAAATCGTCCGGGCCTCCGACGGGGGCGGAGCTGGCCACGTTTGCGCTCCGCGATCTCACCGATGCCCACGACCAGCACACCGGGAGTCCCGCAGGGCTCTCTCACGTGCAGGCCCAACTCGCCAGTGCCAGCCTGCCGCTGCCCGCCAATCTCAAGCTCGATCTCAATGAACTGACGAAAAATCACTGCCGCGCCATCACGCTGGGCGGCCGCCAGATCTTCGAGGTTTGCTTCAACCGCGACGGGAATTGGTATCACATGTACGTGGCGCGGCGCAGCGATTTCGCGCCGGGCACGCTTGATCCCAAGACGCTCATGAAAGTGCAGGGCGAGTATGCGTCCACGACGTGGGCGGATGCTAACCATGTGTACGCGCTCGTGACGCATGCGGGGGAGCAGGCGCTGCGGCGGGTGATATAGCTCCAGTTTGGTAGGTTTCTTGTGGGCGGGGTGCCCTCACCCCGCGGGCTTGAGCGTGCGCACTCGCAATGCCGCGGGTGAGGGCACCCCGCCTACATTTCCAAACCTCTTTTTCCATGACCAAAACATCCGTATTCCTGTTGCTGTTCGCACTCGTTACCGGCTCGCGTCTCGCGGCCGCGTCGATGATGACTCCCCAGATGGGCGATAGTGCGCCCGACTTTACGCTGCGCACGCTCGATGAGCGCGCGGTGGAATTGAAAACGCTCACTGCGAAGTCACCCGTCGTGCTCGTCGTGCTGCGCGGCTGGCCGGGCTACCAGTGTCCCCTGTGCACCAAGCAGGTGCATGAGTTCGTTGCGAACGCCGGCGAGTTCAAGGCGCGCGGCGCGCAGGTGGTGATGGTATATCCGGGGCCGGCGGAGAAACTGCAGGCCCGCGCGCAGGAGTTTCTGAAAGACAAAGCGTGGCCGGAGAATTTTCTCTTCGTGCTCGATCCGGACTACGCGTTCACGAAGGCCTATGGGCTGCGGTGGGAGGCGAAGAATGAGACGGCGTATCCGTCAACGTTTGTCGTGGCGCGTGGCGGGAAGATTGAATTCGCCACGATCAGCAAGAGCCACGGCGGACGCGTGAGCGCGAAGCAGGCGCTGGCGGCGCTGAAGTAACGGGCCAATCGTTGCGCTCCGTCACTGCGACAGGCCCATTTTCTTCACGAGCTGACCGAAGCGAGGATCGGTGGCGAGCTGGCCGAAGGCCGGCTCGACCGCCATGTAGATGAGGATGCCATCGCGCTGGGCGAACGCCTCGTCGAAGTACTTGAACGCGCGGTCGGTCTCGCCGAGACCGGCCGAGAGGATGGCGAGGTAGTAGGGCGCCTCGGATTTCGCCACCATCTCGTCGTAGATTTTTTGGGCGTCGGCTTTCCGGCCGGCAAAGCCCTCCGCGGTACCGAGCATCGCGGCGATGACCGTGCGGTTGTTGGAGAGCTTCAGCGCGAGCTCGAGCGACGCGATCGCATCGTCGTAGCGACCCATCGCGAGGTAGGTGATGCCGGTGTTGAAGTGGACTTCGGGGAATTGCGGGTCGAGTTCGAGCGTGCGGTTGAATTGCGCGAGCGCCTCGTCGTAGCGGCGCGCGAAGTGCAATGCGCGGCCGAGGCCGTTGCTCACGCTGAGCGAAAGCGGATCGAGTTGCTGGGCGCGCTTGAATTCGGCCATCGACTCCGGAAAGCGGCGGAGGATCACGAGGAGCAGGCCGAACAGCTCGTGCGCCCGCGCGTAGCCGGGCTTGAGCGCGAGGGCGCGCTTGAAGCCGGCTTCGGCGTCGGCCCAGTTCCAGTCGATGCGGAACTTCACGTAGGCGAGGGCGGCATGGGCTTCGGCCAAGGTATCGTCGAGCTGGAGCGCGCGCACAGCGTAGTCGCGCGCGTGCTGGTTGGCGTCGTCGCGCGGCAGGGTGCCGTAGCCGGCGCCGGCGAGCGTGTAGGCCTCGGCGAGTCCCGCGATCGCGAGCGCAAATCCTGGGTCCTCGGCCACGGCGTGAGTGAAATGCTCGATGGCCTTCATCACGCCGTCGCCGGTGCGCTTGTTGAGCTGGGAGCGGCCGAGCAGATATTCACGATTGGCCTCAGCGGTGCCCGCGCCGCGGCGGGTGAGCTGGCTTTTCTCGCCGGCGAGCAAGCGGACCTTCAAGGCATCGCTCACGCTCATGGCGATGGCCGACTGCACGGCGAACACGTCCTTGATGGTGGGGCTGAATTCCTGGGTCCAGAGCGCCTTCTGGCTGGCCACCTCCACGAGGCTCACGCGGACGCGCGCCTGCTCGCCCGCCATGCGGACGGTGCCCTCGAGGATCCAGCCCACGCTCAAAGCCTGGCCGATTTCGGCGACATCGAGCTTGGTGCCCTTGAACTTGGCGATCGACGTGCGGGCGATGACGCTCAGTTCGCGGACCGATGACAGCGACGAAATCAACTCCTCCGTCATCCCGTCGGCGAAGTACTCGTCGCGCGCCTCACCCCCGAGGTTGACCAACGGTAGCACGGCGAGGCGTTTCTCCGTGCCCGGCGCCATCGGTCCGGCCGGGCGGCGCAGCCAGAGCACGGCGAGCACGACCGCCGCGGCGGCGAAGGTGACGAACGCGCGGCGAACCGATTTTTTCGCGAAGAAAAACGCCGCGCGGTCGGCGAGCGCCAGGCGCCGCTTCTGCCAGGGGAGAACTACGCGGTAGATCTCGACCGGCACGGAGATGTTCTTGAGCTCGCCGGCGCCGAGCTTCACCAGCGCGCAGTCAGCCAGCTTGTTGTTTTGAATCTGCCGGGCGACGTCCTCGGAAACGCAGATGCCGCCCGCCTCGGCCAGCGGCTCGATGCGCGCGGCAATGTTGACTCCGTCGCCGAAGACATCGCCCTCGCGGTGAATGACATCGCCGGCGTGCAAGCCGATGCGCAACTGGATGCGGCGATCGGGCGGGGCAGCGAGGTTGTGCGCGTGCAGCGCCTGCTGCATCTCGACCGCGCAGGTGGCGGCGTCGAGCGCGCTGGCGAACTCGACGAGAAAGGCGTCGCCGATGGTCTTGATCTCGCGACCGCCGCGAGCGGGGAACAGTGGGCGCAGCAGCCGGCGGTGTTCCTCCAACAGTTCGAGCGCGAGCGATTCGTCGCGCTGGGTCAGCGCGCTGTAGCCCACCATGTCCGTGAACATGATGACCGAGAGACGCCGCTGACCGGGAGGATCGAAGGGCGGTTGGGTGTTGCGCGCGGGGGTGGGGGAGCCGGCTTCCACGGAATGGCGCGACGATGCCAGCCGGGCGGGGCGGCGCAACTCTTTGTGCCGGGGCTTATCGAGGTGGACTTTTTCGGAGAGCGTGAGGGGCGATCGTCGCACTTAAGACCGCAGCCACCACATCGCTGCAGCCATCAGGGCCATCCCGAGATCCTCGGTCAGCGCCACCGTCGAGAGCGGAACCTTGAGCACATTGCCCATGCAGGCGCAGTTCACATCCAGGCCGCGACGCAGCGCGCCGATGACGCCTAAGGAACCCCACAGCATCACCGCGATCGTGGTAGCGTAGAGCCAGGGCCGATCCCAAGCCGCCAGATAAGAGAGCCCGAGCCCGAGTTCGATGAAAGGGTAGGCGTAGGCATAGGGGCGGAAGCGCATCGCGAGCAGGTCGTACATCTGGAAACCGTCGGCGAAGCCCGGGAGGTCGAAGAGCTTGAACATCGCAAAGACGATCAGGAAAAATCCCATGAACGCGTGCATCCAGGTGCTCTCGCGGGGCGCTGCGGATCGGAGCGCCACAGCCACGAGTGCGGCCAGCAGGACGACGATGAAAAGCGGAAGGTAGTCGGACCAGCGCCGAACGCGGGTGGCACGGCGACCAGCCGATTTGGCCCGCGAATGGGAGGCGCGGAGCGAAGCAGGGGAGGTGGGCGCCTTGCGCATGATAAGAATGGGGATGGAGATGCGCGGCGTCGTGCCCCCCGAACGTAACCGCGCCCGAGCGCGGTCGCCATGGGAGCAATGCCCAAATTAGACCCGGCAGAGCGCCGACGGTGCGAGCGCGCGAAACGCCTCGTGGGATCGGAAAACCGCCAGGTGCCTACAAAAAAATCACCGGGCATGCGCCCGGTGATGTGTGACCATCTTTTTTTTGATGCAGCTTAGAACCGGAAGTTGGCGGTCAGCAGGTAGGCGCGCGGGGCGCCGGGCATCCAGCGGCCGCCGTTGTTGTTGTAGCTCTGCGCGTAGTCCTCGTCGAAGAGGTTGTTCACGTTGAGGCGCAGGTTGATCCTCGGATTGATCTGGTAGCTGGCGAGCGCGTTGAAGAGCCAGTACTTCGGCATCGCCACGGGCGCGCCGGCGGTGTTCTGGAGCCGGTTGGCCTCGCCCTGGTACTGCGCGCCGCCACCGACGGTGAAGCGGTCGGTGATCCGGTAGGTGGTCCAAAGGTTGCCGGAAACCTTGGGAATAAGCGGCAGTCCGAAACTGATCTGGGCGGCGGTGCCGGTGTTCACCTCGCTGTCGAGATAGGCGAACCCGCCGTAGACGAGCCAGGCATCGGTGATGCGGCCGGAGAGGCTGAGCTCCACGCCGCGGACGGTCTGCCGGCCCGCGGGAATCGCCCCGAGTATCGGATCGGTAAATACCGTCTTGTCGTTTTCGGTGGCGAAGAGCGCGGCGGCGGCGCCGAGGCGGCCCTTGAAGAGATCCCACTTCACGCCGAGTTCGAAATTGGTCGTCTCCTGCGGATCGGTGTCGGGATTGTTCTGGTTGCCGAGCGCGCTGGAGAGCGTGAAGTCGCTGCCCGGCGGCTTCTGCGAGACGCCGTAGGCGGCGTAGAACGAGCCGGCGGTCGCCGGCTTGAAGACGAGGCCCGTTTTCCACGTGAGGAGATCGTGCCCGGCGCCGATGCGGGTCGCGGCGCCCGTCGCGGGAACGCTCAGGTAGTCAGTGTCGTATCGCTCACCGCGCAGGCCGAGGTTGAACTGCCACTGCTCGTTGAGCTTCAGCGTATCGAACACGTAGAGCGCGGCGGTCTCGATCTGCACGTCGGTGTAGGCGCCGCTGCGGGTGGGGCCGGCGTTGGGCACCGCGTCGGGATTGGATGAGACCAGCGGGATCGGCGTCAGCGTGACGTTGGTGAATCCCGGGGTGTAGGCTTGCTCGCGCGAGAGCTCCAGACCGCCGGTGAGTTCGTGGCGGACCTTGCCGGTCTGCGCGCGGGCGATGAAATTGGTCTGGTTCGAGAGGATGTCGGTGTTGCGCCTGTTGCCCTGGCGGCCACGGGTGAGAAGGCCGGTCGCGGGCACGTAGGCGGCGACGTTCTGGCCGGGGACCGTGACGACGGCATCGCGTTCGTTCGCGGAAAAGCGGGTCTGGTTGCTCAGGCGCAGGTCGGGCGAGACGTCGTGCTCGAGGCGCGCCCTTTCCAGCACATTGGGATCCTAAGCTTAGAATTCCACGTGGACAAGTTGTCGCG
>JADMIO010980263.1_pt1 | contig 20495 bp, 19 predicted proteins | sample 8958161 | NCBI WGS metagenome assembly JADMIO01 (sample SAMN16585339, study PRJNA669376) | soil metagenome | isolation source: Crop rotation soil | place: USA: Cullars Rotation, Alabama | collected 2011 | reverse complement strand
CGCGACTTCAAGTCACGTGAATTCCAAGCTTCGGATCCCACTGTGCTGGAAAGCGTTTTCTCCGGACAACGCGGCGCGCAATGCGCCCTCTACCATTTGCGCGCAGTGAATCTTCACTGGCGGCAGCGCACCGAGTGGAGCGGCGAGTTCTTCGCCAGACATCGCTTGCGCCTCAACGACTGTTTTCCCCGCTAACATCTCAGTCGCCAGGCTCGCGACCGCAATGGCCGTCTGACATCCGAAGGATTGAAACGTCGCGCGATCGATTACTTTGCGGCCGTTTTCTTCCCTGAATTTGATCCACATCCGCAGCATGTCGCCGCAATCTGGACTACCGACGGTACCAATCGCGTCCGCATCTTCCATCTCGCCGAGATTGCGCGGATTCTTAACGGCCTCTTCGATTCGCGTCTCGAGATCGTCGTTCATGGCGCCTCTTCCAGATGATAACGGGGCAAGGTCGGATCGACTTCCGCGCTCCAGGCGTCGATGCCACCGCGTAGACTTTTGACATTGCCGAAACCGTGGCCTTGGAAATACGCGGCGGCATCCATGCTGCGCGCGCCTTGATGATCGTAGACAACGAGAAGATTTTCTCGTGCCCACTTGCTCAAGATCTCCTGCATCAGTTCCTGCGTGAAAAATTGGGCTTCCGGCAGCTTCACCGCATCGAATTCTTCGCGTGTCCGAACATCGAGCAGATTGATTTTTTCGCCTGCGGCAATCCGGTCGAATAATTGGCGCGGCTCGATTTGCATGGCCCGATCAGCCGTATCGCTCGCCACGATGTGCTCAATCACCTCATCGACATTCAAATTCTCATTTCGCGCGCAAACGCCCGCCAGCGTCTCATCTGGTGCGAATCCGCAGCTGCTGCAACCGCCGATATGATATTTGCGAAACAGCGCGCGCTGCGCGCCGGGGAATTTTTTCAGCAATTCCCGCATCGTGATGTTTGGATCCACTGTTCCCACGAAATTCATTTACGTACAATCTAGAGGCGCGGCCTCGCGACGCAACGTTGTAGCCGGCGGCGATGACGCCGGCCAGCCGGGCTCACCGCGCCCGGCTACAACTTCGCTGGATTGCTCAGCAGTTCGACGATGCGTTTCAGCAAACGTCCCGCGCCGCCACCATCAAGGCTGCGATGGTCAAAACTCAGGGTGAGTTCAGCCTGGGTCGTCGGCACGAATTGCTGTGTCTCCTCATTCCATGTCGGCGATTTCTTCCCCGCGCCCAGTCCGAGCAGCAACGTTTGGTCGGGCAACGGAATTGGCGTTCCCCAATCGAGTCCGAACGTGCCAAAGTTTGAGACCGATGCGATTCCGCCTGACGTCACTTCGGAAGTGAGCCGGCGTTTGCGCGCAAGCTCGACCAGCTCCGTGTAGCGACTCGTTAGGTCAAGGAGCGAAGTCTTGTCCGCGTGGCGAATGATCGGAACCATGATGCCTTCGCCAGCTTCAACGGCGACTCCGATGTCGACTGATTCCGAACGAATCGCGCGGCCACCGATCAATCGCGCAGCAGCGTTGGGTTGTTCGGCGAGCGCGAGTGCAAGCGCCCGCAAAACGTAAAGCGCCGGACCCGGTTTCGGATCGCGTTGCGCGCGATCCTGGAGCACAGGATCGAGACAAACAGAAACGCCAACTGTCGCCAGCGGGCGTGTCCAACTGCGTCGCATCGCGTCAGCGACGCCGGTCCGGATCGCGCTTGGTTTTTCTGTTGGTTGGCCTTCGATTCCGCTCAGGAAATTCTCGAGATCCCTCACGGTGACGCGACCGGCGGCTCCGGTGCCAGCGATGCCCGCGATGTCAGCGTTCGTTAGGCTGAGCTCAAGCATGCGCGCACGAACGCGCGGCGAAAGATATCCAGCGCCTTTTGCTCCCGCCGGAACGGGGAGACCTCCAACCTGGTCGACGCGCGACGTAACAGCGACCTGCGGCAACGCCGTTTCATCGACTTGGAAGTGCGAGCCGCTGCCGTTGCCTTTTGTGCTCTCTTCTTCCCGGCCGGGAATTTCCTGCGCGACATCTCCCTGCGGCTGCGGTGTGTGCTTTTGAAAGCGTGCCGCATCTGCCTCACTTGCTTCCACGTAACCAAGCACGGTCCCGACCGCATACGTTCCCTTCACTTCCGCAGCGATCTTCGCGATTTCGCCCGCGCAGGGAGTCGTCACGCCCATCACAGCTTTGTCTGTTTCGACTTCGATAATTTCCTGATCGACGGAAACTTTGTCGCCCGGTTGGACCTTGATCGCGACAATTGTCGCTTCGGCCATTGATTCGCCGAGTTGCGGCATGGTGATTGGAACTTGAGGCATAAAATTTAAGATAGCGGCCCTCGAATGCTGTCATCCCGAGCGGATGCGAGGGACCTCACGAAATCATCTCGGACACTCGTGAGGTCCTTCGCTTCGCTCAGGATGACCGTGACGTAGCGCAACATAATTTTTATTCCGCCAAAATTTGCCGCGCTTTCGCGGCAATTGTCTTCGCGTTCGGGCGATGCTCGCTCCAGAGGTTTGGGTGATATGGAATCGGTGTGTCTTTGGCGTTGATCCGTGCCGGCGCGGCATCGAGCAAATGAAAACCTTCAGTCGCGACGCGGGCGATGACTTCTGCCGTAACGCCGCCCCACGGGAATGATTCCCCAACGCAAAGCAATCGGCCGGTCCGCGCGACGGATGCGAGCACGGTGTTTGTATCGAGCGGTTTCACACTGCGCAAATCGACTACTTCGATTTCGTAGCCATCCGTGCTGAGTTTGTTCGCCACCGCGAGTGCTTCATGCACCATCGCGCTGTAGCTCACGATCGTCAGATCACGGCCCGGCCTGACGATGCGGGCCTGGCCCACCGGCAGCTTCTCGTTAGGCAAGGCGTCGGCCTTAAGGTGGTAGTAGAGATATTTGTGCTCGCAGTAAATCACCGGGTCATCGATTGCGACGGCATCGAGCAACATGGTGTAGGCGTCCTCGACCGTTGCCGGAGTCATGACGATGAGCCCCGGATAATGCGCGTAGATCGATTCCATGCTCTGGCTGTGAAAGGGCCCGCTGCCTTTCGTCCCGCCGGAGGGTAGTCGTACCGTAATTGGACACGACAACTGCGTTCGCCAAAACGTAGTGCCCGCGTGATTCAGAATTTGATTGAGCGCAATGCTGGAAAAGTCTGCGAACTGCATTTCCACAATTGGCCGCATCCCTTGCAATGCGGCGCCGATTGCCGTTCCCACGATCGCGTCCTCGCTGATCGGCGTATTCAAAACGCGATCGGGAAATTCCTTGGCCAAACCTTTGGTCGATTTGAATGCGCCGCCGAAACTTCCGCCGATGTCCTGGCCGTAAATGAAAACGCGCTCGTCTTCGCGCAGAAGTTTTGACTGCGCTTCGCGAATCGCTTCGAGGTAGGTGATGCTCATCAGGAGAATGACGAATGACGAATGACGAGTGACGAAGGAATAACGAAAAATAAATGACTAAACAGCGCATTCGACCAAACGCGTTCCATGTTGGATTTCGAGATTGTTTCGGATTTCGACATTCGGACTTCGGAATTCAATCCAGTGTTGGCTGATCCACCAAATCGCGTATTGAAATTGCGCACCAATCCTCCTGCATCCCATCGGGCACCGGCTCGCGCTGAGCGATACTGATCGCTTCTTCAACTTTCGCCGCTGCTTCGTCGCGCCATGTCTGCAGTGTTTCCGCATCGGCGAGTTTGCGTTCAAGAATAGTTGCCTCCGCGCATTTTAAACAATCCTGCGCGAATGGCTGACACTTGATATCGGCGCCCACATAACTCGCATCGTCATGTTCACCGTGTCCGGCGAGTCGCAGAACTTCCGCGACGACCAGCTGCGGTAGATGCCCTTCGCGCGCGCGTTGCACGGCCGCTCCAATAATATTGAGACAGGCATTCAGGTCTGTCCCATCGACCGTATAACCTTCAAAGCCATATCCTTTCGCGCGATCGACAAGATTTTCGCAGGTGAATTCGCGGTCGTTAGGCGTGGAATAAGCGAAATGGTTGTTCGTCGCTACCACCACCAGTGGAACCTTTTCCACCGCGGCAATATTCAAGCCTTCGTGGGATGCGCCTGTCTGCATGCCGCCTTCGCCGATGGTCGTTAGGCCAACAAAATCTTTTTCGCCCTTGAAGCGCTTTGCCATCAATATCCCCGTCAGCACCGAAACCATCGCGCCGAGGTGACTGATCATGGCGAGCTGTCCTTCGCGCGGCCGGCCCCGATGGATATTTCCATCGCGCCCGCGCATCGGTCCGTTGCGCGAACCGAGGTAGGTGCGCGCGACATCCACAAGCGGTTCGCCGAACGCGGATCGCGCCGCCTGATCGCGAATGAGCGGGGCAAGAACGTCACCTTTTTCCTTCTGCAAAAATAACCCGCACGCCACGCTAACGGCTTCCTGTCCGCGCCCGACATAAACTCCGCCGGTGATCAAACCGCCGCGGTAAAGACTCGCGATTTTGTCCTCAAGGACGCGCGTCTGCAGCATCCAGCGAAATGCCTCGAGGAATCGATCGTGGAGAGCCGTTTTCGGCTTGCCGGATTTAGCCTTTGTTTTGGTGCGCCGCGGCGCCGTCTGAAGCATCCGACGATTTTAGCCGAGATCGTAAGATACGCGCAAAATTTTTTTGGTGGAAGTAACGCGGCGTTACCCGGCGCAGGTCATCTGCCCGCAGTGCTACGCACAGCGTCGCAGGCGGGAGCGAAGGATCTCGGAAGCTGGCTTGTGCGTTCGCTGTTCATCATGACGCGCTGGCATTAATTGTGAGATCCTTCGCTGACGCTCAGGATGACTGCGTGATGGGGCGCATGGCTCAGCGAGCGGCGACGGTGCGCGGACGTTCCGTTGCTTCGAGCGCGAATTGCGGCTGTGTCGCTTTCGGCTCCGATTCCGGTTTTGCCGGAGAACCGTTTTGCTGCGCGTTTTGCGGACCACTCAGCTTCACACCGACCAGTTTGCTCACCCCGCGCTCTTCCATCGTCACACCGTAAAGAATGTCCGCTTTCGCGATCGTGCGTTTGTTATGCGTGATGATGATGAACTGACTTTGACTAACGAATCGATCGAGAACGCGAATGAAACGATTGATATTACTTTCATCAAGCGGCGCATCCATTTCGTCGAGAATGCAGAACGGACTCGGCCGCACCATGTAAATGGCGAAGAGCAGGCCGACCGCGGTCATGGTGCGTTCACCGCCGGAAAGGAGCGAGATACTCTGCAATTGTTTCCCGGGCGGTTTGGCCGTGATTTCGATCCCGCAATTCAGTGGATCGTTCTCGTCCATGAGCGCGAGATCAGCGCGACCCCCGCCAAACATTTCCGCGAACATCTCCCGGAAATTCGTGCGTACTTGCGCGAACGTTTCCGCGAACAGTTTCTGCGTGGTGTTGTTGATGTAACTGATCGTGTCGAGTAGCTCGCGCCGCGAAGCCGTGAGATCGTTATTTTGCGTTTCGAGAAAACGATAGCGCTCCTCGAGCTCGTCGTATTCGTGGACGGCGTCGAGATTGACCGGGCCCATGTTATCGAGCTGGCGCGTCAGCTCGGCGATAATCTGTTCCAGCTGCGATTTGCCGTTCCCCGAAGCAACTGCCGTTGCTTCTGGAAGCGCGTGCACGGTTTCACCCTCTACTGGTGCGCTGCGTCGCTTCAGCTGTACCTGCAACGTTTTCTCGAAACTTCCGCGATCGAGTTCGAATTCGCGAAGATCGACCTGATAGCGGCGCATGACGTTTTCCGCCACGCTGTCGATGTGCAATTGCAACTGCGTCTGCCGCACTTCTTCCTTGCCGCGCAAAACGCGAATGTCGTCGAGCGCATTGCGAAAACTCCGAAGCTCCGTTTCGAGTGCGCTGACAGCGGCGAGGCGTGCGGTGCGCTGTTGTGCGATTTTCGCCACCGCATCTTCCGCGGTAGATTGTTCATCGCTCTGCGAAGCAATCATCGCTTCGGCGACGCTCGATTCCTTCTTCTGCGTGGCGATTCGCTCCTGATATTTCTCAACGTCGCGACGGCGCGCCGCAATTAACTCGGCAAGCTCCGCGGCGCGCACTGCCATTGGTTGTCGCTGTTCGGCAAGATTTTCGTGACGTTGGCGATCGGTCGCGACCGCGAGGCGAAGTTCATTCAAATGCTCTGTCGCTTCCGCTTCGAAGCGAAGCGCGTTTTCTTTCGCGGCTTCAAGCGCATGGAGTTTTTCCTGATGTTCAGCGATCGTTTGCTGTTCGTCGGCGAGCCGTTTTTCCAACTCGGCCAGTCGCGTGTCGGCTGACTCCATTTGACGATCCAAAGTTTGCTTCTCGCTCTGCAGGGCCTGCAGTTTTCGATCCGATTCATCCCGCGCGCGCTCCGCAAGTTGAATCTGGCCGCGCGCGCTCGACAGACTGATGTGCGCGGCCTGGTGCCGCTGCCGATTCTGTTCCAGGCGTTCCTTCGCAGTCTGCAGCCGCGCCTGCGCCGATGCGCGTTCCTTCTCGAGATTTTTGCGTTGGTCTTCCGCCGCAGTGATCTCCTGCTCAAGAAACTGGATGCGCGTCTTGCGTTCGAGCAACGAATCAGGTTTTGCCTCACCTTTTCCGCCGAAGACGACGCCCTCTTCCGAAATGAACTCGCCATTGAGCGTGACGATTTTGAAATGGGGAAGGCCTTTCTTCAGCGCCAAACCTTCTTCCAACGAGCGCGTAACGATTACCTGCTGAAGTAATCGCCTAACGAGCGGTGCGAGTTGCTCGGGTGCGGATACCTTTTCGATCGCCCAGGCCAATGCGCCGGCTGGCAGAGTCGATGGCGGAGGGGGTGGTGGCGATTCGGCGAAGTTAAGGAGCGCCAACGCCGCCTGGCCCAATTTCTTTTCCGAGAGCGCGGCAACGATTTCCGGTGCCAGGGCCGCGTTTTGCAAAACGATGGCGTGCAGATTTCGGCCGAGCGCAGCTTCGATGGCGGCGACGTATTCGCGTTCCACATCGAGGTTCGCGGCGAGTGCGCCACCAAGAGCCGGTCGAAAACGCTCCGGATCATGCAAACCGCGCAGAACGACCTGCGAACCTTTCGTTAGGCCTTCGCCTTCCTCATTCAATTGGCGCAAAATCTCGAGACGCGAATGCTTTTCCGCGATTTCGCGTTCAATGCCGTGGAAATTTTTCTCCGCCGCAACAACCGCACTCTCTTCGCTTCGTACTTGTTCCGACGCTACGCGTTCCTCTGTCGTCGAATCGTGCGTTGTCTTTTCTTCGCGTTGCAGCGCCGTGCGCGCCGCGTCGAGACTCGCCCCCGTTTCATCACGATGGCTTTGCGCTTCGGTAATGGCCTTTTCCAAGTCGCCAATGCGCAGCGCGGTTGCTTCGCGGCGCGCGCGATAGCCGTGGAGTTCACCCTCAGCCGCCGACACCTGCGTTTCCAACTTTGAGATGGCGCTTTGCAGGTTGCGCACTTCCTCTTCCTGTTGCGCACGTTCCTTTCGCAATCGCGCCGACTTGTCGGCCAATTGCGACAGCTCGCTTTCCTTCGTTTCCAGAAGGCGCTTCGTCTTCTCGATCAACAAATCCGCTTCGTGAATTTGTGTTTCTTGTTCGGTCCGTTTGGCCTCGGCGGAATCGACATCGCCACGGTATCGCTCGATCAGTTCGGCGAATTCTTCGCCGCGTTGTTGATTGAACTGAATCTGGCTTCGATGCGAGGCAATCTCGCTTTGCAACCGTTGCACTTCCGCGCGCGCCTCGGCGACCTTGCTGTCGATTTCGTCCAGCTCATGTCGCTCGTTCGTCAGGCGATCTTCGCTGCCATCGATTTTCCGCTGTGTGCTCTGTTCCGCTTCGGTTAGTTTTTTACTTTCCGCGCGTGAAGCTTCCAGCTCCGCCTCGAATTCATTGAGCTGCTCTTTCGAATGATGCGTGTCGAGAATTCGCAAATCCGCGAGCAACGCCTGATAACGCCGCGCTTTTCCCGCCTGACGTTGGAGCGAACCGATCTGGCGCTTCACTTCCTTAATGATGTCGCCGATGCGCAACAAATTCGCTTCCGTCGCTTCCAGTTTGCGCAGCGCTTCGCGTTTTTGCGTTTTGTACTTGGTGATACCGGCCGCTTCTTCAAAAATCGCGCGCCGATCTTCCGGCCTCGAGCTCAGGATCAAATCGATCTTGCCCTGTTCCATCATTGAGTAGGCGCTGCGCGCCACGCCCGTGTCAGCGAAAAGACTCTGGATGTCTTTTAAGCGGACAACGTTCTTGTTGAGCAGGTACTCAGAATTTCCGTCGCGATAAACGCGGCGCGTCACGCGCACGTCGTGCCAATCGACGCCGAGCTCCGGGCTGCAATTCGTTAGCGTGAGCGAGACTTCCGCATACCCAAGCGGCTTGCGGGTGTCGGTCCCGTTGAAAATGACGTCCGCCATTTCACCGCCGCGCAAAGATTTGGCTGACTGCTCGCCGAGAACCCAGCGAACGGCGTCGAGCACGTTGGATTTGCCGCAACCGTTGGGCCCGACAATGGCGGTCACGCCTTCGTGAAAATTGAAAAGGGTTTTATCGGCGAACGACTTGAACCCGACGAGCTCGAGCGATTGTAAATGCATGGGCGGCCCGAATCTCGGACCTAGAGGGTGAATATAGGGAGGTCAGGGGGGTTACAAGTGCAAAATTACACAAAATGAAGGGGTCAGCGCGCCGCTCTAGCACACTATCTTGTGCTGCGAAGTTGGTCTCAGGTCGTCCTTTTACCTCTGACAAGCTTTCGGATCAGATAAATCAACGTAATCGCGATAAGGGAGGCGCCGGTAATGAGGAACTCATCCTTCTTCGCATGCGCAAGCACCCAGACAATGAAAACGACCGCGACAATAGAAAAGATGCTCTGGCCGCGAAACTGAAATGGTACACCGTCGCCCCGGACATCGCGCCGATTCAATTCGAGCGCGGCGAGACAGCAGAGAATGTAAAGCAATAGCACCACCATATTGGAAAGGACGGCGAGTTTTTGAAATGTGGAGCTGAAGGAAAGGAAGAACGCGGCCACGGCGTAGGCGGCGATTGCGACATCTGGGGTGTGAAATCGCGGATGAACGTGCGCGAAAATTTTCGGGAGAAACGCATCACGACCGAAGGCAAAAAGGATTCGCGGCGAGCTCAAGATATCGCTCGTGGCGAAACCAAATGCGGAAACCGCCAAACCGGCCAGCATCAAAGTTCGGCCAAGATTTCCCAGGAATCGCGAAGCAGCCTCGGCCAGGGCGGTGTCGCCAAAGTTTCCCAACTCACTGCCGAGCACGCCCTGTGCGACGATTTGAATGAGAATGTAGAGAAAGGTCGTGATGCCTAACGAGAGAAAAATTGCGCGCGGCACGGTGCGCGCCGGGTTCTTGATTTCACCGCTGGGCACGAGCGCGACTTCAATGCCGACGAAGGCGAAGAGCAGTTGCAGAATACTTCGGCCAAGCGCATCGCCGTGCGGCCAGCCCGGCCAGGCGAGCGCTTCGGGTCGAACAAAGAAAATTCCGGCGGCGACAAAGATGATGATGGGCGCGAGTTTGATTAATGTCACGGCCTCAACTGCGCGCGCGCCGATGGCCACGCCGCGAATGTTGATCACGACGAGAAAGAGAAGGACGCAAAAGATTACGACGGCTCGGCCGGGCGGCGTCGCAAGCATTGGAATCATTCCGCCGACAGATGTCGCGATGAGCCCGACAATTCCGGAAATCGCCAGGATCGCGGTCAGAAAATAAAGAGCGCCCGCGAGAAATCCGAAGTAACCGCCGAAAGCAACTTCAACATACGCGTAAAGTCCGCCGGTGAGCGAGACGCGACTCCCCGCGATGGCAAAACACGTGACGAATACACACATGGCGAGTGCGCAGATGACGTAGGCAAGCGGTGAAGCTCCGCCGATTTGCAGCGCGACTGCCGCGGGCAGCGCGAAAATTCCCGCGCCGATCGTGGAGTTGACGATGTTCGCCGTCAAACCCGGAATGCCTATTGCCCTAACAAGTTGGTGATCGACTGCGGAAATTTTCGATTCGTTCATCGTGACGTTGCACGGCGCAAGGCATAGAGAATTGACGCGACTGGGATAACTGCCGCGGTGACCAACCACTCGCGACCTGTCGCGCGCGCGAGAAGCCAAACAATTAACGCAATCGAAATGAAGGGCACGATTTGCGCGCCGGCAAAATCAAAAGGGGCCGATTCCGTGCGGACATTTGTGCGCATCAATTGCCACGAGGCCGCGCAGCACATGGCATAAACAAGGAGCGCGGCGACATTCGCCATGATGGCGAGGGATTCGAAACTTGAAGTCAGCGAAAGAATCAACGCGAGTGTGGAAAAAATTAAGATGGCCACGTCTGGCGAATGAAACCGCGGATGAACGTGGGCGACGGAGCGCGGCAAAATCCCGTCTCGTCCGAGCGCAAAAAGAATTCGCGGCGAACTGAGAATGAAACTGGTGACGCCACCAAAAGAAGAGATTGTCGCCCCGGCGAGAAGCATTAAGCGACCTGCGTTCCCGAGAAAGATGGTGGCGCTTTCAGCGAGCGGCGTGGCGTTGCTTTGCGCGAGGCGCGGTCCCAATGTGCCCTGCGCGACAAGTTGAATCAGCAGGTAGAAAATCGTGACAACAGCGAGCGCAATATAGATCGCACGTGGCACCGTGCGCGCCGGATCCCGCACTTCGCCGCTCGGAACGAGTGCGATTTCAGTTCCAAAAAAAGCGAACATGAGAAGAAAGACAGAATCGCCGACTGATTTCGCGTCGGGCCACGCGCCGATTCTGAGCGATTCAGATTTGATAAAGAATAATCCCGCGACGATGAAAATAGACAGCGGAACTAATTTCGCTGCCGTTGTGATCGCCACCACTTGCGTTCCAGTGCGAACCCCGCGCACGTTGATTAGGGCAAGAAAAACATATATCGCAACAGTCAGGACAATCTGTGCGCCGCGGCCAGACAGGATCGGAATCAGAGCGCCAATAGATCCGACAAACACAGACGTGACCGCCGCAACCGCCATCGACGCCATCACTAAGTAGAAGACTCCAGCCAGGAATCCGACGTAGTGGCCGAATGCGACTTCGATGTAAGCGTAGGGGCCGCCGGTCAATGCAACGCGACTGCCAGCAAGTGCAAAGCATGTGGCGAACAGCGCCATCGCGAGCGCGCAGATAATGAAGGCGATCGGCGCGGCTGATCCAAGGTTGCGCGCGATCAGCGCGGGCAAAACGAAGATACTCGCGCCGATACTGGTGTTGATAATGTTTGCGGCCAGCCCGGCGACGCCGATCGCACGAACCAGTTGTCGATCAGCTTGCGAGGCATCTGGTGCGGACATCGCGCGGATTGTAGGGCACGCAAAGAATAGGCAAAGCGCGAAAAGTTGTTTAACGTCTCCGCCATGCGTGACCAATATCTCGAAGAATTCTATTCGTTCCTCCGCTTTGCCAGCGTTTCTACCGATCCCGCTTTCGCCGACAAGGTGCGTGCTTGTGCCGATTGGGTGGCAAAGAAATTCAATGCGATCGGATTGGAAGGGAAAGTAATTCCGACGGCTGGGCATCCAGTCGTTTGGGCGAAGAACAAGCATCAGCCCGGTCGCAAAACGATTTTGATTTACGGGCATTACGATGTGCAGCCGCCGGATCCTTTGGAACTGTGGGAGTCACCGCCCTTCGAGCCGGTTTTGAAAAACGGCTACGTTTTTGCGCGTGGCGCAACCGATAACAAAGGCCAGATTCTTTCCCACATCCTCGGCGTGCAGGAATTGCTCGAACAGGATCGCGAATTGCCGGTCAATGTGCATTTCGTCGTCGAAGGCGAAGAAGAAGTTGGCAGCAACAATCTGCCGAAATTTCTCGAGCAGAATCGCGATGCGCTGAAATGCGACGTCGCGGTTGTTTCCGATACCGGAATGGTTGCGCGTGGAGTGCCGACGTTGAGCTACGGATTGCGCGGCGTCACCGCGTTGGAGATGAAAGTCACCGGACCAAAGATGGATTTGCATTCCGGCGTTTTCGGCGGCGCTGTGCAAAATCCAATTACCGCACTCGCACGTTTGCTCGCGACTTTGCATGACGCCAATGGCCACGTCGCCATCGAAGGTTTCTACGACAAGGTAAAGCCCCTCGAAGATTGGGAGCGCGAAGCATGGAAAAAATTACCGGTCGATATCGACAAGGAAGTGCAACAAGAGACCGGCGTGCCCGAGCTTTTTGGTGAGAAAGGTTACACGACGACGGAGCGCATCTGGGCTCGACCGACGGCCGAGATCAACGGAATTGGTGGCGGTTATCAAGGGAAGGGGACGAAGACGGTGATTGGGCGTGAAGCGATGGCGAAGCTCACATTCCGTCTCGTGCCAAATCAGGATGGTGCCGAAATTTTGAAACTGGCGCGCACGCATTTGGAGAAACATTTGCCGCCTGGGGTGAAGCTCGAAATTGCGGATGGCCATAGCGGCCCTTGGTACCTGACCGATCCGCGCTCGAAAATCGGCGAAGCAGCGCAGCGCGCTTTGCGCAAGGCGTTCAACAAAGACGTGGCGGTGATTCGCGAAGGCGGCAGCATTCCGATCGTCTCGCAATTCCGTAGTCTTCTGGGCGTGGAAACCTTGCTCATGGGTCTGGCGTTGCCCGATTGCCGGGCGCACTCGCCTAACGAGAATTTCCCGCTCGAAAATCTCGAAGGCGGGATGCGGTTGAACCAGGCCGTTCTTCGGGAACTCGCTGCTTAAGTCGGCTTTGTCGGTTTGAAGACGACGATTCGCGTCCTGCTGCTCGTTGCTATTGCCTATGCCGGCAGTCAGACGGTAGGCGCGGAGCAGTCGGTAGGCGAAAAGATTAAGAGGTTTTTTGTGTCGCCGACACCGACGCCGGCGCGCAAGAAAAAACATTCAACATCCAAAGAAAGCCCGACGCCTTCACCATCGCCGAAGAAGAAAACGTCCCGGACTCCCGAGCCAAGCGAAACACCGAAACACAAGAAGTCATCGCCGACGCCGGAGCCGGAAGAAACCCCGAAGCATAAGAAGGCCTCACCCACTCCGGAACCGAGCGAAACGCCGACGCCAAAACCAAAGAAGAAGAAGAAAAGTTCACCCACGCCGACGCCCACGGAAACTCCTACGCCGGAGGAAAGTCCTTCGCCAAGTCCCGAAGAATCTCCAAGCGCCACATCTTCAGCATCGCCGAAAAAAGGCGCGCCTAACGCGACGATTTCGCCTAACGAGTTAACGGATTACGACGATTATCCGACCGATGTCCGCAAACTTATCGACATGTCGCTTGAGTTGACCAAACAAAACCTGAACTACAAGTACGGCTCCGCCGATCCGGCAAATGGTGGCATGGATTGTTCCGGCTTCGTTTATTATGTTCTCACACAAAACGGTGTCCGTGATGTTCCGCGCGACTCCAGCCAGCAATACATCTGGATTCGCAAATCAGGGAATTTTCGCGCGGTGGTTAGTCGCGATCCGGGCACATTCGAGCTCGACGAGTTGAAGCCGGGCGATCTGCTTTTCTGGACCGGCACCTACAGCATCGAACGTGACCCGCCGATTACGCACAGCATGATCTATCTCGGCCGGCAAAAAGGAAACGGTCGCCGCATCATGGTCGGTTCAAGTGATGGGCGTTCCTTCGATGGGATCCAGCGCTATGGCGTTAGCGTCTTCGATTTCAAATTGTCGAAACCGAAGGCGGACAAGGACACGAAACTGAGTCCGCTCTTCGTCGGCTACGGATCGATTCCGGCTTCCGATAAACACTAGTCGTCTTGCGGTGCTGGCGTCGTTGCCGCGGACGTCAACGGCCGGGTCGAATCGGTGTTTCGTCGTTGCAATTTTGTCAGCATCGCGATGAGGACAAGCAGGAGAACGAGAACGACGACGATACGTTGTTCGCTTCTCGTTAGGCGAAACATTGGGCGTTACTCTTGTGCGTAACGAATTGGATCAGCCATGCCCGCCTCTCGAAAGCCTTTCAGTCGTAGCTGACAGGAATCACATTGGCCGCAGGCGAAACCCTCCGGCGTCGGATCATAGCAACTGTGAGTGAGTGCAAAATCAACGCCGAGTTTCGACGCTTTGCGAATAATGTCGGCTTTGCTCATTGAAATAAGCGGAGCGTGGATGTGAAACTGCGCGCCTTCCGTCCCGGCTTTGGTGGCGAGCGTAGCGAGGTTTTCAAACGCAGCGATGAATTCAGGCCGACAATCCGGATAGCCGCTGTAGTCGATCGCGTTTACGCCGATGAATATGTCGCGCATGTCGAGCACCTCTGCCCAGGCGAGCGCGTAGCTGAGAAAAATTGTGTTTCGCGCCGGAACGTAGGTGAGGGGAATGCCGTGTGACAGTTCCTCGTCCGTTCGCGCCTTCGGCACCGCGATCTCATCGGTTAACGCCGAACCGCCGAAGACGCGGAGATCGATCTTGGCAACGCGATGACGCCGCGCGCCGAAAGCGCTCGCAATTTTTTCTGCAGCGACAACTTCACGGCGATGTCGTTGTCCATAATCAAAAGAGAGCGCGTAGGTTTCAAATCCATCCTTTGCCGCGATCGCCAGAGTGGTCGCGGAATCAATTCCACCGCTAACGAGCACAACCGCGCGCTTCATTATTTATCGGGAAAGTTGGCGCGGACGGTGAGGGCAATGCCGCCGCGCGCGGAGAATTCTGCGGTCACGCTCGCTTCGCGCGGCCGGCAGGCGCGCACAAAATCCTCGAGGATGCGGTTGGTCACAGCTTCGTTGAAGGCGCGCTCGTTGCGATAGGAAGCGAGATAAAATTTGAGCGACTTGCTTTCGATGCACAATTCGTTAGGCACGTATTCGATCGTGATAGTCGCGAAATCCATCTGCCCGGTGACGGGACAGAGCGAAGTGAAATCAGCTGTTTCGAACCGAATGCGATAATCGCGCCTCGCCGGATTGGGAAAAGTTTCGAGCCGCGCATCGGACGGCGATCCGGGAAGCTTCGCTTGGCTGCGTCCAAGCAATGTAAGTTTTGAATATCGCTTTTTCGATGCCACGATCTTGCCTACCGCTTCCCCTTAGTCTTAGTCGATTACAATTACGAGCAAGAGAAAGAGTAGGCCAAGAAAACATTCCCGGGATGACAACAGATTGAGAGATTTCTCGACATCCGCTACGCTTCCATTCGGAAATGACAGAAAAACCTTCAGAGTCTGGTGTGCAACGCGCGGATGTAATCGATCTCTTCGCTTTCGATGAGAAAAAAGATGAAGTGCTTTTGATCATGAACGAGGCGCGTCCATGGGACGGCTCGGATCTGCGACTCCACGAACTGCAGGAGAAATTTAACGCTTACGTTTCGTTTCTGCTCGATGGCGAAATGACGGACGCACATCCGGAGCTGACTGGAAAATCAGCGCGCATCGAACTGCGTTGCGCAAAAATGCCCGATGACAAAGCCATCGCGTTGCTCGGCGCAATTCATGATCAGCTCGCGCTTCAGGAAATTCGCATGGAAGTGATCGTAGCCGAGGCGGGAGACTGCGGTTCTGGATGCAGCTGCCACGAACATTAGCGAATTGTTTTCGCGGAAACGAATCCGCTGACTAAATGCGAAGGCCAGAGGCCGCCGCTACAACATTAGAATAGTTGCGGCTGATTCTCGTCTTCGGTGACCTCACCGATGACGGTGCGAATTTTTTCCAGCATTTCGCGAAAGTCGTATGGCTTTTGAATCGTATCGATGACGCCTGCTTTCAACATTTCCGAACGTAGATTCGGTTCGAGATAGCCGCTCGCGACGATCGCGCGCACGTCAGGCTTTTGTTCTTTCATGCGCATAAAGGCATCGCGTCCGCCGAGTCGGGGCAAGCCGAGATCGCAGAGAACGAGCCCGATGTTATCGGAATTCGCTTCGAACATTTCCACCGCCTCGACGCCATCCTTGGCTGCGAGAACGTGATAACCTTCACCTTCCAGAATCGTCACTCCCAGTTCCCGCAACATCTCTTCATCTTCCACGAGGAGGATCGTCTTGGACGAGGTGCGGCGAAGCTGTTCCACGCTGCCGCCGGACGCGCCTTCCGGCGAATATTCGACCGGTAGATAAATACAGAACGCGGTCCCTTTGTTTACTTCGCTTTCGACGTGGACAAAGCCGTGGTGACTGTTTACGACTCCGTACACGACCGAAAGCCCCAGGCCGGTTCCTTTGCCGCGTTCCTTGGTCGTATAAAACGGCTCGAAAATGTGTGCCTTTTCCTGGCGCGTCATTCCCGTCCCCGTGTCGCGAACCTGAATCGAAACATATTTTCCAGTCTCCGCGCCGGTGAAAAATTCGCTTACTTCGGCGTCGGTGGTTAACGCGGTTTGAAGCGTAATCGTGCCGCCACTCGGCATGGCATCACGCGCGTTCACGCACAGGTTTAGCAACACCTGATGAATCTGGCTGCGATCGGCTGTGATGTGCGGCAGTGTGGGATCAAGCTGGAGATCGAACGAGATTGTTTTCGGAAATGTTGCCTGCAACATTTTTTCCAACTCGCGCATGAGATCGTTGAGATCGACCGACGACATGCGTGTTTCGGTTTGGCGCGCCGACGCGAGCAGTTGTTGCACAAGTGCCGCGCCGCGTTCCACCGCATCCTTAATGACTTTGATCGATCCGGGGATGTGGTTAGGCTCGGTCTGCCATTTTTCCAGCCGCGAGGTGTAACCGAGGATGATGGCGAGAATATTATTGAAATCATGCGCGATGCCGCCGGCCAGTGTGCCGAGGCCTTCCATCTTTTGCGCCTGCATCAATTGTTGCTCGAGCCGCTTCCGTTTCGTGTCGTTGAAAAGATAACCCTGCAATTCCTTCAGTTCGCCCTGCGCATCGAAGCGCCCGAGGAAACGCGCTACGACGTAGACTGGCTCGCCATCGCGCTGGCGTAATTCCATCTCGTGGGTGTCGATCGTTTCTCCCTGCCCAACGAGATCGAACAGCTCGGAAGCATCTTTGCGACTGCGCAATAGTTTCTTGAAATTGGTGGCGCGCGCTTCTTCAACGGAATCGAATCCGAAAATGCGCGCGAAAGCCGGATTGCACGTCACAATTTGTCCGTCCGGCCGAATGATCAGATTGCCGGTAAAATCTTCTTCGACGAAACGGCGATAACGCTCCTCACATTCGCGCAAAGTTTCGTTCGCTAGTTTCCGCGCCGTGACATCGGAATTGATCTGAACGCGTAAAGCTTCGGGCTGGTCGCTCGCGAGAGACCACCGGCTGTCGACGTGCACGACAGACCCGTCGCGACGCACTTGGCAAAGCTCGCCGCTCCAACGCGTTTTCGCGCGCATGCCTTCTTCCAGCGCAGCGATTCCATCGCAGAGTGTCGTCTGCAATAGTGCGTGCACGTTTTGGCCAATCGCCTCGTTGCTGCTCCAGCCGTAGATTGCTTCCGCTCCCCTGTTCCAGAACGCGATTTCTCCGTTGGGATGCGACAGAATGATGGCGTCCCCGGCACGATCGAGAATTTCGTTTTCTTCGGGTCGCGACATTATCCTAGTGTTTACGCGGGCTGGCATGAAGTTAAAGCGGTTTTGTTCGCGGCCAAATGGCCAGCTGGCTTGCGCGTTTAACTGCAAGTCCGATGCCAACGCGGAATGGCCGTTTTAACGGCCCGCGAGGCTAATTTAAGGCTCGGAAACGGTCGTTTGCTGGGTGCGATTAGCGCGATGCTCTTCGGCCCGCGCCCGAAGCATGTAGAAGCCGATGAGCGTTCCTACGATCAGGACCACAAGGAAAAGAAAGCTCAGCGCCCGGACGACGCGAATCTGAGCCCTTGCCCGCTGCCAGGCTCGCCGTTCATGGCCGAGCTTGGCCTCAAGCATCTGGAAAAGTTTTTCCGATTCGTGCTTGCTGAGACTGTTGGACTTCAGGGATTCTTCCTCGCTCACCGTATATGGAATCTGCAAGTCGCGTACCGCAGAGGCGAAAGTTGCTCGCCTACGTCGTGCCAATGGCCCTGTTCGTAGGGCTTCTTGCAGCAAACAGCGGCTTGAAGAAAATCGGGGGCCCGTTTTGGCTGGCTTCGGCGGAGTTTTGGATTTTCCCGGCGCAGGCAATTCTCTGCGGCGCTGTCGTTTTCTTTTTTCGACGCGAATATGAATTCGGAAAATTGCAGTCGCCGTTCTTCGTCTGCGCCGTCGGAATCATCATCTTCATTCTCTGGATTTCGCCGCAGGCATTTTTCGGTCGACCGCCGCGGCTGGTCGGATTTGATCCGAGCGTCTTTTCCCAACAACCTTCGCTCTACTGGCTGACGGTTGTGTTTCGTTTCGCACGTTTGGTCATCGTGGTTCCGTTGGTCGAAGAAATTTTCTGGCGCGGCTTTCTTTTGCGTTACTTGATCGACGAGAAATTCTACGAGGTCCCTTTCGGGAAATTTTCCGCTTTCTCTTTTTGGGCCGTTAGCATCGCTTTCGCCTTGGGGCACTCGATGCCGGATTGGATCGCTGCGTTTATCACTGGCATGGCCTACAATGCGGTAGCATATCGGACCAAAAGGCTGACCTCATGTGTGCTCGTTCACGCCATTACCAACCTGCTGCTTGGATTGTGGATCATGCGCACCCATCAATGGGGTTTCTGGTGAGATGATGGCATCGCGCGTGCTCGTAAAACGCCGTGCACGCTACTTTTCTGCAGAAGGTCATTATTTGCATGGTCGCCGGTTTTCTTGCGGCCGCGCTGATTGAGTGGGGCAAGACGTTCATCAGTGGCGCTGATGAAGCGCTCAACGGTGGCTACAAGCATCGCACCGAAGATCCGGGGCATCGCTAGCGCGAAAGACGAAACGGATTTGCTGCTCGCGGCCCCGCGCATACTCTGAGTCGCGCGCGTGAAAATCGGTTTCGCTCAAATCAATACCATTGTCGGCGACCTGCAGGGGAATCGGGATAAAATTCTCGCAGCCTATGACGGACTTGCCGCGGCGGGCGCCGATCTCGTTCTCACACCGGAACTCGCCATCGCCGGTTACCCACCACAGGATCTCGTTCTCAAGTCGCGGTTCGTTCCGCAAAATGCCGAAATCCTCCAACAGTTGCACGAGCATGTTGGTCGCGCGGCGTTGCTCGTTGGGTTTGTCGATCGCAACCAAGGCCGCGGCAAACCGTTTCACAATGCCGCTGCCCTCCTGGAAGCAGGACAACCAATTCGCAAAACGCACAAATCACTTTTGCCAACATATGATGTTTTCGATGAAGACCGCTATTTCGAGCCCGCGCGTTCTGTTACGCCGCTGAATTTTCGCGACAAAAAGATCGGCGTTACGATCTGCGAAGACATCTGGACGGAACATTACCTGCCCCGGCCGCTCTACGATGTCGAACCGGTCCGGAGTTTAGTCGAACAGGGAGCGGAACTGATTCTGAATATCAGCGCATCGCCTTTCAGTATTAATAAGCCTGCGATTCGACACGAAATGGTCGCCGCGTTGGCGCGCACGTATGCCCGGACCATTTGCTATTGCAACCTGGTTGGCGGCAATGATCAGCTCGTCTTTGATGGTAATTCTTTCGCGGTCGACGGCGGCGGCGAAGTGATCGCTCAATTCGCCGCTTTTAAGGTCGATGAAGCGATCATTGATACCGAAACGGCCAAGTCCATGCCGTTTCGCCAGGCCGAAACTGCGGCGGATTTGTTTCACGCCCTCTCGTTAGGCTTACGTGATTATCTGGCCAAATGTGGATTTAAATCTGCCGTCCTCGGTTTGAGTGGTGGTATTGATTCCGCCGTTGTCGCCGCCATTGCCGTCGATGCGCTCGGGGCTGAAAACGTGGTCGGCGTTTCCATGCCCAGTCCCTATTCGTCGCAGGGGAGCATCGATGATGCGCTCGCGCTGTCGCGCAATCTCGGAATCAAATGTTTTCAAATTCCAATCGCGAAAGCGTTCGAAACTTTCAAAGACCAGTTCCGTGAAATTTTTGCCGGCAAACCGGAAGATACGACCGAGGAAAACATGCAATCGCGCCTGCGCGGAATGATTCTCATGTCCCTCTCGAACAAGTTCGGTCACATTTTGCTAACGACGGGAAACAAGAGCGAGCTCGCGGTCGGATATTGCACAATTTATGGCGACATGGCGGGTGGCCTCGCCGTCATCAGCGATGTTCCAAAAACGTTGGTTTATCAACTTGCGCGCTGGATCAATCGTGAACGGGAAATCATTCCGAAATCCACGATCGAAAAACCGCCCAGCGCCGAACTGAAGCCCGACCAGAAAGATCAGGACACTTTGCCACCTTACGATGTGCTCGACGAGATTTTGCGACACTACGTGGAGGAAAATCTGAGCGCACGCGATATCGTTGCCCGCGGGTTCGACGAAAAAACGGTGCGATGGGTGCAGCGCCGTGTCGATTTGAACGAGTACAAACGCGAGCAAGCCGCGCCCGGATTAAAAGTCTTTCCAGCACATTGGGATCCTAAGCTTAGAATTCCACGTGGACAAGTTGTCGC
>JADMIO010976185.1_pt1 | contig 20495 bp, 22 predicted proteins | sample 8958161 | NCBI WGS metagenome assembly JADMIO01 (sample SAMN16585339, study PRJNA669376) | soil metagenome | isolation source: Crop rotation soil | place: USA: Cullars Rotation, Alabama | collected 2011 | reverse complement strand
GAACGTTTCGGCGCGTCTCAAGGACCAACTGGCGGCGCAGACAGACCCGCATGAGTGCGAGCGCCTTCTGGATGCGGAACTTTCCGCCGCGCTCGCCGGAATCGACGTTGGCAAGCTGTTACACGAAACGGATGAGTAAATGGGGGCTGTCGAAGAATTTATCCGGGCCATCACAGAGGGAATACGCCCAGATGTCCGAACCCCGATATCGAAGTGGGCGGAAGATTTCCGAGTCCTTCCACCGGATACGCCCGAACCTGGTCCCTGGCGCAATAGCCGCACCCCGTACCTGGTCGGCATCATGGATGCCCTATCTCCGGACAGTCAGTACAAAGAGACTTACCTCAAGAAGGGGCACCAGTTAGGTGGATCTGCACTTGGTGAGAATTTTGTTGGTCATGCGATTACGTCGGCGGCCGGGAATATTCTTGCGGTTTTCGCGACCATTGATGACGGCGAAAAATGGAATCTCTCGCGCTTCGAACCCATGCGCGAATCGACCGCTGAACTGCGTCGCCGTATCCGTGACAAAGACGTAAAGGGATCGGACAACACCCAGCGCCGGAAGAAATTCCCTGGTGGATTTTTGCAGATCATCGGTGCAAACCGGCCTGGAGGGCTGAAGTCCTCGACGATGCGATATGTCCTCCTCGAGGAGATGGATGAGTATGCCGGGGACATTGGCAATCAGGGCAGCCCCGAGGCGCTCGCCAAAAAACGGACCAGTAACTTCGGACGCAAAGCGCGCATCTTCGGCAACAGCACACCGACGATTGAGGGGGCGTCTCCGATCGACCGCAACTACAAGCGCGGGGACCAGCAGAAGTACATGGTCGCGTGTCCCGATTGCGGTGTGCGTCAGTGCTTCAAATGGGGTCAGATGAAATGGCCTGCCGGCGAACCTGAGAAGGCAGCGTATTCCTGCGAACACTGCGGCGTCCTCTCATGTGAAAGCGATTGGAAAACGCGCGGCTACGTGGGTGCGTACTGGGAGGCCACGGCGAAGGGTGAGCCAGGAGTGGCAAGCTACCACTTGCCATCGCTCTATGCCCCACTGGGTTGGCGACCTTGGGTCGAAATGGCAGCTGATTTTGTGGCGGCCAAGGACGACCCGATCGCGCTGAAGACCTTTATCAACAATGAGTTGGCCGAGTGTTGGCAGGACCTGAGCGGACAGGTAAAAGGCAGCGAGATCGCCAAGCGCCGTGAAGGTTACGAACTGCGCACGATCCCGCGCGGCTGCCTGGTGCTGACGATGTCGGTCGATGTCCAGGGCAACCGGCTGGAGTACCAGATCATTGGTTACGGACGGGGAAAGAAGCACTGGGTAATCGATTACGGGATTATCGACGGCGACCCGGCGAAGGATGACGTCTGGACGCGTCTCACATCGTTGCGCGAGCGTTCGATTGAAAACAGCTTTGGTGTCTCGATGCGTGTGCAGACGTGTGCAATCGACTCTGGCGGGCACCACACCCACGAGGTTTATCAGTACGCCAGGCTGTATCGGCACGTCGGCGTCTTCGCAGTAAAAGGTGCATCGACCAGCGGTAAGCCCATCGTTGGCCGCCCTGTTGGGATGGATGTGAATCATCGCGGCCGTGTGATCAAAAGTGGCGTACAGCTGTGGCACGTTGGCACTGATACAGCGAAGCAGCTGCTCTTCGCCTACCTCGCTGCTGATGAAGATTCGGTTCCAAACGACAGGTTCATTCGATTCCCGAATGGCTTGAGCGACGAGTACTTCGAGCAGCTGACAGCCGAGGTGTTTGATGCGGGCAAAGGGTTGTATCGCAAGTTAGCCGGACGGCGAAATGAAGTGATCGACTTGTTTGTTTATGGCTTCGCGGCGGCGTACCACCCGCTGTTGAAACTCGACACGATGCGCGATGCGGACTGGACGCAGCTCGAGAGTATGGTCGAACCTGCCAACGGCGACCTTTTCACAGCGGCCACGCCGTCGGCAATTGTGATTGAACCGGCTCCCTGGGACCTGAACGCCGCAAAGCCTTCGGCACCGACGCCAGTCGTACGCGCGGTGACACCCGAACCACCGCCCGAGACCAATACATGGCTCTCTGGCACTGATAATTGGCTGGATTAAAAACATGGCATTCACACTCAATCAACTGAACGCGGTCGATGCGGCGATCGCTTCGGGACAACTCTCCGTGGAATATGACGGCAAGAAATTTTCATACCGCAGTGTCGAGGAGTTGATGAAGGCGCGCGAACTCATTCGCTCGGAACTCGTCGCAAGCGGGATTCTTGTCTTGCCGAGCGCGACCAATCGCGGGCCGGCTGCATTGACCTACTTTAGCCGGGACTGACTATGAATATTCTCGATCAGCTTGTCGGATTCGTCAGCCCGATGGCCGGTGTCAAGCGGGCCCAGGCGCGCAGTGCGCTTGAATTGATGCGTGGCTATGACGCCGCCAAGGTTGGCCGCCGCACCGATGGTTGGATCGCCAACGGCGGGAGCGCGAACGCCGAGATTGGGCCGGCGCTGGCCAGGGTTCGGAATCGCTGCAGGGACGTGGTGCGCAACAATGAGTATGCGGCCAAGGCCCTGGAAACGCTTTGCGTCAATACCGTCGGCGACGGGATCGTCGCTAAGGCGCCGGACCAGGCGCTGTGGGATGACTGGTGCGAGTACTGCGACGCCGACGGTCAGCTGGACTTCAACGGGCTGATCGACCTTGCCCACCGGACGCGGCGCGAGAGCGGCGAGGTGATCGTTCGCTTCCGCTCACGTTCGCCCGACGACGGCTATCCAGTGCCGCTGCAGATCCAGGTCCTGGAGCCGGACCACATCGACACCAGAAAGACCGGGCCGATGTCCAACGGTAACTACTGCATCACTGGCATCGAGTACAACCTGATAGGCCAGCGCGTCGCGTTCTGGCTGTTTCCGGTTCACCCGGGCGAGATTGCCAACTACACGCTGAGCAGCCTGGAGAGCAAGCGGGTGCCGGCGTCCGAAGTGCTGCACTACTACAAGAAGCGTCGCCCGACCCAGGTGCGCGGTATGCCGGAACTTGCTGTGTCGCTGTTGCGGCTGCGCGACCTTGCTGACTACGAGCAGGCCGAGCTGGTACGCAAGAAGATCGAATCTTGCTTCGTCGCATTTGTCCGGACCGACGATACGTCGATGAGAATGGGTAGTGAAACCAAGCAAGTCAATCGTGCGGTGCAAGAGAAGGTGGCGCCCGGCATGATCAAGTACATCAGCAATTCCGAGGGGGTCGAGTTCGGCAACCCGGCATCGGGCGGCGGCTATGGTGACTACACGGACACGCAGCTGCACGCGATTGCGGCCGGTGCAGGCGTCATGTATTCGCAGATGACTGGCAACCTCGCTAAGTTTAATTTCAGCAGCTACCGTGCTGGCCTGGTGGAGTTTCGCCAGATGATCAAAGCGGAACAGTGGCTGGCGCTCAAGCCCATGTTGCTGGCGCCGATCGCGCGCCGCTTCCAGGAAGTGGCGCGCTTGGCTGGCAAGACACGCAAGCCGGTTACACCATTTGCCTGGACAATGCCAAGGCTGCAATGGGTCGACCCGCTCAAGGATGTCATGGCGGCCAAGGAAGAGCATCGCGGCACCACGAAGAGCATGTCCGAGACCATTCGCGAACGAGGCGAAGATCCGGACAAGGTCTTTGCCGAAATACGCGACGAGCGCCAGAAACTGAAGGATATGGGAATTCTGACCGACTCCGATGCGGCCGTTTCGCAAAAGCTGATCGACGCAGCCACGGCGGCCAATATGCTTGATCAGTTGTAAGCCACATCCCCTTTAACACCACGCCCTTCCGGTTTTACCGGCGGGGCTTTTTTTTTGAGGCCAATATGCCAAAGATTAGCGCTCCAGAAGTCCGCAGCGAATTGCTCGACATGCCGATGATGTCGCGCATGGCGCCTGTCACCGCCGTGAATGCAGCGGCCCGCACGGTCGACCTGGTCTGGACCACCGGCGCCGGCGTCCAGCGTTACGACTGGTACAACGACCGCTACTACATGGAGGAACTGAGCCTCGATCCGAAGCACGTGCGCATGGGGCGTCTGGAGTCCGGCCGGGCACCGCTGCTCAACACGCACCAGCGCTACGATCTGAGCGCGGTTTTTGGTGTGATCCGCACTGCATCACTTGAAGCGGCGCAGGGTATCGCATCGGCAGAGTTCTCGAAGCGCGATGATGTCGAGCCTTACTATCAGGACGTAGTGGACGGCATCATCGCAAACATCTCGGTCGGCTATACCGTCTATGAATATGACCGGATTCCGCCGCAGGCCGACGGCTCGCCCTGGATCTACCGTGCCATCGACTGGGAGCCGGGCGAGCTTTCCCTGTGCCCGATCGGTGCCGATGCCACCTGCGGAGTACGTAGCCTGGATCCAGAAAAACCGAATACGGGGCCCACTGTTCGCATGGCTCCTTGCAAGTTCAACACCCGCAGTACCACCGTTGAATCACCACCGGCAGCCGCCGGCAATCACATCAGAGAGGAAAACACCATGCCAGGTGAACAAAACAATTCGGCGGCTCCGGCTTCTGCCGGCCCATCCGAAGCGCAGCTGACGGCTGCACGCGCAGAAGGCGCCGCAGCAGAAAGCGCGCGCCAAGACGGCATTCGCGAGGCGGTTCGCCTCGGCGGGCTGGACGAAGCATTCGCGCTGCAGCTGATTGGCGAGCGCTCAATGACGGCCGCCGATGCCGGTATGGCCGTACTGCGCGAGAAGGCCAAGCGCGATGCCGCTGCGCCGACTCGCTCTGCCGCCGACATCCGCACCATCAGCGATGAAACCGAAGTGCGCCGTGCTGCGGTTGCGGACGCGATCGCGCTGCGCGCCAATCCGCAGGCGCTGGGTGGCGACGCAGCGCGTACCGAAGCGGCGCGTCAGTATCGCGGTCTGAGCCTTGTGGACATGGCCCGCGAATCGATCGTTTCCGCCGGTGGCAATGCGCGCGGCCTGTCGCGGCGCGAGATCGCCGTGATGGCGATGAACCTGGATCGTGATATGCAGGGCCGCAGTGGCATGATGTCCACCAGCGATTTTCCGCAGATCCTGGCCAGCACCGTCAACCGCAGCCTGCGCGCAGCGTACATGCTGCAGCCTCGCACTTTTACCGGCTGGGCCCGCGAATCCACGGCGCCCGACTTCCGTGAAATCGCCCGCGTTCAGCTGTCGGAGTCGTCCGCCTTCAAACAGGTCAAAGAAGGTGGTGAGTACAAGATGCTCAGTTTCGGTGATTCGGCCGAGAAGTATTCACTTGGCAAATGGGGCGGCATCATCGCGCTGACCTGGGAATCCATCGTCAACGATGATCTGGCAGCGTTCGACCGCATGCCGCTGTCGCTGGCGGCCGAAGCCGCAGCAATCGAAGGCGACATCGTCTACAGCATCTTGACCGGCGCCGGGGTCATGTCGGACGGCACGGTATTGTTCCACGCGGACCACGCCAACCTGGCCGATACCGGCGCAGCGCTCACCGATGTCACGCTGGGTGCCGGCCGCGCGGCGATGCGCAAGCAGACGGGCTTGAAAGGGCGTGTTCTGAACCTGACCCCGTCCTTCTTGATCGTCGGCCCGGACAATGAAACGGCGGCCAACAAGTACACCAGCGCCTCGTTTGTGGCGGCCAAGGCCAGCGACATCAACCCGAACTACAACACCAGCCTGACGGTGGTGGTTGATCCGCGCATCCTGGGCAACGCGTTCTACCTGTCGGCTACGCCGTCGCTGGTGGATACGGTTGAGTTCTCGTACCTGGAAGGCGAGCAGGGTCTGTTCACCGAAACCCGCCAGGGCTTTGAAGTTGACGGTTTGCAGATCAAGGCACGCCACGTGTTCGCAGCAAAGGCGATCGACTGGCGCGGCATGTACAAGAACGCTGGCCAGTAACAGTTGGCAGCCGGTCCCGAGTGGCCAGCCTGCGGGCTGGCCAGCGTGAGCGACGATTTCCCATCCCATTTTAAGGAATGCTATGAAAAACTCAGTGCAGTGCGGTAAAACCTTGAGCCTGCTGGCTCCCTACCTGGTGGCCAGCGGTGCTGGCATGCTGGTCGGCTCCATCTTTGCAGTTGCGGTTTGCGATGCTGCCAATGGTGCTGCAGTAGAGGGCGAGGTAGAAGGCGTCTTCGACTTGGCCAAAACTTCGGCGCAGGCCTGGACGGTTGGCCAAAAAGTCTATTGGGACAACACGAACAAGCGCTGCGATACCGACGGTACTGTAGGCATGCTGATCGGCGCGGCCACGGCCATTGCCGCCAATCCGTCGTCCACCGGCTATGTGCGTCTCAATGGTTCGGTTCCGAGCAGCCTGGAAGGGCCGCAAACCGCTGTGGCGGATATCGCCACCGCCAATGCATCCGATCTGCCTACTGCGATCACTCTGGCAAATGCCAGCAAGGCGAAGATCAACGAGCTGCTTGCGGCATTGCGCGTCAGCGGCGCCATCCTGCCTTAACAAGGGCGGGCGAGGAAACTCGCCCGCATTGCCTATGACATTCGATGCCTCGGTGTTCTGGCCAGTATTTAAGGCCTCCGGGATGCTCACGACCGCCACCTACCATCCGCCGGCCGGCGAGCCAATTGATTTCGACACCGGATTCTCCAGACCTGACCAGGTTGTGCTCGACGGAATGGTGCATAGCACCGACTACACCATTGAGTACCAGCGCGCCGACATCGAGCTCAAGCGCGACTATGTTCTCGATATTGAGAGCGTGGCGTATCGGGTGCGGCAGACACCGATGACGAAAGGGGATGGAACTTTCGCCGTCGCGATTCTTGAAAAGGTAGTGCCATGACGCTCCGTGAAAGCTACATCCAGGGCCTGATCGCAATGCTCGCAGCCGACCCCGGCGTGTCGTTCGGTGTCGAACGGTCAATCTCGATCGCTTTTACACGCGAGGAAAGTCCTGTTCTTGTCGTCCATCGCGGCGCCGAGGAACTGGAAAACTCCCTGGGTGATGACACTGAACGTCAGTGCGAAATCCTGGTGAGCGTTATTTCCCGCAGCAGCACGCCGGAGAGCGACGCCGATGACGTGATGGCCATAGCCCATCCCCTGGTGATGCAGTACCAGGCGGCTGGGATCGTACAGATGGAGGAGACGGGGACGAATGCGCCCCTTTATTCCAACACCGATGGCATGGCCTGCATGATCACCGCACGCTACAAAATTCAGTACAGCACCAGTCGGCTCAGCTTAACGGGCTGATTCAAGCAAGTCTCAAAATCTCGCCGCACTGCGCGGCATTCCATTTCAAGGAGAAACAAATGAGCGGTATCTCAGCGCAAGGCAGCACGATTGAAATCGGCACCGGGTCCGGTGGCGCAAAGACGATCACGGGCATCTCGGTGGGCAATCCAGCCATCGTCACCAGCGTGGGTCACGGTCTCACTAACGGTACTGAGGTCACTCTGGCCGCGATCGTCGGCACCATGTCCGCTCTGAATGGATCGAAGCACATTATCTCGAACGTGACGGCAGATACGTTCGCCCTGCTCGATGTCAGCACGATCGCCTTGGGTTACACGTCGGGCGGTACCGCGACACCCCTGACCTATACCAAGATCAACGGCTTCCTCTCGTTCGACGGTATCGACGGAGCCGCAAGCGACCTTGACACGACCGATCTCGATAGTGTGGCGATGGAGTTCATCAGCGGCCTGGTCGACAACGGCAAGTTTGGCTTCGAACTCAAGCGCATCGTGACTGACAACGGCCAGATCGCTTTGCAGGCCGCGCGCACCAGTGGCGCACCCAAGGGGTTCCGCCTTACGCTGCCAGACAGCAGCGTCGCATCCTTTACCGCACTGGTGAAGTCGACGCCAGTCAGCGGCGCCGTGAATGCCGTCCTGAAAGGCAAGGTCGATACGAAAATTAGCGGCGCCGTGGTGTGGAGCTGAACATGAAAATTCTGACAAAAGCCGCGATTCTCGCGGTCGATGACCTTCTTTTCGAGGACGTGCCGGTACCGGCCTGGGGTGGCACGGTTCGCATCCGCGTCATGACTGGTACGGAGCGCGATGAATTTCGCGCGGCGATCGCGGGGGAAAACGGCGTTCCCGTCGGCCAGTTCTCGGCTGCGCTCTTGGCAGCGACGTGCGTTGATGAAAATGGCGTGCGTCTGTTCTCGATGGAGGACGTGGAGTCACTGCGAGCCAAGAGCGCGGCTTCAGTCGACGTTCCGGCTGCCGTTGCCATGCGCCTCAATGGCTTGGGCCCGAAAGCAGTTAAGGACGCGGAAAAAAACTCCGTGAGCGACCAGAGCGGAGATTCTGGTTCAGACTTGCCGGCCACCTCGGAAAAACAGTAAGGCAGCTGCAATCCGAAATGGATTCGGCCGAATTCACCGAATGGCAGGCGTTTTATTTGCTTGAGCCGTTCGGTGGTTTGGTCGAAGACCTTCGGCGTGGCGCCGAAACTGCAGTGCTGGCAAATGCACATTTTGGCAGCGCGCAAAAGTGGTATGCACCAGGTGACTTCATGTATGGAAGTGAAGCGTCTACCACTGAAGAAGCGGAACCGGCATTGATTGCTGACCCCGTAGCGCATTCGAATCTGATCCGTGCCGCAGTGTTTGGTATCGCCCCCAAAGCTGTAACCGACGTACCACGGCTCGCTTAGGCGGGCCATTTTTTTTGGGCTGATCATGTCGTCATCAACTTTGGGCACGCTTGTTGTCTACCTGGAAGCAAACATGTCGCGCTTCACGGCGACTATGAATGATGTCACGCGGCAGCAAGAGCAGTCGATGAAGCGGATGCAGGCCTCGACTGACCTGGCCAAAGCCGCAATAGGTGGGCTCATTGGCGCGGTGTCCGTGGGAGCCTTTACCGAACTGGTCAAAGGAGCCATCGACGCTGCCGATAACCTTCGGGATATGTCCCAAAAGACCGGGATTGCCGTCGAGACGCTCAATGGCCTGGCGTTTGCTGCTGGCCAGGCAGGTGGCAACCTCGAGAGCGTAGTTGCGGCCGCCGGCAAGCTTAATAAGTCGATCGCGGAGGCGGCTGGCGGCAATAAGGACACCGCCGAAGGCTTCGTTAAGTTGGGCATCTCCGTACGTGATGCCGCTGGCAACTTGAAGTCGGCAGATGTCGTCATGGCTGAAGTGGCCGATAGGTTCAAGGAGTATGCCGACGGCCCTGAAAAGACCGCCATAGCACTTCGCCTCTTTGGCAAGGCTGGCGCCGATATGATTCCCATCCTCAACGATGGCGGCGACTCGATGCGCGAGAACATCGAGTATGCAAAGAAATACAGTGGGGTCACCCAGGAATTGGCGGAGGCATCCGACAATTTCAACGACACCATGGGGAAAATCGCAATTCAGCAAAAGCGCTTCGGAAACTCGATGGCAACCGCGCTCTTGCCGATGCTGCAGGCGCTGGGGGATGAATTTCTGAACGCGTCGGAGAGTTCCAGCAAATTTTCGTTTGCCGCAACCGCGATCAAGACCGTGCTGGAAACGATTGTTGTTGCAGGATCGGACGTGGGCTTTACGTTCAAAGCCGTTGGCGTCTCGATCGCTGCCGCTGCAGCGCAGTTGGTGGCCCTCGCGCACCTCGACCTTACGGGGTTTCAGTCGATTGGCAATTCCGCTGCCGAAGATCTGGCCAAGCTATCGCAGGAACACGAAGCATTCGTCAACCAGGTGATGGGCCGAACCCCGGCCAAGGCTGTCGACGCGGCAACTGATGAGCCAAAGAAGAAGCCGGCACCAATGCTGCGGATCAAGGGCGACGATCCAACCAAGGGGCTGCTGGACGGCAAACTCAAGGTAATCGAGGACAGCTACGCAAAAGAGCGCGACGTCGCCTCGTTTCATGAGAAGTTCATGCAGGAGCTGCGCGCGCAGGACATTGTCGACCTAGACGCGTACGAGGCCTTCAAAAGGGCGTCAATCGAGGAAGGGCTGGCAGCGGCGGTTCGAACGTACGATGCCGAGATCGCTGTGCTGCAGGCCGCACGTGCTGCAGCTGTCAAGGCGTCAGACCGCACGGACATCGACAACAAGATCAAAGAAAAAGAGGCGCTCAAGGAGAAGGCGCGTGTCGATGCTGTCCAGGCAGGCGAATTGGCGACGTTGAGTTTTTCTGCAGCTCAGTCGACTTTGAATCAGGCCATGAAAGAATGGGGTATCCAGCAGGATGCTTCGGCCGCTCAGATGCAGTTCAACAATGACCTGTACGGCAAGTCTGCTTTGGAAGTTACCAAGCTGACCAATGCCAAGCGCATCGAGCTCGATATCGAAGAGAAGATCCGACTGGCGAAAGAGAAGGGCGCCATAACGGATGAGTCGATCGCAAAGTATCGGGCGGCCGGCGCTGCCCAAGCGGCTACTGCCAATGACATTGCGACGCAGGGCGCAGGAAATCAGATCGGACGCGATCAGCGCAACCCGGCCGAAGTGGAGGCCGAGAACCACAAGAACATCATCAAGGACCTGCAGGCGTTCCAGGCATTGAAGTTGGAAAACGTCGCGGCGGGGAACCGGATGATCGAGGAGGAAAATCGTCGGCACGCCGATACGATGAACTCCATGCAGTTGTCGTCCGCTCAGACCCTGCTTGGCCTTGCTGAGTCGTCCGCAAGCCAGCTGTATGACGCCTTGAAAGCTGCCGGCATGGAGCAGACTGCGCTTGGCAAAGCGATGTTTTATGCACAGAAGGCCATCCAGGTGGCGACGATCATCGTCAATACCGAAGTGGCTGCTGCGGCTGCCCAGGCAGGGATGATCGCGGCGGCAGGCGCAACAGCGGCGGTCTCTGGTCCTGCCGGGCCTGCAATCCTGGCGGCGGGTATTTCGGCGGGCGCTGCCTACGCCGCTGTCACCAGGGCCATGGGTTACGCCACGGCTGGTCTGGTGTTGGGAACGGCCATTGCCGGGGCGCGGGAAAAGGGTGGCGCGGTTTGGGATGGTGGTGCTTTCCTGGTTGGCGAAAAGGGCCCGGAAATCTTCAGGCCACCTGGCCACGGCACGATTGTCCCAAACAGTAAGTTGGGCGTTGGTGGCGACATGAAGTTTACGATCGTCAATCAGACCAGCGGTCGCATCGACAAGGTTGTAGAGCAGCGTATTAGCCCAGTCGAACGCGCGCTGATCATCCAGGAGGCGACGGCAGCGACAGCGGCTCAGTTCAGTGATCCGAACAGTCCGACATCGCGTTCAATGTCGCGCAACTTCAACGTTCCAAGGAGCCGCTGATGCCGGTCATGCCAAACGGTTTTAAGCCCACAGTGGCCGCATATTCGCACGATGCGCCTGGTGGGGTGTTCCGGACAGAAGTGGCCGGCGGAGCGGCCCGATATGGCCTCCAGTTTGACCGTGGAACGCAGATGTTCAACGTCACGCTGCTGTTGGACAAGCTGAAATTCTCGGTGTGGACTGCTTTTTTTCACCAAATCATCAAGAAAGGCGCGATCACCTTTGATATGCCTCTCGATTCTGGTTTTGGGACCGAGATGCATGCCGTCAACATCGTGCCGAACAGCTACTCGGCGACACGTACCGGTGGGATTTGTACCGTAGTGTCGTTCGTGGTTGAGGCGGAAAGCAAGGCCAATGACATCACGGTCGACGAGGCGGAAGCGATGGTCGCGCTGTACAACGAGGCGGGCGCCGAATCCGATGCGCTCCTGGAGCGGATCATGGTCTTCGCCAATTTCGACACCAACGTATTGGACATCACATGAGCCTGGACCTAGCGAGTCGACTGCGAGTTTTTTTCGCAAGCGCCCCCCAGGCCATCTGGCCCATCCAAACCCTGGAGTTTTCGCACTCTGCGATTACGACTTGGCATCTTTGGCGCGAACCGTACGTGGGTGTAACCGTTGTCGACGGTGTGGAAAAGACGATGACGCCGGCAAATATCGAAATCAGGTTGGCCGGCAGTCCTGGCCACCTGGATCAGAAATTTGGCATTCGCCTCGGCCTGGTCGATGTCGATGACGTGTTCCGCGAGCAGCTCGACTTGATCCCGGTCGATACCGAAGAACAGGTGCGGATTGTCTATCGGGAATATTTGAGCGACGACCTGACAGAGCCGCAGGCGACGGCGATCCTGGAAATGGAAAGTGTCAGCTATTCCATCGGCGCCGCGCAGATTAGCGCTGTTTCGCCTCGCCTGAATGTATCGCGAACTGGCGAGTTGTACGCACCGAAAGAGGTTCCCATGTTGCGAGGGTTTTTGTGATGGATGTAAACCAATATCTCGGCAAGCAGTATCCGTCGCCACCATGCTGGTCGATGGTTGCAGACGTCTACACACGGGAGCTTTCCGAAGGCGTTAGCGATTACAAGACGATCAATGCCTCAATTCGTACGATCGCAGGTGCGTTTCGGCTCGCCCTGCACAAGTCTGCACACGGCTTCGCGCAAATTTCCGATCCGGTGGACTACTGCGTTGTTTTGATGGGCAAGACTGAGCGAATGGGCTTGCACCACTGCGGCATTTTCTACGATGGGCGTGTCTTGCACATGTTGGAGAGCGGCGGACTGTATCAAGAGCTTAGCGTAATAGGCGACGAGTACGCCCTCATCGAATTTTGGGCAAAGCCATGAAGACCGTGCGCCTATACGATCACCCGTTCGCACCTGTGGCACCGTTGGTCTTTCAGGTCGAAAGCTTGGGGGAATGGCTGTTGCAGCACTACGGCGTCGAGCCAGCCTTCAATGTCCAGATCTTCACTGGCGAGCCATGCGCGGAGAACGAAATCACAGGGGATATCGCGGCCATCGTCGCAGATGAACATGACGCTTATGTGATCCTGCAAAGCCCAGGCGAGCCCATGACCATCTTCTATGCCGTGATGGTTGTCTTCATGGTCGCAGCGATCGTGCTGATGCCCAAGCCGGTCATGCCAGGCAACATAAATCGTACGCAGCAGAGTCCCAATAACTCGTTGGCCAACCGGCAGAACCAGGTTCGGATGCTCGAGCGAGTTGAGGATATTTATGGAACGGTGCGGGCAGTGCCGTCCTTGATGATGCCCACTTACATCAAGTATTTGGACAATGCGAAGTACGAGTACGGCTACTACTGCGTTGGCCGGGGCTACTACGATATTTCGGAAGTTCGTGATGGGGAGACCCTGGTGGCCGATATCGATGGTGCAAGTGCCTCGATATATGGTCCATTTACGTCACCCAATTCGGGCGATGCACCGCTGATTCAAATTGGCGACGCAATTATTGACGAGGTATTGACGACACTGCGCGCTATCGAGGTTGACGGGATCACGATGAAGGCGCTCAACCAGGTCGGTTTTACGGCTGGCCAGCTTTACGATTTTTCCCCGTACGGCGATACGGGATTGCAAGGAAGGGTGTACCAGAATTCCGCTGAGCCGAATTTTGAAGCTGTGATTCAGTTGGGAGACATGGTGACGATTTCTGACGCCTCGGTTGTCTTTCCGGAGCCGCAAAGCTATGACGGGACCTTTGAGGTGCTAGAAGTTGGCTTTCGCTACATCATCGTCGATGCGCCTTGGGAAGTTATCGGCGGAGATGTCAGTGCCTCGATCGAAGTCGTTGGCGCGGAGGAGCCTGAGTTCACAGACTGGGTAACTCTCCCGCATGCGGATCGTACCCAGGTATGGTGCAATATCGTCGCACCAAATGGAATGTATAAGGAGAGCGGAGGAAAGATCTACACCGGCGTCAATTTCGAGATCCAAGTCGAGCAGCTTGATAGCGACCTCGTCCCAACCGGTGTTGTCGAGACATCCTCTGGCGGACTGCTTGGGAACTCGACCGAAGAGAAGGGAACGACCGTTGAGCATGTGACCGGCTGGACCGGACCGGCACGGGTTCGAGTGAGGCGACTCACGCCTTACGACTACGCTTTTTCCGGTACCGTGATTGATGAAATTAAGTGGGGCGACCTCTACAGCGTCTCTCCCGTTCCACGGCTAGAATTTGGGAACAAGACCACGATCCATACGATTACCCAGGCCACTGCGCGTGCGACAGCGGTGAAGACTCGCCAAATCAACTGTATCGCCGGCCGCAAGCTGCCGACGTACAACGGGTCAACCTTTTCTGGGGCCTTTGACGCGACAGGCCTTCACGTCAGTGGCACGATCGCGGCGACGTCCAAGCTGGTCGACATCATCGCTGCAATAGCAGTCGATCCAAAGATCGGCGCGCGCGACCTTGCAACCGAGGTCGACATGGTACAGATCTGGGGCGTGCAGCAGGCGCTGGACGGTTGGAATGTGCTTGCCGGCCAGTTTAACTATACGTTCGACTCGGACAATACGTCCTTCGAAGAGACCATCATCGCGGTTGCCAATGCAGGATTTTGCGTCGCCTATAGGCAGAACGGAAAGATCAGGCTTGCCTTCGACCGGGCCCAGCCTGCCAGCACTGCACTTTTCACCCATCGGAATAAGAAGCCGAAGTCCGAAACGATTACCAGGAAATTTGCTAGTGATTCGGAATACGACGGGGTCGAGTTTGTTTATGTTGACCCGGATAGCAACCAGTCGGAAACGATCACCTTGCCGCTCGATGCGAGTGCGACCAAAGTGAAAAAATTCGAGATTCCTGGTATCAGGAGTTTCGACCAAGCATGGCTGCGCGCGAATCGCGAATTTTACAAAATTCGGGGGCAGCGCATATCGATCGAAACGACAACGACGCTCGATGCGCGTGCGCTATTACCAAACGCGCGGATTGACATCGTGGACAACACCCGGTTCAAAGGCTATGACGGTGAAGTGGTCAATCAGAGCGGTCTTGAGGTGACGCTGAGCGCGGACGTCGCCTTCGAACCCAGCCTGCCGCACAGCATCGTATTCATGCGGCGAGACGGTTCGCTTGAGAGCATCACTGTCACGGCCGGCGCGGCAGCAAACAAGGTCATTCTGCAGAATTTGCCGAGTGAAGCATTGGTCACCTCGTATGGTGTCGACGGCATCCGGACAATATTCAGTTTTGCGGCCGACAGCTCGCGAGGGGCGATGGCCTATTTAGTGCAGGAGCTGGATATGTCGGACGGGCAGTACGCGACCATCCGTGCCATCAACTATAGCGATGATTATTACCAGATGGACTACGAGGACATTCCAGATAAGGCTTTGGTAATCAACTAGCTTTTTTTCTTCCATCACAAGCTCGCTTCGGCGGGCTTTTTTTCTGTCCCAAAGGATCACATGGCAGCCATCACAATCACCGACCTGAATAACGCGAAGAGCGACGTTGACCACATCGCATTGCTTGCAACGTCACCCCTGCCAACAGCTACGGACCGCCTTGGTAATGTCAAGCCGACGGTGGCCGCAGCCATCAATTCCATTCTTGCGTTTAACAGCCGGGGTGCGTGGGCGCCGGCAACAGGATATGCAGTAAAGGACCTGGTCTCGAACGGTGGCCAATGGTACGCATGTGTTGCTGCGCACACTTCGAGCGCATCGTTTGCAACCGACGTGGCTTCTAAGTGGCGCATTCACCAAGGGGTAGTGGCAGAAGATCTAGCTGTTCCAGCTGGCGCCGGCTTGTCTGGCTTCTCACATGCCGAGACATATCCTGATGGGACACTTGGCTCGAAGGCTAAGGACACTGTCAGTGTAAAGGATGCCCCTTACCTTGCTGCTGGAGATGGAATCGCGAACGAAACGGCAAATCTTCTTGCGGCTAAAGGGGTAAGTGATCGTCCGTACGTGCCTGCCGGGACCTACGTCGTTGATAGTCCAGATGGCTTGCACGGGCTCTGGGGCGAGGGGACTCTTCAAATTGATGGTGTTAACCTCGCATTGCCTCGTTATCCAGGTCGTGCTGACAATTTTGTGTCCGATACATTTTGCCGCTATTCCAGGGTAAGCAATACCTGGAGTCCCTTGTTTATTGCTGGCGACAGCTGCTCAGAAGGAACGCTGTCAACTGATTGGAAAGTCGACAGCTTCGCAGCAATTGTGCGCATGGCATGGCAAAAACGCTATCAGAACACGAACATTGGTTTCGCAAATTTCGACACCTTCATCTTCGACACTTACCCCTCAACGACACAGTATCTTCACAACGTTACGCACTCCGGTTTCAATGTGTTTAATTCCTTTCAAGACTCATACTTTGGTGGTACCGCTATCCGCAGCACGACGTCGGGCGAGTATGTCGAGATGGCGTACTACGGGAAGGATGCGCACGTGGTGTACGAGCAGGATGCGACGAATGGCGCGATTCTTCAGGTGAGCGTCGACGGTGTGGTTGTAGGAACAATTGACACGAAGGTCGTATCGACATCGTTCCTTTCGCTGAGCGCTCTAAAGGCATCCATTTCCGGGCCCATCGTAGTGGCTGGAAATGGAAATCACATCATCCGCCTCACCAACACCGAAAACAAAACGGCAACGCTGTGTGGGATGGTTTACGTCGACAATGCTGCGGACGTATCGCCTGTAGTTTTCAATATGGGACGGTCGTCGATCGCGATGTCCGATATCCCGGACAATATTCTGGACATCTACGCCAAACAATCGGGGAAGAGCATTCTTGCGCTCGGGGTCAACGACGATCTGCTGACTAAACCAATTGCAACATTCAAGGCGAAGGTGCGTCGATATTTGAATGGCGTGGTGAGCGTAAGCGGTACCTGCGTGGTGCTCGACTTCATCTTCAGTAAGCCAGCATCGAATGCTTATAAGACGGTTCTGCGCGAATATGCCTACGCGTATGGAATGCCATATATCGACTTCGCGAGGTTATGGCTCGGGTCGACAGCCAACAACAAGTTTCTGAAATACTTAGCTGACGATGGTGTGCACCCGACAGATTTTGGCCATGAATTTATCGCTCACGAAGTCCTGCGAGTTATGGGTGTGCCATACGACAAAGGAAGCAGCAAAGGTATCGGCAGGCCTGTAGCACCGACGTTTCTAAATTCGTGGATTAACTTCGGATCGAGCTATGAGCCAGTAACTTTTTACAAAGACAAAGAGGGATTTGTCCACATTCAGGGATTGATGAAAAGTGGCTCGACGACTGCGTATTCCAGCATTTTCGTTTTGCCAGCTGGATATCGCCCATCCGCGACCCTGATATTCAACGTCAACGCGACGCATGCGCTAGGGGAAATTGAAATTCTTGCAAACGGGACGGTGCAAGTAGGTAATGCGATCACCAATTCCCTTGTCAGCTTTAGCGGGATCTCATTTAAAGCAGCTTGATCAACCAACTCGCTTCGTGCGAGTTTTTCATTTGGGCCGCCCATGGACATATCCACCATATCCGCCGCTCTAGTCTCATTCGTCGTTCGTGAGCGCGTCAGTGCAGCTTTTATTAAGGGAGCATTCCCGTGAGGCGCGAGTCGCATTCAGGCGGTGATCGGGCTGGATCGATCTTCCGCATGTATATGGGCGGCAATGCTGTCATCACCGGGTACATGGCCATCTACGAGGCACGATCGCTGATGCACTTGGTGGCTTCAACGCGGGAGGGCGCGATTCTAATCGGCATGCTTTCGGCCGTGGGTCTCGCTGCCTTCCTCGATGCCGTGATCAATGACTTCATGCCGGGGCGATGTCATTGGCGTGTTGCATTGCGCCAGCGTCACTTCATCTTGGCGGCGATGGCGTTTTGCTACGTGGCGCAGCTGTATGTCGCCTTCATCTATCTACGGTCCGCTGGGCTGCTGATCCACTACTTATGGAACGTGGTGGCCATTATGGCCGTTGCGTTCTTCGATGCACATCAGCGCTCAAAGGACGCCTCATGCGTGATAGTTTGCTCCCAATAAAAATGTGCTGGGCATGGTTGTTGACCTTCTGGAGCGCCAGTGCTTGGGCTGCCACCGCCACCTTCGCAAGTGACCTGTCGAGTATCCCCGTCGCTGCTGTCGCGGTTGCAGTAGGACTGTCCTTGATCGGCGGCGCCGCGGCGACCTTGCAAAAGATCGCCAATCCCGAGTTCGTGGTCAAGAGCGTTCCCCTGGAAGTCGTCAAGGACATCCTTGCTTCGGTTGTGGCCGGACTCGTTACCTATTCGGTCTGCGCTTGGCAAGAGCTCCCACTCCTCCTGCAGCCAGCTTTCATCACAGTCGCCGGATATGGCGGTTCGCGCGTGCTCGAGCGCTACCTCGCCGCCGGCATGAATCGTATCGACCGCCTCGGCGGAAAACCTGAAGGAACACCATGAACCGCGACCAGCTGCTGGCCATCGCCCCCGTGGGCGTGCGTGCCGACCTCTTTATCGATCCCTTGAACGCAGCCATGGCCCGTTTTGGCATTGCCATGCCGGCGGCTCGGGCTGCGTTCATCGCCCAGGCGCTGCACGAGTCCGCAAACTTCGCTCGCATGTCGGAAAACCTGAACTACAGCCCGGCCGGACTGATGGCGACCTTCAACAACAAGAAGGTGACGCGCTTCGACCAAGCCGCAGCGGCGCGATACGGCCGTGTAGAGGGCCGGGACGCGAATCAGCAGATGATCGCCAATATCGCCTATGCAAACCGTATGGGGAACGGCTCAATCGAATCTGGCGACGGGTTTCGGTACCGGGGGAGGGGGCCTGGCCAGCTGACCGGCGCCGACAACTACCGCGCATGCGGTGCCGCGTTGGGCATCGACCTACAGGCCAGCCCGGACCTAGTCGCCCAGCCCGAGGCCGGCTGCCTGGCATTCGCCTGGTTCTGGTCGGTGGGGAACCCCACGGGCAAGAGCCTGAGCCTGCTGGCCGACAACGGCCGCTTCGATGAGATCAGCCGTGCGATCAATGGCGGGGATAACGGCCTAGCCGAGCGTGCAGCGCTCACAATGCGCGCGCTGCAGGTGCTGTCGTGATCGCCTTACGCTCCGCCATGGCGCAGCTGGGATCTCGCCTGACTTCTGTCGTTCTTCCGTGGTGGGCTAAGTGGGTCGCGTTGGCGGTGCTACTCGCTGCTGTGTACAGCACTGGCCGGCTTCACGAGGCCCGGCGCGCACAGGACCAGTTCGCTGCTTACGTCGCAGCGCAGGCCACCCAATCGGTTGTAATCGTCAAGAAACAGGTTCGGGTTGTGGCCCAGACCGAAATCAAGTATCGCGACCGAATCAACAAAATTGAAGCTCAAGGAGAGCAAATTGAAAAACTCATTCCGCAATATGTCACGCTTTCTGATTCTGACCGCTTTGGTGTCAATGCTGGCTTCGTGCGTGTCGTCGACGCCGCCTGGACAGGTGACCCTGTTGGACCCGTCGGCGATTCTGACCGAGAACCCGCCCGAATTCCGCTTGATGAAGTCGCTGCCATCGAAGCAGACAATGCCACTAGTTGCCGCGCCTGGCGCGAGCAGGTCTACGGTTGGCGCGACTTCTACGCCCGCCAACAAGTAGCGATCAATGGTAAGGCCGGAGAGTGGGCGCATTCTCGGGAACCGTAATGTTATACTGCATGCATGTACAGCAAAGTAAAACGCCTTCGAAACCACGGTGCGCGTCGCAGTGACCGTGAGATCGGTTCAGACCCTGGCGTGGTTGGCCATGTCACCATGGCGACCGTCGGTACAACCCGTGAAATGAAGCTGCACGGCGCCGGCGACGACTCCCAGCGCAAGCCGGTCATCCCCATCCTTTTCAATCCGGCGATCGTGACCATGAATGGGAACCGACTGCTGTTCTCTGGCGTGGAGCGGCATGGCGCACAGGACGACAAGAACGTCGCAACCTTCTTGCAGGAATGGGCGGTCGAGGTGTTGGTCAACCCGGATAGATAAGCAGGTAACTATTTTTATGAATTTAACGTGTATGTGTAGGATGTAGAACTAGCCACGTCGAAGATTCGTAGCCATCTCTCTTGCAACCGATTTGATGACGGCTGCCCCAAGTGGGGTAATTCGGTCTGCATCGTCCATCAGTTCCGCACTTCTTAATCCAGTCAAAGCACCTGCGGTGAGTCGGTCTGCATATTCGCCACGGCGGATTTTCGGGATCCATTCGCTGGAGTCGATGATCAACTCTTCTTCGGTAAGTGCTAGCACTTTGTTGCTGCCAATCACATCCAGAATGATGTGACGAATAATTGTGATTCGCCCAGGGCTAATATTGTCTAAAAGAGATTCTGAAAGTCGATTTAACCGGTTTTCGGTCTTTAGAATCTCCTGGTACTCTTTGATGCTTTCTATGCGTTTTTCTGTAGCTTGCTCAGTCGTCAGCTCCTGCTCAATGGCTGCCTTTTTCGCCTCTACGAGGACGGCGCTTTTCTCCACGGCTTCGAGCGACATTTCCCATTCTTTTATCTTAATTTTCGTCAATTTAAGGCCGCTGACCAAGTCAGTAAGATCGCTCCTGAAGAAAAACAGCACCGTCCCGAAGAAAATAGGCCAGATCGTTGCTTCAATAGCTTTTGACAAAAAAGTTAAAAAGTCCATTCAATACCTCAGAGGTTGGCGTTGAAAATCGGTTTTCTTTGTAGCTAGGGATAGGCGTAACTTTTGGCGTAACTTTCTAAAATTTACTACCCGCGACCATAGTAAGGAAGCACTGCTGCATCATGGGCGTATGCTTG
>JADMIO010996630.1_pt1 | contig 20505 bp, 18 predicted proteins | sample 8958161 | NCBI WGS metagenome assembly JADMIO01 (sample SAMN16585339, study PRJNA669376) | soil metagenome | isolation source: Crop rotation soil | place: USA: Cullars Rotation, Alabama | collected 2011 | reverse complement strand
CGCGACAACTTGTCCACGTGGAATTCTAAGCTTAGGATCCCAATGTGCTGGAAAGGCGGTGGCGCGCAGCAGGCCGGCGGCGATGCGGATCAGGGAGGATTTGCCGACGCCGTTCGGGCCTTTGACCAACGCCGCGCCGCCGGGCCCGAGCACCAGGTCCAGCCCCTCGAACAGCAGCCGTCCGCCGCGCAGGCAGGCGACGCCGCGCAGCGCCAGCAGCCTCACGCCTGATCCTCTATTCTGTGCATGTCCGCGTCGGAGAAGCCGAAATGATGACCGATCTCGTGGACGATGACGTGGGTGATCAGATCCTCGAGCGCGACCCCGGTCTCGACCCATTCGTCGAGCAGAGGCCGGCGGTAGAGATGGATCATCGGGGGCAGCTCGCCCGAGACCCAGCTGCTCTCCTCGCTCATCGGCCGGCCGCTATAGAGGCCGCTGAGCTCGAACGGGTCCTCGATCCCCATCTCGTCCAGCACCGCATCGTCGGCGAACTCCTCGATCCGGAGCACGACATTGGTCAGATGCTGGCGGAACGCGGCCGGCAGCCGCGCGATCGCGGTCTCGGCCAGCCGTTCGATCGCCGCCGCGTCCGGCGCATAGGTTTGACCCGTCCCCATGTCTGGCGACATAGAGGCAGGGGGGCGAAGGAGGAAGGGCCGTGGCAATTCTCTCAGAAAGCGAACGAACCGGCGCGCTTGCGGCGCTGGACGGCTGGACGTTCGACGCGGGCCGGAACGGCATCGCGAAGCGCTTCGCCTTCGCGGATTTCAGCGCCGCCTTCGGCTTCATGACCCGGGTCGCGCTGGCCGCGGAGAAAGCCGACCATCATCCCGAATGGGCGAACGTCTGGAGCAAGGTCGACATCCTGCTGTCGACGCATGACGCGGGCGGTGTCACGCAAAAGGACATCGCGCTGGCGAAGCAGATCGAGGCGATCGCCGGCTAGCTTGCTCTACGCGAAACACCTCTCTAGATGACCCGCTTCCAGTGCGAATTGGTTGCGAACCCGATTCACGCCCGCCGCGTTGCGGCGAACGATCGGGTTCGGTGCGGAGCGGTGGCCGAGTGGTCGAAGGCGCTCGCCTGGAAAGTGAGTATACGCCAAAAGCGTATCGAGGGTTCGAATCCCTCCCGCTCCGCCACATCCTTATTTCATATGCGCGGCGATCAGCCGTTCAGCGGTCTGCACGAAAGCCGAGGCGGGCCCGCGTTTGCCGAAGACGAGGTGCGAGGAATAGGCGCCCTCGATCAGCAGGGTAAGGCCGTCGACCAGCGCTTCAGGGTCATCGGCGCCGAGCTCGTTGACGATGCCGGAAAGGCGCGCGCGGAACTTCGCCTTGCAGGAATCGATGACTTGGCGGCCCGGATGGCCTTCGTCCCGAAACTCGACCGCGGCATTGGACATCAGGCAGCCGCGAAACCCCGGCTCCTCCAGCTCGGCGGCCATGTGCGCGATAATCGCCTGCAGCTTCGCCAGCGGCGCGGGACCGGCCGCTTCAATCATCGCGTCGAGTTCGATCATGCCCTCGGCGGCAAAGCTTTCCAGACAGGCCGCGACGAGCGCGTCCTTGGATTCGAAGCTCCGATAGAGACTCGGCTTGGTGACGCCGGCCTGGCAGACGATTTCGTCCACCCCGACCGCGCGGATACCGTGCTGGTAAAAGAGCTCGAGCGCGGTCTCGAAAATGCGGTCCGACGCTTTCTTGCGCGGCCCCTCGGCTGCCTCGCAGCAGCCTTCCAGATTGGTGTCTTTCCTCATCCCGGTCTGTTCTTTTTTGCCTTGACTGAATGTTACCGAACGGTACGTAGCATAAAAGTACGTACCGGTCAGTAACAAAATCTGCCTGCACCGTACGGCATGAATGTGAGGTGAAACAATGGCCTACCGCTCTTTCGGATCCATGTATCCCGCTTCCGTTGCCATCACCGACTCGCCGGCCGAGTCGGCTGAAATGTTCGCGCCGCTCGAGCGGACGGTGATCGCGCTTGCCGAGGCCGACCCGGTGGCGAGCCTTGGCGCGCCCAGCCGCTTCTCGCGCTTTTTCGAGCGCTGGTTCGGCTTCACGCGTCACAACCCGCTCACCGACGAGCGGCTGGAGGCGTTGCGGCGCTTCGCGGTCCTTGCGCGCGTCGCCGCGGGCGTGCTGCCTGCCGACGAAGTGCGCCGGTTCATCGCCGCCGGCTTTTCTTTGAACCAGGCGCGGGCTTTACAGCGCCGCGCGACCTGCCCCGCCTGCTGAGCTTTCTGGCCCATGTACCGCAGCGTCCCCGAGGAGAATTCGTCCGTGCCCGCGACCCAGGAAGAAACGCCCGAGGCCGCGGGCAATGGAGAGGCGCCGGACGCAGCGCCGCGCCCTTTGTCCAACCGGACGAAAGGCGCAATCGTTGTCGTGCTGCTCGCACTTGTGGCGTTCGGACTCTGGAAGTTCTTCTTCAGCGGCCCGGCGCCGCAGCAGGCGCCGCCGCCGCCCGCGGTCACCGTCGCCCAGCCCCTCGTCATGCCGGTGGTGGACTGGGACGATTATGTCGGCCGGTTCGAGGCGGTCCAGACTGTCGACGTCCGCCCGCGCGCCTCCGGCTATCTGCGCGCCGTCCATTTCCGCGACGGCGACTATGTCCGCCAGGGCCAATTGCTCTTCACCATCGACGCGCGCCCCGCCCAGGCGCAGCTCGATTCCGCGCGGGCGCAGCTGGCGCGGGCGCAGGCCGCCCTGATCAACGCGCGCACCGAATATGCCCGCTCGCGCACCCTGAACCAGGCCGAGGCGGTGAGCACCGAGGAGGTGGAATCCCGCCTCGCCGCGGTCCGCTCCGCCCAGGCCGACGTCGCCGCGGGCCAGGCCGCGATCCGCGCGCAGGCGCTCAATGTCGGCTTCACCCGGGTCACCGCCCCGATTTCGGGCCGCATCTCCGACCGTCGCGTCGACGCCGGCAACGCGGTCACCGCCGACCAGACCGTGCTCACCCAGATCGTCTCGACCGATCCGCTGCACTTCGTGTTCGACAGCTCTGAATCGCTGCTGCTCAAATATCAGCGCGAGCGCGCGGGCACCGTCGCCGGCACGCCGGTGCGCATCCGCCTCCAGGACGAAGGCGATTACCTGCATGCCGGCACGCTCGATTTCGTCGACAATGCGATCAACGCCGGCGCTGGCACGATCCGCGTCCGCGCGCTCGTCCCCAATCCGGACGGCTTCCTGCGGCCGGGTATGTTCGGCCATCTGCGCCTGTCGGCATCGCAACCCTACCAGGCGTTGCTCGTGCCCGACAGCGCCGTGGCCACCGATGGCGCGCGGCGCATTCTCTACGTGGTGGACGGCCAGGGCAATGTCGCGGCCCGGCTGGTCGAGCTCGGCCCGCTGACCGGGTCGCTGCGCGTGATCCGGCGCGGCATCGGTCCCAATGACCGGGTGATCATCGACGGCGTCCAGCGCGCGCGGCCGGGCCAGAAGGTCGCGCCACGCAATGGCCGCATCCAGCCGCCGGCCGGCAACGCGCCCGCAAGCCCGGTGCCGGCGGCCGCGCCATCCTCCATCGCCATTCCGGCCGGCCGCTGAGCGGGCGCCAGGGCATGTCGATCTCGCGCTTCTTCATCGAACGGCCGATCTTCGCCGGCGTCATCGCCGTGTTCATCGTGCTGATCGGCGCCTTTGCCTATCCGCAGCTGCCGCTCGCCCAATATCCGGAGATCGCCCCGCCGACGATCACCGTGAACGCGGCCTTCCCCGGCGCCTCGGCGGAGACGCTTGCCGAGACCGTGGCGACGCCGCTCGAGCAGGAGATCAACGGCGTCGAGGGGATGCTCTATCTGAGTTCCTCCTCAACCTCCGCCGGCCAGGTCGCGATCACCGTGACCTTCCGGCCGGGGATCGATCTCGACGCCGCGCAGGTGCTCGTCCAGAACCGGGTCGCGCTCGCGGAGCCGCGCCTGCCCGACCAGGTCCGGCAGATCGGGGTCACCGTCGCCAAGCAATCGCAGGGCTTCCTGATGATCGTGGCGATGACCTCGACCGATCCCGCCATGGATATCGACTATGTCGGCAATTACGCCAATTCGCGCATCCGCGACCGGCTGCTGCGGCTGGAGGGTGTGGGCGGCGTCCTGGTGTTCGGCGGCGGCAATTATTCCATGCGCGTCTGGATCGACCCGGATCGCGCCGCCGCCCGCAACCTGACCGCGGCCGAGATCGTCGCCGCTTTGCGCACCCAGAATGTGCAGGTCGCCGGCGGTGCCGTCGGCCAGGCGCCCGCCGGCGCGGGGAATCCCGCGTTCGAGCTGCCGATCGAGGTGCAAGGCCGGCTCCATGACCCCGCAGAGTTTGCCGACGTCGTCATCAAGACCGATGCGAACGGTGCGATCACCCGGGTGCGCGATGTCGCCCGCGTGGAGCTGGGCAGCCAGGATTACGGCATCAGGGGATCTTTTGACGGACGCCGCGGCGTCGCCCTCGCCGTCGTCCAGCAGCCCGGCTCCAACGCGCTTGACGCGGCCAGGCGTGTGCTCGCGGAAATGGAAACCGCCGCCCGTGATTTTCCGCCGGGTCTGCATTACTCCATCCCCTACAATCCCACCGAATATGTCCAGGCGTCGGTTGAGGCGGTGCAATCGACCCTGATCGAGGCGATCGGGCTCGTGATCCTCGTCGTGATCGTGTTCCTGCAGACCTGGCGCGCCGCGGTGATTCCGATCATCGCCATCCCGGTCTCGCTGGTCGGCACCTTCGCGGTCCAGCTGGCGCTCGGCTATTCGATCAACTCGCTGTCCCTGTTCGCGCTGGTGCTCGCGGTCGGCATCGTCGTCGACGACGCGATCGTTGTCGTCGAGGCGATCGAGAAGCACATCCGCGAGGGGCTGAGCCCGCGCGAGGCGGCGCACCGGACGATGCGGGAGGTGTCCGGCGCGCTGGTCGCGATCGGCCTGGTGCTGACCGCCGTGTTCGTGCCGACCGCCTTCGTCTCGGGCATCCCGGGCATCTTCTACCGCCAGTTCGCCGTGACGATCGCCTCGGCCGCCCTGATCTCGCTGCTGATCTCGCTGACGCTCTCGCCGGCCCTCGCCGCTCTGCTGCTGAAGCCGCACCATGACCAGGACCCCGCGAACGGCAATCGCTTCACCCGCCCGCTTCGCCGCGCCGCCGGCTGGTTCAACCGCGGCTTCGAGCGCCTGTCCGACCGTTATGGCTGGCTGACCGGCAAGGTGGTCCGGAAGACCACGATGATGCTCATCATCTATGCCGGCCTCCTCGCCCTCACCGGCTGGCGGCTGACCGCGACGCCCACGGGCTTCATCCCCGAGCAGGATCAGGGCTTCCTGATTGGCGTCGTGCAGCTGCCACCCGGATCGTCGCTGGACCGTACCGAGGCGGCGCTGAACCGGGTCCGCGACATCGCGACGCGCGATTCCCATATCGTCGGCTCCGGGAGTTTTGCCGGTCTGGACGGCTCCAGCTTCTCGCAGGCATCGAATGCCGCTGTGATGTTCCTGAAACTCAGCCCCCATTCGGAGCGGCGCGGAGACGATGAATCCGCGACTGCGATCGCCGGCCGCCTGACCGGCCAGATCGCAGGCCAGGTCGAAGGCGCCAACGTCTTCTTCCTGTCGCCGCCCGCCGTGCAGGGCCTCGGCAACGGCAGCGGCTTCACGATGATGCTCGAGGACCGGTCCGGCGCCGGCTATCGCGCGCTTGAGGGCGTAACCGGGCAGATGATGGGCGCCGCCGCGCAGGACCACCGGCTGACCCAGGTCTTTTCCCTGTTCAACACGGGTTCGCCCCGCATCCGCGCCGATGTTGACCGTGACCGGGCGCAATTGCTCGGCGTCCAGCCAAGCCAGGTGTTCGACGCGCTCGGCACCTATCTGGGCTCTACCTACGTGAACGACTTCAACCTGCTTGGCCGCACCTTCCGGGTGACGGCACAGGCGGAAGCCTCGGCGCGCGACAGCATCGCCGACATTGGCCGGCTCCAGGTCCGCTCGTCGAGCGGGGCGATGGTGCCGCTCTCCTCGGTCGCGACCTTCGAACAGGACAGCGGGCCGGTGCGCGTGGTGCGCTACAACCTGTTCCCCGCGGTTGAGCTACAGGGCCAGACCGCGCCGGGGACGTCCTCGGGCGTCGGGCTCGCGGCGATGGAGCAACTGGCCGCGCAGAATCTGCCGCAGGGGTTCTCCTACGAATGGACCGGTCTCGCCTTCCAGCAGAAGGAGGCCGGGTCCACCGCGGCCCTGATCTTCCTGCTTGCCGTGGTCTTCGTCTTCCTGGTGCTCGCCGCCCAGTATGAGTCGCTGATGCTGCCGCTGGCGGTGATCCTGATCATCCCGATGTGCATCCTTGCGGCGATGGTCGGCGTGAACATCCGCGGGCAGGACAATAATATCCTGACCCAGATCGGCCTGATTGTGCTGGTCGCGCTCGCCGCGAAGAACGCCATCCTGATCGTCGAGTTCGCGAGGCAGGCGGAGGAGCAGGACGGCATGACGCCGCTGCAGGCGGCGGTGCATGCCGCGCGCGTCCGTCTGCGGCCGATCCTGATGACCAGCTTCGCGTTCATCTTCGGCGTGATCCCGCTGGCCATCGCGGTCGGGCCGGGCGCGGAGATGCGGCAGGCGCTGGGCACCGCCGTCTCCTTCGGCATGCTCGGCGTCACCTTCTTCGGCCTGGTCTTCACCCCGGTCTTCTACGTCGTCTGCCGTGCGATCGGCGACCGGCTGGCGCGGCGGGGTCGCTACGCACGGCCGGGCACGGCGTCTGAGCCCGAGCCGGTGCCGGCGGAGTGAAGCTCATGACGATGAAGCCCTTCCTCCTCGCCGCTGCCGGCGCCCTCGCTCTGGCAGGCTGCACGGTCGGCCCCAACTATGTGCGGCCGGAGCCGCCACGCGCCTCCGCTGGTGCCTTTGTCGGTGCCCAGCATCCGGCCTTCACCCAGGCGGAGCTGCAGGACGGCTGGTGGCGGCTCTATCAGGATCCGGTGCTCGACCAGCTGATCGAGGAAGCATTCCAGCACAATACGGACCTGCGCGTCGCCATCGCCAATGTCGCCCGCGTCCGCGCGATCCTGCGCGAGACGCGGGCCGGTCGCCTTCCCCAAGTTGGGGTCAGCGCCGGCGCGACCTATGCGCGTGCGCCGGAATCCCAGGTGCCAGCGGGTGCGGACCGCGAGGGCTGGAGCTTCGATGCGGGTCTCAACGTCTCGTATGAAGCCGATCTGTTCGGCCGGGTCACCCGCTCGATCGAGGCCGGCCGCGCCGACCTCGCGGCCGAAGAGGCCGCGCGGGATGCGGTCCGCGTGGTGGTCGCGGCCGAAACGACGCGGGCCTATGCCGATGCCGCCGCGGCGGCGGAGCGGCTCGAGGTCGCCGAACGCAGCCTCGCTTTGATCGAGCGCACCCGGATGCTCCAGGTCCGGATCACCCAGGCGGGCCGGGGCACCGGCCTCGATGTCGCCCGCGTCACCTCCCTTACCGAGCAGCAGCGCGCCTCCCTGTCGCCGCTGCGAGCCGAGCGCGACGGCGCGCTGTTCCGCCTCGCCGCGCTCACCGGCCGCGCGCCCGCCGCACTGTCCCCCGCGGCGGGCGCGCGCCGGACAATCCTCAGGCTCGACCAGCCGATCCCGGTCGGCGACGGCATGCAAATGCTCGCCCGCCGTCCCGACGTTCGCGAGGCGGAGCGCCGGCTCGCTGCCGCCACCGCGCGGATCGGCGTGCAGACGGCGGACCTTTATCCGCATGTCACCTTCGGCGCCCAGGCGGGTTTCACCGGTCCCTCGCTCGGCAACCTCTTCTCCGGCGGCCCGTTCAACTTTCTGGCCGGCCCGCTGATCAGCTGGATCTTCACCGACCGGGCGGCGGTGCGCGCCCGTATTCAGGCCGCCGAGGCGACCGCCCAGGCCGCGCTCGCGCAATTCGACGGCACGATCCTGACGGCGCTGCGCGAAACCGAGACGGCGCTGTCCGCCTATCGCAACGAGCTGGACCGCCGCACGGCCCTCGCCGCCGCGCGCGACGCTGCCTCCCGCGCAGCCGAGCTGGAGCGTCTGCGCCTGCGCGCCGGCCGTTCGGATTCCCTCGCTTTGCTCGACGCGGAGCGGACCCTGGCGGCGGCCGAAGCTGCGCTGGCCGATTCGGACGCCCAGCTGGTGTCGAACCAGATCGACCTGTTCCGCGCCCTCGGCGGCGGCTGGCAGACGGGTGATCGGGAGCCGCGATAACGTTCGACAGGCCCTGTGCGGGAACGGGCAAGATCATGTTCTGTCCTTCGCGCTTTCCAGTATAGCAATACTCTATGGGGGAGATCTTCCAGGGCGAAGAGGGGCAACCGACAGCCGATGCGATTTGCCGGCTGCTGTGCACCGTCTTCGATTGTCCGCACGACCTGGCAAATCATATCCTGGTCCGCGGCAAGCTCCGCTTGTTCCACGGACGCGCGACGATCGTCAGAAGAGGCGATCGCATATCGGCGCTCTACGTCATCATTACTGGCCGGGCGCATGCGATCGTCTATTCGCTGGATGGCCAGGTCGTCCTGCTCCACGAATATCGCTCGGGCGATATTTTCGGGGTCGTCAGCCCGCCTTATTCGGCGATCCACGACGCCGATGTTCTCGCGGTCGAGGAGGTCGCCTCCTTCCTGCTCGAGGGCAATGTGCTGGCGCTGCTGGCCGAGCAGCATGGCTGCATCGGCCTGGCGCTGCTGAAGGCGATGGTCGACCGGCTGCAGCAGACCCAGTCCCGGATGTACGAGCATGCCGCCCTCTCCGCGGTCGGGCGGGTGCATGCCGAATTGCTGCGCCGGGCGCGGCAGAGCCCGGACAACAGCATTCGTCCGGCGCCGGTGGTCGCGGACCTGGCGCTGCAGGTCTCGACGACGCGCGAGACCGCCTCCCGCGCGGTCAATGCGCTGGAGCGGCGCGGCATCATCCGCCGCGATGCCGACCGGCTGGTCGTGGTCGCGCCGCACCGGCTGGAGGAATTAATCTTCTGAGGCGCGGTTCGCGGTCAGCGCGTAAAGGCCGATCGCGCTACCGCCGTCGAAGGCCTGCAACTCCCCGATCCAGCTGATTCCGGCGGCGCTGCCGCTGTCGGCCGCCAGCAGGGCCGCGAAATCGTGCGAGACGCACAAGGTGTCGGGCGGGATCGCGCCGGCAATCTCGCGGACGATGGCGGCCCCCTCCTCGGTCGGCCGCAGCGTGCCCGAAAAGGGATCGCGGATGCAGGGCGTGAGGCCGTGATGCCCGGCAATACGCAGCGGCATGCGCCCGCGCAGCGCGGTGTGGAGCGACCGCGCCGCAGCAGCGGCGGCCTCGGGTCCCGCATAACCGATCAGGATGTCGTCGCCATCCAGCCGGGGAGGCAGCGCGGCCGGCCCCGCGGCCGCGACCGCTGCGCCCACGTCGTCGAGCCGAGCCTCGAAACCGGCGTCGCCGCCGGCGCCGACGCTGATCGCAAGCAGGGACAGCTCGGGGAAGCGTGGGTCTTCCGCCGCCTCGCGGTCGTCAACAAGCTCTGAAGCCACGATCTGCAGCTCCAGCGCCTCGCTCATCATCCGCTCGGCATTGAGCCGCGCCGCGCCGCGCGCGATTCGGCGGGCGAGCGCCACCCGGCGCAGGTCCTGCAGACCCTCCAGCGGGCGCAGCTGGATCATCGTCTCCGCTTCGGCGATCAGCGCCTCGGCCCGGGCTCCCGGCGGCGCTGTGGCCGGCAGCACCAGGTGCACTGCGACGCCCTGCGCCAGCAACGCCTCGGCCACCTCCAGGTCCGCCCCTGTCGCCAGCGGTCCGAAGGCGAAACCGATCCGCTGGTCCGCGACCATCGCGGCGATCTGCCCGCTTATTGCAGACCCGTCTCCGTCCTCGCCGAGGCCGATCCAGGACAGGGAACGCGGCGGCCGCAACAGGTTGAGCCAGGCAGCATCGCCGCCCAGTTCCGCCTCGATCGCGACCAGCTGGCGAAGCGTCGAGCCATGATCCTCCCATGCGCGCGGCGCCGCCGCCACTGCCGCCGCCAGCGCGGCCCGCGCATCCTCCCGTCGGCCGAGGAGCAGCAAAGCCTCCGCCTCGGTGGCGGCGTGGTAATAAGGCGTCTCGGGCTCGTCCGGCTCGGCGGCGATCCGCGCCAGCACCTCGCGCGCAATCTCCTCCGCCTGCTGCCGGTCGCCCGAGAGCAGGGACAGGGTGGCGGCGTTGATCAGGGGATAGGTGGCCGGTTGCAGTGCCGCCGCCTGCCGATAGGCCTCGGCCGAGCGCAGATAATAAGCCCGCCGCGCCTCGCCGTCGGCGCGCAGCGCATGGTCCTTGAGCAGCCGGCCCCTGACGGTCAGCGCGGCGGGATCGACCTCGTTCCGGTCGTAACCCGCCGCACAATATTGCGCCCACGCATGATCAAGCGCCCCCGCACGGGCGAGGGCGATGATCGTGGAGAGTGGGGTGGCGGCGGTCAGGCTGGCAATATCGCAATGCTCCTTCGCGGATCAGGGCGGGCCAATGGGAGGGCCCATATTGGTGCCGCCGGAATCGGGATAGAAGGGCACGAAGCCGTGCACCCGAAGCGTCGGCCTGAACTCTTCTCCCGGATATGGACCCACATTACCGCCCCCTTCGGCTTGCATCCAGTTTTCGAAATAGGCGCCGGTTATGGTGACCGGTTGGCCCTGGCCATCGATGAGCTGGAGTTCGAACGGGGTCTGGCCGCCAAATGTGTAGCCGGTAGGATTGTTGCCCATCGTCTTCATCTCGAACGACACAAACGTCGCCCCATCCACGGCAATGGCGATAAGGCCTTTCCGACGCCGGATGATGTCTCTCATGGTATCGCCTAACATCGGCGGCGCGTCGCCGTTCAGGAGCGCGTTCTCAGCCAGCGCCCTGATCTCACCATCGAGATCGGGGATCGGCGTGTGGCTGAACTTGCAGTAGACCTGCAGCGCGGGGGTCCCGCCCACATATTTGAAATAGTAGAAATAGATCGTGTGAATCGGCGGAGGCACGGCTATTCTCCCCTGTTGGTTTGGACGAAAGGTCGGATTGTTTCAGCCTAGGGCGGGCCGATGGGCGGCCCCATGTTGGTCCCGCCGGAATCAGGATAGCGGGATCCCTCGTAGCCGATGAGGTTCGGCTTCATGTGAAAGTGCTGACGCGCGTCGCCAAGGACAGCCCCATCGGGCGCTGACCACATATGGTTTATGAACCAAACGGCCGACCGTTTACTGCCGTCGTTAAGTTGGAGCGGCCCGTCTACGGCATCATAGAAGCAATGGTTCGGAAGCCCCTTTTTGGTGTCGAAGGTGACTGCATCCTCCGTTGGGAGGCTGACGGCGGGATCGTCGATCAAATAAGCTACGTAGCTGATCCGCGTCCAAACCCGGAATTCCCAATGCGCGCCATAGGGCGGAATATCCTGTTTATCGACGTCCAGTCGGGCGTTGTCGGCGAGCATCCTGAGCACGAATTGGACGTCGTCGATCGGACGGCCGCCGTTCGTATAATAATAGTTGAGAATCTTGCGACTCTTAGTCGGGTCGGACGGAGGCGGGCCCAAGTAATAAAGGTAAATGCTACACGGCACGACATTCTTGCCGGATGGATAGTAGATGCTTTGTGGATCGGTCGAAGCCATGGCTATTCTCCTCAAGCTGCGTGCTGATGTTCATTTTCCATCACGCCAATACAGCGGGATAGATCGGAAGCGCGCGGATTGTGCTGCCCGGCCAGGGACCTCGATGCCCTCTCTACCTCTTCTCGAAGGCGAGCCGCAGTGACGCCGTTCGGCAGCGAAAAGCGGCCAAAATAGAGATCGCACCCAATCATGCCGTGGAACAGCAGCCAGTCTGCGTTGCGCGGATCGTGCTGGATGAGCCGGCTCGACGTTTCGTACGCTTCAGTGAGCGGACCGCGGGCGGCGGCGCGATCTTCCAGCCTCAGGTAGGATGCTCCTACGCCACGCTGCGCGAGGGCGAAACGGAAGCTGATGTCGACGTTAGTCGGGTCGGCCCGGTGCAATGGAGCAATTAACCGGTATTGCCGAAGTCGAGCATTGAGCGACTGGCGATATAGACGACGCACATAATAGGTATCCGCGAGCCAACCATAGGCGTTGCCGAGAATGCGCGGCCCATTCGGATCTTGAGGAGCGACCCTTGTTACCCGCTCAAACCACTCGACCGCGCGTTCGTACGACGCCTGAGCCCCGCCGGGATCGCGATTGGCGAGCTGCACATTGCCTAGGTTGATGGCGCTCCAGGCAAACTCCTTCATATAATCAGCATTGCCTGGAGCCACTCGGTTCAAATGCTCGGCAAGCCCCGCGAATATTCGATATTGGACGAGCGCCTTTGGCCATTGCCGTCGCAACTCATAGATTCGGCCAATCCAGGATTCACTGCGGCCGTGGTCACGCAGCGTCTCCGGATCATCGGGTGTCCTTGCGAACTGCGCCGCCGTTGTCCGCTGTGCCTCGCGGAATACCGCTAGCGCGGCATCGAGATGACCCGTGGTGACATAGTCCTCCCCGATGGCGTGTAGAATTCGCGCGCGGCGCAACTCAGACGCAGCGGGGAGTCCATTCAGCTCTTCTGGTCCTTGGTAATAGCGGAATGCGCGGGCGTTGACCGCCTCCATGATGTCGACCCGGCCGACCGTTCGCAGCCTGTTTCTCAAATCGGTCAGCATGAACTCGATCTGCCCTTCCGCTTCGGCGCGCTGCCGCTCGGCTTCCCGCCGCGCACTGATGGCGATCACCACCATCACCGCCATCACTAGCATCGCCGCGACTGCCCCCGCCGTGACGGCCATCACGCGCCTCACCCGCCGGCTCGCATCCCGCTGCACGAGATCGTCCAGCCCCAGGCCGGTGATCCCCGCGATCAGTTTCAGCAGGCCAAGCCGCTCGCCGTCGCGCTCGCGGCGCAGGTCTGTGGCCAGCGGCTCGTGCCCGTCGCCCATGGCGCGGAGCAAAGGCGGAAAGCAGTCGGGCGCATCACCCTCGAGGATGGCGGCGAGGATCGGGCGGTCGGGATGGAGCTCCCGGAAGACCCTTATCTCTTCCGCGACCCAGAGCGACGCCGTGGCGTGCGGCGAGCAGAGGATGATCAGCGCCCCCGATTGGCGCAGCGCCGCGCGCACGGTTTCGCTGAGGTCGGTGGCGGCCGGCAGCTCTTCGCGGTCGCGGAAGATCGGCCAGAGCCGGTCGGGGACCGGGCCGCGCGGAGTCGGCGTCCCGGCGAGCCGCCTGGGGATCCGATAGGTTTCGAGCTTGCGGTGCAGCCGCGCTGCGGCAGCGGCGTCCTTGTGGCTGTAGCTGAGGAAGGCCCGATAGCGCAGCTCGTCGCCTGCCCGTTCGGCCATGATTTCCCCCCTGGCGGAGGCGATTCCAGTCACCCCGATTCCGCCGCCGAAACGGTGCCAGATTCAATCGCACCCGGCAAGGATCGAGCAAGTCAAACCGAAGACAAACCGGCGTGACGGCCGTCACGCGCAGGTCCCGTCGCCTCCGTGATAACCAACGCCAAGTTTAAATTAAGACGGGGGAGCCGGCGATTTGATGGCCGTTCTGGAATTGCTGGGGGCTGAAGGGGGTAAGCCGCTGATCGGGAACGGGGACGTGGCTCGCGGGCATTCCCGTTGCACTCTTCTGCGCATTCTCGCGCCCTTTTGCGCGGTCGCTCTCATCATCCAGCCCGCCATCGCCTTGCAATCATCGGATCCCGCCGCCCGGCTCGACCGAGTCGAGGCCAATCACGATCGTCGCGCCGAGACCGGCAAGACCGCGCCAACCTGCCGACCACACAGGGAATTCAGAGGAGGGAATGATGAGAATCAAGCTGACAGGCTTCGCCATCGCCGCTTATGCGATGGCCGCCGCGTCCACCGCGTCCGCGCAGACCACCGACACCGACCTTGACCGCGCGGAGGCGCGTCGCGAACGACCGGAACCCGCCGAGCGCGGCCTGGCAGGAGTGCGGAGCGCCACCGACGAGGCGGAGAAGCATTTTACGCTGAGCTTCGCATTGCCCTTCACGTTCAACAGCAATGTCGCCGGCGTGCAGACGGGTGCGAACAGCGCCTTCCACGCCGATCCGACCATCAGCCTCGAGGGGTCATGGACCTCCGGCTCGGCCAATTTCTTCGTCGAGGCGTCGGCCGATGATGACAATTATACCAGCTATTCCGACAATAACGGAGCCACGTTGTACGGTCGGGCCGGGGTTCGATTTGGCGACGCCACCACAAGGATCGCGCCCTATCTCCACTACACGTTCATCGGCCTGTATTCGGGCCACTTCGAGAGTCACGCGGTCTCGACCCACTATTTCACCCTGGGCGCCAAACGCACCTACGCCCGGGACGATCACAATCAGCGTTTCACCATCGATGCGAATATCCTGCGCCGTGAAGCAACCGTCGCCGAAGTCGAGCAGGTTCGGGGGACATTTCTGCTCTCGCTCGGACAGAGTTTTGACAGACTCAATAAAGATACGAGGTGGTCGCTTAGCGGGCGCGCCCAATATGCCTGGTATACGGGCGGCACCGCCGACGGCCGCGAGGACCTGACCTTACGCGTTGCCGCCGGCCTCAGCCATGCGGTGAGCCCCAGCCTCACCCTGGAGGCGCAGGTCTACTTTCAGCGCAATTGGTCCAACCGGCCCGGCAAGGACTATTCCGTCTGGGACGCCGGCCCGACGATCACCCTGTCGACGGCCTTCTAGGCCCGCCCGCCGCGCAACGGCGGGGGGCCGCTGTGCAACGGCCGCAATCAACTCAATCGAGGGCTTTCAGGCGATGAACACTATCCTCTCCTATTTCGACCTGACTGCGGGGCATGCCGAGCGCAGGGCAACGGCGCCGGCAATGCCGCCCCGTCCGCCTGTCATTCCCCAATATCTGGCGCTGGCGGCCGGTGTCGTGTCGGAGCCGTTCGTGCATCGCTTCATCGCGCATCAGCCGATCGATGCCGGCTCGCTGTGGCAGCAGGCGCTGTTCGGCCTGGTCGTCGCGATCATCATCTTCCCGGGCGTCTACCGCAACGCCTTCGATCCCGAACGGCCGATCTTCGTGCAGCTGTGCGCGATCTTTGCATCGGGCATTGGCTGGCAGTCGCTGTTCCAGGCGTCGACCGGCGGCGCCCCATGAGTGCCTGGCCGATACTGGCCTGCAACGAAGCCTGAGCCTCCGGTCTAGCGAGCCGGCCTGCGGAAGCGCAGCGCGAAGCGGTCGGTCCGGCCGCGGATCGAGGGATCGGTGACGCGCGCGCTGTGCGGGTCGGCGGGATTGGCGAGGACGCCGGATTCCCCATCCAGCCGGAAGCCGGCGGCACCGACCTCGTCGCGAACCGCCTGCGGATCGATCCGGTGCAGGGTCGAGGTCGCGGTGACGCCCGTGCCGGGGGCGGCATGGTCCTCGACATAATAGACGCCGCCCGGGCGAAGCACGCCGAAGACGGCCCGGTTGAGCGCGGCGAGGTCGGCGCCCTGCCCGTTGTGGAAATCGTGATAATTTTCGGAAGTCCAGACCATGTCGACCGGCCGCGCCATGGTCAGCGTGCGGATGTCGCTGACCACGATCTCGACATTGGGATAGCCGGCGACCAGGCGCTGGAAGCGGCCCATCGATTCCGGCCGCGCCGCGAAGCCCGGCGACACCACCGCATAGACGCGGCCGCGCGGGCCGACAGCCCGGGCGAGGATGCGGGTATAATAGCCGCCGCCCGGGGCCAGCTCGACGATGCGCATTCCCGGCCGCACGCCGGCAAAGGCAAGAATCTCCGCCGGATGGCGCCCGCCATCGCGCGCCGCATCCTCGCCCGGACGCGTCGGATCGGCCACGGCGGCGAGAATGGCGGGCGAGGACCGGGCCGCTCGCTGACCCTGAGCCGAGGCGGCGAACGCAAAAACAACGATGAAAGCGGCGGCGAGATGGAGCTTCTTCATGACTTTCCTCCGTGGGAATGAAGCGAGGTGTAGCGGCGGCCCCGAAGCCAGGTCCCGGATATGGCGCGATCATCGCCGAGAACCTGCAGGGCGAACAGGCGGTCGTGGAGACCGGCCCCGGCTGTGCGGCGGGCAAGCAGGGCTGTCGCCTTGTCGTCAAGCAGGACGAAATCGGCTTCCTGCCCTGGCAGCAGGCCGCCAACCTTGTCGCTTATGCCCATGACCCGGGCGCCGCCCGCAGTGGCGAGATGCAGGGCGCGGAAGGGATCGAGGCTGGCACCCCTGACCTGGCCGACCTTGTAGGCCTCACCCAGCGTGTTGAGGATCGAGAGACTGGTGCCGGCGCCAATGTCGGTGCCGATGCCGAGCCTGACGCCATGGCGGTCGGCCGCGGCCAGATCGAACAGGCCCGAGCCAAGGAACAGGTTGCTGGTCGGACAGAAAGCGATGCCCGCGCCGGCTTCGGCAATGCGGCCCATCGACCGGTCGCTCATATGGACGCAATGGGCGAACACCGAGCGCGGGCCAACCAGGCCGAACCGGTCGTAGACGTCGAGATAGTCGGCGGCGTCCGGATAACGTTCGGCGACATAGGCGATCTCGCCCGGATTTTCGGAAAGATGGGTGTGCATCAGCACGCCGGGATGCGCCGCGAGCATGGCCCCGGCATCGGCCAGCTGTTCGCTGCTGGAGGTGGGCACGAAGCGCGGCGTGACCGCATAGCCGAGCCGGCCGCGGCCGCGCCATCTGGCGATCAGCGCCTCGGTGTCGGACCGGCCGGAGGCGACGTCGTCGCGCAGCCCGTCCGGCCCCAGGTCCATCAGCACCTTGCCGGAGACGATCCGCATGTCGCGCTGGAGGGCGGCCTCGAACAAAGCGTCGACCGAGCCGGGATGGACGGTGGCGAAGACCAAAGCGCTGGTGGTGCCGTGGCGGAGCAGCTGGTCGAGGAAGAAGGCGGCGACATCATCGGCATGGGCGCGGTCGGCGAAGGCCTTTTCCGCCGGGAAGATATGCCGCTCCAGCCATTGCATGAGCTGTTCGCCATGCGAGGCGATGCGTTCGATCTGCGGATAATGGACATGGGCATCGACGAAGCCGGGGACGATCAGGCCGTCGAGCCGCTCGGTTTCGGGCTCCGCACAGGTTTCAGCGAGTTCGGCATAAGGGCCACAGGCGAGGACGAGCCCGTCCTCGACGACGAGCAGGCCGTCTTCATAGTGGCGGATCGCATCCGGCCCCGCGACGGCGGGATCGTCAGGGACGCTGAGAATCTCGCCGCGAAACGCCTTCATGACCCGGCGTCCAGCATGAGCAACTGTGCCAGCGTCGCGATCGCGATCACCTCGGGTTCCTTGCCCTTGGGGCCCGGCAGGCCGATCGGGCAGGTGAGCCGCGTGGCGTCGATCCCGTCCTTCGCCAGCCGCGACAGGAAGCGCGCGCGCTTCGTCTCCGAGCCGATCAGCCCGACATAGCGGGCCCCCGACGCGAGCGCTGCGGCGGTCAGCCGGTAGTCGAGGCCATGGTCATGGGTGAGGATCACGACCGCTGTCTCACGGTCCGCCGAGCCGGCGCAGGCGCTCATCGCCTCTTCGTCGGCGAGCACTACGCCCGGCGTCTCGGCGGCCTCGGGCCGGCTGTCATACCAGCCGAGATGGAGCGGCAGGCCCTGGGCCCGCATCGCGATCGCCTTGCCGACATGGCCGGCACCGAACATCAAAACGGGCAGGCGGTCGCCGTCGGCAGGCTCGACGAAGCTGTGGCCCGCTTCGGGCCTGGGCCCGCGCGCCGAGAGCGGGGCGGGGCGCGTCGTGGCGAGGGTGCGGCTCAGCGTCTCGTCCAATTGCACCTCCCAGGGTCCATCGCCCTCGGGCACCTCGCCAAGCCGCTCGACCAGCAGCCGCACCCGGCCGCCGCAGCATTGGCCGAGCAGGGGCCCGAGCGGATAGTCCTGCACGCGCCAGCTCCCGGGCGGCAGCGCCAGGATCGCCCGGGCCTGGTCGGTCGCCTGGTGCTCGAGCGCGCCGCCGCCGATCGTGCCGGCGAGGCCGGCCTCCGTCACGACCATGCGCGTGCCGGGACCACGCGGCGCCGAGCCTTCGGTGGCGAGAATCGTGACCAGAGCCGCGCGCCCCTGCTGCAGCGCCTCGCGCGCCTGCCGGGTCCAGTCAGCCACTGCGCGCCCTGAGTTCGTCGAGCGCGGCGAGGATGCGCTCCGGCGTCGCGGGCGCATCGAGCTTCGGTAGCCCCTTGCCGGGCGCGGCCGCGGCGACCGCCTGGGTCAGGGCCGAGAAGACCGAGATGGCAAGCATCAAAGGCGGTTCGCCGACCGCCTTGGAGCGGTGGACGGTGGCCTCCACGTTTCGCCCCTGCTCCCAGATCGCGATCTCCATATGCGCCGGCCGGTCGTTTGCGGTCGGGATCTTGTAGGTGGAGGGCGCGTGGGTGAGCAGGCGGCCGCGGTCGTCATAGACCAGTTCCTCCGTCGTCAACCAGCCCATGCCCTGGATGAAGCCACCTTCGATCTGGCCGAGGTCGATCGCCGGGTTCAGCGAGCGGCCGACATCGTGGAGGATGTCCACCGCCAACACCTTATGCTCGCCGGTCAAAGTATCGATCACCACCTCGCTGAGCGCAGCGCCATAAGCGAAATAGAGGAAGGGGCGGCCGGTGTGGGTGGCGCGGTCGTAATGAATTCTGGGCGTGGCGTAGAAGCCGGTCGCCGAGAGCGAGATGCGGCCGAGATGGGCGCGGCGGCAAAGCTCCGGGAAGCCCCACTCTGCGGAACCGGCCTGCTCCGCGGCAAAGGCATCGAGCCGCTGCCTGATCGTCTCGGCAGCGCGCTGCGCGGCCATACCGTTCAGGTCGGAGCCCGAGGAGGCGGCCGTGGCGGAGGTGTTGGGCACCTTGTCGGTGCGGGTGGCGGTGACCTTCACCGTGTCGATGGGCACGCCGAACACGTCCGCGACGACCTGGGCGACCTTGATCATCAGCCCCTGACCCATCTCGGTTCCGCCATGATTCACCTGGATGGACCCGTCCGCATAGACGAGCACCAGAGCGCCCGCCTGGTTCAGATGGGTGGTGGTGAAGCTGATCCCGAACTTCACGGGCGTGAGGGCGAGGCCTTTCTTTAGGACCTTGTGGCCGGCGTTGAATGCGTCGACGGCCGCGCGCCGCGCCTGATAGTCCGTGCTCGCCATCAGTTCGGCAATGATCTCGGGCGCGACATTGTCTTCTACGGTCATGTGATAAGGCGTGACGTCGCGGCCCGGCCCATAGAGATTGATGCGGCGCACTTCGAGCGGGTCGCGGCCAAGCGCATCGGCGATGGCGTCCATCACCCGCTCGATCGCCATCATCCCCTGCGGCCCCCCGAACCCGCGAAAGGCGGTGTTGGAGACGGTGTGGGTCTTCATCCGCCGCGAGACGATCTCGACCGTCGGCAGATAATAGCAATTGTCCGCATGGAACATGGCGCGGTCGTTGATCGCGGGAGAGAGGTCGACGGTCGCGCCGCAACGCGAGGCGAGGTCGATCCGGATGCCGGTAATGCGCCCGCCTGCGTCGAAGCCGACGTCGTAATCGGCGACGAAGTCATGGCGCTTGCCGGTGAAGTTCATGTCGTCGTCGCGGTCGGCGCGGAATTTGGCGGGGCGGCCGGTCTTCGCCGCGACCAGGGCGCAGGCGGCGGCGAAGGGCGCGGCCTGGGTCTCCTTGCCGCCGAACGCGCCGCCCATCCGGCGGACCTCGACGGTGATATCGGCATGGCTGCGGTCGAGCAGCAAAGCGACCAGATGCTGGAGTTCGCTCGGATGCTGGGTGGAGCTCAAGATGTGGAGCCGGCCCTGCTCGCCGGGCGTGGCGAGCGCTGCCTGCCCTTCGAGGTAGAAATGCTCCTGGCCGCCGATTTCGAGGGAGCCATGCAGGCGGCGCGGCGCGGCGGCGAGGGCGGCAGCAGCATCGCCGCGGGCCATGACTTGGGTCTGCTCGATCTCGGCGCCGGCGGCCAAGGCCTCGGCAATGGTGACGAGTGCTTGCTGAGGCTCGGTGAAGACCTTGCCCAGGCGGGCGGCGCGGCGGGCGGCGCGGGAGCTGGTCGCGGCGACGAGGAAGAGCGGCTGGCCGGCATAGAGGATCTCGCCCTCGGCGAGCAGCCGGTCGTCATGGACGACGGGGCCGACATTGTTTTCGCCCTGTATGTCGTCGGCGGTGAAGACTGCGACGACACCGGGCGCGGCGCGGACTGCGTCGAGATCGAGCCCGATCAGCCTGCCCGGTCCATCGGTTGCGTGGCCGAAGGCGCAGTGGAGCAGGCCCGGCGGCTCGGGCAGGTCGTCAACATAGGCAGCGGCGCCGGCGACGTGGAGATCGGCGCTGTCATGCGGCAGCGGCTGGCTGACCGTGGCCTCGCGGGCGCGGCTGGGAAGGCGGTCAGCCATGGAGCACGCTGACGGGCTCGGCTTGCTCCGCCCAGAGGCGGCGCAGCAGATTGGCGGCGACGCTGCGGCGATAGGCGGCGGACCCGCGCTTTCCAGCACAGTGGGATCCGAAGCTTGGAATTCACGTGACTTGAAGTCGCGGC
>JADMIO011437924.1_pt1 | contig 20506 bp, 17 predicted proteins | sample 8958161 | NCBI WGS metagenome assembly JADMIO01 (sample SAMN16585339, study PRJNA669376) | soil metagenome | isolation source: Crop rotation soil | place: USA: Cullars Rotation, Alabama | collected 2011 | reverse complement strand
CCAACGCAGAGATCAATCCGATCTTTCAAGCGGCGGTGGAAGCGACTGAAGAAGCGATCATCAATGCGTTGGTGGCGGCCAAGACGATGAATGGAATCGACGACAACACGGTGTACGCGATTCCGCACAATCGCCTTCGCGACATCTTGAAGAAACATGCGCTCCTCACCGCCGCGCGGTAACCGCCCCCCAGCTGACCGACCTGAAGCGAGACGGTCGAGGCCTCGCGCGCTCCACTTCGGCGCAGCGACGTCGCCGAAACTGCGGCTTTCTGCGCTCGTCGTGATCCCGGTACTATCGCCCGCATGAGTTTATTTGGGCGAAAGAGACCTGAAGACGAAAGCGCTGCGCCCGCAAAGCCGGAAGCGAGCGAAGTTGCGCCTCCGCCGAGCGCGTCCACCGAAAAAAAGAAGGGTGGATATGGGATCGATCAGGTCGTCGCTCTGATGCGGCGTCTGCCGGCGGACAACATTGAGCTCGTGGTGCGTGTCCTCAAGGAGACCTTGGAATCGGTGACGATTCCGCTTCCGGGCTTGATCAAAGAAGCGGAAAAGCGGGACGCCGATCTGACCCAAGGGATCGCCGATCATAAGAAGGCGATCTCGACTTTAGAAGCGGAACTGGCTGCGAAGAAAAAGCAGATCGAAGACGATATCGCCGCCAAGCAGAAGGCGATCGGACAGCTCGAAGCCGATCAAAAAGAGATCTTGCTCGTCAAAGATCGCCTCAATCTCGGCCTCAAGCTGGGACCGATCCCGGGTCGCGCGCCTGAACCGCGTGGGCCTTCGACTGCGGCTCCGCCTGCGTCCGAGATCAAGGTTCGCGGCGAATCCAAAGCGCCCACCGACGCGGCGACGTTGCCTGCGTTCCGTCCGGTTTCGACCGCGGATCTTGCCGCCGCCGATGCGAAGCCCGAAAACAAGATCTCTTAACCAAGCCTGATCGCTTCAATCACCAGCCGACTTCGGTCCGATCGCGAAAAACCTTCCCAGTCGTCGGTGGCGAAAGCGTGGCCGCCCACGCGATCGTGTCCGCTCCTTCTTCGACAGAACGCGGCGCGCTCGAACCGCCCATGCGCGTGCGAACCCATCCGGGACACACCGCGTTGATCGCGATCTCCCGCTCATCGCGCGCGAGGATTCGCACCAGCGCGTTGACTGCGACTTTTGAAACGCCATACGCGCTCGACGGCCAGCCTTCCTTCTCGTGGCGACCGGCGGAGACATCGCGCACGAACTGCGCGAGCAGCAGATCCAGTCCCTTTCGCGTCAACGAAGGGGCGCGGAACTTTTCTTGGAGCGCAGGCGAAAGAATGGAGAGCTCACCGAGGCCGCTCGAAACGACGACGATCGCTCCGCCTTTCTTGATCGCTTTCGGATAGAAAGCGTCAATCGCATGGACGACACCGAAGTAGTTGACCGCGAGCGTGTCTTCGACGACGCGAAGATTGAAGTCTTTCAGCGCCACGCCGGCGTTGCAGACGAGGCTATCGATCGCGCCGACGGTTTCTTGCGCCGCGGCGAGGGTCGCGACGTCGGTAACGTCGAGCTGAACCGCACGCGCGGAAAGAGCTTGTTCGATCAAACCGCGTGCAGCCAGCTCGCCTTCGGCGAGGTCGCGACTTCCGAGCCAAACCTCAAACTCCTTGCGAGCGAGCTGACGTGCGGTCTCGAGGCCGAGTCCGCGGTTGGCACCGGTGATCAATGCGCGCTTCATATCTGATGGGTCGTCGATTGGTCGCGGGCCTGGCAAGCCGAACTCGTGTGTCGTTACGCCCCTTTGGGGGTCATCCAAAAAATTGAAGGGCAACTGTCGATCTCGGCTTGCCTCGATCGACGTCTTCACGAGAGGCGTTTCGCCGAAGCGCCGTTTTGGAAATCAAAATCCGAGAGGAGACAAGAAGATGCGATTCATTGTCATGCACAAGGTCGACGCCGACATGGAGGCTGCCCGCCCCCCGAGCCAAGAGATCATCCAAGGAATGGGGGCACTGGTTCAGGAGTCTCTGAAGAGCGGGGTCTTCAAGAACGGCGCCGGTCTTCATCGCAGCGCGAAACGCGTTCGCTTGAGGTTCAACAAAGGTCAGCGCGAGGTCATCAAAGGGCCATACAGCGGCAGCAACGAGGTCATCGCGAGCTTTGCGATGATCCAAGCGAACTCGATCGACGAGGCGATCGAACACGCGGGCAGATTCGCGAAGATCGTCGGCGATCTCGAGATCGAGATCGGCCCCGTCGTTGAACCATGGGACCTCGGCATCGTTCCCAAACCGACGCCGCTCCCGCCGGGGAAATTTTTGCTGATTCAAAAAGGCAACGCCGACTTCGAGCGCGGCGTCCCGCAGAAACCGGAGACGCAATCGGCGCTCGAGGCACTCAAGAAGAAGATGACGGAGGAAGGCGTCTTGATCACCGCTGAGAAGCTCGCCCCCACTTCGAAGGGTTCGCGTTTGCCGTCAGGCCCGAAAGGGAAGCGCACTTGGACGGACGGACCTTTCGCAGAGTCGAAGGAATTGATCGCCGGCTTCTCGATCTTGGAAGTGCCTTCGGTCGCCGAGGCCCGCGCTTGGGCCGATCGTTATGCTGCGATTCTCAACGGCAACGAAGTCGATGTGATCGAAATGCGCTGAAGCGCTTTGGCTCACGAATTCATGAAGGCCGAGGTCGGAAGGGCTGGGCTGCGTGGCTCCTCGAGATCGATGGCGAGGTACGACGCGCTACGATACGTAAATTCGCGAACAACCTCTACTCGATTCCGATAATCCGCTCGATGGGCCCGGTCGACTCGAAAGGACCGCATCGCGATCGCGGAGCTTGGGGACGCGTGCGGTTGGTGCTCGAGGATGCGATCAGCGATGTCGAAGACGAACACGAAGATCGCGCGGTGACCTGTCCCGACGATGGTGAGCGAGAAGCGGTCGAAGCGCGCAAGGTGTGGCACGATCGCACGCACACCAACAAGAAGTTGCTCGCCGATCGCTTGAAGTCGCTGAGCCGCGAGATCGAGAGTGCGGAAGTGGCGTTGGTCGGCGCGAACGCTTCCTTGCGACCGACTCTGATCCGGCGCCTCGAGTACTTGACGGCACTGCGTCAAAAGCTGACGCGATCAGGTTAATCTCCGAGCGATCGCCGGATCCAACCGGACGGGGCTCGCTCTTGAACGGCAAAAGGATTGATGCGACTCGGTCTGACTGAGCGGCATCCCAGAGATCTCTTCGATTTTTGCTCCAAAGTCGTATGACCAACGGACTCCGCTCTCGTATCAGTCGCGCCGCGGCTCGTTGATATCAACGCGAGCCGACGGAGGATCTGCGTGAGAAGTCTGCTGAGCAATCTCAATGTGGCAACGCTCGGTCTCTCGATGCTTTTCGGCGTCGCATGTGATCGCATGGATCCGTCGTCCTCCGGGGCAACAGCCTCGGAAGAGTCGGCGGTGACCTCGATGACCTCGACCAATAGCGACGCGACTACGCTGATGGATCTGATGAGGAACTCGGGCGTCCCGCGTTCCAATCCGGGAAGACTCGGCGCCTCGACGTATGACGTGACGAGTCTTGTCTGCAATCCCAATGACCCCGCCGGATGTCGCTTCGAACCCGCCGCGGGAACGCTTTCGATGAGCGTGTCGGACGTTCGCACGCTGCTTCGCAATCTGGACGCGGAGCGCTACTTCGATCACGGACAAGAGGTCCTCCGCTTGAAGACGGTGCATTGCGGTCGTCCTGTCGTTCCGAATCCGGTAACCACTTGCACTTTTGAAGCGGGCAACGATTCGCATCCCGATGCCGATGCGGATCTCTTCACCGCAATGGAATCGAGCGGCGTTCCGGTCGCCAATCCGGGTGCGCTCGGCGCGACCGTTTATCACCTGGATACCTTCTATTGCGTGGCCGCTTCGCCGACCTGGTGTGCGTTCCAAGTGAACGCGTCCTCGTCGGTCACGTATTACTCGGGCACCGTCGACGTTGCGCAGCTCTGGGATGACTTCCGCACCGTGGGCGCCAACGTGCTTTCGTATTCGGGCGGAGATTACGTCGAGCTGCTCGATGTTCGATGCAGCCGCGTCGTCTATCCGGGCGCAGTTCCCCACTGCACCTATAGCCCGCAATAGCGCTCAACGCGGCGAGACCCGCGCCTCGGCGTCGAGGCGCGGAATTCCCATTCGCATCAGCCTTCCGATCGCCGCTGCTTCCATCGCCCGATCGACGTCGAGGATCGGCTTTGCGCGACCGCGTCGATCCCAGTCTTCAATCTGCTTTCCGCTCGCCGCCAACAAGGCGATCACTTCGGCGGGTTTCAAATCGGGATCGATCAAGAACACTCGCCCCGCAGCGTTGCTCGAAAACGAAGCCGCGATCGAGGTGTGCGATCCCATGCCGAAGGTTCCGCCGACGCATGTGGTCAACGCCTCGCCCGGTCCCGCGAGATCGATCAAGTCTCCCCAAACGGTGTGGCCCATTCGCTTGTTGTCGGCGGCGTAGGCTCCGGCCTGAAGAAGATTGGGAAGATCGTTGGCGGCCAGAAATTTGTCGGCGGTTTTGTCCCCTTCGCCTAAACCGCCTTCGTCGTTGCCGGCGGCGACGACGAAGAGGCGATCAGGATTCATCGAGATCAACTCGACGAAGTGTTCGACGCCCTTCGGATCATCGATGCCGAAGCTGAGATTGAAGAGGCACGCGTCGCTGCCGAGTGCGTCGCCGAACGCGAAGGCGGCGTTGTTCGAGACCGAGTTGCCAAAGGAGTAGGGCAGACAGCGGATTCTCTTCGTCCCCGAGCCGACGACGCCGGCGTTCGATGTGCCATGGCCGCGATACCCGGGCGGGTGATCGTGCTCCGGAATTCGGCCCGGCTTTCCGCCTTCGAAGCGCGCGGCGATCACCGGATGATCCATGTCGAAGAAGCTGTCGACGATCGCGAGACGAACCTGTGCGTTGGGGCGTCCGACGATCGCGAGGAGCTCTTCGAGGCGCGGGTCGATCTCACTCACATTGTTGTGTGCGATGCGCGCGGCGATCTGCGATCCAAATCCGCGATGATCGGGCACCGGATAGCCGCCGCGATTGAGGAGCGACCAGCGGACCGAACCCGGATCATCGATCACCACCGAGTCGTCGGCGAAGAGATCGAGGAGCAAGCGGCGATCGCCATTTGCGCCGGGCGCTTCGGCATCGAGCGCCGGCCGAACTTTTCCTTCCCACGTGTCGCGGCTCAGCCTCTTGTCGTGTCGTGCCTGGCGCAGAATTTCGGAGAGGTGGCCCACGTGCCGAGAAATCTCGGCGTGATCCCGCGGGTGTTGCGCCGTTCAACGAGCATGACGCCCCCGGTCAGTCGAAAGGTGGCTCCGGGGCCTGAGGATCATCGCTTTCGTTCCAGAAAAGGGATCACCGATCGCGCGTAGAGGCGATCCGCGTCAACGCCAGCGGTCTCCTTCGAAGCAAGCTGCGACCGCGCTCAGCTCGCTTCGCTTTCAACTCTGCAAGCGCATTTCGTCGTGGCGTGCGGACTCTCTCTCGGTCCATCGCGATCGTCGACTTCAGCGCCACCGCAACCGCGCGTTTCCGGGCGCCGACAAGAACTTCGTGATCGACGTGCACGTTCGCCAGATCTCGATCTCGGAATCAAACGTTTCGCACAGCGATCGATCGCCCGAACGCTTTGCGATCGATCCCGACGGCGCGCTCAAAATGTGGCCGGGGCCGCCGCTGCCGCACACCGAAGACCTTTACACGCTCGAAGTCGATCTCGCGAAGCCGCTCCACCTGAAGACCCATGTCTTTGGACACAACGAGATCGTGCCCTATCGCCCTCTCAACTGCGCAAAGAACGGCACCCCAATTTTTCCGCTGACGCTCGGTGAACCGATCGACGCCGCGGGACACGTGGTGCCAGTCGAAGAATTACAAAAGGAGGCGTTCAAGCCGGGCCAAGTGTTCATCGCCCTGCGCAGCGGCCGCCCGCTGGTTCGCCGATTGAATAAAGGCCACCACGAACTTTCGCGGCGACTTTCTCGCGCCTGGAATTTCCATCATAACGATATGCACTCTTCCTTCGTGATCGGAACGAACGGAGGGCCGTGTCCACTTCACATCCCCGCTGTCGAAGATCTCGGGACGATGGGCAAGGAGATGTATCCGAGCCTGTACTTCTCGCTGCGCTTTCCCTCTTTTCCTGCGCTCGGGGCGGCGGAGATCGCAGCCTTCCACGAAAACATCGCGACCATGGCTCTAGTTTTCGCCACCCAGGCGTGTCTTCCGGAAGCTTCGGAGCGTCTCAAGGGCACCGATTCGATCCTCGGCACGACCCCGGATGAGCTCATCGAATGTGCACGGCGCGCGATTCTCGCGGCGCTCGGCGACGCCGATTCGAAAGATTGGTTTCGGCACCCCGATCATCGGATCTATTGCGGTGAGTTCATCCACCTCGCCGTGGCGGCCGGAATCCATTGCCCGCTCAACGAAGCGTATTGGGTGTCGCGGTTGATCCCCGGTGATCCGGCGGCCTCACGGCATAAGTTTGCCGAGTTCGAGTCGGCGATTCGACTTCACAACGAAGCGACGGACCTCGCGACGTCGCAGGCCTTCAGCCGTGGTCAAGCCTCGACCAATCGCAGCTTGCAGAAGTTGAAGCTGAGTTTGTCGGCTCCGGATCTTCGACCGATCGCCACTTATGCGCCGGACGTCTTGAAGGATGCGGTTTCCGTGTTGATGCCCTTCGAACTTTTGACGCCCTCACAGGACATCGCCTGCGTGATCGAGTCTTATCTCGGCCCGAAGGCGATCGACGATATCAGTCTCAAGTTCGTCGCGCTCTCGCTGCGGGAAATGAAAGGAACGATGATCGAGATGCTCCAACTCGATCGCCAAGGAAAAGAAGATCTGGCGCGCCGCGCGAGCGAAGTGATCGATCGAACGATCAAAGCGGTTCTGGCGGCAGCGAGAGGAAGCGGCAAAGAGTGGCCGAGGCTTCGGACGTTGCTTGCTCCGCTCGACGAGATCTGCGATCTGCCGCGACGTTCCGATGGTCGTCCATTCGTCTCGGCGTTCCCGTCGCTGTTTCACTTCATTTCGAGCGGCGACCATCCGAACCTGAACGGGATCCTTTCGCTCGATTTCCTCGGCCACGGATTGCCGATCGGTCTCGTCGTGGACCGGAGTGCGACCTCGACCGGGCAGGGCTGAAGACGGCCCAAAGTTCAGCTCCCAGCTTTTTCGATAGCTTGGGCCTCTCCCGAACCTTTCTCTGCGACCGGTTTCTTTCTAACAGGGAGGCCTAAAGTCATGGAGTTTTTTCGGGAGGGTGGATGGGGCATGTACCCCGTCGTTGTCTTCGGGTTCTTTTTGGTCGCGGTTTGCGTCTTGTTTGCCGTTCGACCAGAGAAGCGCTTTGTGCCGCTGATGTTTTGCGCCTTAGTCCTCACCGCAGCGGCAGGCTCGCTCGGCCTATCTTTGGGTTTGGTGACGACGTTCCACTATATTCCGCAGGTGGCGCGCGATGAACAGCTCGCGATCGCGCTCCAAGGGTGTGCTGAGTCGTTGAACAACGCGATCTTGGCGTTGATCTTGATCGTCATCGCCGCGACCCTCGCGACGATCGGGGCGGTTCGTAGTGCACGCGGCGGCAATGGACTGATGACGTGAGGGCCGATGTGGATTCCGACGAAGCGCTCTATGAACGACTGCTGCGCGGAGATCTGACGGCCTTCGATCGGCTCTACGAACGCTACGAGCGTCGCCTTTTCGGATTCATTCGCCGCTATCTCGGTGCGAATGCCGACGCCGAAGACGTGCTGCAGGAGACGTTCTTGACGGTGGTGCGGGTGCGCGGAGCAGGGCGGACGGCGATCAGTTTTCGTGCTTGGCTGTATCAGGTCGCGCGCAATCAGTGTCTCAATCGCCTGCGCTCGAGCAAACGTGCGCAGCGCGCTTTCGACGCGATGGCCGGCGATGCACTCGCCGCTGAAGCGAGCGCGGAGCCCGCGGTCGCCGAAGTCGCGTTGCTGGAAGTGGAGTCGCGGATCGCGCTCGATCGCGCCGTCGCCCGACTTCCGGCGGCGCTCGGCGAAGTTTATTCGCTGCGCTCTGGCGGCCTATCTTATGATGAGATGGCCGAGGTGTTGGCTGTTCCGCTCGGAACGATCAAATCCAGGATGCACGATCTGATCGCGCGTCTCCGAAAGGACATGAAACGATGAGCTGTCGAGAGATTCAAGCGGAGCTGACCGCATATCACTTCGGAGAAATCTTGGTCGAAGCGCGCACCCAAATCGAAGACCATCTTCTCGGCTGTTCGTCTTGTCTACGCGACTATCTTGCGCTCAAGCGCGAGATCGAACTCGGCGAGCTCGAGCCTGCACCTTCTCCGTTCTTGAAAGCGCGCGTGCGGGCGGCGATCGCACAGGAGCTGACGCCCCCGACACCAGTGCTCCGCTGGTGGGCGCGTCCGCTGGCCGTCGGGATCGCCAGCCTCGCCGTCGTCTTGGCGATCGCGGGTACGCAGTGGGTCGCGAATTTGCCAGGGGCCATTCCGCACGCTTTCTCGGACAAGAGCTGATAGCGGCTCTTTCTCCTTCCCCGGGCAGCGGGTAGGCTTTGAAGGGGCGTGGGTCGCATCTTTTCGCTCTGCGCGATCGCGATCTTTTGCGCCGCTTGCTCGAGCGGACGCTACTCTCCCTTTCCGTTCGAGGCGGGAGACAAAAGCGCGATCATCACCGTTCTCGATCGCGATCATGTCGACGCGTTCGCGGTGTTTCCTGGAGGTGGCATTCCGTTGGAACTTCCCGCGGAGACGGAGATCGATGCGCTCGTCTACTCTCGCTCGCTCGAAGAGATGCGGTTGACACCCGGAATGCTCGAGCCGGCGAGCGACGGACAGCCGCACCGCGCTCTTCCCGGCGGTGCCACGCGGATGTTTCGTCTCGAGGAGGAGCCGCGTGAAAATGGATGGCAACCGATCGATCGCGTCGCAGATGCGATCGTCGCCTTTCGCATCGCCGATCTCGATGAAGAAGGATGCCTCGTCCGCGGCTGCTTCTCTTCGGCTGCACCCGATCTCGCTGGCGAACGCAGCTGCGAGATTCCGTGCGGGCCGCGGGCTCGGATCGCCGAAGTCGTTCCTCCGGCTCCCGTAGTTCCTCCGGAAGCGCCGCGTATCGACTGCGCGGCGCCTTCGACTTGGCCGCCCCTCTGCAACAGCCCGCCTCCCATCGAGCGGCTGAATTGTCCTTTAGGCCAGGCTGACTTCGGATCGGGATGCGAGAACATCGGTACTTGCGATCAAAATTTCCCCGCGTCGCCACCGGTCGGATCGCGTTTCGTCGATGCCGATGCGCCGAGCGAGGGCGACGGTTCGCAGGTCTCGCCACACAAGTCGCTCGCCGCCGCATTCGCCCAAAGCGCCCCGGGGACAACGGTCTTTGCCCGTGGTGTTTTCTCCGAAGTCGTGATGGTTCCGGATGGCGTGACGCTCCACGGGCTCTGCGCGACGGAAACCCAGATCTCCACGGTGCCGATCACGGTCTATGCGCTGGCGGGGTCGGCGACGATCGAGAATCTGACGTTGATCTCCGAAAATGCGGGCGTCATCGTTCGCGGTACACCCGGGTCCGGCGTTCAGCTCACCTTGAATGGCGTCACGATCCGGAGCCCATATGGCGCGGTCGGTGTCGAGCTCGCCGCGCTGATCGCCGATCATTTGGTCGTCGAGAATTCCGGAACGGCTTCGCCTGGGGAGGCTTTGACTAGCATCGAAAGCAGGATCGATCTGCGCTCCTACGCGAGCGATTCTTTCAACATGGGCCTTCGCATCATATCGAGCACTGCGACGATCGAACGCGCGGTGATCACCGGTCGCGCGGATCCCGAAGCCGCTCACTATGGAATCATGTTTCAAGGAGCGCGCGCGACGGTGAAGAGCGTCCGCGTGCACGATCAGCTCTATCACGCTTTTTACGCGGAGCGATCGCGGATCGAATTCGAAGATGTCACCACCGACGGAAACGCGCAGATGCTCTGGAGCAGGATGAGCGAGCTCAGTCTTCGGCGGCTGCTCACCCGCAACAACAGCTATCGCGCGATCGGAGGAGACACGAGCAAGATTCGCGTCGAGGACTATGTGCTCGAGGGGCATTCGGGCGTCGATGTGACGCTCGATGAGGTCGCATTTTCACGGGGGCGGCTCGATCTCGACATCGCACAAATCATTTTGATCGGCTCGAGCGGAACGATGAGCGACTTCTCGGGTGAAATCGCTGCTGTCGACTATGCTTTTCAGATCACCAACTCGACCGTCGCCATCTCGCGTGGATCGCTCAAGACCCAGCACTTCGGGATGGCTTTCGATCGCAGTCGCGCGCAACTCGAAGACCTTCGACTCGAGCGGGTCCCCAGCCTATCGGCGCGTCCGACGATCGACATCGAGCGCAACTCGATCGTACGGGCGGACCGGCTGGCGTTGATCGATCCACCGCTCGAAGGGATCCTGATCGTCTCGGCAGAGTTGAAGGTGACAGATCTGTCGATATCTGTGGCGCCGAGGATCGAAAACGAATCCGCCGCCGTCCGCGCCTCTCATTCTCGCGTCGAGATCGAACGCGCCGCGATCGAATCGAACAACGACGCAGTGATCGCACAAGACTCCACTTCGACGATCACCGATCTTTTCGTCACCAACGAGCTCAGTCGAGATCGTTTGGTCAACGCGGTGACGGTGTTCGAAGGGCAAATGCGCGGCGAACGATGGAGGGATCAGGGCACTGGTGACACCGGAGTCGGCGCAAGGAACGCTCGGCTCTCCCTCGAAGACATCGAGATCGGTCGACGGGCGATCGGCTTTCAATTGCTGGATCGCGCGAACATCGGTGTCGAGCGTGCCACGGTCGCCGCGCGCGACGGCATCGTCGCCGACGACCGATCGCGATGTGTTGGAAGCGATGTGCAGATCCGGCGCCTCCCGGCGTCGGGCGACGCTTCGATCATCATGCGGGCCGATGCCGCGAGCACAGTCGAGCTCTCCCGTTTCTCGATGGAGTCGACGGATGGCGCCACCGGAGTCCAGCTGCAGCGGGGCAACTCGATCCGACTTCGCCAGGGGGCGATCCGCGGTTATCAGGCGGCCATACACCTTCCGGACGTAAGCGAGCCCCTGCGCACGATCCTCGACGACGTCGACGTCACGGCGAACGATCTGATCGTGACCTATCCTTGACCGGCGGAAGCTTCGGCTTCGCGAGCGGAAGCATCGCGTCGTCGAGCGCCGCTTTGAATTCGCTGAAGTAACGCGTGTTCTTCACGATGCGTCCGTTGATGAAGATCGTCGGAGTGCCGACGACCCCGAGCGATTTTCCGAGCGCGACGTCTCGCTCAACTTGGGCTCGGTAGCGATCGCTTGCGACGCAGCGGTTGAAGGGGGCGGCGCGCTTTCCCAACTTGGCTGCGTATCCGGCGATCAATCGCTCCCCATCGTGCTCCGATGAACCGTAAACAAAGTCGAGGAACGCGAAGTATTCGCCGGTCTCTTTCGCGCAAAGTGCGGCCGCGCCCACTTTGCCGTCGGTCGAGTTCGCTCCGAACAGCGGGAACTCCGCGAAGACGATCCGCGCCGCGCCATCTTTGACGTGTTCGGTGCGCAGTCCAGCAACGATCTCGCGATAGGCATGTTTGCACATTCCGCACGTCAGATCCTGAAAGAACACGATCGTCAAAGGTGCGTTCCTCTTGCCGAGCGAACCTCGACTGGCGTTGTCGACGGCGAGCTTCTGCTTGGTCTCTTCGACTGGAACCTTGTTCTCATCCCACAACGACGCGCTGGCGACGATCGCTTCGCTCGCGACCGAGGAAATTCGGCTCGGATCGGGCTCGACTTCTTCGCTCGGTTCCTCTGCCGCACAGGTCGTGCTCGTCTCTGTTTCGCCGTTGTCGAGAAGTGAGGTCATCCCACCGCCCGGCGGCACGCATCCCGGCGGGCGACGCGGCCGACAGTCGTCGTCATCGTTGCACATATAGGGGCCGGCGCCTTCGACGGGTCGACACTCGCGTCGGCCGCCGACGCTGAAGCAGACCTTGTGCACGCAGCCGCGGTTGAAGTTGTTCCCATCGCCGATCGGCTGATTCAACATCGGATCGCAGGAGATGTTGGAGTTACCGCCGATGACGCAGGCCCAGCCTTCGCAGCGCGGTTCCATTCCGTTGCAGTCGGCGTCGACGTTGCAGCGGCGCGCGCGGCTCATGATGTTGCTCGTTCCGACGCAGCGGCGATTGCTGCAGACGCGGATGCGCGCGCAGTCTTCGGTCACGCGGCATGGAGTGTCGGTTCTTCCCACGGCGTCGCATCGGCCTTCGCTCGAGCAAGAGCGACCATTGCCGATGCTGCTGCAATCGGCATCGGCGGTGCAGCTGATGTTCGAGTAGAGCCCGGCTCGACAGGTGAGGCCGTCGCAGGTGCGGACGTTGGTGCAATCGGTGTTGGCCGTGCAAGGCCGTCCGCTGCCACCGCGCACGCAGCTCGCACCGAGACAACGCGCGGTCTGGCAATCGGCGTTCGCTCCGCACGGAAGACCGGCGCCTCCGAGCACGCAGCGATCGGCTTGGCAGCGGCGCGAGAAGCAGGTGTCCGATTGCGTGGTTCCTTCCTGCGTGGGCGTGCAATACGCGCCGCTGCCCCCGACGACGCATTGTCCCGGATTGTTGAGATCGCAGCGCTTCAAGCAATCGTTTGCGTCCGAGCATGGAACCGAGCCCATTCCCCCGTAGGGCAGCATGCAGATCGGAGCGCTCGGGGAGCAGCGCTTCACGCACCACTGATCGCCGTGACAGTAGGCGTCGTTCGGACGATAGTCTTGAATGACGCAGCGCGCGTCGGTGCAGTGCGCGATGCAATCGAAGGTCCCCGTGCAAGGTCGACCGGTTCCGGTCGCAGTGCAGGTGAAGGGCCCGGCGCAACGCATCTGCGGCGGATCGGGCATCATCGGATCGGGCATCATCGGAGCAGGGGCGAGGGCTTCGGCATCGTTCTTTCCGGCATCGTTCTTTCCGGCATCGATCGGCTCCGGCGTCTTCGGCATCGTGCTGATCACCCCCCCATCGTTCTTCGCGGTTTCGGTGCCCGAATCGGGCAACATTTTGAACAAGACGGGCATCGAGAGGGCGGTTTCGCTTTCGCGGCCTGCGGGATCGTCGTTCGAGGCGCACCGCGTTGCAGCGAGCGCGATAAAAACAAAGACGACGAGCGATGCGAAGAGCTCTCTTTGACGTGGCATGCGAACGACGCGAGCAACCTTCGGACCGTCCTTCGAATGAACAAGTGGCCGAACGCGGGCGCGGTCTCTGTCCAAGCCGCGCTCGCGGTTGTCCATTTCGGAGGAACGGAGTCGAGCGATCGCGCCGAGTGCACCGATCTCGCGGCAAGTGCAACGCCCCCAGCTTCGCGGGCAGAGCCCGCTTCGCACCGCGGCGCGGTTCTGAGTGGCGCCGCGCGGTGACCGCCCCCAGCTCGCGGGCAGAGCCCGCTTCGCACCGCGGCGCGGCTTGGGGTAAGGTTCGCGGCGATGCGGTTCTCAGTGATCGTCGGCTCTTCGGCTTGTTTGTTCTTCCTCTCCTGCAAAGGTGGGGACGAAGACTCGATGTCGAAGACCGATTCCGGTGTTGCGCCAGCCGCCAGCTACTCGGGCCTCTCGGCGGGACGCGACGAAGAGAATGGAGCCCTCGCGGTGTCGTTCCCAAAGCAAGCGGAGGCCAAAGTGACCGGAGCCATCCGCATCGGCAGCGAGACGATCATGTTGCGGGGCGACGTCGATTCGACGATGGAGAACTTGGCGATGTCCGGTTTTTCGCAGGGTGCGATCGGCGATCTCGAATGCAGCGCGGCGATCGAGGATTCGGCACTTCGCGGAGCGTGCGTCGGATCCGACAGCGAGACGCGGTCCTTCTACATGCGCGAGCGAGGAGCGGCGATCGGTCGCTACTGTGGAACCTTTCACGCCGCGAATGCGTTCGGCGATACCAGAGGAACGTTCAACATCATTTCGCAAGGGGCCACGGCCACCGCGGTCTATTGGTCAAACGTGCTCTCGGGGATCGCCAACGGATCCGTATCCGGCAGCAACGTGAGTCTGACGCTTCGCCCGACCGGAGCGGCGATCGGCCATATCGACAACGCGATTATTTCGGGAACGCTCGACGCGCCGCTTTTCGGTACGGGAACCTTCACCGCCACTGCCGCGAACTGCCCGGGCGATCCTTCTTAGCCCGTTCTGCGGCGAGGCGACCCCCAGACCGGCCTTGAATCGCCCTGATTCGCTGGTGTCCTTTGCCCGGGGGCTGGTGACCGCAGGGCATGTCGAAATCGATGAACCTGCGGCGAGGGCCGGGATGGCATCGACGTTGCTCAAACCCTGCTCAGCGGTATCTCGGCTTTCTTTGTTCGCTCGACGTCTCGTACGGAGGCGACACGAAAAGACAGCCCACCTCGACTTGCGATCCTCGGACCTTGTGAAGTCTCCGGAGCGCCAATCAAAGCCGAGATACCGTCATCCCATCTTCTCGAATCTTCCATATTGACCCTGCCGCGCCGTGAGGGTGCACGTTCGCGAGCATGCGATCGAAGGCGCTCTATCAAATCAAAGAGGTCGCGCGGATCACCGGGATCACCGTCCGCGCGCTCCATTATTACGACGAGATCGGGCTGCTGGTGCCGAAGGGCCGAAGCGAATCCGGCTACCGACTTTATTCGAACGACGATCTGTTGCGCCTTCAACAGATCTTGATCGGGCGTGAACTCGGTTTTTCGCTCGAGGATATCAAACGATCGCTCGATGACACTCGCTTCGATCGCAGGCAGGCTCTGCTCGAACAGCGCCGTCGCTTGCTCGAGCGGGCTCAAGAAACGCAGGCGATGATCCGCGCGATCGATCGCGCGGTCGCGATCCTCGACGAGGATCAGAGCGACAAAGGAGATACGGCGATGAAAGAGATTTTCGAGGGATTCAACCCCACCGAATACGAGAAGGAAGCAGAAGAACGTTGGGGCCACACCGAGGCGTATCGCGAGTCGAAGCGGCGGACCTCAAAGTACACGGAAAAGGACTGGCAAGAGATGCGCCGTGAGCAGGCGGCGATCTTCGGGGCCCTCGCGGCCGCGATGACCGAGGGCACCGCGGCGGAGAGTGCGGAGGTCATCGAACTCGCGGAACGCCACCGTCTCTCGATCGATCGCTGGTTCTATCCATGTAGCCGACAGATGCACGCGGGACTCGCCGACCTCTACGAAGCGGATCCGCGCTATGCGCAATCGATGGATAAGTTCGGCGCCGGAGTGACGGAGTATCTCGTCCGCGCAATTCGAGCCCGCGGACGCGACGGCGATGGCGACACGACACCCACCGTGGTCGGGAGCGGGTGACCGCAGCCAAAACTGCGAATGGGTAAAGGCGCGGCTTGACCTCGGGCCCGGTTGGCGATGGATATCGAGGCCGATGAAGACCAGAACTGCCCTCGGCGTCGCGACGCCTATCTTCCTCTCTTTGCTCCTCGCGTCATCCTCAGCCCACGCGCAATACGGGCACCATGGGGACCACGGTGACATCATGCAATGTCGCAATGCGCTCGAGGGTCGCGTGGCTTGGAATCCACAAAACAACGACACCCATTGGAGTCAAGACAGCGTCGAGCGCTTGTGTCGCGGCGGCGCGCGCGATGAACCCGCGCGTTGCTTCGAACGCCTGATGCGCGGCAACGTCAACTGGGGCGGCGGAACCAATTGGCAGTTCGACAACGCCGTCAATCTCTGCCATGCGACGGAAGATCATCGCGCGACGATCGCCTGCTTCGAAGGTCAGATCCGCGGCAAGATTGCTTGGCAAACGGCGATCGCCAACTGCGCGCGTCCGCCGCAGATGCAGCAAGCGAATTATGTTCCCCCGAGCGATCCGATGGCCGCTTGCCGAAGTGCAGTCGAAGGGCGCATTCCATGGAACGGATCCGATACCCACTGGGCGCCCGCGAACGTCGAGCGACTCTGCCAGGGCGGCGTCCGCGATGAACCGGCACGTTGCTTCGAGCGCTTGATGCAAGGCCGAGTGAGTTGGGGTGGAGGAACCAATTGGCAGTGGGAGAACGCGGTCGGTCTTTGCCATGGGTCGCAAGATGCGAACGCGACGATCGCCTGCTTCGAGGGGCAGATCCGCGGCCGCATTGCGTGGCAAACGGCGATTCAAAACTGCGGTTCTTCGGGCGCACAGCCGACTCAGCCTCAGATGACCCAGCAGCCCGTCGATCCGATCGCGCCTTGCCGCGAGGCGCTCCAGGGGCGCGTCGCCTGGAATTCGAACGGGGACACGCGCTGGGCGGAAGCGAACATCGATCAACTTTGCCGCGGCGGTGTCCGCGATGAACCGGCCCGCTGCTTCGAGCGTTTGATGCGCGGAGGCGTGAACTGGGGCGGTGGAACGAAATGGGAGTGGGAGAACGCCTCCGAGCTTTGCCACGCGTCTCAGAACGCGCAAGCGACGATCTCCTGCTTCGAGGGCCAGATCCGCGCCAAGATCGCTTGGAAGAGCGCGATCCTTGCCTGCCGCCGCTGAGTCTTCGCCTGAATGATGGCGAAGTCACACCGACGCTTCGGATGCGCGATCGCTCTTGCCTCGGCGATCGCGCTCCTCTCTTGCACCCAAAAAACGAGCACCGATAAGCCGGACTGTCCGATCTGCCATGATTGCAGCGGTTCGGCGCCCGTGCCGCTCGCCGACGGGACGCACTGCACCGATTCGCTCTATTGCACCGTCGACGACGTCTGCATGAACGGCGAGTGCGTCGGCACGCCCCGCGTGTGTCCGAACGATCCCGCGTGTCCACCGGTGGACTGCGACGAGTCGAAGAACGCATGCGTGAGCTCCGCGAGCGCAACCGATGATTCCGATCGCGATGGAATCTGCAATGCGATCGATCGCTGCCCTGGTTCCGACGACAAACAGGATAAAGACAACGACGGTGTTCCCGATGGCTGCGATCGCTGCGATGGCTACGACGATCTCACGCCGCTTCGCCTCGCATGGCCGATCGCCGGCAGAGAAGGCCATGCTTGGGTGATCAACAATTATCTCGATCACGATCCGGCGGTCGGTGCGATCCGTGATCATACCGGAGCCACCGGGATGGCGGCGAAGACCTACGACGGTCATCGCGGCATCGACATCGACATCGCTGATTTTCGCGCGATGGATCGCGGCGTCCCAGTGCATGCGATGTCTCCGGGCACCGTCGAATTCGTGCACAACGGCGAGTTCGATCGGCAGACGACACTGCCTGCGAACTGCGATCGCATGGCGAACATGGTCGGGGTACGCACTGCAACAGGACATCTGATCCTGTACCTGCATCTGCGTTTGAATTCGATTGCGGTGCAGGATGGACAAAGGATCGAGACTGGCCAGATGTTGGGGCTCGTCGGGAGCTCCGGATGTTCGAGTTGGCCGCATCTTCACATCGAGATCACCGACTGCAAGAACGTGTTGGTCGATCCGATGGAGAGCCAGCTGTTCATCGAACCACCGGCGTACGATTTTCATGTCGGTCTCATGGACGTCTACGTTCGCCGCGGAGGTGTTTCGTCCGTCGATCAACTGCGGGATGCGATGGGAGACGACGCGTCGTTCACCACGCTCGACACCTTTGGAATCGGCGTGATCTTGGGTGGTGGCTTGGTAAGCGATCGGATCTCGTTCGAGCTGGTGCAAGGCGATGGCACCGTGTTCAGCGCTTGGAATCTCGACTTCGATCAGACGTATCGTCGCTCGGTTTGGTATTGGAACCGCACCTTGGATGGCGTTCCGGGCACCTGGTACGCGCGTGTCGCGCTCGACGGCGTGGCGACGCGCACCGCGACGTTGACTGTCAATCCTTAGGCGCGACACTCAAGGACAGCACTGCCCCTCTCGTGACGACATGGCCCTCATCCTACGTCGGTCTGAACCCCGGCATGTGATTTGCTCTTTGAGGACGTATGGCGAAGCCGCGCACCTACCTTATGCTTTTGGTCTGTTTTCTCGGACAAACGGCTTGTCCTCCACCGGATGTCTGCCCGGCCGGCGGCGGTGATCGACTCGGCTTTTGCGGCGTCGATCCTCGGGGCGGTTCGGTCGCGCTCGGCTCGAACATCCAGGTGACGGTGAAGAATGCGCACGACACCGAGCGCGAGCCCGTACAGAGCGCGGTCTCCGATCTTCCCGAGATCATCGAGGTCGTTGCAGTGGGCGACTTCATCGAGCTCGCGGCGCATGCCCTCGGTGATGCGACGATCTCCGTGACCACCCGCGAAGGGGTGACCGATTCGATGAAGCTCCACGTGCGCGTAGCGACCAGCCTGCGGATCACGCTCGAAGCCTTCGACGATCAATATGCGACCACCAACCTGGAAGCATTTGCGCCCGCGGGCATCGCGTTGTTCCCTGATGGGCGGATCGATTTCCAGATCTCGCTTCTCGACGATGATCGCTTGGTCCTTCCAGGGAGACTGCCGGCGTTGCCGATTCCGGCGTCGCTCTTTGATGTCGAAGAGCTTTCCGGACCCGGTCGCTATCATCTTCAGCCCGCGCGGACCGCGACTGCGGGAGAGACCGTGCTCCGGGTGCTCGACACCGCGCTTCCCTTGGCGGTCGCCGAATCGGGGAGCGCCGTGCGACTCGGCGTCTTTCACAGCACTGACTCGCGCTACTATTTCGACGGCGATCGGATCGCCGCGAGCTACGACACGTGCTTTTGGGTGGTGGGATTCGACGCCCAAGGCCGGGTTCTCGCCGGCAACGATGGGTCGACCGCAAGCGCCGACCTGATCGGTGGCCACGACGCCGAGCTCTTTCACGATGATCCGTCGAACCCGCTCTTTTGCTCTCAGGATTTGGCGACTGCTCCGTCCCGCTATCGTTTGACGCGCTACGGCAAGGCGATCGAGATCCAGCTCGTCATCGAGCCCTCCTTGCGACAGTAACAGGCCCGTCGGCGAGGGCGACGGCCCCGCGCATCGTTCCGCTTCTCTTCTGTGACGATTTGGATTCGAGATCGTCGCGCGTCTGCTGAAGAAAGGTTTCGACACAGCCACCAATCCGCCGCCGGAGATCCACCGGGCCCTGTTACTCATGGCGCAACGAGGAGGGGTCACTGTGGCGGACGAAAAGCAACTGCACAACTATATCGTGATCAGCGATCTCCACTTTGGAGAGGAGCTCGGCGAATCCGGCGATGCGATGCTCCATTTCCAGCGTCTCACGCGCGCCTTCTCTCGCTTTCTCGAGTACTACGATCAGAACCGGCAAGATGGACTCCCTTGGCGGTTGATCATCGCGGGCGACATGATCGACTTCATCCGCGCTCGGATCATCGTCGACGAGCACGCCGAGCCAGCGCGCGATGCCTGCACACAAGCGGCATTGGCACTCGATCGGATCATCACCGAGCACCCGGCGCGTTTTCTCGATCTCGCTCGCTTCATGGCCGCCGGCAACGAGGTCGTGATTCTCAAAGGCAATCACGATGTCGACCTTCACTGGGAAGAGATCCAGACCCGCCTTGTCGATCATCTGGCGGCGTTGTTGCCCGAACATGCCGATGCCGTGCGCGCGCGGGTGCAGTTCTCGCGCTGGTTTTGGCACGAGCCGGATGTGGTCTACGTCGAGCACGGCAACCAATACGATCGCTTCTGCTCCTTCGAGCATGTGCTCGAGCCGACGATCCAAGCGCGTGAACTCGAAGAACCGATCGCGCATCAGATCCTGCGCGCTTTCGGTGGCTTGATCGCCGGCACGATCGATCTTCACGCCGCGGACCGGCTGAGTCTCTTCGACTTCCTTCGCTGGTTGGTGCGCCTCGGTCCCGGCCTGATCGGACGCCTGGCCTGCACTTATTTTGCGAGCATCGCTTGGATGATCGATACCCGCCGTCGTCTCTCCCGCGCTGCGAGTCACGCCCGCGAAGGACAGCGCTCGCGGGTCGCCGAGCTCGCCGATCGCTTCACCCTCGGCGAAGAAGTGATCCACTCGCTCGACGCTTTGCGAGAACGCCCCGCGGGATGGCGTATCCGCGACGGCTTCCGTTTGCTCTTCATGGATCGCGTCTTCTTCTTTGCGCTCGCGGCGCTCGCCGGCATCGGATTCTTGTTTCGTCCGCTTCCGAGCATCGACAAGATCTTCGGCCTCGCGATCCTCGGAGCCTGTGTTGCGGCGACGACGATCGCGCTCGCTCGCCTTCGCGAAGTTTCACCGGTCCGCAAACTGCGGCAGGTCGCGCGCCGCATTCAAGAGATGGTTCGTGTGCCGTACGTCGTGTTCGGACACAGCCACGTTCCCGAGGACGAACCGCTTGAAAACGGCGGCAAATATTTCAATACCGGTAGCTGGAGTGGAGACGCGGGCGGCGGCCTCACTCATCTTTGCATCATGCGCGATCAAGAAATGCGCGCCGAGCTTCGCCGCTGGTGCACCCAGGCGGAATCGCCGATTCCTGCGACCACCTCTTCCGCACTCT
>JADMIO010921818.1_pt1 | contig 20508 bp, 19 predicted proteins | sample 8958161 | NCBI WGS metagenome assembly JADMIO01 (sample SAMN16585339, study PRJNA669376) | soil metagenome | isolation source: Crop rotation soil | place: USA: Cullars Rotation, Alabama | collected 2011 | reverse complement strand
TGACCACGCGCTGCGCCTGCGGCGCTAATCGCTCAAGCTTCTGCAGATAGGTCCGGCACATGTCATCAACGGTGTCTTGATTGGCCTGAGCAAGCCAGTCGGGATACGGCGTTTCTGGTGACCGCCGCGATTGTTCGGCAATGATCTCATCGATGGTCGTCAGCTCGCCGGCGCCATACGCCTGCGGATGCGCGCTGATGATCTGCTCGATCAAGGATGTGCCCGAGCGCGCCATTCCAACGATGAACACCGGCCGTTCTGATGCAAGCGTGGAGCGCTTGAATGAACTGAGCCGATCGCTTGAGAAAAGCTCGATCAGCCGTTGCGTGATCGTGCGCGTCTTCTGGGGGTTGTATGACGATGAGCGGGCCCGAAGTTCATTGGCGCGGCGATAGGCTTCAAAGGCTGGCTCATAGTTCCGCAACGCTTCCTGGCACTGGCCGAGCAGCAGCCCAAGCCGAACCCGCTGCACCGCATTGGCCTGCGGAGAATCCACCTGCGGTTTGGCCACTCGAATCGCATCCTCATGGCGCCCTGCCTGGTTGAGCAGCGTGGCGTGCACGAGGGCCAGATCCGGCCCTGATTGATTCGCTTTCGTCCACGCCTCAACGACCGCCAAGGCTTCGTCCACTTCTCCAAGCTGGTTCAACGCATCAGCTTTGCCCGCAACCGCGGGCTCGAACGTCGGATGGATTCGCAACGCCTTGTCGAACGACTCGATGGCCTTCCGAAATTGCCCCGTCGCGACGCGCACCTTCCCGAGATTCGTCGGGTGACTGGCGTTCTTGGGCTGGAGCTTGGCACATCGCTGCAGCAGCGCTTCCGAGCGGTCCATGGCGCCCTGCTGCTGCGCGATCATGCTCAGCATGACAATCGCATCTACATCGTTGCCGCCGCCATCCAATAGTTGCTTACAAACCTGCTCAGCCTGAGCGAGCTTTCCTGCATTCAAAAGCTCGCGGGCGGAAGCAAGAAGCGTGCCTCGATCAGTTTGGGAGACGTTCGGTTGATTCATATTCGAAGGTTGCGGCACAATCGCAAAGGTCGGGAGATCCCTAGCCCGCCAGTTGCCCAGGTTCTCATTCCTCCAGGTGGCTCTTCAATAAAAAGAGAAGGACCCGCGAAAAAAACTCCTCAAAGTTGAAAATCGCTGGTATTTTCTCTGGGTCGACACATTGCTCCCCGACAGGGGCAGAATAGGAGATTGGATCATGAAAGAAAAGTGTACATGTACTACCGCTGCATCCTCCATCAAGAGTGTGATGGCAGGGATGGTTGCGGTGACCACAGGATTGATTCTCGCTTCAGCATCGTTTGCTGACGACGCGCCCGCGAGCAATCGCACTGCGGCGAGCCTCACGCCAAGCACGCCTTGGAGCGCTCAAGGCCCGGCAGCTCAGAACAACCGAAAGACTCTTCAGAAGGGTGTCGCCCCGAAGCGTGATCACAGCAAGAAGGGCGCACAGCAAGGCGGAATCGCCGGCGCGAATCCATCCTGCCCGAATCCGTCACACGACTGCTACAGCACCGGAACCCCGGGCTGCAGCGATGAAGCCTGCTGCAATGCGGTCTGCGACTGCGACCCATTCTGCTGCAGCATTACCTGGGACGTGTTCTGCGCGACCACCGGCTATGCTCCGGACTGCCTCTGCCCGGACACGGGTTGCGGCGCGATCAACATTTGCGGCGCGCCCCCGGCCCCAGCGAATGACAATTGCGCTGATCGCATCGAGATCTTCCAGGGCGATACCCCGTTCTCGACGCTGGGCGCGACCACCGATGGTCCCGAGACGACTTGCAACGGTTTCGGCGATCCTCAGGTGAACCAGGACATCTGGTACAACTTCCATCCCCTCGTCAGCGATGTGTACACCGTCAATACGTGCGGCAGCACCTTTGACACCAAGATCGCGATCTATGACGGCTGCACCTGCCCGCCAGGCGCCGAAATCGCCTGCAACGACGACGCCGCCGCTGGTCCGTGCATCGGCACGCTCCAGTCCTCCGCTTCGTTCGATGGCATCGCCGGCAACTGCTACAAGATCCGCATCGGCGGCTTCACCACCGCCAGCGGTTCTGGCAATGTCAACATCAGCCAGGGCGCTCCGCCACCGGTCTGCGGCGATCCCAACAATCACGACTGCTGCACCACCGGCGGCCCCGGCTGCTCGGATGAGAAGTGCTGCAACGCAGTGTGCGCGGTTGACGCGTTCTGCTGCGCGGTGTCGTGGGACGGCATCTGCGTCGGCGAAGCCGGCGTGATCTGCGGCCAGTGCGGCGCGGTTGAGTTCTGCCCGGCGCCGACCTTCCCGGCCTGCCCGAATCCCGAGCACGATTGCTTCACCACCGGCACCGCCGGCTGCAGCGATGAAGAATGCTGCAACACGGTCTGCGGCGCTGACACGTTCTGCTGCAACGTCTCGTGGGACGGTCTGTGCGTGAGCGAAGCGACCTCGATGTGCAGCGGCGGCGGCAGTAGCTGCCCGCAGGTCTCCTGCCCGCCGGGCGGAGTGGCTGAAGGCGAACCGTGCTGCGATGACACCAACGGTGGCTGCAACTCGGCTCCGCCCATCTTCTCGACGCTGCAGTGCGGCCAGACGGTCTGCGCTCTGCAGTGGGCGTTCGGCAACATCCGTGACACCGACTGGTACACGTTCGAGACCGGCGGTGGCCTGGTGACCTGGACCGTGAACGCGGAGTTCCCATCCATCGCGTTCCTGGCCAGCAACTGCTGCCCGCCGACCCTGTTGGCTCAAGGCGCTGCTGGTTGCCAGTCAATCGCCAGCGCTGATCTGCCGGCTGGTTCGTATCTTGCGATCGAAGTGCCGGCCTCGTTCACAGGCCTGCCTTGCGGCAGCAAGAACAATGACTACACCGGCACGCTCGAGTGCAACCCGCCGTGCATCGGCGATATCACTGGTGACGGCTTGGTCAACACCGCGGACCTCCTGCAAGTCATCAATCACTGGGGCCCCTGCCCGTAAGTGGTTGTGATTGAACGTTGGTTCAAACAAGCCCCCGGCCAGTTCCTGGCCGGGGGCTTTCTTTTCTGGGGGTTTTTGCGATGTGAAGCGGCTTATTCGACGCCAAGCCCAATGAGCAACTCACGGCGCCAGCCGCGCAAAAGGCGGCCGGGAGGCGGCGGCTTGCCCTCGGCTCGGGCCTGCACAATCTCGCCGACTTCCTTGCGGCTGGCCGCCAGCGAAGGGTCGATGCTCTTCTGAGCGCAGCGGGCCTGAATGGCGTGCCACATCGCATCGATCCGCTTCTTGTACGCGTGCCGATCCGCACGGCGGCGATATCCAGGTTCGACATCCGCCTGCGGCGCTTCCAGGGCGCGCTTCGTGAGGTCCACGATGTGCTGGCCGTATCGCTCCTCGATCGGTCGGGGCAGCCCGCGCACTAGATCGAGATCGGCGATCGATGTGGCCGGCGCGCTCGCCAGGGCGAGCACCACATCATCGCGCAGCAGCGAGCGCGGCGGCACATCCTCCTGGCGCGCGGCATCCTCGCGCCAGATCAGAAGCGCCCTCAGCACCGTCCGGCGGGCTCGATCCAGATGCTCCGATCCTCGCACGCGCAGACGCTGGCTCTGTGCATCAAATCGGTACAGGGCCGGGTCCGAAAGCGTCTGGCATTCCTCCATCGCCCACGCGAAGTTGCCGTTGGATGTCAGCCGCTCGACGATCACATGCTCCAGCAGCGGCAGATAGCGCACATCGTTGGCGGCATACTGGAGCTGGATGGGGGAGAGCGGCCGATGATCCCATTGCGAGAACTTCGCTCCGCCCCCCAGATCCGCGCCCGTCAGCTCCGCGATCAGCTTGGATGTTCCCATCGGAAACCGCAGCCCGATGAATCCGGCCGCGATCTGCGTATCGACAATGTTCGCCGGTCCGCGATGAAGATGCCGCACCACCGGCTCGAGGTCATGCAAACCGGCGTGAACGATCTTCTTCACTGCCGACTCAGCGAGCAACTCCCAGAACGGCTTCAGGTTCAGATCGGCCATGGCATCGACCAGCGTCACCCGCTCACGGGTCGCGACTTGAATCACGCACAATTGAGGGTGGTAGCTGTGCTCTCCGATGAACTCTGTGTCGTAGGCGAAGCTGCCGGCGGACCGCAACGATTCAACGAGCCCCAGAAGGTCGGCGTCGTTGTCGATCAGCGGTGACTGATCCTTCGGAACCATCGGATGATCGAGCGGCGGCGGCGGGGGCCGCAGCGCGCCCTCCGCATGCGCCTCATCGTGGCTGCGCATGCGATGACGGCTGCGATAGAGGTTCCGTTTCAAATCCTTGGACGACGGATCAGCCATGGGACGTTGCGTAAGGGTAATTGAACGTCCACCCAGGCCAAGAGTCGAATCGGAATGACTGAGCTAGGCCCCCAGGGCCAGGCGATCTGCCAGCACCGTCGGCAGGCCCGCCTTTTGCGTGGCATGCTGTGCGCCGGCAATGTCATATTCCTGGCGGTGCACGGTAAACATGGCCGGCCCCCCGTTGTGGAACTCGAGAATCGCGAAGCTGGCGCGCGGATCGCAATCGCGCGGCTGGCCCACCGAGCCGGGATTGCAGATGTAGCGCCGGTCGGCGAAGAGCTCGATCGGGTGAGGCTCGTTGGGCAGGTACGCGATGATCTCAGGCGCGGTGAGCTGGTCCTGCGCGTTCAACGTCGGCGCTTCGAAAACCATCGGCACATGCGTGTGGCCGATCAGACAGATGTTGGTCTCGACGCCCCGGAATGCCAAGGCGGCGACCTGCTTGTCGTGAACGTAGTCAGTCGGACCTGGCACCGGGCTGTCGTGGACGCACACCGCACAATCGTTGGGACCGATATAGGCGGTCTTGGGCAGCTTGTTGAGTGCGTTCAAATGCAGCGGGCCAAGCGTATCGCGAGTCCAGTAGATCGCCTCGCGGGCCGCGCCATTGAACTCATCGGCCACGTAGGGATCGATCACGGCCTCGTCGTGATTGCCCTGCACAATCACCGCGCAGTGCCTCACCACCAGATCGAGGCATCGCTCGGGGAACGGTCCGTAGCCGACAATGTCGCCAAGGCAAACGATCCGATCGACCTCAAGCTCGGCAATGCGCGCCATCACCGCCTGCATCGCGTGCAGGTTGCCGTGAATGTCGGAAATGATCGCAAGGCGGCTCATACGGGTTCGGATCGGTTCAGCATGCGTCAAGGCGGACTCTTCCTGGTGAGATCGCCCCTTGTTGTACCGGCAAGTGTTCGGAAGTTATCCCCAATTCCACCAGGGAAGGCGGGTTTCCCTCTTGATTGGCTGACGCACCGCACAGTCTATCGGATTAGACGGCGGGAAATTGCAAATGTTCTGTAAAAAGGGCATCCGCCACTAGATGCGCCCCGCCTTGGGCATCTGTCAGCGGACTAGGGAAAAATCGAATCAGCGGGCCTTCAGCTCGGCCGGCTCTTCAATGCCGCCGACAACGAGCGCGGCCTTGCGCGGCTTGGGGGCGCCCCGGCCCGCTGATTTCTGCTTCTGAGCCCCTTCTTCAGGCGCGACGTCGTTCGTCGGCGCCGCAGCGACCGATTTTGGTTGAGCAGCTTGCTGACCATCGGGTGATGGCGCGGCCTGCTGCTGCTTGGCGAGCTTGCGAAGCAGGGCGTCCACCTTGGGCTTGTCAGGCGCAAGAATGACGCTCATGCGCCGACCCGCCAGTCGCGGCGGAGTCTCCACGCGGCTGATATCGGCAAGCTTCTCGATGATCTCGCGCATGCGCTGATCTCCGCGATCGCGGTGCATGAGTTCGCGGCCCCGGAAGTTCTGCACGATCTGGACCTTGTGGCCTTCCATGAGGAATCGCCGCGCTTGATCGATGCGGATCGAAACATCGTGGGGATCGATCTTCATCGAGCGCCCCAGGCGCACTTCCTTCATCTCGGCCGTCTTGGATTTGGCCTTGTTGGCCTTTTCCTTTTTGGCCAACTCGTACTTGTACTTGCCGAAATCCAGAATGCGGCACACCGGGGGGGCCGAGTCCGGCGCGACTTCCACCAGATCGAGGCCCGCCTCGTGCGAACGGCGGAGGGCTTCGATGGTGTCCACCACCCCGACCTTTTGGTTGTTGGCATCGATGAGAAAGATTTGCTTGGCTCGAATGCGATCGTTGATGGCTGGACCGCGGTGGAGCGTTTCCTGCGGGCGATAAAAGCGTTGTGGGCGAATGAGTGAAATCCTCGAAAAAGGTCAGGCTGAGAAAAGGACACATCGCCGCCACCTGATTGGCGGAGACGCACGAAGACAAACTTGAGCCTGGAGGGCGGCGCCGGAAGGCATGTGACTAGAAGGTCCCCGGCTGACTCGAAACAAACTGGACGTGCATCAAGTTCAATGCTCCAAAGCGCCTCTGGCGCGGCAGCCACGCGGCCGCCATAACGCCATTTCTCCGGTCAATAGCCTACATTCACATCGGCAGGCGGGCAAATAATATTCAGCAAAACTGCCCGGCGGCAGGGCCCATTTGGGAATCAGCCGTAGGGGCACCAAACGGGGTTGAAAACCGATGTTCAGCGGCCCGCTTCCACCGCCTCACGTTGAGAGGCAAAGTGGTCCGCGATGACGGTATCGCGGCCGCGGGTTTCGATCTCGCGTGAGACGCTTTCAATGAAGCTGTCCAATGAGATCGCGCCAAGATCGTGTTCAATTCCGAATGCGCGGACGCTTACGTTGCGTTTTTCCGCATCGCGCGGGCCGACCACGAGCAGATACGGAATCTTCATGTCGCTGGCGACCTTGATCTTCGCTTGAATGCGCTCGCTGGATTCATCAATGCTTGAGCGGACGCCGATCGCCTTGAGCGATTGCAGCACTTCGCGGCCATAGGCTGAAGTCTTGTCGCTGATTGGCAGCACGCGCACCTGCTCGGGCGCCAGCCAGGTCGGGAATGCGCCGGCGAAGTGCTCAATCAGCACACCCACGAACCGCTCCATCGATCCAAACGGCGCGCGATGGATCATCACCGGCCGATGCGGCTGATTGTCCGCGCCGATGTACTTCAGATCGAAGCGCTGCGGCAGGTTGTAATCGACCTGCACCGTGCCAAGCTGCCACTCGCGGCCGACGACGTCCTTGACGATGAAGTCGATCTTAGGTCCGTAGAACGCGGCTTCGCCCGCTTCCTCGTTGAACTTCACTCCCAGGCCGCGTGCGGCTTCTCGACAGGCCTGTTCGGCCTTCTCCCAATTCTGTGGATCGCCCACATACTTGTTGGAATCCGGATCGCGCAGGCCGACGCGCACGCGATAGTCCTTCATGCCCAGAGTGCCGAAAATGATCTTGACTAATTCGAGGCAGCCAATCAGTTCCTGTTGGAGTTGATCCTCAGTGCAGAACAGGTGGGCATCGTCCTGGGTGAACCCCCGGACTCGAGTCAATCCGCCGATCTCGCCGGACTGCTCCCAGCGATACACGGTGCCGAACTCGGCGAGTCTCACCGGAAGATCGCGATAGCTGTGCGGCTGGGCATCGTAGATCTTGATGTGATGCGGACAGTTCATCGGCTTGAGCAAGTAGCCATCGATATCGCCGGATTTCATCCGGTTCGCCAGATCAGCGCACGAAGATTTTTCGCGCGCTAGAAGCGCGAGCTGTTCGTGCTCGATCAGCGGCGGATACTGCGAATCCTGGTAGTAGGGAAAGTGGCCCGAAGTCTTATACAAGCCAAGCTTGCCGATGTGCGGCGAGAAGACTTGCTGATAGCCCTGCCGCCGAAGCTGCTCGCTGATGAAGTTCTGCAACTCCTGCCGCACGACCGCGCCGTTGGGCAGCCAGAGAATCAGGCCCTGGCCGACGGCCTCATCGATGTGAAAGAGCTTCAACTGCTTGCCAAGCACGCGATGATCGCGCTTCTTGGATTCCTCCATCATCTGGAGGTGCTTGTCGAGCTGCTTTTTGTCGGCGAACGCGGTTCCGTACACGCGAGTGAGGCGATCGGACTTCTCATCGCCGTGCCAATAGCTGGACGCGAGCGACATGACCTTGAACGCCCCTTGCGCGATTCGACCGGTGGATGGAACATGCGGCCCGCGGCACAAGTCTTCCCAGTTCTTTCCCGGGACCCCGGTGGCGTACCAGCTCAGTCGGTCAGATCCGGCATCCACGGCGCGCTGGGCGTTATCCAGCTTGTACTTGCTGCCCTCGCCCTTGAGCTTCTTCATGCCTTCGTTGACCGGCACTTCATAGCGGGTGAACGCGCGATTCTCCGCGACGATTTTTTCCATTTCCTTCTCGATCGCGGCGAAGTCTTCGGTGCTCAGCGGCCTGTCGGGCGGCACGAACATGTCGTAGTAGAACCCGCTTTCCACCGGCGGGCCGTACACAAGCTGCACACCCGGGACGATCCGCTGAATCGCCTCGGCCATGACGTGGGCGGCGCTGTGGCGAATCAAGAACAGCGCATCCGAAGACGATTCGCCGCTCTTGCGGTCCATCGCAGTCACGATTTCCAGGTTCGCATCGCGATCGATCACGCTGCCCAGATCGCGCAGCTCGCTATTGACCTTCGCGCCGATGGCCGCCTTCGCCAGGCCCGCGCCGATATCCGCGGCCACCTGCGCTGCAGTGGGGGGCTTATCCCCTGGGTACTCGCGAACGCTGCCATCGGGAAGTTTGATGCGGATGAAGGAAGCCATGACGAAATCTCAGATCGAAGAATGTGAATCAGTGTAAAACGAAACAGGCACGGCGTACGGCCGTGCCTGTGGATTCCAAAGTCCATGCGACGGCCGTCACCCGCTAAGGGTGGTCGGAGTCGTCGTCGTGGTGGTCAGGTGGAAGCGAAACATGACGTAGAAGGATATCGGCTGATCGGGATCAGTCAATGAGCGATGGAAATCCGCAGTCTACGGACACGCACCCCATGCGTTGATCACCGACAGCAGGTCAGCGGAATTGACGGTGCCGTCTCCAGTGATGTCGGCGGCGCATCCTTTGCATATGCCCCACGAATTGATCACGCCAAGCAGATCTGCAACGTTGATGAGGTCATCGTGGTTCAGGTCTGTGGGGCAACACTCATGCCAGCGCGCAATGTGCTCTGCAAACGTGCCGCCAGAGTAGATCTGGTTGCCATACACGCTCAACCCATACACTTTGTTGTCCACACCGTTGTCCAGAGGCTGCCAATGCGAGCCGTCCCAACGAGCAAGGTTGTTGAGGGAAGTGGCGCCAGATGCGCTGAAAACGCCACCCGCGATCAATTCGCCGCCGGATACTGTGAAGCACTCGACAACCAGGCTCGGACCTGGTCCCTGAAAACCATCGCCAATTGGGAACCAATTGGAGCCATCCCAACGTGCCACGCGCTGCGCGTCGATGCCGCCAATCTCACCAAAAGCGCCTCCTACAATGAGGTCAGTGCCAAAGACAGTCATTCCAAAGACCGATGTCGATGCGTCCGGGCCCAACGGCTGCCAGTTCGAACCGTTCCATCGTGCTATTCCGTCAACGGTCTGGCCTCCTGCAATCGTGAAACTGCCCGCTGCAATGAGTTCACCGTTGTAGACGGCAAGGGCTTTGACCCAACCATTCGTGCCGCTTCCAAGGGCTGCCCACTGCGACCCATTCCATCGCGCAATATTGAATACGAGCACACCGCCGGCGTTGGAAAAGATACCGCCAGCATAGAGTTCGCCGTTATAGACTGCCATCGCGGAAACAAAGGGCGAGATCATGTTGCTCATTCCGCTGCCCATGGTCTGCCACGTTGTTCCATTCCATTGGGCGATGCAGTGTGCTTCTTGTCCACCGGGCACCGGCGCGTTAAAGCTACCGCCCGCGATCAGCTTGCCGTTATACACGGCGAGCGCGCTGACAGCCCCACTGGGTCCCAATCCGCCGCCAAGAGGTGTCCATTGCTGGCCGTTCCAACTGGCGATTTTGGGCGAGGTCACGCCGCCGGCGGTCGTAAAGCCGCCCCCGACGATCAGCTTGCCGTTGTACTCCGCAAGCGCCAAAACGTTTGAATCCGTGCCTCCTGCGACCGTCTTCCAGGTTTCACACTGTGACCATGTCGGCGAACCGAACGTGCCCACAATGATGACCGCAGCGGCCAATATTCTCTTTGTCATGTGATGCCCTTCCGTGTTTAGGGGGCAATGCCCCTTGCTGACGGCGGTGGCGGCCGACACCAGCCGCTCCACCGACCAATCTACCGCTGCTGATCAAGCGGTCAATTGTGAAAATTGAGCATTTCACCCTATTCGCGTAAGCGCAAATATGGTGGACGAACAGGCCATTTCGATGAATCCGCAACCGGACTCGAAAACCTTCCGTATAGTCCTTGACGGATATATCTGATCTCGATATATTCGAATCCGCCGCAAGCTCCGCGACGATCAGAGGCTCTTGATGACCGCCCCTTCCGACCTCCTGCGAACCTCCGCTGATCTCATCGTGCTGTCCGTGCTCGCCGATGGGCCGGCCTATGGATACGCCATCAGCAAGCAGGTCGGGGCCCAATCGCAGGGTGCCATCCGCCTGAGCGCCGGCATGCTCTATCCGTTGCTTCATGAAATGGAGCAGCAGGGGTTGTTGCTGAGCAGTTGGGAATTGGTGCAGGCATCGGATACTCAGCCCGGGGACAAAGGCCGCAAGCGCAAGTGGTACCGGCTCTCGGCCAAGGGCAAGAAGCGCCTGGCCCAGCGCGTCGCAGCGCATCGGGCGTACCAGGCGTTGATCGAGTCCTTCATTCCAGGCACGGTGGGCGATCAGTCGCTCTGAAAGGCGAGGCTGGCATGGTGCGGCGCCATGGCGCGACTACTGATGAGATCGCTCGAATGTCGGCCGCTGGAACGCCCGTGGCGCCCGATGCGTCAATTGCCATAGAGGCGTGGCTGTCGGTGTTCGTTCGACTGCTTCGGCTGGGGGAATCGCAGCGCCGCGAAATCCGCGATGAGCTCGGCGAGCATTTGCGCGAGCGGGCCCGCGATCTGATGCTCAGCGGCCGCGCGGAGACCGAAGCCGTGCGCCTGGCGATCGAAGAGCTGGGCGAAACCGCCGCCCTGGCCAAACGATTTGAAGCGGCCAATCGGCCGCAAAGGAGGCTGCTCATGCACCTGTCACTGCTTGGATTGTCCGCCGGAGTCATCACCCTGGGCGTCTTCACGCTTTCGCCCAATCAGCCGCATGTTCCCGCCACCATGTTTGAAACAGCCGGCGCCGACAGCGCCCTGGCCGGCAGTCTCAAGGATCAGAAAATCACGCTTGATTTTGACAACGCACCGCTGAGTGAAGTGGTCAAGTTTCTCGGTGACGCCGCCCAGCATTCCGTGGTGGTGGATTGGCCACGGCTTGAGGAACGCGAAATCGGCCGCGACAACGCGATTAAACTCGAAGTGCGCGGCGTCCGCCTGGAAAAGGCGTTCGAACTGGTCGCCAATGAGCTGTCGCGCTCTGGGGCTGCCGTCGAATGGCGCTTCAACGATGACCTCATCGAACTGGGGACGCGCGAGCATTTCGATTTGCGCGATCTGACGCTGGTGAGCTACGACATCGGCGACATCGTGCAATCCATATCCACGAACTACGGCCTGCAGTACGACGCCATCGTCACGAAAATCGCCGAACTGATCCAGACCATGGTCGAGCCGATCAACTGGCGCGACAACGGCGGATCGCTCGCCCATTTGCAGGTGGTGGGCGGCAAACTCTTTGTCGAAGCGCCAAAGCGCATGCACGGCAGGATTGCCTGGATTCTTGAGCAGCTACGCGATGGCGCTGAACCGGTTGAACCCAAGCAGTCGCGAAACACTCAGCCCACGCCACTGACGGCCGATCTTCCTCTGGCCGGATTGAGATTCGTTCGACAGCGGGCCGCTGCCGCCGAGGAATCGACGGCGGCCAGTTCCAACCAGCCCTGAATGACCCTGGTTGACGAGTCCGCCTCTGCGGCGGATGATGAAGCAAGCAACACAAGGTGTTGCCTCCTTCCATCATTCACCCCCACCCTGTGGGGCAGAGGTCGATGCTGTGATCTGCCCGTACTGCGCCGCTGACAATGACAAGGTGATCGACAGCCGTGCATCGGACGGCGGGCTGGTCATCCGCCGCCGCCGGGAGTGCCTGGCCTGCGGCAAGCGGTTTACGACCTATGAGCGGGTCGAAAAGACCTCGCGCCTCGCGGTCGTGAAAAAAGACGGCCGGCGCGTGGCGTTCGACCCCCACAAGGTCCTCAGCAGCATTCAGGCCGCATGCGGAAAACGGCCGGTCTCCGAAGAGCTTAAGGCTCGCTTGGTTCAGGAAGTCGAGGACGAAGTCCACCGCGAGTTCGATCGCGAAGTGCCCAGCGCCGAGATTGGCAAGCGCGTCGCCGCCAAGCTGCGCGGCGTCGATCAGATCGCCTATATCCGCTACGCCAGCGAGTATTACGATTTCCGAACGCTCGACGATTTCAGCCACGAGCTGACCGAACTCAAAGCGCGGCCGCAGGATCTGCCCAATCAGGAGCCGCTGTTTCCGAGTTGAGACAGCTTATTTCTTCGCCAGCGTGCCGCGCATTTCTTCCTGCATGAACAGGATGCGCATGCACGATGGGCAGCGAATGACTGAATCGTTGCGCGAGGTAAGCAGGGAGACCTGCTCGAATGGAACGTGCATGTTGCAGGCGCCGCAGGCGTATTCGCGGTGGCGGCGATCGATCTCTTCAACCGGGGCCATTGCTTCGCCCTCGTGATTGTCAGCTACCTCCTCGAAAATCACCAAGGCCGCCGCCGGCACCACCGCCGCGGCCTGCTGGCGCTCGGTCTCGAGCTCCGTGAGCCGATGTCCGACATCGTTGCGCCGCTCATCGAGCTGCGCCTGGGCCACATCGCGAACCTTGGCCCGCTCGGCGATCTGGCCTTCGACGGTCTTCAACTGCTCCTGAATCTTCTCCACCTGCTCCATGTCCGCGAGCATGCGGTCTTCAATGCCCGCCCGGGAGGTCTTGACCGTGTTCAATTCCGCCAGCAGCGCCGCGTACTGCTTGTTGTTGGATGCGCTATTGAGCTCGTTGCGCAGCTTCTCCAGCCGCTCATCGATGCCCTTGGCTTCCATCTCCAGGTTGCCGATCGACGCCTGCACATGCTTTCGCCGCGTCTGGAATTCCTGCTGCTGCTGCTGGAGGTCGGTCAATTGCTTGGTCTGCGCGGCGAGGTAACGTTCGGCGGTGTTCAGCCGGCTGCGAAGTCCTCGCACCTGCACATCAACTCGATACAAGTTCAGCAAACTGTCCACGAGACCCATGCAATGCTCCGGCGGCCGCCACCAGCGTTCTCTATCCTATCACCCTGAGCGCGCCGATGCGACCGGTTCCAATTCGCAACGGGAATTCGCGAATAGGGCTGTCGATGGTTGTCAGCCCGAGCCGCGCATCATCACCAGCCAAAACGCCACCGGCGCGACCATCAGCGGCGAATCGAGCACATCCAGCACGCCCCCCAGCCCGGGCAACAGCGAGGATGAATCCTTGATGCCCGCTCCGCGCTTCAGCAGGCTCTTCATGAGATCGCCGAATTGCCCGGCCACAGCGAAGACCGCTCCCCAGATGGCGCCGATCCAAAGCTCGATCTGATCAGGCGGTTGAAGAAAGCGCTGGCTGAGATAGGCGAGCAGAATGCCTGAAAGCGTGGACGCCACCACGCCCCCGACCAGTCCTTCCCACGTTTTTCCCGGACTCAGCCACGGCGCCAGTTTGTGTTTGCCGATGGCGCGGCCGGTGAAGTAAGCCCCGCTGTCGCAGGCCTTGGTCGCCAGGATGATGCCGACAATCCACCACGCCGAATGATTGCGCCGCAGCGCCAGAAAGAATCCCATCATCAGTCCGATGTAGACCATGGCGAACATGACGGCGCCCGCCGCCGCGACCACCCCAGTGACGTTCTTGTTCTGGCTGAAAGTCAAAAGGGCGCCGACGAAGACCAGGATCATGCCTGTGGAAACGATGGCCACGGCTTCGATGGCCGGTGTGTCCAGGGGAATGCCGTAGCTCAGAAAAACCCCGAGCATGGCCGCCAGCGCGGTGAGCGTCCACCGTGTGGCGATTCCCTGGGCTCGGAAGATGTTGGAAAGCTCCCACGCCGCGATCGGGGCGACCGCCATCGCCAGCACGAAGATCGCCAGGCCCTTTGGCGGATATTGCTTGTTTCGAAAGATCTGGCTTAAGGAGCCGCTCAGCGGCTGATGATCCAGCCAATTGTCCAAGATCACGATCCCCAGAAGCAAGGCGACCAGCAGTGGACCGGTGATGAGTCGATGCTTCAGCACGCCGGAAAGATAAAGCCAAACCCAAGGCCCCGCCACTTCGCCGACGGCACGCTCGAAGGGCCTCAATACTTGGGCACGGCCGGATCGATTTCTTCCGACCAGCGGTCGATCCCGCCCGCCATGGACCGAACGTTGGTGAACCCGTGATCGAGCAGCATCAGCGTGACGGTCATCGAGCGGCGCCCCTTGTGGCAGTGCACGATGATCCGCTGGCTTTTGGACCGCGCCAACTCCGGCAGATGAAGCTCCAGGTCCTGCATAGGGATCAGCGTGGTGCCCTGAATCTGCGCGGTTTCGCGTTCCTCCGGCTTGCGGCAATCCATGAACAGGAAATCCTCGCCCTCGCTCAGGAGTTGAGCCACTTCCTGTGGGGTGATCTCCAGTGATGATGAATCAGTCTGCATGCGCATCCAGTCGAAGCCGGGCGAGGACATCGGTGACGACCTGCTCATCGAATCCACGTCGCGCCAGCATATCCGCGATCCGCCGCGCCGCTTTCGCCGGTGGCATGGGTTCCCAATCGGACAAGCGATCGCGAGCCATGTCGAGAGCCTTTTCCACCGGATCGATTCCCGCCATCGCCTCGCGGGCAATTCGTTGTGCGATGCCGGGCTCCAGCTTCCGCTGCTGCAGTTTGTCCAGCAGCAATCGCTCGGCGGCCGGCTTCCGTCGCGTGGCCTGGTCGATAATGGCCCTGCCAAATGCCTCATCATTAATCCAGCCATCCGCGGCAAGCTCATCGGCGATTCGCGAAGCCGTGACCCGTTGGTAGCCTTTTTTTGAAAGTTTCTGAACGATCTCGCCATGCGAGTGCGCCCGCCGGCCGAGCAGTTTCATGGCGTCCTGGCGTGCCTTGTTGGCCGCGACCTCATCGAGAACCGCCTTGGCGCAGGCCTCTGTCCAGGCCTGCCCAACCTTCAATTGCAGAGACTCAATGTCTGAGGCACGAAGCGTGGCCATCGTCCGGCGTCCCACCAGGATGCGCCGCATGTTTGGATCCGATTGCAGCGGCACGATGGCGCTGATCGCGGCGGTCGCGGAATCGTCTTCGAACAATGGTTTCTGATCGCCCATGTCAATTGAGCCGCTTCATGCGGTCGCTCATCAGGGAGTGATCCTCTTCCTGGTCGGAGCCGATCACTTCGTCCAGAAACGCGCTCAGTTCGCCGGCCGCTTTGGTGTCGCCGATGGCCTTGGCGCGAGCCAGACCCTTCTTCAGCGTCTGGGCCGCCTCTGATCGATCGCCTCGGGCTTGCAGACTGCGCGCCTTGTGGAAATAGGCATACAAATGATCCGGATCGGCATCGATCGCGCGCTCGAACCAATCCTCGGCCTCGCGATGCTGTTCGAGCTTTGCGTACTCCATTCCCAGACCGTACAGGCAAAATGAATCGCGAGGATCCTTCTCGACCATTGATTTCAATTTGCTGATCCGGTCGGTCATCCCAGGATTCTCCGAAGGCTATTTCCGTGCTCTGGCGTTCGAGCAGTACTTTTTGCACAAGGGATGCTCAGCGCACAACCCGCCTCGTGCCTTGCACGCACGCCGGCCGTGCCAGATCAGCAAGTGGCTGATGAGATCCCAGTCCTTCTGCGGATAGAGCGCCATCAAGTCAAGCTCGATTTTCTTCGGATCAGTATGCCGCGACAAGCCCAACCGCTTGGCCAGGCGCATGACGTGCGTGTCGACCACGACGCCTTCGCTCTTGCCGAACGCCGTCCCCAGGACGACGTTGGCGGTCTTGCGCGCCACCCCCGGAAGCGTCAGCAGCTCTTCCATCGTCTGCGGCACCTGGCCGCCGAATTGCTCGGTCACTAGATTCATCGCGCCGTGGATCGCCTTGGACTTCATGCGGAAGAATCCCAGTGAGCGCACATACGGTTCAATCTGCTGCGGCGTGGCGCGAGCGTAATCCGCAGGAGTCGGAAACGCTTTGAAGAGGGCCGGACTGGCGCGATTCACCGCGGCGTCGGTTGCCTGGGCCGACAGAATCGTCGCGATCAACAATTCGTGAGGAGTGCGATGATCCAGCTCGCAGTGGGCGTCCGGATAGCACTTGAGCAGTTCATCGAAAACCTTCGCCGCGCGAGTCTTCTGCGCTTCGGTCTTGCGCGCCAGCTTCAACAGAGCGCCGCTTCCCGCCACCCTTCGTTTCGATGTGCGTGCCGCGGCGATCATGGTCACTTGATTATCCCAGACGCAGGAGGCGAGGCGACTGCAATGTCGATTGATCGTGCTTCAGCGGGCTTAAGGCGGCGCCGGATGCCGCAACTGCCACGAGCAGAAGAATGAGGCGCGCCGAGTAGAGCGAGTCCGCGACATGGTGATCGGCTTCGAACGCCGCGCGATGCATTTCCATCGCGGCCTGATCGTTGTTCTCGATGGCAGCCCATCGGGCCCGCAGTTCGAGGTTCATCCGGGGCGCCATCAACGTCATGTGAAACGCCATGACGCCCACGGCGGCGGTGATGCAGATCGTTCGGATCAAATGACCGGGCGACCTCAGACGCATCTTGAACACGGTGAGCTGCAGAAGCAGCGGCACCACGACGAACACGACGGCCGCGGCCTGCACCAAATCCATCGCTGTGAAAATTGGCTCCATCACCATGCCCCCGGCGAGGCGTCCGTGCTCGGCGGCATCGCTTCCCAGGGCGGGCTCATACCGTGGGATTCGCACGCCGAGCTTGGGGAGAGTGCTGAACACGCCCGCCGCCGCCACGCCGCCGCTGACGAGCGCGGCGATCCATGTCGTCAATCCCATCCAATAGACCGCATTGCAGAATTTCATCGCCCCGCGCATCAGGAGACTCTTCCCGTCGCGATGGGATTCACGGGGTTTCCCTCCGACCAGCTCTCGCCGTCCTCCCAGATCTCGCGCTTCCAGATTGGGGCATGACGCTTCAGGTTGTCAATGGCGTAGCGGCAGGCGTCAAACGCCGCGGCGCGATGTCCGCAAGCGATCTGGACCAGCACGCTGGCCTCACCCAGATTCACATCTCCCAGCGCGTGGTGCACGCGCACGAATCGGCACTCAAACGCCGCCGCCGCCTCGCGCGCCAGATCGATCAGCATCGCGCGAGCCATCGGCTCGTAGGCTTCATAGCACAATCGCACCAGCTTGCCGTGCGTGGGATTCCGGTCAGCGCGCGTCAGGCCGAGAAAGGTGCACTCCCCGCCCGCCTCCTGCGGAAACGGATCGATCGGCGCATAGTTCACCGGCCGCTGCATCAGTTGCACATCAATGACCGGGTTGGGCTTGGGCATACGTGAATCGTAGCCTGAAATGATCGGGATCGCGCCGGTCGCGGGCTTGGCGGATGCATCGTCGGCGGATAGCTTTGCCGCGTGGCATTCAGCGATCTCGATGCTTCGACTCAGATACCGGCGGCGCCCACGCTCGCTCCGCTTCTGCCATCCGTGGATGGCTCGGTGCGCGCGGCGCTAAGTCAGCTCTCGAACCTGCGATTTCGTCACGTCCAGTTCAGCGCGACCGAGCCAGGACTTCGACCGCGAGACCTCGATGCGACCGCACGGCGAGATGTGCTGGCCACGTTGCGGCGGAGCGAGCTGACGCTCGCCGGGCTGGACCTGTGGATTCCGCCGGCCCATTTCACGGATCCGGCCCAGAGCGATCGCGCGGTTGCCGCGGTCCAGGCTGCGATCCAACTCGCCGCCGACCTCGGCCGCGTCCCTATCAGTCTGCTCGCGCCGGACGATCAGCAGATTATGCAGAGCATCATCGATCATGCGCATCGCCACGGCATCGAGCTGGCGGATCACACGCTGCCGTGGGTGGCCAGGGAAGGCGTGGGGCTTGGCATCGATCCCGCCGCGTGTCTGGCGCAGTCGATCGATCCGGCCGCGATGGCTGCATCGCATGCGGCCAAGCTGGTTTCAGCGCGGTTGTGCGACTTGCTTGCGACGGGAATGCGAGGCCCGCCCGGCGATCACCGACTTGGAAGGCTGGATGTGACGGGGTATCAGGTGGCGCTCTCGGTCAGCAGCTATCGCCGGCCGATCATCATCGACGCACGGCAATGGATCAATCCATGGGACGGAATCGTGCAGGCACGTGACGCTTGGAAGTCTGCGGGTTGATGCCGGCTACCGGCGGCGCTCCCACACCAGATGCGCCAGTTGAGGCGCGATCAGCTTGCTCATGGCGGTTTCAACCGCATTCGGAGAGCCAGGCATGGCGAAAAGGAAGGTGCCGCGAGCTCCGTTGATCACCAACCCGCCCACCGCCCGGCTGAGCATCGCGGCGCCCTGAACCTGGTCATAGCTCAGCATGCGAAACAGCTCGCCAAAACCCTCCAGTTCCACCGTGAGAAACCGCCGCACAACTTCGATGGTGGTGTCGCGCTGGGAAATGCCGGTGCCGCCGGTGATCAAGATGGCGTGAATCGTGGCATCGCCGAGCCAGTCGCGAATTCGTGCATCGATGTCCGCCGGTTCGTCGCGCACAATCGATTTGACCGCGCACACATGGCCGGCCTGCTTCAAGAACTTTTCGATCAGCGGCCCGCCGACATCGGTTTCCGCCGTGCGCGTGTCGGAGACGGTCAACACGGCGCAGCGTACGGGCTGCGATTGCGCGGCGTGGGCCGCTCGCTCTTCGTGCGATTGGGATGCATTGGCTGCCACGGGTTTTCGATCCGCCATGGATGGAAGTGTACTCAGAGTCGCGATTCCCAAAATCAAGTGATTTGTGCTTGTGCCGCGTCACCCCTCCGGTATGGTGGATTTCATGAACCGCTTCGCTGTGATCGTTGCATCGGCCACGCTGATCATCGCGATTGCACATGCGCCCCGCACGCTCGCCAACGGCTGCGTCAACCTTCCCATCTTCGGCCATTCACCGATGGTGGGCCCCGAATACCGCGTCGATGATCTGGTCGTGCCCACCGCCTATGACGTCTACGATGCGCAAGTCGCCGCGAGCGCTTCCGGGGGCGGCGTGGCACACGTCTGGCTGGAGGCCATTTTCGGCAATGCGGCCAGCCATCGGCTCTATTGCAAAATCTCATCCGATCACGGCGAAACGATCACGGCGGCGCCCGTTCGCGTGGATGATACGGCGGCCCCGAACGGCTTCGGCGATCCCCGCGTCGCGATGGACAATCATGGCCATGTCTACGCGATCTGGAAGCGCACCATGACGTTCACCGGCCAGGTTCAGCTTTACTTCAACCGCTCGACTGATGGCGGCATGACGTGGGAGGCCGATCGCCGCATCGATCATGCGACCGTCCCGATCGGCATCGTCTCGCCCGCGCGGATCGCCGCCGATGACAACGGTCACGTCTACGTCGTGTGGTCTGATACCCGAATCTCGAACAAATGGCGCGTGTTCCTGCAGCATTCATCCGACTTTGGCGCGACGTGGCTGAGCGAAGATGTGCGCGTCGATCACAACACCACTTCCAGCAATCGATCGGAGAATCCCCAGCTCGCGATCGATTCAGGCGGTCACGTGTACATCGCGTGGGAGGACAATCGGCAATCGGCGAACAGCATTTACTTCAACAGCTCGGCGGACCACGGGGCGAGCTTTCAACCCAATGACATTCATGTTGATTCGCTGCCGCCCGGATCGGCGTATCTGGTCGAAGCGCCGGCGATCGCCGCGAGCGAGAGTGGTGGGGTCCATATCCTGTGGCGCGATGTGCGCAGCGGCAATTACCAGGCGTGGTTCAATCACTCCAATGACTACGGGTTGACCTTTTCCGGCGATCAGCGCATTGATCACGGACCCACCGGCATTCACACGGACCTTGTACGGGCGGCATGCGACAATGCCGGGCATGTCTATGGATTGTGGACCTACGCCGCGCCCGGGCCGAACATCAACGTTTCCAAGCTCTGGTTGAACCAGTCCAGCGATGGTGGGGCCACATGGAATGCCGCCGACGCCCGCATCGACGCCGCGCCCGGCACGATCGTCGCTCATTTTGGAAAGCTTGGCTGCGACAACGGCGGTCGCGTGTATCTCGCGTGGACTCAGGAGCCTTATTGCTCACCGTCATGCGTGAATGCCCAGGATGTCTATTTCACGACCTCTCAGAACAACGGAGCGTCGTTCGCGACCGCCCAGCGCCTCGATGGCGCCCCGGCCAACACCAACCAAAGTCCGCCTGAACTTGCGATCGGCGGCTGCGGCATCGCCTACGCATCCTGGCGCGACAATCGAAATCATCCAGTGGTCGGCGATCCTCTTGTCAATCTCTAC
>JADMIO010823499.1_pt1 | contig 20508 bp, 20 predicted proteins | sample 8958161 | NCBI WGS metagenome assembly JADMIO01 (sample SAMN16585339, study PRJNA669376) | soil metagenome | isolation source: Crop rotation soil | place: USA: Cullars Rotation, Alabama | collected 2011 | reverse complement strand
GGTGGTGGAAGTGCACCGCGGCGTGGAGACGCGGCGGCAGGTCTCGGCGGACGGCCGCACCGTCGAGAACGTGCCGGTGGACGGCTCGCCCGCCGTGGTCGCCTCCGCGCCGGGCCACGGCGCGGCCGCGCGCCTCGACGAACAGTTGCAGACGGAGAAGCGGCGGATTCCTCCCCCGCCGACCGGAAAGTTCGTAGTGCAGGTGGGAGCGTTCTCGATCGAGGCAAACGCGAAATTGCTGCAGGACCGGCTGACCCGGATCGGGCAGCGCAGCTTCGTGGCGCACGACGAGCTCTATCGCGTGCGCATCGGCCCCTTCGAGACGCGGGAGGACGCGATCCGCGCGCGGACGTCGCTGGAGGAGAGCGGGATCTCGGCCATCATCGTGGCGGACTGACTGTCATCCTGAGCCGCGGAGACGGCGAATGGATCTCCCGGCGCTTGGGAGGGGATCCTTCGTCCTCTGCGGGACTCAGGATGACAGGGAGCGCGCTACTCCGTCAGTTCCGACTGCGCGAAGAAGAACGCGATCTCGATGTTCGCGTTCTCATCCGAGTCCGAGCCGTGGATGGCGTTCTGCTCGATCGACTCGCCGAAGTCGGCGCGGATGGTGCCGGCGTCCGCCTTCTTCGGGTCGGTGGCGCCCATGACCTGGCGCAGAGTGGGGACGGCGCTCTCACGCTGCAGCGCGGCGACGTAGACGGGCCCGGAGGTCATGTACTGCACGAGGTCGTTGTAGAACGGACGCTCGCGGTGGACGGCGTAGAAGCCCTCCGCCTGGCGCTGGGAGAGCGCGACTTTCTTCAGCCCGAGGATGCGGAAGCCCTGCTCCTCCAGACGGCTGATGATCTTTCCGAAATTGCCTTTGCGGACGGAGTCCGGCTTGATGATGGTGAAGGTGCGGTTCGACATAAGGGGGCGGAGTATAGCCTAGGCACTGGGCGGCGCAACCCGTGCCGCCGGCCGCGGCGCACGCATCGGCGGCACCGGCACCGAGTCGTCGTAGTTCACCGGCAGATAGAGCGTGAAGCAGGAGCCTTTGCCGGGTGTGGACTGCACTTCGATCGTGCCGTGGTGGAGCTCCACGAAGTTGCGCGTGAGGGAGAGGCCGAGGCCGGTTCCGCCGCGGCGGGAGCGCCGCCCGTCCTCGGTCTGGTAGAACTCGTCGAAGATGCGCTGCAGCTCGTCGGGCGGGATGCCGATGCCCTGGTCCTGCACGTCGATGCGCACCGCCTCCGCGCCGATGGGCGAGGTTGCTTTCGGCACGCGCCGCACCGCCACCTCCACCGGCCCGCCGTTCGGCGAGAACTTCACGGCGTTGGAGAGGAGGTTGAAGAGGATCTGCTTGAGGCGCCCTTCATCCAGCCGCACCTTCGGCACGTCCGCGTCGATGAAGGAGACGATGCGCACGTTCGCTTCCGAGGCGAAGCCGCGCATCACCCGCTCCACCGCGGCCAGCGTCTCGTGCAGGTCGAACACGTCCGGGCGCAGCTCCATCTTGCCGGCCTCGATCTTGGAGAGGTCGAGGATGTCGTTGATCAGCTCCAGGAGGTGATTGCCCGCCGCGTGGATGTTCTCCAGGAACTTGTACAGCCGCGGTGCGATGGTGGTGCGCGTCGACTCCAGCAGCACGCTGGAGAAGCCGATGATGGAGTTGAGCGGCGTGCGCAGCTCGTGCGACATGTTGGCCAGGAACTGGTTCTTCGAGCGGTCCGCGGCCATGAGGCGGAGGTTCGCCTCGCGCAGCTCGTTCGTGCGGTCCATCACGCGCGCCTCGAGGGCGTAGGTGAGCCCTTCCAGGTCCTTGTAGAGCTGCTGGTTCTCGATGGCCACGGCCGCCTGGTTGGCGATGGCGGTGAGCAGGATCATGTCGTCGTGCTTGAAGGCGTGCTTGCGGTAGCTCTCCACGGAGATGACGCCGATCACGCGGTCGCGCGCGATCATCGGCACGCCCAGCCAGGACTCGGTCTTCTTCGTGTCCGCGATCGCCTTGACGCCGAAGCGCTTCTCATCCGCCACGCTGCCCACGAGGAGCGGCTGGTGGTGCTTCACGACCCAGGAGTTGAGGCCCTCGCCTACCGGGATGCGGTCCTTGGGCAGGAAGACCAGGTCGCGCACGTCGAGCTCGAAGGAGAGCTCGTTCGTCGACTCGTCCAGGAGGGCGATGGTGAAGAGGCTGCAGTCGACGATCTTCTTGCACTCCGTATAGATCGCCATGAGCAGCTGGTCGGTGGTGTAGCGGAGGGAGATCGTCTTGCCGATGTTGGTCAGGGAGGCGAGCCGCTGCAGCTGCCCCTGGCTTTTCGTGCGCAGGATGGCCAGGTTGCCGGCCACGAAGTTCGCCACGCCGCCGGTGAACGCGAGCGCGAGCACGCCGCCCCAGCCGATGCTGCCGTACGCGAGCGAGGTCGTCACGGCGTACGGCAGGGTGAGGAGGTAGATGGAGGAGTCGAGGGAGTCGAGGCGCAACACCTGCGCGGCCGAGTAGCCGTACGCGCGCGCCGGCATGAACATCATCAGGTTGTTCATGAGGATGAGCACGATGCCGCTGCCGGCCACGCGCATGGCGGCCTGCGGCGTGGCGTGCAGGAGCGGCAGCTCGCCGCCCAGCCGCTCGTAAACCATCGAGGCCGCGATGAGCGGCACGCCGTAGATGGCGAAGAGCCCGGGCACGATGCGGATGACCTCTTCCAGGTTGCGCTTCGGCTTGCGCAGGAGGGAGATGAGCCGCGCCGCGATGCTCGCCGAGACGGCGACCCAGCAGCCCAGCACCGGGCCGAGCAACGGGAACGCGGTGATGCAGGCGGTGGCGACGAGGGAGACGTAGATGACCTCCGTCAGCTCGAAGCGGAGGAGCGTCATGGCCGCGGTGAAGGCGGCCAGGATGGCGATGAGGATGGCCGCGTTCGGGCCGAGGGCGTGGAGGATGGCCGCCGTCTGCTCGCGGCGCAGCCAGGTGAGGGTGAGGAGAATGCACAGCCCGGCGATGCCTTCGATGAGGAACACCGTGATGACGCGCCGCCGCTGCAAAGCCTCCGCTGGCATGGCCGAAAGAAGTAGGTTACACCGGCCACGTGCCGGAGCGTCAGTACCGCGCGATCACGAGGCCGTTGCTCCACTCATACGCCTGATCTTTCGGGATCGACGGCGAGGCGCGGCAGATCACCGCGTTCTCCAGCTCCAGCGGCCCGGTCAGCTCCACCTCGTGCGCCACGATGCAGGAGCGCAGCTTCACGCCGGGCCCGATGCGGCAGTCGTCCCACAGCACCGTGTCTTCCAGCGTCCCTTCCACCACGCTCCGTGCGCCGAGGACGCTCCGCTGCAAGGTGCCGGAGACCTGCGCGCTCTCGTGCACGAGCGAGTCGCCACGCGCGCGCGTGCCGCGCGCCGGGTCGAGAGCGCCGGAGAGGGTGAGGGCGAGCACGGCGCGGGAAGCGCCCATATAGCGCTGCGGCGTACCGATGTCGAACCAGCGCTCGTCGTCATCGACCACGCCGGCTACGATCTCGCCGGCGGCCATGGCCGGCTCATACGCCTCGTCCACGATGCCGGAGAACTCCTTCTTCGGGAGCCAGCCGAAAATGCGCGAGCTGATGCAGTGCGAGCCGGCGAACATCAGCGCCTCGCCGGTCCCCTTGCCGAAGCCGGTGACCCGGCCGTGCTCGAAGTAGACCGGCGTGAAGCGGTCGCCCGCGGGCGGGTGGCGGAGCGTCAGCGCGGCGAGGTAACCGGCGCGCGCGGAGCGGAGCGCCTCGTAATCGGGGAACTGGATGGTGTCGGCGTTCACGAGGAAGAAGTCCTCCGCCCGCTCCAGCAGCGGCCGCACCTTGCGCACGCCGCCTCCGGTGCCGAGGATCTCCGGCTCGCGGGAGAAGTGGAAGCTCACGGCGAAGTTGTCGGCGAGGAACTGCTCGATCGGCTGGGGGAGGTGATGCAGGTTGACGACGATCTCGCGAATGCCGGCGCGTAGGTATTGCTCCACGGCATACGCGATGAGCGGCCGGTTGCACACCGGCACCATCGGCTTGGGGAGGAGGTAGGTGATCGGCCGGAGCCGCGTGCCGTAGCCCGCGGCGAGGATCATCCCGATTGCCGTCAAAGCAGCTCCGGCGGGAAGACCATGTGCTCCGGCAGGTCGGCGCGCGTGCGGCGGGCCTGGCGGTAGAGGTCGGCGTAAGACTGGCGCAGCGCGTGGTCCATGTTCATCCCCAGCTCGGCCACGATCGTGCGGATCTGCTCCATGGAGCCTTCGATCTCGAAGTAGTCGCCGATGGGCGTGCGGTCGATCACGACCTCCGCCTCGTGCACGCGCCATACCTCGCGGAACTTCTGGTAGCGGAAGGTCGGCTTGAAGCCGAGGGAGTCGAAGAGCTGGATGGCCAGCTCGAAGGACTCCACGCCGGTCTGCACTTCCTCGCGCGACTTGATGCCCCCCTCGATGGCCATCGGCCCCTTGAACGTGGCGAGGGCGTATTTGCCGAACTTGCGGACGCGCAGGAGCGCGCCGCGCGTGCGCAGCTCCCCGCGCCGGTCGAGCACGATGTTGTCCTCGAACGTCTCCGGATAGAGGCGCTGCGCCCCCAGCTCTTGCAGCTTGCGCGTCAGCTCGTTGCGGTCGCGCAGCAGGAACTTCACTTCGATCTCTTGGGCCATATCGGAACGATGAACGATGAAGGATGAAGGATGAACAAAAGCCGTGGCGCCTCGGGCCGTCGTTCAGCGTTCATCCTTCATCGTTCATCGTTCATCGTTTCAAGACCTCCACTCCCGGCAACTGCTCTCCTGCGATGAACTCCAGCGATGCGCCGCCGCCGGTCGAGATGTGCGTAATGCGATCGGCGAGCCCGGACGCTTTCACCGCCTCCACCGACTCGCCGCCGCCCACCACCGTGGTGGCGTTCGTGTTGTCGGCCAGGGCGTGGGCCATGGCCATCGTCCCCTTGGCGAACGCCTCCTTCTCGAACACGCCCATGGGGCCGTTCCAGAAGATGATGCGCGCCTCTTTCAGGATGCCGCCGTACTGGGCGACCGTCTGCGGGCCGATGTCGAACGCCTTCTGCTCCGCCTTCAGGCCGTTCCCGACCTCCACCGTCTCGATGTTCGTCGGGTTGCTCAGGTCATCCGCCACCACGAGATCGGCCGGCAGCACGACCTGCGCGTCGGCCAGGATGCGCTTGGCCACCTCGATGGAGTCCTGGTCGACGAGCGAGCCGCCCATCTCGATGCCCTTCGCGGCGAGGAAGGTGTTGGCCATGCCGCCGCCGATGAGGATCGTGTCGGCGAGCTTCACAAGCGCCTCCAGCGGCTCGATCTTGCCGGCGATCTTCGCGCCGCCGAGCAGCGCGACGAACGGCCGCTTCTCGACGTTCGTGATCTGCTGCAGGAATTGCAGCTCGCGTTCGAGCAGCAGCCCGCCGGCGCTGAGCTCGGGGCCGAAGAGCCGCGGCAGCGCCTCGATGGAGGCGTGTGCGCGATGGCAGGCGCCAAACGCGTCGTTCACGTAGCAGTCGGCCTGCTTGCGCAGCTCGCCCGCGAACCCCGCATCATTCCCCTCCTCCCCGGCGTGGAAGCGGAGGTTCTCCAGCAGCATCACCTCGCCCGCTTGCAAACCGGAGGTATCGACGCCGACGCAGTCGTCCGCCCACTGCACGTCGCTGCCGAGGAGCTCGGCCAGCTTTCCGCGGACGGGGGCGAGGGAGTACTTCTCGTTGCGCTTCCCCTTCGGCCGCCCCAGGTGCGAGGCGATCACGACGCTGCAACCGCGATCGAGCAGGAGCCGCAGCGTGGGGAGCGTCTCCTCGATGCGCGTGGCGTCCGTGATGCGGCCGTCCTCCATCGGGACGTTGTAGTCCACGCGGTAGAAGACGCGGCGGGGAAGCGGCAGCTGCTCGATCGTACGGATGTTGATCATGCGGTTCTCGACCCGGCGAGCGACTCCTTCTTCACCTTCGCCACGTAGGCGATGAGGTCGAGGATGCGGTTGGAGTAGCCCCACTCGTTGTCGTACCAGGCCAGGATCTTGTGCATGTGCGGATCGACCGAGCGGGTGAAGGTGGTGTCGAGGATGGAGGAGTGCGGGTTGCCGTTGAAGTCGACCGAGACGAGCTGCTCATCCGAATAGGTGAGGATGCCCTGCAGGTCGCCGTGCGAGGCGTCGCGCAGCACGCTGTTGATCTCCTCCGCGCTCGTCGCCTTCTCCGTGTGGAAGGTGAGGTCGACCAGCGAGACGTTCGGCGTGGGGACGCGCACGGAGATGCCGTCGAACTTTCCCTTCAGCTCGGGCAGCACGAGGCCGACCGCCTTGGCGGCGCCGGTGGTGGTGGGGATCATGGAGAGCGCGGCGGCGCGGCCGCGGCGGAGATCCTTGTGCGGCAGGTCGAGGATCTCCTGATCGTTCGTGTAGGAATGCACCGTCGTCATGATCCCCATCGTGATGCGGAAGCGCTCGTGCAGGACCTTGGCCACCGGCGCGAGGCAGTTCGTGGTGCACGAGGCGTTGGAGATGACCTTGTGCTGCGAGGGGTCGTAGCTCGCCTCGTTCACGCCCATGCAGAACGTGGCGTCGGCGTCCTTCGACGGCGCGGAGATGATGACCGTCTCCACCGACTTGCGGAGATGGCGCGATGCCTTGTCCTTCGAGGTGAAGCGGCCGGACGACTCGACCACGATCTCCACGCCGTAGTCCCCCCAGGGGATCTCGGCCGGATCGGGGCTGGAGAAGACGCGCAGCTCGCGGCCGTCGATGGCGATGCCGTTCGGGGTGGCCTTCACCTCGTTCGGGATCGTGTGATGGACCGAGTCGTACTTGAGGAGATAGGCGAGCGTCGCGGCGTCGGTGAGGTCGTTCACCGCGACGAATTCAATGTCTTTCTTCGCTTGCAGCGCCGCCCGGACGACGTTCCGTCCGATGCGGCCGAAGCCGTTCACACCAACCTTGACCATGGGGCCTCCTGAGAGTTATCGGTTGTCAGTTGTCGGTTGTCCGTAGCCACGGCCTCTACCGACAACTGACAACTGACAACCGATTACTGTTCCGTAGTATATCGATGCGACATTTATGCAAGTTGAGCCCATCCGCTGGCGTGGCGACTCTCTCGACCTCCTCGATCAGCGCCGCCTTCCCGGCGAGGTCGTCTATCTGACCTGCCGCACCGCGGCCGAGGTGGCGGACGCGATCCGGGACATGGCGGTGCGGGGGGCGCCGGCCATCGGCGTCTCCGCGGCGTACGGCATCGCGCTCGCCTCGCTGCAGGGCGAGGACGTGGCCGCCGCGGCCGCCCTCCTGCGCGCCACGCGCCCGACCGCCGTCAACCTCGCCTGGGCCATCGACCGCATGCTCGCCGTTTCGGATTACGTCACCGAAGCGCAACGCATCTTCGACGAGGACGTCGCGGCCAACCGCCGCATCGGCCGTTTCGGCGCCGAGCTCCTCGGCGGGGAGGCGACGGTCCTTACGCACTGCAACGCCGGCGCCCTCGCCACGGCCGGCTACGGCACGGCTCTCGGCGTCGTCCGGGCGGCGGTGGAGAGCGGCAAGCGCATCGCCGTCTTCGCGGACGAGACGCGGCCCTATCTGCAGGGCGCGCGGCTTACCGCGTGGGAGCTGCAGCAGGAAGGCATCGACGTCACGCTGATCACGGACAACATGGCCGGTCACTTCTTCCAGCAGGGGCGCTTCGATGCCGTGGTCGTCGGCGCCGACCGCATCGCCGCGAACGGCGACACGGCGAACAAGATCGGGACGTACACCGTGGCCGTGCTCGCGCACGCGCACGGCGTGCCGTTCTACGTCGCCGCGCCGTGGTCGACGGTCGACCTGGCCTGCCCCAGCGGCGCGGCCATCCCCATCGAGGAGCGGAGCGCGAAAGAGGTGACGGAGATGTTCGGCCGCTCCATCGCGCCGGAAGGGGTGGCGGTGCGGCATCCAGCGTTCGATGTGACGCCGGCGCGCTTGATCACCGCGATCATCACCGACCGCGGCGTGTTTCGGGCGCCGTATGAGCTTTCGTTGCGATCAGCGACCGGCGATCAGCGATCAGGAGAACGATGAGCATTGCGCCGGACTCACCCCCTCCTCCTGATCGCCGATCGCTGATCGTTGATCGCCTGATCGCATCGGTCTGGTTCGGCTCGGCCTTCTTCCTCATCGCGGTCGCGGCTCCCGCCGCCTTCCGCGCCGCCCCCAACCCGACCGCCGCGGCGGACGTCGTCGGCGCGATGCTCACGCGCTGGCACTACCTCGCCCTCTTCGCTCCGCTCGTGCTGCTGGCGCTCCTGTGGCGGCGCGCGCGGGGGGTCGTCATCGCGCTCCTCCTCGCCGCGATCGTGCTCGCCGCCGCGCAGGCGCTGGTCGATGTGCGCATCCGCCAGGTGCGCGCGCAATCGCCGGTCGCCATCAGCTACCTGCCGCGCACCGATCCGGTGCGGCGGCAGTTCGGCATCCTGCACGGCATCTCCTCCGTGCTGCTCCTGCTGCAGGGGCTGGCGGCGGGAGGCGTGGTGCTGGCCGGCGAGCGTCAGGCGATGGCCAGGCCCTCGATGTCCAGCTCGTGAATCGGATAGCCGAGGCCGCCCAGTGAGTCGCGGATCTCGCTCGCGTTGCCGACGATCACGATGAGCGCGCGGTCAGGGTCGATGTACTTCTGCGCCACGTGCGCGATGTCTGCCTTGCCGATGGCGCCGATGTTCTCCCGGTAGCGGTCGAAGTAGTCCTCCGGCAGGCCGTAGAGCTCCATGTCCAGGAGGCGGCCGGAGACGTCGCTGGCGCTCTGCACCGTGGCCGGGAAGACGCCCATCAGGTAGCTCTTCACGTCGTCCAGCTCGTGGTCGTCCACGTGGCCGGTGCGGATGCGGCGCAGCTCCTCCACGATCTCGTGCACCGACTCCCGCGTCACCTCGTTGCGCACGGGGGCGGCGACGACGAACGGGCCGGCGTGGAGGCGGAAGGAGAACTGCGAGCGCGCGCCGTAGGTATAGCCGTGCCGCTCGCGCAGGTTGAGGTTGATGCGCGAATTGAACACGCCGCCCAGGATGGCGTTCATCACGGAGAGGGGGAAGTAATCCTCGCAAGAGCGCGGCACGCCGAGGTGGCCCACGCGGATCTCGGACTGCACGGCGGTGGGGCGGTCGATGAGGTAGACGCGGGAGGAGTCGACGGCGTTCGGCGTCACGGTCGGCCGCGCCGGCTCCGGGCCGGGCTGCCAGTCGGCGAACGCGCGCTCGATCAGGCGCAGCGCCTCCTGTGCGTCGATGTCGCCCGCGACGACGATGGAGCTGTTGTTCGGCAGATAGTTCTGCTCGTAGAAGCGGCGGACGTCCTCCGCGCTGATGCGGGCGACGCTGTCCGCCGTGCCGATCACGGAGTTGCCGTACGCGCCCTTGCCGTAGAGGAGCGAGGCGAAGCGCTTGCTGGCGATGACCGACGCTTCGTCCCGCTGCTGCAGGATCTCCATGAGGCGCTCGCTGCGGACGCGCTCCAGCGAGGGGGCGTCGAGCGTCGCGCGGCGGGTGACGTCCGCGAAGAGAGCGACCATCGGCTCGATGTTGCGGCTCAGGACGTCGGCCGAGACGTACGAGGCGTCCCAGTCCGCGCCGGTTGCGATGGCGCCGCCGAGGAGGCCGATGTCTTCCGCCAGCTTGATGGCGTCGCGGCCGGCGGCCCCTTCATCGAGGAGGTCCGCCGTGAGCGAGGCGAGGCCGGCCAGCTCCGCCACGTCGTGATCGGCGCCGGAGCGGACGAGCGCGCGCAGCGAGACGAGCGGCGCGTTGTGGTTCTCCGCCACCAGGACGCGCAGGCCGTTGGCAAGCGTGGCCCGGGTGATGTGCGGGAAGTGATACGGCCGGGGCGGGCCGGCGGGAGGGGCGGTGCTGCGGTCGAGGGTGCTCGAGGTCATGACTGCTCCGGTTCGAAGATGCTCGTCACCCGGTTCTCCGGGACGAGGAACTGCCGCGCGGCGTTGGCCAGGTCGGCGGCCGTCGCGCTGCGGTACGGCTCCAGCCAGCTGTGCACCATCAGCGGATCGTCGAAGTAGGTGGCCAGCATGCCGATCATGTCCGCGCGCAGGTCGTAGTTCTCGATCTGGTGCGCGTACTCGATCTCCGCGCGGTTCTTGGCGCGGGTGAGCTCGTCCTCCGTGATGCCGCCCGTGGCGATGCGCGCGATCTCTTCATCGATCGCCGCCTCCAGGTCGCCGATGGCCACCCCTTCCTTCGCCGTCGCCTGGATCATCAGCATCCCGGTTGCCTCGGTCGGCAGGACGTAGGCGGCGACGTCCTGCGCGATCTGCTTCTCGTGCATCAGCGCGCGGTCGAAGCGGCTCGCCTTGTCCGTGGCCAGCACGGTGGTGAGCAGGTCCGCGTGGATCCAGCCCGGATCGCCCATCCTGGGGAGGTGATAGAGGCGGTAGATGCGCGGCAGCTGCACGGGCGTCGCGAAGACCTCGCGCTTCTCCCCTCCCTGCGGCGCGAGCTGGAGGTCGAACGAGGGGAAGGCGCCGCCGGGCGGGATGTCTCCGAAGTACTGGTCCACCAGGCCGCGCGCTTCGTCGGGAACGAAGTCGCCGATGATGGTGAGGACGCAGTTGTCCGGGCGGTACCAGGTGTTGAAGAACTCGCGCACGTCGTCCAGCGAGGCGGCCTGCAGGTCCTCCATCGAGCCGATGGTGGGCCAGTGATAGGAGTAGTCGGGCGGATAGGCCAGGTGGAGCAGCCGCTCGAACGCGGTGCCGTACGGCACGTTGTCGTAGCGCTGGCGGCGCTCCTCTTTGACCACCTCGCGCTGGATGTCCAGCTTCTCCTGGGTCAGCGCCGGGAGGAAGAAGCCCATGCGGTCGGACTCGAGCCAGAGCCCCAGGGCCAGGTAGTTGGAGGGGAGGGTCTCGAAGTAGTTCGTGCGGTCGAAGAACGTGGTGCCGTTGAGCACGCCGCCCACCGACTGCACGTAGCGGAAGTGCTCGTTGTTGCCGATGTGCTCCGAGCCGGAGAAGAGCATGTGCTCGAAGAGGTGCGCGAAGCCGGTGCGTCCCGGCCGCTCATTCTTGGAGCCGACGTGGTACCAGAGGTTGACGGCGACGAGCGGCGCGGAATGGTCCTCGTTGAGGACGACGCGCAGGCCGTTGCCGAGCTCGTATTGTTCGATCTTGAGCATGGGGGGGCGTTTTATCACGCGGAACGATGAACGATGAAGGATGAACGATGAACGGCCCTCTCACCGAGGCTGTGTGGGCCTTCGTTCATCGTTCATCCTTCATCGTTCATCGTTTATGCTCCACGCATGCCGCCTCTGCCGTTCCGGCACATCGCCATCGAGGGACCGATCGGGGTCGGCAAGACTTCGCTGACCACGCTCCTCTCCAAGCGGTTCCGCGGCACGAAGATCCTGGAAGACGTCAACAATCCGTTTTTGGACGACTTCTACAAAGACCGGCGCGGCGCGGCGTTCCGGACGCAGCTGTTCTTCCTCCTCTCGCGCTACGACCAGCAGCGCACCATCGGCCAGCGCGACCTTTTTACCGAGCTGATCCTGGCCGACTACACGTTTCCCAAGGACAAGATCTTCGCCTACCTCACGCTCGACGACTCCGAGCTGATGATCTACAACCGGCTGTACGACCTGTTGTACGAAACGGTGCCGAAGCCGGACCTGGTGATCTACCTCCAGGCGAACCTTGATACACTGCTCCGCCGCATCAAGAAGCGCGGGCGCGCTTACGAAAAATCGATCTCGCCACAATATTTGCAAGAGCTCAGCGAGGCGTACTCGCACTACTTTTACCGGTACGACGAGACGCCGTTGTTGGTGGTGAACACAAACGAGATCGACTTCGTCAACACGCCGGAGCATTTCGATCAGCTCGTAGAGCAGATCCAAAACGCGCAAAAAGGCACGCAGTACTACGTACCGCTTGGATCCTGAGTCGACGGACCGAGACGGCAGCAGAACGATGAACGAGGAATGATGAACGCTGAACGAGGCCAAGCCTGCCTTTGTTCATCGTTCATCCTTCATCGTTCATCGTTCCGGCTCCTCCTCGGCCCACCTTTGAGGAGGAGAACATGGCCACGAAACGCATCACCGTCCCTGCCATCCGCGCCCTGAAAGGGACTCGCCGTATCGGAATGATCACCGCGTACGACTACCCCAGCGGCAAGCTCGCCGATGCTGCCGGGGCGGACATCATTCTGGTGGGCGACTCGCTCGGCATGGTCGTGCTCGGTTATCCGGACACGCTCAGCGTCACCGTGGACGACATGCTCCACCACACGCGTGCCGTGGCGCGCGGGGCGCAGCAGACGTCGCTCGTGGTCGGCGACATGCCCTACCTCAGCTATCACGTCTCCATCGAGGAGTCGGTGCGCAACGCGGGCCGCTTCATCCAGGCCGGCGCGCATGCGGTGAAGGTCGAGGGCGGCAAGCCTTCCCGCATCAAGACCATCGAGGCGATCCTGGACGCGGAGATCCCGGTGATGGGCCACATCGGCCTCACCCCCCAGTCGGTCAACGCCCTCGGCGGCTTCCGCCTGCAGGGCAAAAGCAGCGACGATGCGAGGCGCCTGATCGATGAGGCCGTCGCGCTGGCGAAGGCCGGCTGTTTCGCCATCGTGCTGGAGATGGTGCCGTCCGAGCTCGCCGCGATGATCACCGAGCGGATCAACATCCCTACCATCGGCATCGGCGCCGGCCCGCACTGCGACGGCCAGGTCCTGGTCTTCCACGACCTCCTCGGCCTCTACGACGGCCACACGCCGAAGTTCGTGCGCCGGTACGCGAACATCGGCGCGGAGATGCAGTCGGCCATCGAGCGCTACCTCGCCGACGTGCGCGAAGGCCGCTTCCCCGACGATACGGCCGAGGCTTATCACATGACGAATGACGAAGAGCTGAAGCGGCTGTACGGCGCGGCGGGTGCCGCGCTGGAGATGCCGCCCAAGGCGCTCAATTGATGATCGTTACGTCGACCATCGAGGCGACGCGCGAGGCGGTGGCCACCGCGCGCGCTCACGGCAAACGGATCGGCTTCGTGCCGACCATGGGCTTCCTGCACGAGGGACATCTCTCCCTGGTGCAGGTGGCGCGCGAGGGGGGCGCCAGCTTCGTGGTCGTCTCCATCTTCGTCAACCCGCGGCAGTTCGGGCCGAACGAAGACTTCGCGCGCTATCCGCGGGACGAGGAGCGCGATCGCGCGCTGCTGGAGGCGGCGGGCGTCGACCTGCTGTTCCTGCCTCCCGTCGACGTGATGTATCCCGGCGGCTCGGCCACGACGGTCACGCTCTCGTCGGTTGCGAAGCCGCTGGAAGGGGAGCGGCGGCCGGGTCACTTCGATGGCGTGGCCACGGTCGTGCTCAAGCTCTTCAACATCGTGCAGCCGGACCTCGCCGCGTTCGGGCGGAAGGATGCGCAGCAGTGCGCCGTGATCGAGCGGATGGTGCGCGACCTCGACGTCCCGGTGCGTCTCGCATTCGGCGAGACCGCGCGCGAGCACGACGGCGTGGCCATGTCGTCGCGCAACAGCTATCTCTCGCCGGAGGAGCGGGCGAAGGCGCCGGCGTTGCGGAGGGCGTTGCGCGCCGGCCAGGAGGCGATCGAGCACGGCATCCACGATGTGGACGGCATCGAGCACCTCATGCGCAAGATCCTGGCCGAGACGCCGGGCGTGGAGCTCGACTACCTCGCGCTGGTCGATCCGCAGACGTTCCAGCGGCCGGCCGACTTCCGCCGCGAGCTGCTGCTGGCCGGCGCGGTCAAGGTGGGGAAGACGCGGCTGATCGACAACATCCGCATCGGATGACACGCCCGTCATGATCCGCGTCTTCGTCCGCTCCGCAATCCGCAATGCGATCGTCACCGGCTCCTCATCCGCCTTGCGGCTCGATCCGGTCATCCTCCGCGCGGCGGAGCTGCTGCCGTTCGAAGAGGTGGAGGTCGTACACGCGGAGACGCGCTTCCGCACGTACGTGGAGAGCGGCGCGGCGGGCGAGGTGAGCCTCCGCGGCATCCGCGCCGGCGACGCCATCGAGATCGTCGCCTTCGGCCTCCTGCACGATGGCCAGACGCTCACACACTGGGTCCGCCTCGTCACCCTGGGCGAGGGGAACGCGGTGGTGAGCATCGCCGAGGCGACGACGGATATCCGCGGTTAGCGGTGCGCTCGCGAGAAGTCGATGAACCCCGCGTCGATGTCGATCGACACGAGCTTCACCGTCACCCGGTCGCCGATGTCGAGGCCGTGCGCGCCGTGCACCACCTTGCCTTCGATCGGCGGACGGAAGATGCGCACCCACGTCCCCTTGACCGAGGCGCCGGTGACGATGCCGTCGAACTTCTCGCCGATGCGGTCGGCCAGCAGGCACGCCGCCGCCGACTTGCGCACCTGGCGCTCCACCTTGTTCGCCGCGTCCTCCTGCTCCGTGCAGTGATTGGCCAGCTCGTCCAGCTCCCCGTCGCTGTACGGCGGCTTCTCGCCGGCCAGCGCCGCCTTCACCAGGCGATGCGTGATGAGGTCGGGGAAGCGGCGGTTCGGCGCGGTGGAATGCGAGTAGTCGCGCACGGCCAGGCCGAAGTGGCCGATGGGCGTCTGGCCGGGATGCTCCACCACGTACTCGCCCGCTCCCATCGCCTTGACGATGGCCAGGGAGAGGTCGGGGAAGCGCAGCGGGTCGGCCTTTTTCTGGCGGAGGAGGAACTGCTCCAGCGCCTTCGCATCGGGATCGGGGGGAAGGCGGTCGCCATGCTCGTCGGCGATCTTCTCGATGCGGTCCCACCGCTCCGGCGAGCGCACCACGCGGCGCAGGGAGGGGAGGTTGTGCTTGGAGAGATAGCGCGCCGTCACGCCGTTCGCGCCGATCATGAAGTCCTCGATCAGCATCCGCGCGTTGTTGCGTTTGTCCTGGCGGAGGTCGACGATGCGGCCGTTCTCCACCACCGGCCGCGCCTCGATGGTCTCCAGGTCGAGCGCGCCGTTCTCGTGCCGCAGCTGGCGCATGCGGTCCGCCACGCGATCCTGCAGGCGGATGTTTTCATCCAGCCCCTTCACCGCGCGCATCTTCTCCGGCATCTCCCCTTCCCCGTCCAGCCACGCGCCCACGCCGTTGTAGGCGAGCTTCGCCTTGTTGTGCACGCGGGCGCGGTAGACGTCGCCCTCTTCGACCGAGCCGTCGGAGCCGACGATCATGTCGATGACCAGGGCGATGCGCTCCTGCTGGTCGTTGAGGGAGGTCAGGTTCGTGGAGAGCTTCTCCGGGAGCATGGGGAAGATGCGCGCCGCGGTGTAGACGGACGTGGTGTTCTGGCGCGCGTGGTCATCGATGGGCGTCCCCTTCTTGATCAGCGCATCGACGTCGGCCACGGCGACGATGGCGCGCACTCTGCCGCCGCCCAGGTCTTCGGCCACGGTGAGCTGGTCCAGGTCGCGCGAGTCGTCGTTGTCGATGGAGCACCAGAGGAGGTCGCGCATGTCGCGCACATCGTCATCCGCCGGCGCGTTGATCCCGGCCAGTTGGCGCTCCACCTCGGGCGAGAAGTCGGGGGCCAGGCCGCGGTCGCGCATGGCCTGTTCGGCGATCTGATCAAGGCGTTCTTCCTGCGTGCATTGCATGGCGCAGACGGTAGCATGGAGCGCGATGCATGTCGCTCCCGCCGGCGACCGCGCGTTGCTCATCGAGCTGCGGCCGGACGTCACCGCCGCCGAACTGCACGCCGCCGCGGCGCGGGTGAAATCGCGCCCGGACGTGCTGGCCTGCATCGTCGGCCACGCGTCGCTCTACGTGATCTTCCGCGGCGCGCCCGATCCGTCCATCGACGTGAGCGCGGTGGACGTTCCGTGGACGCCGCGCCGCCACCGCGTGGAGGTTGCCTTCCAGGACTTCACGCTGGAGCAGCCGGTCGTCCTCACGGCGCGCTATCTCGGCTTCCGTCCCGGCTGGGCCTATCTGGAAGGCTGGCCCTGGCCGATGCCGCGCCGCGCGACGTCGCGCCTCGTGAAGCGCGGCAGCTTCGCCGTGGCGGGCTCGATGGCGGGGATCTATCCGACCGACGCGCCGGGCGGCTGGAACGTGCTGGGGCAGGTGGTAGGCGAGCTTCCGCAGGTGAGCGCAGGCGATGAGGTGGAGATCGTGGCCGCGCAGCCGCTGCCGTTCGAGATCGTCAGCGGCGGCCAGCTCACGACCATCGTCGAAGCGCCCGACTACGCGCGCCTCGAGCGCGGGCTGTCGCCCGGCGGCCCCTACGATCCGCGGCTCGCTTCGCTCACGCCGCTGCTCGAATGCGCGCTCGTAGGCCCGCGCGTGCGGTTCATGCGGGGCGGGCGGGTGGCGTGGATGGGCGAGGAGCCCGCCGCCTTCGACGTGGAGGCGGGCGAGGAGCGCACCATCGGCCGCATCAAGGGGCTGCGCGGATGGCTCGCGTTCGGCGAGCCGATCGAGGTGCGGGGCGAGCATCACACCATCGGGGTCGTCGCCGGGCCGCATGACTCGCCGCTGCGGGAGATCGAGTGCGAGGTGACGCCGCAGCTGGACCGGGTGGGGATTCGCCTAAAGCCGCTGCAGCCGCTCGGCTTTCAGCCGCCGGCCGACCTGCCATCCATCGGGATGCAGTTTGGCAGCATCCAACTGCATCCCGATGGGAGCCTGGTGGCGATGGGGCCGGACCACCCGATCACCGGCGGCTACCTCCAGCCGCTCACCGTCCGCTGGGACGAACGGTGGAAGCTCGGGCAGCTCGCGCCGGGAGACCGGGTGCGCTTCGTTCACTCGCCGTAGTTGTAGCCTTCGCGCGATTTCACGCGCAGGCCGGGCGAGCGGAGCGAGACCTCGACCTTCTGGTAGCCGCTCGTGCCGCGCGCGTGCGGCGAGTAGTAGCTGATGAGGTAGTAGCCGTTGTTCGTCTGCTCGATCTTCTTGAGCGCCGGATCGAACGTGGTGTTGTAGCGGAAGTAGTCGCCGCTCGTATCCGCGGCGATCCCCTCCAGCGTCTGGTGCACCACCGGCAGGTCGTTGCCGACGATGTTGCGCTGCAGCTGCACCGGGTAGACCGCCGCGTTCGCCTCGTTCAGCGAGTGGATCATCGGGTCGTAGTAGCGGCTCTTGTTGAGGCGGATGCCGTCGCGCACGGTCTCGCCCAGCTCGACGATGCCGGGGGAGAAGAGGATCACGTTCTTCCGGCCGCGGATGGAGTGCAGCTGTTCGCCCAGCAGCTCCAGCGCCTCGTAGACGGTGCCGGTGCGGTCCATCATCTTCGAGCGCGAGACGCCGGAGAGGATGGAGGGACCGTTGCCGCTCGGTGCGGTGAGCAGGCCCTGGCCGAAGCGGGCCGAGTCTTCGATGGCGGCGCGCAGCTGGCGCTTGTCGGAGGTGAAGTCGCTGTAGACCTTGAGGCGGACGTCGTGGCCGACGATGGCCAGCTGGTCGCCGGTGCGCATCCGCTCGTCGACGAAGCGGCGCGCCGCGGCGCGGGCCTGCGCGAGCTCGTCGAAGAGCTGGTTGTCTTCCGGCTTGTCGAAGAAGAAGACGAAGTAGCGCTGCTCGTTCCCCTTCTCTACCTTGAACGGCGCGGCGCCTTCCTTGGCGTCGAGGAGGGTGCGGTTGGTGAAGTAATCGACGGCGTCGACGCTCTGCGCCACGCCGTTCTCCTTGACAACGAAGTCGTCCTTGGTCAAGCCGAGGATTTGATTGCCTTTGTTGTCGGTGACGATCGCGTCCAGCTGGACGAGATTGACGTCGAGCTTCTCCTGGAACCCCGGCTGCTCCTGCGCGATGGCAGGCACAGCAAGGAGAACGAGAAGGCCGACTGCTGCGAGTTGTTTCATGGAGGACTGCTCCTTTCCACGCACTCGCAACGCATTGTATGTGTGGGGATTCCGGCGTTTTTTGCTGTTGCAGGAGAGTTGCAGGGAAGCGGTTATCGGTTGTCGGTAATCCGGTGTCAGTTGGTGCTCGCCTACTGACAACCGACCACTGACAACCGATAACTTGCGCCCAGGAATGCACCCGCCCGCCCAGGCGGTTTGACCCCCCGGCGGAAATCAACTAGTATCCGCCTCCTTCAAACGGCGGCCGTCCAGCGGCCGCTCCTGCTGCATATCGGGGCATAGCTCAGCCTGGTCAGAGCGCACGGTTCGGGACCGTGAGGTCGGAGGTTCAAATCCTCTTGCCCCGACCATCGGGCACGGCCCGCACCGCGGGACACCCCATCAGCCATTGCAATCCGTCTCGAAGTCGAAGCTCTGCGCGGTGATCTCGCCGTTCGCGTTCACGGTGGTGTGGATCGTCGTCCGCACGGTCAGGTTGTCGCCGTTTCCCTGCGCGTTCACGTGCAGCGTCCCGACGCTCTGGAACACCTGCGCGGCGCCGAGGGTCGACTCGATGCTGCCGTTCACCGTTTCGTTGACGACGTAGCGCGTGCCGAGCGAGCCCGTGCCGTCGAGATGGAAGTTCGTGTGGAAGGTGGAGTGGCCGGTCTGGCCGGGCGTGCCCACCGAATGCTGGATCACGTGCGCCTCGCCGGAGAGGATCACCGTCTCGCCATTGCACGCGGTGGCGATGAAGTCGATCGGCTCGCGGAAGTTCGCCATTTCGTTGTTGGCCTGCGCCCAGGCCGGCGCAGCGAGGCAGAGGACGAAAAGAGACGACAGCAGGAGCGGGACTCGAGCCTTCATGATGTTTCCTCCTATTCAGATATCCGGAAAGATAGATCCAGGCAGCGGACGCTTGTCGTGCGCCCCGTCACAAACCGACCTCCTTTACAATGCGCCCTTCCATGCGCCGTCTCCTCCTCCCGGCACTCCTCTGCCTGCTCGCCAACCCGCTCTACGCGTGGGGCGAGAAGGGCCACTACCTCGTCGCCGAGGCGGCGACGATGAATTTGCCGGCGGACATGCCGCCGTTCTTCTACAAGGCAGCTTCGGAGCTGATCTGGCTGGCCTACGATCCGGACCGCCTGCGCAACGGCGGCCAGTCGATCGATGCCGTCAATCCGCCGGATCACTTCCTGGACTATGAATTCGTGGCCGGGCTGAAGCTGCCGCCGGACCGCTACCAATACATCGCCCTGCTGGAGAGCTCCGGCACGCTGCGCCGCCACGGCATCGACATCGCCACGCCCGGCTTCCTCCCCTGGCGCATCGCGGAGATGTCCGAGCAGCTGCAGAACCTCTGGCGGCAGTGGCGCACCGCGCGCCCCGGCTCACCTGAGCGCGCATATCTGGAAGCGGAGATCGTCCACGTGGCCGGCATCCTCGGCCATTTCGCCGGCGACTCCGCCAACCCGCATCACGCCACGGAGAACTTCAACGGCTGGACCGACCCGAATCCGAACGGCTACGCCAACGACTGCGCCATCCACTCCCGCTTCGAAACGCAGTTCGTCTCCCACGCCATCGAGGCGAAGGACGTGACGCCGAAGGTCGCCCCCCTCCGCCCGCGCAGCGACTACTTCGCCTCGGCCATGGAGATGATCCGCCAGTCGAATTCGCTGGTGGAGCCGCTCTACCGCCTCGATCGCGACGGCGCCTTCAGCCTCTTCCGCCGCCCCCCGTCACCGGAAGGCGTCGCCTTCGCCTCCACGCGCATCGCCGCGGGCGGCGCGCTGCTGCGCGATCTCTGGTGGTCCGCCTGGAAGAACTCGGAGAAGCCGGTGAAGCGAAAGGCCGCGTCGGAGGATTAACGCCGCCGCCATTCGACGTCTTCAACGCCCTGCCGCTTGTTCGCGAAGCGGGCGGCGACGAAGAGGTAGTCCGAGAGGCGATTGAGGTACGTCACGACGCCTGCTTCGTCGCCGCCCAGCGCCACCACGAGGCGCTCCGCGCGGCGGCAGACGGTGCGCGCCACGTGCAGCTGCGCCGCGGCGAGCGTGCCACCTGGGAGGATGAACGCCTTGAGCGGGGCGAGCTCGCTCTCCATCCCGTCGATGGCGGTCTCCAGCTCCTCGATGCGCGCCGGGTCGACGCCGGGGAAACGGCTCGTGCCGGGGGAGGCGAGATGCGCGCCGATCTCGAAGAGGTCGAGCTGCGCCTGGTGCAGCTGCGGATCGATGGGCGCGTCCGCCCACGCCGCCCGCGCGACGCCGAGGTGGGAGGAGAGCTCGTCGATCGTGCCGTAGGCCTCGATGCGCGGATCGTTTTTCGGCACCCGCGCGCCGCCGAAGAGGGAGGTCTCGCCCTGGTCGCCGGTGCGGGTGTAGATCTTCATGCGAGTTGTCGGTTGTCAGTTGTCAGTAGGTTTCCGCCGGTTTCCACCGACAACCGAGCACTGACAACCGACAACTGCTTCAACTACTCCGCCTCGATCTGCCGGATCCGTTCCTTCACCACGATCTCGGCCAGGTCGGGGATCACTTCCCAGGCGATGTTGCGCACGACCTGATCGGACATCAGCTGCACCACGCGGCGGGCGATGCGGTCGATCTGCTCGTCCGTCAGGTCCGCGCTCGCTGCGCTCGCGGCTGCGGCGGGCGCGGCAGCTGCGGCCGGCTCCTCGGCCGCAAGCGGCTCCGGCTCCGGCTCGGGCACGGGAAAG
>JADMIO011081482.1_pt1 | contig 20510 bp, 17 predicted proteins | sample 8958161 | NCBI WGS metagenome assembly JADMIO01 (sample SAMN16585339, study PRJNA669376) | soil metagenome | isolation source: Crop rotation soil | place: USA: Cullars Rotation, Alabama | collected 2011 | reverse complement strand
TGGCCCAACGCGCCTATTGCCTTGCTAATCCCGGCGGGCTTGCCGGGTACGGTTCGAATGTTTGGGGCATCACCGCGTGCGATGGGCCGGGGTTCGGAAGCTTCGCCGGTTACAGCGCCCGCGGCGCGCCCCCGCCGCAAAACGATGATGGCACCATCGCGCCGACTGCCGTCGGAGGTTCACTGCCGTTCGCGCCTGAAGTTTGTCTGCCCGCCTTGCGGTATCTTTACGATCAGTTCCGCACAAACATTTGGACCGGCTACGGATTTCGCGACGCGTTCAACCTCTCGGCCAATTGGTGGGACAAGGATATGCTGAGCATCGATGAGGGGCCGATATTGTTGATGACGGAAAACTACCGCTCGCAAAACGTGTGGCGGCGATTCCTGGGCATCCCGGAAATCCAGCGCGGCCTGAAAGCCGCGGGCTTTACCAATCTGACTTTCGTGCCGGTGGGGATTCAGCGAGGACCGCCACCCGCCAGTTTCACCGTTAGCTGGGCCAGCGCGAGTACTCGCTCCTACCAACTGGAATATTCGCCGGACCTCTTTGACTGGTTTATCTCTCCCACCGGTTTTTTCACCGCCTCCGGAGGAATCCTCAATTGGGTGGACAGCGGCCCACCATCCAGCGCTGCCGATCCGGCGGCAGTTCCGCAAAGATTTTATCGCGTATTTCGTTTCGGCCCGCCCTGATCTCGCGGACTCATCGCAGCACACTCATGCGCGAGGTGATCCATTCGGCATCTTTGGCCCCATTCGGATCGGAACTGAATTGGAACGCTTGAAATCCGGCCGACAGCCTGACCGGCAGAATGGTTATTCTGCTTTTCCATTTGTGGATTTCTGAATGTCCATCCGCGAAAGAGAAGCCACCGGCCCCATTGTGAAACGAAGCCGGCAAATCGCCCCATCGTTGAAAAGTGCCGATATTGGGATCATTCAGGAAGTAGCCGTCGTTGATGCTGTCGGGATGCTCGTCCAGCATTACGAAAAAACCGGCGGGCCGGGGGGTCGAACTCAACTTCAGAAACTGGCGGTAGGCAGGGAAGAAATTATTCCCTTCGTTAATCCAGGTGGGATTATACGGGCCAAAAAATGCATTCATGGACAAGGAGCGCGCTCGCTCCCTCCATCCGGCGTTTCGTTGAGGAACGCTCAGGTATGTATCGGCAGGGCATTTGTAAACGCCGATATTGCCGCTGACGTAGGAACCCAGGCCCGCCAGCTTGACCAAATCCACATTCGTGACTGATGGACTGGTGGTCCAATCCATGTTGTTGCAGGCCCAGGTGCGATAAGGAAACGCTTTGGAAGCATTGACCGAAATGATCTCAGCATCCGTTTCCTGCACGCCAAAGTTGCCGACGACGCGATCGTTGTTGTCGTGCGCATACATGAGCCAGGCATTCATGAGCTGCCGGCCGTTGTTCATGCACATGATGGCTTGCGCCCGGGCCTTCGCTTTGGAAAGGGCGGGCAATAGCATCGCCGCCAAAATGGCGATGATGGCGATGACAACCAGGAGTTCGATTAATGTGAAGCCCCCACCGATCGGCGCCCGTGCCCCGAATCGGGAACGCGCGGAACACCGAACGGGAGGTCCAATCATAAAGTTTTTGGTGATAGCTTACATTACTTCATGGAATTACCCGCCGCAAGCGGTTTACTACCCTGCCAGCGGTTTACTTGACAGGAGATGATGCGCGTGATAGAAAGAACTGCAATCAACCAGGAACCTTTCCGCAAGGATCGTCATTTCAGGGAACAAGTTCATCTCAACCATCAATTACTAATATATTTATGCAAACAAAATCCCCCTCCGCGACACGGCGCTGCCCTGTCATCACCCAGTTGCCAAAAACAATTTCCCAGGGTTCTCTGGTGAAACGGCTGGTGATCGGAGGCTTATGTCTGGCGGCGCTGGGAGCCGGTGTGGCAAAGGCCAACGATCTGGCCAATGGCAATCTCGATATCACTGAGATTTCCAGCCAGAATAATCCAACCCCGACCGGCTGGATCGTGGATGCTTCAAAATCCGTCTCCGGCACCCATTTCGACGGTTGCTCGTCCGAACCGTGGTGCAACGTTTTGGATCTCGGCGGATATGGCGTGTTCTTCAAGCCCTTCCAAGGGACGGTAGGCGACGAAATTAGCGTGCGATTGTATCAAGACAACCCAGCCACGCCGGGCACCAAATTCACTCTTAGCGGTTACGCCGCCGGCGAGGCTAATTACAGCGGGTTTTTCAACACCAATACCCCTGCTCCAAAAACCTTGTTTGTCATCGAGTTTCTCGATGCGGGCGGCAATGGGCTCGTTACCAATGTTTACGATTTGATCGCGGCCGGCCTCCCCTCGACCGGTCCCGGCGGCATGGTGCAATTCACCACCCCGCAGGTGACCGCGCCCGCAAACACGGTGACCGTTCGGGCTGGCGCTTCGATGCTCAATGCCTACGGCACCAGCGGGGGGCAATCGTTTTTCGTGGATGCTTTTGATCTGGTTTCGGTGGCGCCTCCCGGCTCGCCGGTCATCACCAATCAACCGAGTTCGAGGACGGTAGGGCCTGGCGGAATCGCGACTTTCACTGTTGGCGTTTCCAACACTGCGGGAGCCACTTATCAATGGCAATTTTACAATACCAACCTTTCCAACGGGGGCAGCATCTCGGGTGCGACCAGTCCGACGCTCACCATCAACGGAGCTTCCGTCAGTAATGTGGGACATTATCGGGTACTGGTCTCGAACGGCCTCGGCTCGGTCTATAGCCAAACCGCCACGCTCGCGCTTCTGGGTCTTAGCGTGAACCCGGTTATCACGATCAGCGGGAAGATTGGCGACACTTTCCGCGTGGATTATTCCACCACACTCGCCCCTACCACTTGGATTCCTTTGAGCACGAATAAGCTCACGGCCTCCACGCAGTCGATAATCGACTTCAGCACATCAGGGTGCAACGGCAACCGGTTTTATCGGGCCGTTTACGTGCCTTGAAACGAACGCCGCAAACTTCGGCTTTCTGGTAGCGAAGACTTCCAGTCCGTCCCGCTGATGCGAAACGCATTGCGGGACGGATTTCCAATCCGAGAAGAAGATTTCCATTTTTGCTCTTCGCTTTCTTTGCGAACTTCTGTGAAAAAGTCTTATCCGCGCCATCAGCGAAATCACTGGTCAAGAAATTCTGTCACTTCCCCTCCCGCAATCCGCGGTTAAGAACCTTCGGCCTTATTCGTGTGGCTTCGTGTCCATTCGTGGTTAAAGAAATCTTTTTATCCGTGTGAATGAGTCCCGCCCTGCGGGATCCGTGGTTTACAACTCCCTCTTTGCTGCCTTTGCGAGCTTCTGTGAAAGTTTTCATGTCTTCTGTTCCTGGTTGATCTCCCCTTTGTCCCCATCGATTTAAACAATCCTCGCCAAAGATTATCGATTAACGCCAATTCCGGGATTGCCTTAAGTTTGGGCCGTGTTTAGCTGTCCAAAGAACCCGGCATGAACGAATCAGAGCGCTCGGAACTAGAGTTCCTCAAGCAGCGCCACGAGCAGATGAGCCAGGAACTGGCGGCGTTGGCCAAACAGCTCCAGTCGCTGGAAGCAAAGCTCACGCAAAAAATCGCCTCGCCCGCCGCCTCATCCGCGCCCACTCAACCAACCGTTCCATCGGCAAAAATCTCTCCGGCCCCGGCTCCGTCCACGCAGATTCCGACGCCTAAACCAGCGGTGGCCGTGCCTCCCGTCATCACTTCGATTCAGCCGCCACCGTTACCCACCACTAAAATAGCCGCGGCGCCCCAGGTTAAAGAAGCACCGGTAATGACCCAGGCGGCCCATGTTCCCACGGCAAGTCCGGAGCTCGCAACAGCCTCGGCTGCATCGCCCCCAATTCCACCAATCCCGTCTCTGGCGAAACGGTCCGGCGGCGCGCCGGGAGCCAAACCCCGCGAGCGCTCGTTCGAAATGCGCCTCGGCACTTTTTGGCTGCCGCTCATTGGCATCGTGTTGCTGGTCACCGGCCTGGTCTTTTTTGGAAATTACGCGTACCAGAATTTTATCGTCCGGCTCGGTCCCTGGGGAAAAGTTTCCCTGCTCTATCTGGCCAGCTTCACCCTGCTCGGATTGGGTTGGTGGTGGCAGCGCAAACACGTAAAGGAATCGTTGCGGAACTACGGCCAGGTCCTTTTCGCCGGCGGTCTGGCCATGGTTTACTTCACGACGTACGCCGCGCATCACTTTCCACATTTGAAAGTGATTCCCAGCCCGGTGCTCGACGGCGCCTTGCTCCTCGGTTGGGCTGGTTACATGGTTTGGATCGCTGACCGACGGAAGTCACAAGTGCTGGCGCTCTTCGCGGTCCTGCTCGCCTATTACACCGCTGTGATTACGCACGTGGGCCAGTTCACCCTCTACTCCAATCTCATCCTCACCCTGGCGGCCGTTTTTTTCCTCGTTCGCAATCGCTGGGCCGCCCTCTCCTTCATCAGCCTCGCCGCCAGCTACGCCAGTTACGGGTATTGGCGTTTCTTCAATGGCACCGATTGGCATTGGGCCTCGATCGATCAGGGCTTATGGGCAGGCGCGTACTTCTTAATGTCCTACTGGGCGGTTTTCACCGCTGCGGTTTTTCTTTCTCGCGACGAAAAATTCGCCGGCGCGAATCGTTCCTGTTTTCTCACGCTGAACAACGGCGCCTTCTTCACCATGTTTCTGCTGACGATGTTCCAGGTGCATCACGGCGGATTTTGGAAGTTCTCCCTCATCTTCGGTCTCGTTCTCCTTGCCTTGTCGGAACTCTCACGGCGCTTGCTCCCGGGCGAACCTTTGTCCGCCAATTCCTATCTCACCCAGGGCTTGTTGCTGGGCACCATCGGACTTATTTCCAATCCGCACCTGGCGGGATTAAACTTGGCGCTGGTTCTGGCCGCCGAAAGCGTCACGCTCCTGCTCGCCGGTCATCAGCGCAAGAACCTCGTCATGCTCATCGGCGCTTATGGCAGCGCCGCGCTGGCCGTTGGCTGGGGAATGGACGGCATGCTCCAGCACGAACCGCATGGCCTTTGGCTCGGTGTCGGCCTGGGCATCATCATGCTCGCGAACGCTCTCCTGGTGGATCGCGAGTATCGGGCCGCCACTCAAGCCTTGCTTCGCCCGCAAGTGAGCTACTTCGTCGTGCTGGCTCTGTCCATCTGGTTCGTGGTGACTTACAACAACACCGATCATCCGGATCTGCCTCTCGCGCTCGCGATCCAGGGCGTTCTTTTTATCAGTTCCATTTACCTGGTTCGGGTTCGTGAAATCAGCATTTGGGGCCAGGCTTACCTCATGGGAGCTCAGCTTCTATGGATTTATCAGGTCCTCTCCGGCTCCAACTCTCCAAAGTGGTGGAACACGCTTGGCATCATGGCCGTCTCTATCGGCATCAGCCAATGGTGGCGTCGGCAAAAACAAATTAATTTGAAACCGGCCGTTGATCCCGCAACTCCCGGCCTCGTCATAATTCCCGTCCTCGCCAAACCCGCTGTCTTGCTCGCCGCCACTTACGTCGCTATTGGCCTGACCGGCGGTTGGGAACCTTTGGTCTGGCCCACGCTCGACTGGCAACATACCTGGGTTCCCATGCTCATCGCTATTTTGCTTTTTGCTGAGGCCATCGGAACTCGTCGTGCCGCTGCTCGGCCGGACGACGACATTCGCGTGGCTCCTGCGTTTGCCACGATGTTGGGATTGATTACGTGGTTGGCGCTCTCGTGGCACCATACGCCAAAGGAAACCTTTCCTCTCGTCCTCGCCGCGGAAGGCATCGTTCTCACGCTGTCATACTACCTTCTGCGCTCGCCGGAAATCAGCCTGCTCAGCCAGGGCTATCTGCTCATTGCCCTGGCCGCCTGGGTTTTGCCCGTTCTCGACGGCGCAGCGCCGCCACGTTTTTGGAATCCGCTTCTCCTCATCGCCATGATCCTTGGTCTGAGTCATTGGTGGCAAAAACAAAAGGTCCTTCTTCTCCATTCAGAAACCCGGCAGGCCTGGCAGGGCGTCTATGCCGCGGGCATCATCGCCATCCTTTATTACTGGCTTAGCCTGGAATTGAATCCCTCTCCGTGGATGGCGGTGTCCACCCTGCTCGCCATCGGCATCACCGCTTATGGCGTATTCACCCGCTCCTGGCTGCTCGCCGCCTTCGGACAATTCTTCGTGCTGGTAAGCGGGTTGCAGTTCATTCGTTTGCTCGCGCAGGGCAAACCGCACTGGGGCTACGCGCTGGTTCCCCTCACTGGCCTTTTGCTTTTGTCATGGTCCGTGGCGAAATGGTTCCAGCAGAAACCGGATGCCACCGAAAAAGTCAGCGCTCCGCTGTTCCAAATCGCCCTCGTTTATCGTTGGGCCGCGCTGGCGATGTCGCTCTGGTGGATCGGAAAATATATTCCCGATCGCGAACACGTTTGGGTCTTGATCGGTCTCAGCCTCGTTATCTTTCTGGTCGCTGGCTGGCGCCGGAACGGCGAAGCGCTCCTGTTCGCTGCCGTTTTTGCGATCAGCGGTGTGGCCCTGTTCTGGCAGCCTCATCAGGACCTGGGCCGCATTTATCTGCCCAATTTCATTGCGCTCCTGGCGTTGCTCTTCCAACAACGTCTTGCTCGCCGGTGGCCAGAGCGGTTCCAAATCGATCCGCGCATCCAGGGCGCCCTGATTATCGTTGGCGGTCTGAGCATTTGGTTATTCGTGTCGGATTGGGTCGTCGAACTGACCCGTCAGACCGGTTACCAGGGCAGTTATCTCACCGCCAGTTACTCCGCTCTTGGACTCATTTTCTTCACCAGCGGGATTCTTTTGAGTGAAAGGGTTTACCGCTGGCTCGGCCTGGGCATTCTGGCTTTCTGCCTGGCACGCGTGATGGTGATCGATGTCTGGAAACTCGAACTCCTTTACAAAGTACTCAGCTTCATGGCCCTGGGCATCGTCCTCCTGGTCCTCGGCTTCATTTACAACAAATACCAGGAAAAGATTAAAGAGTGGTTGTAAGCGGGAGTTTTTGATCCGACACGAGACAGCTTTCTTCGTTTCCTTCGTTAGCTTGGTGTACAAGGTTTTGCCCCACCAGATATTCAGTGGCTTTTGATCCGACATGAGACAGCCCTTGGTGTAAAAACCTTCCCTGCCTACCTTCTTTCAAAAGGCTGACGGGAAATTTGTCCCGCACCCGTCGAGCGGCTCAAGGCTTTTCCTGATTGCCAACGCGCATGGTTGGCGTGTTTACTCTGCGCAGTGCTTCGGTAAATGAAAGATTCGCCTGCCAAAAATCCAAAACCGGCCAAAGCCACGGGCACCCTGATTTATGTCGTCGATGACGAGCCCATGCTGCTGGAACTGGCGTCGGTAATTCTCGAACCGCTCGGCCACGAAATTAAAACTTTCCGCGATCCGAAGGCCGCCGTCGATGCCTTCGCCGCGGCCCGGCCCCATCCTTCGCTCATCATTACCGATTACGCCATGCACTCGATGACCGGGATGGACCTGATCAAAGCCTGTCGCGCCCTTGTGCCGACCCAGCGCATTCTGCTCGTGAGCGGCACGGTGGATGAAAATGTGTATCGGGATTCGAGTTGCAAGCCCGACCGTTTTTTGGGAAAGCCTTACCAATCCCGGCAGTTGATCGATCTCGTTGAAGGCCTGCTAATCAAATAAATTATGAAAAAGTTCGTAAAATGGACTTTGATTGTATTGGTCGTGCTGATCATTGCCGTGGTCCTGGGAGTTCATTTTTTCCTGGATGGCATGATCAAGCGTGGCGTGGAAACTGTGGGGCCGCGCGTTACCAAAGTGACCGTCAAACTGGACAGCGCGAGTCTCTCGCTGCTGAGCGGTTCAGGCAAAATCAAAGGCTTGGTGATTGGCAACCCGGCCGGCTTCAAATCACCCTCCGCGATGACGCTCGGGTCCTCCAGCCTGAGTTTGGTTCCGCAGAGCATCTTCGCGGACAAGGTCATTATCAAATCCATCAATGTGGAAGCGCCGGAGATCACGATGGAAAGCGAATTAACTTCGATAAATCTGAAGAAATTGCTGAGTAATATTCAGGAAACAGCCGGCAGCCCGGCGGACAAAAAAGCCAATGCCGACCCTGCCAGTTCCAAGCCCGCCAAAAAGCTCCAGGTGGATGAGTTCATTATCAGCAATGGCAAGGTTCACGTGAGTGTAAACACACCGCTGGGGGGACAGTCGGCTACCGTAAAGCTGCCGGAAATTCGGTTGAAAGATCTGGGCACGGGACCGGAGGGAATCACTCCCGCGGAACTGGCCAGAAAAGTCCTCAGCGTGATTATTGAGTATGCGGAGAAGGAGGGTGGAAAAATAGTTACGGATATTGCCAACGGCGCGCAGTTTCAGGCCGGAGAGGTTATCAACAAGCAGCTCGGAACCAACACGGTCGAAAAGGCCACCAAAGGCCTGAATGATTTGTTGAACCGCCCAAAGAAATAATTCATTGGAGAACAACGGGACCGTCGCCCGGTAGTTTCACCGTGAACCGGACTAGAGCAAAACTAATTCCAAGAGAGGAAAGGTTGGAATCGGTTGACACACTGGTTTGAGTTTTGCCGTTATGGAGATCTTGGCGGTGCAGCCACTTTCCAGGACCAAAACTGCGGCGTTGATGGTTTCTCTTTCTCTTTCTCGTGCTCGTCCATTGCCGCGAACATTCGATGCTGAGCTTTGGGCTTTGAGAGCCAAATTTGTGGCGAATATTTCATCGAGACCTCGGCGCATCCCGCGTAGCGCAGCGAGACCGATCTCATCTATTCTGCCTCGCTTAGGTGCTTTGGCTTTCATTTTCTCTCTTAACCTGTGTCCGCCGTTCCGGCGCAGCCCCCCTTGAGGCGAGGATGTTATCCTGATACGCACTCCGTTAAAGCCGGCGTTAATGAAAGGGGGCGCGATCTGTCGCGACGATTTCAAGCGGTGGAGGGAATTGGCGGGTATTCCGTGCAGATAACTTGAGTATGGGTCGCTCGTTCCATAGATTCACGGCCTGATGAGCATAGGTCTGAATGAACAGGTGCAGGCGGCGAAGGCGTGGATCTCAACTTTGCGCGAGGAAATAGGCCAGGTGATCGTGGGGCAAAGCCAGTTGGTCGATCGGCTGCTGGTGGGCCTGCTCGCCAACGGCCATGTTTTGCTGGAAGGAGTGCCGGGCTTGGCCAAGACACTTTCGGTGCGAACGCTGGCCGCCGCGATTCACGCTTCGTTTCACCGCATTCAATTTACACCGGACCTGCTGCCGGCGGACATCGTGGGAACGCTCATTTACAGTCCGCAGGACGGGAAGTATCACGCGACCAAAGGGCCGGTCTTCGCGAACTTCGTGCTGGCGGATGAAATCAACCGCGCGCCGGCGAAGGTGCAATCCGCACTGCTGGAAACGATGCAGGAACGGCAAGTGACGCTCGGCGGGGAAACCATGCCGCTGCCGGTGCCTTTCCTGGTACTGGCCACGGAAAATCCCATCGATCAGGAGGGAACGTATCCGCTGCCGGAAGCGCAAGTGGACCGGTTCATGTTCAAGGTGCTGCTGGACTATCCATCGTTCCAGGAGGAACGGCAGATTTTGGATCGGATGGCATTCACGTCGCCGGAAATGGGAGTGAAACCGGTGATCCCGCTCGAGGAAATTCTGCGAACGCGAAAGCTGGTGGATCAAATCCATGTGGAGAACAAAGTGCGGGATTACATCGTGCACCTGGTCTTTGCGACCCGGAAACCGGAGCAATACAAATTGGACATCAAACATTTCATCCAGTTCGGGGCCTCGCCGCGCGCGACGATTTTCCTGACGCTGGCCGCGAAGGCGTGGGCGTTATTGCAAGGCCGGTCATTCGTCACCCCGGAAGATGTCAAGAGCATCGGACCGGATGTGTTGAGACATCGGATTATTCTGACGTACGAAGCGGAAGCCCAAGCGGTGACGACGGATGCGTTGATCCAAAAGATATTCAACGCGGTTGCGATCCCGTAGTGCCATGACCCTCACGGAGTTGCTGGAGGCCGTGCGCCGCATCGAAATGCGGACCAACCGCCTGGTCAACGACATGATGGTGGGCGCGTACCTTAGCCATTTCAAGGGGCGGGGGATGGACTTCGAAGAACTCCGGGAATACGTGCCGGGCGACGAGGTCCGCGACATCGATTGGAACGTGACGAACCGGATGGGGCGTCCGTTCGTGAAACGTTTTCGCGAGGAGCGCGAACTCGGCGTGGTTTTGGCAATCGACGTGTCGGCCTCTTCCCGATTTGGCTCCCTGCTGCGGACCAAACGAGAATTTGCGGCGGAAATTGCGGGAACATTGGCCATGTCCGCTTCACGCAACAGCGACAAGGTGGCGTTGCTTTTGTTCAGCGACCAGGTGGAACTTTTTTTGCCCCCGCGAAAGGGACGTCGGCACCTCCTGCGATTGATCCGGGAAATGCTGGCGTTCGAGCCCAAGCATAAAAGCACGAATATTCCGGCAGCGCTGGCGTTTCTGAATCACGTGATGCATCGGCGGTCGATCATTTTCCTGCTCACGGATTTTCTGCACAGCTTCGGCACGGATGTAAAGCGGCCGGGGATCGCGCGGGACACGCTGTATGAAGTGGGGCTGACCAACGCGCGGCACGATCTGGTGTGCCTGCACCTGCATGACCCTCGCGAAAGTGAGTTGCCCTCGGCGGGGTTGCTGACGATCGAAGACGCGGAAACGGGCGAATTGGTGGAGCTGGACTCCAACCGTCCGGCGGTGGGACGAAAGTTCGCGTCCCTGAACCAGGAAAGATTGGCCGAGCTGGACCGGGCTTTCCGCCGAGCGGGGGTGGATACTTTGCGATTCAGCACGGCCGAGCCGTACGCCCAAACGTTGCAGCATTTTTTCGAAACGCGCCGCGGAAGGAGACGGGGGTAAACGTGGGGACAGGAAAACAAGGACTGGGTAGGTCAGGCCGCCGAGCTTTGCTCGCAAAGACATTATTGGGATTGATCCTGATGACGCTTTTTCTGACAGAAGTTTTTTCCGCCACCAATGAAACTAATGAGATCCCCGCGTTGCGACCTCCCCGCGAGGAAATTCCGCCCACTTTTTGGGAAACGCACGGCGCCTGGATTGTCGCGGGAGGACTCACGGCCACGGTGGTGGGAGGGTTGGTTATATGGTACATTTTCAAGCCCAGGCCGGCGCCGGTTGTGCCGCCGGAGGTTCGGGCGCGCCAGAGCCTCGACCTTTTAACGGGTAAGCCCATGGACCGGGAGGCGTTAAGCCGCATGTCACAAACATTGAAACTGTATTTGTCCGAAGCATTTGGGTTGCCAAAAGGAGAAATGACCACCGCGGAGTTTTGCCAGGCAATGGCTGCCAAACCGGAGGTGGGACCGGTTCTGATGAAGCAAATGGGGCAATTCTTGCGACGCGCTGACGAGGCAAAATTTGCGCCCGAGTCCGCGAGCAGCGATTTTTTGCCGGAAGCCTTTCGCCTGGTGGAACTGGGCGAAGCGAGAAGATCGGAATTGCGGAATGTCGGCAGACCGCCGGCGATCCCGGGTCCTAACAAAGGCGCAAAGGCATGACCTGGGACAATTTTGGTTTTCAATACCCGTACCTGCTGGCGCTGCTGGCATTGCTGCCGGTGTATGTGTTCATGGTGGGCCGTCCGGGGAAAGTTTCGGCGCTCAAATTCTCGAGCGCGGACCTGGCGCGGGGAGCGGGTGGAGCGGCGCGGGCCGCAGCCGGCCGGTTGTTGCTCTTCCTGCGCATCTTTACCGTGGCCTTGTGCATCGTGGCGCTGGCGGGACCGCGATTTGCCAATGACCGGACGGAAACGCAGGCGAGCGGAGTGGACATCATGCTGGCGCTCGATCTTTCGTGGTCGATGATGGCGCTGGATATGGGGGGTCCGAAGGAGCGCATTTCCAGGTTCGATATTGCCTCGAGTGTGCTCGAAGATTTTATTCGCAAACGACCGGGCGATCGGATGGGCCTGATCGTGTTCTCGGCGGTGCCGTACCTGGCAAGTCCGTTGACGCTGAACCATGACTGGCTGATCCAGAACCTGAATCGGCTGCACGTGGGGCTGATTCGCGATTTGGGAACGGCGATTGGGGATGCGACCGCGGCGTCCGCCAAGCGCTTGAAAGATATCAAGGACAGCAAAAGCCGGATCATTATTTTGCTGACCGATGGAGATAACAATAAGGGCGAAATCGACCCGGTGCCGGCCGCGCAATTAGCGGCCGCGCTCGGTGAAAAAATTTATACGATCGGAATCGGAATCGAAGAACCCTGCCAGTTGCCGCTGTTTGAACCATCCACGGGCAAACTGATCCTGACACCCAACGGGGAGGTGATCCCGCAATTGACGCTCCAGCCGGCGAATTATGAAGTCCTGGGCAAAATGGCCGCGCTGTCGAACGCGCGCTTTTATAGGGCAACGAATCGCCGCGAACTGGAGCGGATCTACGACGACATCGATCGCCTCGAGAAAACGGAAGTGAAGCTGAGACGGTTTACGACTTATCGACCACTGTTCATGTGGCCGTTTGTGACGGCGCTGGGATTGCTGGCCATTGAACTGGTATTGGCGAACACTCGATTCAGAAGGGTTCCCTGAATGAATGTTGCGCATCCCCATTTTGCGGAGCCGCAGTGGCTCTGGCTGGCGGTGCTGGGACCGGCGATCCTGGCGGCGCTGCAGATTTATTCGGCGATGGCGCGCCGAAAGCAACTGGCACGGATGGCGGCGCCCCATTTTGTCCAGGAGTTGACGCGTTCGCACAGTCCGGCGCGGCGAGTGATCAAGAGTACCTTTTTGGTCATTGCAATATCAGCCGCGGGGCTGGCGCTGGCGCGGCCGCAATGGGGGGAACAACAAGAGGCCGCGCAATCACTGGGCGACGACGTTGTTTTCATCCTGGATTGTTCACGAAGCATGCTGGCGGCGGATGTGCGTCCCAATCGACTGATGCGCGCCCGGCTGGCAATCCTGGATTTCATGCGAAGGCATACGCACAGCCGGGTGGGGCTGGTTGCCTTTGCCGGGCAGGCGTTTTTGCAATGCCCGCTGACCTTTGATTATGGCGCTTTCGAAGACGCGCTGAACGCCGTGGATGATAAAACGATTCCGGTGCCGGGAACGGACGTGGGCGGCGCGCTCGATGAAGGTTTTCGCGCCCTGGAAAAGAACAGCCGCCAGAAGCTGCTGATCTTGATTACCGATGGAGAAGACTTGGAGAAAGGCGGGATCAAAAAAGCGGAAGAGCTGGCCAAACAAGGCGTGACCGTATTCGCGGTGGGAGTGGGGACACCGGCCGGGGCGGAGATTCAAATATATAATGAACAAGGCCGGCCCGAAGTTTTGCGAGACAGCAACGGCGAAGTGGTGCGCAGCCGGCTCGATGAGGCGACTTTGCGGGCCATCGCGCAGGCGACCCGCGGAGCCTATCATCCGCTGGGACCGATCGGGGAGGGGTTGGCAAAAGTGCGGCTGGCACTGGAATCAGGGGCGGGAACGGGAACCACGCCGGCGAGAAAATTTGGAGTGGATCGATTTCACATATTCGTGGGCGCTGTGATAGTATTGCTGGTGCTGGAAAGCCTTGTGGGAACAAGAAAGTTTCGAACAACATGAAAAGCAAATCCAGGAATTCATTTCCTTTGGTGGGAGCGTCTGCCCTTTTGATCTGGTCGCTTGGCGTCATGCGGGTTGTTCCCGCGTCATCCGATTTGGAAAAAGTTCCGACGAGCAAAGGCGCGAGCAAGCAGACGGAGTCGAAACCGCCGGAAACGGCGCGGGATTATTTTAATGCGGGCACGCGACGCCTCAGCGAAGGGAAATTGAAGGAAGCCGAAGCCTTTTTCGAAACGGCGCTCGCCAGGCAGGCGCTGGAACTTCAGCCTCGCGCCTTATATAACGTGGGCCATGTCCGCTACGCGCAGGGCAAAGAGGAACTGAAAAAGACGATGGAAGCGGGACCAGCCAGCGGCATGGCGAACGCCGCAGCCCACCGTGCCGGCGAAGCGATCACTTTCGCGAATGAAGCGTTGGCGGGCAACGAGATGGATAAGTTGATTGCCGCTTATATCAATGGAAAGGGGCGGCGCAAAGAATTGAAGGCCGTCACCGAAGCCGTGAAACAGGGTTTGGAGGCGTACGGCAAAGCCCTGCGAAAATGGGAACGCTCCTCGGGCGATTTTAAGAGCGCGGCGGAACTCAATCCATCGGACGCGGATGCGAGTTATAATGCGCAAGTGGTGGATGAAAGCATTGCGCGCTTGATCGATAGCCTGCAGAAAATGCGCCAGGCGGCGGCGATGATGGGAGCGCAAAGCAAAACGCTGGGCGAAAAAATGAAAGAGTTGAAGGGACGCATCCCCGCCGATCAAATGCCACCGGGCGCCGCGGGAGACGACGAAGAAGATGAAGACATGCCGTTCGGCAAAGATCCCGGGCAAAAGGAGGGCGCTTCAAAAAATGGGGAGGAAATGAAAATTTCTCCCGAGCAGGCGGGGTGGATGTTGCAGGGTTTCAAACTGGGAGACAGGCGCTTGCCGATGGCGCAGGGCGAACAAGGAAAACCAAGACAACCAAACCGCTCTCCGTGGTAATACGCAAATTCGTCGCAAGCACGTACCGCGCCTGGCGACTGGGCGCGCTGACCTTCGCCCTCGCCGCCGTTTGTTTGTTGAGCTTTTGCGCTGCGGTATCGGCGCAGCCGGTAGTGCCGCCACAGCGTGATCCGTTGATCAATATGCTAATGGCGCAGCCCAAAATTGATCTCTCGGCGCCGATCAAACCGGCCGCGGCCTTTGACCCACCGGTAATCGGCGTGGGCGAGGAGAGCTTTTATCGCGTCAGCTTCAACGCGCTGGAAGAATCGATCAAGATGCCGGCTGAGCTGAAGGTTTCCGGACGGGCGGAAGTCAAGCCGCGCGCGCAGGGACAGATTTTTCAAATGTTGCCGCCGGTCATGGTGCCCCTTTCGGTTTTTAATTACCGGGTTCGCGCGACTGCTCCGGGCAAGATTGCGATTCCCTCCTTCACGGCCCAGGTCTATGGCAGCAATGTCACGATTCCCGCGACCGAGTTGGAAGTGATTTCCATCCCGACACCCATTGCCGCGCTGCCGCCAAAATTAACGGTAGAAATTCCCGCGACGAAATTGTTTGTGGGGCAGGCGGCGGCCATAACCGTATTTCTGCCGGGGATGCCGGGCGGCTCGGGCGGTGGATCTTCGCCGGTACAAATGATCGGCAATGGTTTAGTGGTCGATCAGGGTGTCGCGCGGCAAATGATCCAGGCGATCCCAAGGAACGGTGTGAACGTGATGACTTATACGTATGAGACGCTGCTCACGCCGTTGGAAGCGGGAACCCTCACCTTCTTTGCGCAGGGATTCGTCAACCCCAACCGATTTAATGGTCCCGTCATTATCAATTCTTCCGGCATTGCCAGCATCATCCCGCAATTCACCCTGTTCGAGTCGGACGATATTCAATTGAAAGTGCGACCGCTGCCGCGGGAGGGTGAACTTCCTGGCTTCACGGGAGCGATCGGCCGTTTTCGGCTGGAGCCGCCGTCATTGACGACGAATTCCTTGCGCGTAGGCGATCCGGTGAGACTCACGGTGATGGTTCGCAGTAACGCCATCCCCTCGAACTTCGCGCGACTGGTTCCGCCGCCCGCGCCCTCCGCGCGAGACTGGCAGGTTCTGGCCGCAGGGTCAGACAGCGCACCGGCGGCGTTTGTGCAGGCGCGCGGGTTTGCCGAATTCTATTACACGCTGATCCCGCTCACCGAACAATGCAAAAGCACCCCGCCGATTCCCTTCAGCTATTTTGATCCCATGGAAGAGCGATATGTGGATCTGACAATCCCACCGGTCGAGGTTCGTGTGTCGCCGGGTCAGATCCCCGCTGATTTGGCGGCCTTGCTCGAGACTGGGCCGGGGCGGCAGGACACGGAAAGATTGCCGGTCCTGAGCGGCACGGCTGCGAAGCCCGGAAGAAGCGTTGCCAGCCTGGTCCCGCTGCAACAACAATCCTGGTTTATGGGCCTGCAATTGGCGCCGGCCGTGGGTTTGGGAGGGCTGTGGTTTTGGGATCGCAGAAGACGCTATCTGGAACAGCATCCGGAAGTAGTGCTGCGACGGAGGGCCCGCCGTGAATTGCGCCGACATCGGCACGCGCTGAGAAAAGCGGCGCGCAGCCAGGATGCGAAAGCCTTCGCTACCTCTGCGGTGGACGCGATGCGCGCGGTTGCGGCTCCGCATTACCCGGCCGAGCCGCGAGCGCTCGTGGGTCGCGACATCCTTCAACTGCTGGCGCCCGGTGACGCGCTGGAAGGACGGTTGAGATCCATCGTGCAGCGCTTTTTCGCTGTCACTGATGAGGCCAGTTTTTCCACAGCATCGGCGGATATCAACCCTCTGCTGGGATTGCAGCCGGAACTGACGGAAGTCCTGGCGAGATTGGAGGCGAAGCTGTGAGAACCGCGCGGAAAATAACTGCGGTGCTGTTCGTAACCGCGATGCTCGCTTTTGCGGGCCGCGCGGATACGGGGGAGCTCTATTTCCGCGATGGCCTGGGAGCGTACCGAGCCAATGATTTTGTAAAAGCGTCCGAGGACTTTTTGAAGGCGGCGCGGAATGAACCGGCTTCAGGCAGTCTGCAAAATCTTGGCCTGGCGGAATGGCAGCGGGGCCGAATTGGTGAAGCGGTTCTGGCGTGGGAGCAGGCGGTATGGATTGATCCATTTAATCGCGCCGCCCAGACGAATCTTAAGTACGCGCGCCGAGTGGCGCAGTTGGAGGACCCGGATTTGACGTGGTACGAAGCGGTCTCGACAGGATTGCCGGTGAATTGGTGGATTTGGATTGCGTCGGTGAGTTTTTGGGTGGCCGCGGCGGCGGTAATTCTGCCGGGCATTTTGCGCCGGCGTCGCTCGGCTTTTTCGCAGGCCATCGCGGCGCTGGGGCTGATGGTGTTCCTGTTAACCGCGCTGGCGCATTTCGGCGTGCAGACGCGGTCGAAAATAGGCGTGGTGCTCCAGAAGGACGCGCTGCTTCGTCTGACTCCGACCCAGGAATCGCAAGTGCTGGCGCGTCTTCAACCGGGAGAGCCGATCCGCATGAAGAAGACCCGTGGCAAATATGTCCTTGTCCATAACGCCCGTACGAGTGGTTGGATGGACCAGGCGGAGATTGGCTTGTTGAGCCGCTCGCTGTAAGAAAGACTATTCCGACGTTATCAATTTTTCCCAAATCCGGTCGTTGAGCAGAACTTTTTGAAAGAATTCTTCTTCGCCCTGCGTCGGTGCGGTTTGAGTGGGATTAACCGGCAGGCTAATGGAAAACGTAGTACCCTTTCCGGCCTCGCTACGCGCGTTAATGCGGCCGCCGTGATGATGGACAATGAAGTAGCAGGCCATCAAATGAATGCCGTACTCGACGGGGCTGTCACTCCGCACTACGAAGGGATCAAAAACGAGGCGCAATGCTTCTTTTGGCAGACCCGGGCCGTTGTCGGTGACTTCGATCTCAACCTGTTGCTTGTCAGGCGCGCCGCCGCTCTTAAGGGAAGCGGTCACGGCGATCCGGCTTCCGTTGGGAAGGCTCGCGATTTCATCTTTGAGCATCAGCTCGAACAAGCGGTAAAACTTCGGTTTGTCCACGCTCAGGGTGGGTAAATTTTCGGGGACCAGGTTCTCGACCTGAAGATTTTTGCCTTTGAAGCCATCGCTCAATTGCTCGACGACTTGCGAAATTACTTCTCGAAGACTTACCTTGTCCGCGAACTCGAAAGCCGGTTTCTCGGAGGCAGTCCACAGGTCTTTGAGCATGTTGTTGATCTTGCTGATCTGGCCCTGGACGTTTTGGTAATACTCCTTCCAAAAATCCGGGTTGCGCAGCCCGTTGAGATCCATTTTTTCCTCCTCCATTTTGGCCGGGGCGAGATCGAGGAAAGTTTTGACCGCGACAAGCGAGTTGCGGATGTGATGGCTCAGGCCGGCGGCGAGCAAACCGAGGCTGACGATCCGGTCCGCGATCATCATGTTATGGAGCACGGACATTTTTTCCAGCAACAGTTGGTCGCGCTCCCGCTGCACCATAAAGAATTCGAGGCCGCGCTTGAGCGTGTTATCCAGTTGGGGCGGATCCCAGGGCTTGGTGACGTATTTATAAATCGCGCCGGTATTGACAGCGGCGATGGCCGCTTCCATGTCCGAGAAGGCGGTGGCAAGAATACGCACAATGCGAGGACGCAATTGCCGGGCTTTTTCCAACAGCCAGACCCCTTTTTCACCGGGCATCCGCTGATCGGTCATGAGCAAGCCGATGTCATCGGCATGTTGCTCGAGCAGCTTGAAACCGTCCTGGGCATTGGACGCCGTATGGATGCGGAACTCATCTTCGAAAGCGCGCGTGAAATATTTTAACGACTTCTCTTCGTCATCCACGTAGAGAATGGAGTACTTTTTGTAGTCGTAGAGATTATGCATGATTTTGTTTTGTAATTGTCATCCTTTGGCCGGAAACTCCAGAGTAAATTCGCAGAATTTGCCGGGCTCGGTGCGGACGGTAATGCGGCCATCACATTCCTGGACAATCCGATAGCAGATGCTCAGGCCCAGTCCCATGCCCTCGCCAACGTCTTTGGTGGTGAAGAACGGATCGAAAATTTTATCCAAATGCTCCGCGTCAATGCCCAGGCCATTGTCGCGAATGATTACCAGGCTCTTGCCGTTCTCGAGCCGGCTTTCGATGAAAATAGTGGGTTTTTCGTTTTCGTATTTTTTCCCCTTCATCGCGTCCATGGAATTTTGGAGGAGATTTACGAAAACCTGGATGAGCTTGCTCTTATTGGCCCAGATCGTTTGATGTTCCGTGAGCTTTTGCTCGATTTGCACCACGTCCTTCCATTCATTGCTGAGAAAACGCAGGGACGACGTCATGGCTTCGGACACCTCGACCTGATCGCGGCTCTCGGCGTCCGGATGCGTGAAGATACGCAGGTCGGTAACAATGTTTTTGACCCGCGTAATGCCGTCCTCGACATCCTGAAGAATCTCGCTGTATTCCGCCTGTTGTTCGGGAGCGATATGCTTGCATTTCTTGCGGAGGGTATACAGCCCGGTAGTCGCAAAATTCAGGGGATTGTTGATCTCGTGGATAATGCCGGCGCTCATGCGGCCCAGCGAAGCCAGTTTTTCCGTTTGCACCAACTGCGTTTCCGTTTCCTTCAGTTGATCGATCGTGTTTTCCAGGACCTGCTTTTGTTTCGAAAGCTTCAATTGGAACTGATGGGACTCAACAAGGTTTTTGATACGCACATGCAGCTCAGTCGTAGAAAACGGCTTGGCGAGAAAGTCACTCGCGCCCGCGGAAAGCGCCGCAAGCTTGGTTTCTTCATCCGCGCGCGCGGTCAGCAGAATGATAGGGATGCCTTGAGTGGCGGTTCGTTCCCTGATTTCTTTGCAGGCCTGCAAGCCATCTTTTTCGGGCATCATCATGTCCAGCAGGATGATGTCCGGAATAAATTGTGAGGCTTTGTCGATCGCCTGCTGACCATCCACCGCTTCGATCACTTTGTAAACCGAACTGAGCTGCGATTTCAGGAAACGCAGCATGTCCGGCTCATCATCGGCGACGAGGAGGGACGGCTGGTTCCGCCCGTTGCCAACTGATTCGATCGGACGCAACGGATCCTGGGCGGCCGAGATCGAGGGGAAAAGTTCGGCGCGGCGGTACAGGTTCGCCAGCCATTCCTGGGAACTCACGGTGCCATTGGCGGAAGCGGCCATTTCCTCGGCAGCGGTTTTGTCTGGCGATGGCTCCGCGCCTTCGACGGGAGCCTCCGCCTTTTTGTAGGGCAAACGGACCGTGAAGGTGGTGCCTTTGCCCACTTCACTTTCAACCGCCGCAGTGCCGCCCTGGACTTCAGAGAATTCCTTAACCAATGCCAGGCCAATGCCGACCCCTTGATATTTTCGGCGTGAGGAATCATCCGCCTGCCAGAAGCGGTTGAACACGTTGGGGAGATTGGCGGCCGAGATGCCCATGCCGGTGTCCTTGATCATCAGGACCAATTCTTCCCCTTGTTTTTCCGCTCGTATTTCGATGCGGCCCCCCGAAGGAGTAAATTTGATGGCGTTGAACTGCAGGTTCAAAATGATTTTTTCCAGCTTGTCGCGATCGGTCACCACGGTGCCAATTTCCGGCGCGGTAAAAGTTTCCAGCCGAATGCGTTTGTCCTCCGCCAATTGACGGGCGGCGCTGGCCAGGCCATCGATGAATTCCGCCAGGGGGACGGTATCGGCCTTCACGCGCATGACGCCAGATTCCAGGCGAACCAAATCCAAAAGGTCGTTGATCAGCTTGAGCAACCGCATGCCGTTGGATTGCATGGTGGCCAAAAGAACCTTTGACTCCTGATCGAGGTTAACTTTCCAGCACATTGGGATCCTAAGCTTAGAATTCCACGTGGACAAGTTGTCGCG
>JADMIO011201752.1_pt1 | contig 20512 bp, 10 predicted proteins | sample 8958161 | NCBI WGS metagenome assembly JADMIO01 (sample SAMN16585339, study PRJNA669376) | soil metagenome | isolation source: Crop rotation soil | place: USA: Cullars Rotation, Alabama | collected 2011 | reverse complement strand
GCCGGCGGGTACCGCCAAGATGGCGAAAACCGAATACCAGGTCCGCGTGAACAGCAGTCCCATCGTCATGGACGACCTGAACAACCTGCCGGTAAAGACCGTCAACGGCGCGACCGTATATATAAAGGATGTGGCCCAGGTCCGCGACGGGTTCAACGTCCAGAACAACATCGTGCGGACCAACGGCAAACGCGGGGTGCTCATCAGCATCACGCGCAACGGGAACGCCTCCACGCTCGGAATCGTCAACGCCGTGAAGGCCGCACTGCCCAAGATCCTGGCCAACGTCCCGCCGGAGCTGAAGGTGACCGCCCTCGCCGACCAGTCGATTTTCGTGCGCGCCTCCATTGCCGGTGTCGTCCGGGAGGCCCTCATCGCCGCCGGACTCACCGGCATGATGATTCTGCTGTTCCTGGGTAGCTGGCGCAGCACCCTGATCGTCTGCATTTCGATCCCGCTTTCGATACTCGCTTCGTTAACCGTGCTGAGCTTTCTCGGCCAGACCATCAACGTCATGACGCTGGGCGGCCTCGCGTTAGCGGTCGGAATTCTGGTGGACGACGCCACGGTCGAGATCGAGAACACCCACCGCAACATCGCGATGCGCAAGCCGCTCGTTCAGGCGGTGCTGGACGGGGCCTCGCAAATCGCCGTGCCCACGTTCGTCGCCACCATCGCCATCTGTATCGTGTTCGTGCCGGTTTTTCTGCTCACCGGAACCGCGCGGTACCTGTTCACTCCACTCGCCATGGCGGTGGTGTTCGCCATGCTCGCTTCTTACCTGCTCTCCCGGACCCTGGTCCCCACCATGATGGCGTACCTGCTCGGCGCGGAGGAGGGACGCGAGAACAAAGGCCCGCTCAGCCGCGCGCACCACCTCTTCAATCGCTGTTTCGAGGCGCTCCGCTATCGCTACATGGGGCTGCTGAACTGGTCCCTCAACCACCGCGGGCGCGTGCTGACCGCGTTTCTCTGTTCCACGGCGGCTTCTTTGTTGCTGATTCTGCTGGTCGGCCAGGATTTCTTTCCCAACGTCGATTCAGGCCAGATGAAGCTTCACGCGCGTGGTCCGGCGGGCACCCGCATCGAAGAGACCGAGGCGCGGTTCGCCGCCATCGAGCAGGAGATCCGCGACGTAATCCCGAAAGATGAAGTCGATACCCTGATCGACAACATCGGGATTCCGAACAGTTGGCCGACCATCGCTCAGGGCGACATCCCCACTATTTCGAGCGCCGACGGGGAGATCATGATCTCCTTAAATAAGGAGAAGCACGGCGGCACGCGTGAGTACGAAGTGCTGCTGCGGAAGCGCCTGCGGCAGAAGTTCCCCGACATGGTCTTCTTCTTCCAGCCGGCCAACATCACCAGCCAGATTCTGAATTTCGGCCTGCCGGCGCCCATCGATCTGCAGGTAGTCGGACGCAACGCGGAGGCGAACTATCTGGTCGCGAAGCGCGTGGCGGCGAGAATCGCGCGCATTCCGGGCGCCGCCGATGTCCACGTACACCAGGTGGCCGAGCAGCCGGTCATCCGCTTGAATGTCGATCGCGAGAAGGCGTCGCAGATGGGATTGACGCAGCGCGACGTGACCAGCAGCATGCTCATCTCCCTCAGCGGCAGCGGCGCCGTTGCCCCGAGCTTCTGGATGAACTGGACCAACGGCGTGAACTACAACATCGCGGTCCAGACCCCGCAGTACCGGCTGGATTCAATGGATGCGCTGCTGCGGACCCCAATCTCCCCACTCAATCCGGCGGCCGGAGCGCCGGCGAGCGGCGTCTCGTATAACCCGGGCGCCGCCGCGGGCGGCACGCAGCTCCTGTCGAACCTGGTATCAGTCGAGCGCACCTATATGCCGGTCATCGTCAACCACTACAACGTCTGGCCGGTCTTCGACATCTACGCCAACGTCGACCGGCGCGACCTGGGCAGCGTCGGGACCGAGGTCCGCAAGATCATGAAGGACGAAGAGGCGCGGCTGCCGCGTGGCACGTCGTTCACCCTCCGCGGGCAGGTGGAAACCATGCAGTCCTCGTTCTTCCGGTTGGCGCTCGGGATGATCTTCGCCGTGCTACTGGTCTACCTGCTGATGACGGTCAACTTCCAATCATGGGTGGACCCCTTCATCATTCTCACGGCCCTTCCCGGCGCGATGGCGGGAATTCTGTGGATGCTGTTCGTCACAGGCACGACGTTGTCCGTGCCCTCGCTGATGGGCGCCATCATGTGCGTGGGTGTGGCCACCGCCAACAGCATCCTGATGGTCACTTTCGCCAACGATGAACGAGTGGACGCGGCGATATCGGCCCGCGATGCAATGCTCTCGGCGGGGTACGCACGCATACGTCCGGTGTTGATGACGGCCGCGGCGATGATCCTCGGAATGCTGCCGATGTCCCTGGGGATGGGCGAAGGCGGCGAGCAGAACGCGCCACTCGGCCGGGCGGTGATCGGCGGCCTGATGTTCGCCACGGTGACGACGCTGCTGGTGGTCCCCATCATTTATACTTACCTGCGGACCAAGCCTCCGATAGACCATGAACGCAGACTGGAAGAAATCAACATGAGCCGGCGAACCGTATGACATCGGAGCCTTTGGAAGAACAACGGCTGCGCCGAGAAAACGAGGAGCTGCGGCGTCAGCTTCAGGAACTGCGTGCGCCCGCCGATCCGGGCCGCGCGATGTGGCGGCCTTCCGGGACGACGATTGCCGCGCTATTTCTGGCCGCATGCCTGCTTATGGCGCTGGCCTTTTTCGCCGGATACCTGCCGCTGCAGAAGCGCCGGGCGCTGATTGTCGCGGAGGCGCAGGAGGTAGAGCACGCGCTGCCGCGGGTCGAAGTGATCGAAGTGGGTCCCGCGGTGGGAAAGGCCGAACTGGAGCTTCCAGGCAACGTTCAGGCCATTACCGAGGCGCCGGTTCTGGCGCGCGCCGATGGGTATATCGAGCGACGCCTCGTGGATATCGGTGACCGCGTGAAGGCCGGGCAGACGCTGGCCGAAATCGAAGGGCCCGAGATGCAAGAGCAGATTCGGCAGGCGCAGGCGGTCCTGCAGCAGGCGCAGGCCGGAGTCAACCAGGCGCTGGCCAATCACAAGCGGGGCCAGGCCGATACCGAACTCGCGCGCATTACCGCGCAGCGCTTCGCGACCCTCACGACGCAGGGTATCGTCGCGCGGCAGGATAACGACCGCTACCAGTCGCAATATCAATCGATGCTGGCCGGAATGCAGGCGCTCGAGGATGCCATCGCAGTGCAGCGGAGCAACGTGGCGGCGGCTGAGGCCAACCTCTCGCGGCTGCGGAAAGTCCAGAGTTATCAGACCGTGAAGGCGCCGTTCGATGGTGTGATCACGGTGCGGAATATTGATTCGGGCGCTCTCGTGAACGCCGGAAACACGCTGCTCTTCCGCATTGCCCAGACGGGGACGCTGCGGACCTATATCAATGTTCCGCAGATCAACTCCGGCAATGTCCGGGTGGGACAGGCGGCGCGGGTGAACGTTTCGAATCTGCCCGGCCGCGAGTTCCGCGGTGCCGTGGCGCGGACCGCCAACGCGCTCGATCCGGCTACGCGAACGCTGCTGGTTGAGGTCCACGTGCCGAATCCGGATGGAGCGCTGCTCCCCGGCATGTATGCGCGGGTGGGATTGCTCAGCGCGCGAGCGAACGCTCCGCTCGAGATTCCAAGCGAGGCGCTGATCGCCCGCGGCGACGGGACCAGCGTGGCGGTGGTCGGAGCCGATGGGGCTGTCCACCTGCGAAAGATCGAAGTTGGCCGGGATTACGGAGACCGCCTCGAAGTCATCGGGGGCCTGTCTGCCGGGGAGTTGATCATCCCCAATCCCGCAGATGTCATGCGCGAAGGTCTTAAGGTGGAGCCGGTGCGAAAGGCGCCCTAAATCAACCCGAGGAACTTCGGATTGTACCCCGGGAAAACCGATCCCAGCGTTGGATTGGCCAACTGCTTGGAAACCAACTCGCCCAGCACGTCGCGGAAATCGGTCGTCAAGGCGAGATCGCGGCCTTCATAGAGCTGCTCTTTTTCGAGTCCGGGCCATTTGCCGTAGACTTGGCCGCCCTTCACGCCGCCGCCCATGACGAACATGGAATTGGCGTGGCCGTGGTCGGTGCCGCGGTTGCCGTTTTCGTGGGCGGTCCGGCCGAATTCGGACATAGTGACCAGGACGACGTCGCTCATCCGGTCGCCCATGTCGGTCCAGAAGGCGTTCAAGGACTGGCCGTAGTCGCGCAGCATGTTGGCGAGCTGCGCCGGTTCATTCACGTGGTGGTCCCAGCCGCCGATGTCGGCGAAGGCCATCTCCACGCCGACGTCCGCCTTGATCAACTGGGCGATCTGCTTGAGGCTCTCGCCGAAGCGGCCGCGCGGATAGTCGGCGCCGCCGGCGGGCCGGTAGGACTGCTTCTGCACGGATTGCAGCATCGCGACAGCCTCGAAGGTCTCGCGCCCGGCAGTCTGTAACACCGGGTCCTTGGAGGCTTGGTACATCTCCTGGAACTGCTTCGCAGCCATCTCATCGCGCACCTGAAACCCGCCGATGGTCTGCAGCGCGATCGCGGGATTCGGCCCGGCCATCGAGCGCGGGAGCGTCGGACCAAGCGCCACGGCCCGCACGGGCGATGGTTTGCCGGTGGGCTTGGGCAGGGCGCGGTTCATCCAGCCGCCCTGCGTGGCTTTCAATCCGGGGGTGCCGGATTCCATGTAGTCCTGCGCGTCGAAGTGTGAACGCGTAGGATCCGGCGAGCCGACGGCGTCGACAATCGCCAGGTGCTGCTGCTCGTACAGCGGCTTGAGTGAGGAGAGTGAAGGATGCAGGCCGAAGAAGCCGTCGAGATCGATCGCCCCCTCGGGCCCGGACCCGGGTCGAGGAATCGCGATGGTGGGGCGCAGGTTGTAATACGCCTTCTCGCCGTGCGGCACGACGACATTGAGGCCGTCGGCCGCGCCGCGCTGAAAAATCGCGACCAGGATCTTCTTTCGGGGAGACGGAGCATCGGCGGCGTAGAGGGCGCGCTGCAACCACAAGGGAGCGGCGCCCACGCCGACCATCGCCAGCGCGGAATTACGGAGGAAAACACGACGATTCGTCATTTTATGACCTCAATGCTTCTGGAAATCAGGGGAACCGAGTTTTTGGGATTCCGCCTGCGCCACTTCCACCTTTACGCCGGGCACCTTGCCGCCGGCAAGCTGCAAGGCGAAGTTCATGCGGGCCAGGAGTCCCGCGGAGTTCAACCATTCGCGGCTGGAGTTGGAGTAGCCGGTGGGCTCGACCTTGCGATAAAGCGGCTGTCCGAGTTGGGCCACCTGGTTGGCCAGAGCGAAGGCGAAATCCACGTCCCCGTTGACCGCGCGGACGGCGCTGGCCACGGTTTCAAAGGGTGTCTTGATCTTGGATTGGTAAGCGCCGGCGGACCAGAACTCTTTGGAGTCCAGCATGGTGCGGAGCACGGCGCGAAGATCGCCATCGCTCTTTTGGAAGGTCTGCGCCATGCGGTCCACCAGGCTCGCGGGTGGTTCGTCCGCGACGAAGCGCTGCGCCAGCTTGCGCGAAATAAAATGCGCGGTGGAGGGATGGTGGGCCACGATATCCAGCACCTTCTCGCCGTCCAGCATGCCGCCGCCGGACGGGATCTTGACGCCGAGAACCGTCTTTTCGCCGTTATCGTGGAGGCGGCGATTGAAGAGGAATGTGCCGCCGCGCTGCGGCTGGTTGATGGTCCAGCCGGTGAAGCAGCGGGCCACTTCGGTGACGTCGTGCTGGGTGTACCCGCCGTCCACGCCGAGCGTGTGGAGCTCCAGCAGCTCGCGCCCGTAATTCTCGTTCAGTCCGCGGCGACCCTTCTTGGCGACGTCGGCGCGAGGCTGAGGTGCGTCCGGTCCCACCGACTGCCAGTTGTCCAGGTAGAACAGCATCGCGGGACTCTTGGCAGTGGCTTCCAGCAGATCTTTGAACTTGCCGAGCACGTGCGGGCGAATGACTTCGCGCTCGTATTCGGTGACCAGGTAACGGTCGGCCCCCTTATCGAGGAAAACGTTGAAGTGGTTGAACCAGAAATCCACGAGAATCTCGTTGAGCTGCCGTTCGCTATAAATAGCGCGGAGCAGCTTGCCTTCCGCCAGGTCCCGGGCGACGATCTGCTGGGGACCCTGGGTGAGCTCGATCTTGCGCCGCAATTCCGGGGGCGCCACGGGGAGGATCGACTGGCGCATGCCAGCGGGAAGCGCGGCGATCACCTCATCCCGCTTCTCGGATGGGAGGGCCTGGAGCGCGGCCAGCCGTTGCTGCGGGCTGCCGGTCCGGAGGCTGCGCAATTCCGCCGGGGTCAAAAGCTGGTTCAGTGCGGCGATGTCGGGGACATTCGGATTGGGCTGGTCGCCTTCTTTCTTCTCCGCCCGGGCCACCAGCTTTTGGATCATACGGCGGCGTTCGGGGTCGGTGGGGAAGGGAAGTTGGCCCGCGACCATCTGCTTCACCATCTGCGGCGTGGGGTAATTGCGCACCAGCTCCTCGGAGGACATCGAAAGGCTGTCGAGGGTCTTCAGCTTTTCGGTCAACAGGGGGCTTTCCGGAATCTGTTCCGGGTTGAGTTGCCGGTCGAGCCACTTCTTCAGGCCCATCGTCCGGACCTTTTCTATATCGCCCGGGCGCGGACCGAAGGTCAGGCGGTTGAGCGCCTGGAGGATCTTTTCGTTATTGGAAACCTGTTGCTGGAACCGACGGGCCTGGTCAACATCCTTTTTCTTACCGTATGCGGAAATACCCGAAAGGATGAGACAGGAACAGGCCAGCGCCAGGAGTGCTCGGTAGCGCATCTTTTCCCTCTGCCCCTATTAAACTCCAGTTTCGGGAATTGGTTGCGGCGATCGTCGACGGCGACTTCCGGACGGTCCAAGAGTTTATATTTGAGATGGAGGAACCATGCGGACGATAACGAAGCTTTTCCTGGTAGGGTTGCTGGCCGTCGGCGGGACGATGGCGCAGACCACGCCGTCTTCAATCCAGGCAAACGGAAGCGCGACGATCGATGTCGTGCCGGACCAGGCCACGCTGAGTGTCGGGGTGATCACGCAGGGGGCGACCGCGCAGGCGGCGGCGGAGTTGAACTCGTCGTCCGCCACCGCCATGATCAACGCCCTGAAGGCGGTGTTGGGCAGCAACGGCACGATCAAGACCATCGGGTACTCGATATCTCCGCGGTACAACAATACCCAGCCGGCGACAATCGTGGGATACCAGGTGAGCAACACCGTACAGGTGACCGTCAACAATATCAATCTGGTAGGGCCCCTGATCGACGCGGCGAACCAGGCGGGTGCGAACAACATCAATGGTCCGAGCTTTGGGCTGCAGAATCCCGAACCGTCCATGCAGCAGGCCCTGACGGCGGCTACGCAGCAAGCCGTCGCGCACGCTCGCGCCATCGCCGCGGGATTTGCCGGCAGGCTGGGAGCAATGATCTCGGCGCAGGAAGGCGGCACGGTGATTCCTTACGCCGGAAGTGGTCTGGCGGCGGCATCCGCGACTCCGATCGTCACCGGGACAGTCGGTGTGACCGCCACAGTCACAGTCACAATGGCGTTCGTGCAGTAGGAGGAAGACGCGCAAATGCGGGAAACGGCGACCCTGGGCGGCGGCTGCTTCTGGTGTCTGGAGGCGGTGTACGACGAGATGGAGGGAGTGGAGTCGGTGGAATCCGGCTACATGGGCGGGCACGTGGACCATCCCAGCTATCGCGCGGTTTGCACCGGGACCACCGGACATATCGAGGTTGTGCAGGTGACGTTCGATCCGGCGGTGACGAGTTATCGCGAGATCCTGGAGGTTTTTTTTGCGATTCACGATCCGACCTCGATGGACCGGCAGGGTAACGATTCGGGGCCGCAATACCGATCGGCGATTTTCTACCACAGCGAGGAGCAGCGTGTCACCGCGGAGGCGACCATCAACGAGTTGGACGCGGCGCAGATCTGGTCGCATCCGATCGTGACGGAACTGAGACCTGCTACGACCTTTTACGTCGCAGAGGATTACCACCAGGAGTACTTTCGTAATAACCCATCCCAGCCGTACTGTGCGTTCATGGTAGCGCCGAAAGTAGCGAAGTTTCGGCGGAAGTTCGCCTCGAAGTTACGGAAAGCGTAGAGCACTCCTGTAAGCTGCAGCGTAAGAACACATACCGCCTCCTCTGTACGGAAGCACGCAGACCGGCGCTTCCGGCACCCTTCTATAAATCGATTCAAGTCAAATTTTATCAGGAATATACTGGCAACTGCGGATCTCACGTAAGTGCGCGATTTCGCACCTGTTTTTGTATACTGGATCGAGGACGGCTGTGTACGTATGATGACATACAGGCTTGGAAGCGGGTGGGTTGACACACCAGTGTATCCAAGTTATCGTTGACATACGTACAGCAGAGTACAGTCTGCTAACGCACAACCTTAAGGCTGTAAATAACAGCACGCGCTACTCCTGTTCACCGCTGCTCTATTCCGGACGCTCCTGAGTCGCTAGCCGAAGCCAATAGGCCCAGAAACTGAATGACCGATTCTCGCCAGAAGACCGACAGAATGAGGTATCGCTGTTTGCTGACCCATGCTCTCGCCATCCTGTCCCGTCCTAACCGGGTTCAGACCGAGTGGGAATCACCACGGCCGGTGTTGCCCTTGCCTGACGGCAACATCGAAAACTGAGCTTTCGCAAATCACGAGACAGGTCCAGCTCACAGGGCATTTTGAATATGCCCGGGCATGGAACGCCCCTGTCCCGCCGATTGCGCAAAGCACTCACTAGCAGCGCGCTGGTCCCACCGGAATCGCCGCGTTGTAGAACCGTACGGCTACCCGTACGCTAATACTTTCTTTTTTTATCTACTACAGGAGCTTGCCTGAATGTTTTACTCTTTGTGTGCCTTAACCCGCCGTCTGATCCTGTTGGCGCCCGCCATCTTGTTATTGCCGGTCTTTTCATTCGCTACTGACTTTTACGTCTCTCCGTCGGGAGGAGGGAACGGCACGATCTCCAGCCCGTGGGACCTCCGCACCGGCTGCCAATCCAGCTCGGTCCGCCCGGGCGACACGCTGTGGCTGCGCGGCGGCACTTACGGGAGCGGCGGCAGCACTTCGATCAACTGCACGATTTCCGGAAATTCCTCGACGCCCGTGTACATCCGCCAGTATCCCGGGGAGCGCGCCACGATCATGGGCGGGCTGGGAATCTACAGTAACTACGCCTGGTACTGGGGCTTCGAAATCAGCAATAGCTGGACGCGATCGACCGGGGAGTGCGGTTCCTTTCCCTCCATCAAATCAGCCGACGCGGTGTTCTTCACGCAGGGCGCGGTGGGGAACAAGCTGATCAACATGGTGATCCATGACGCGGCCAACGGCATTTCCGATCAGCAGGAAGCCAGCGGCACCGAAGACTACGGAAACATTCTCTTCAACAACGGCTGGGCCAGCAGCTGCGACCGCGGCCACGGCCACGCGCTCTATATCCAGAACACCGGCTCCGCGGTGAAGATGATCCAGGAGAACATCGGCTTCAACAGCTACGACATCGGGCTGCAGGCATACGGCAGCGCTCCGGTGAGCCGCGTCCATTTCGTCGGCAACGTGATGTTCAACAACGGCGTTCCCGGCGGACACCGCGTGGACAATTTCTATATCGGCGGCGGCAGCCCGCGGCAGGACGTTCTGTTCCAGGACAACGTGGCCTACAATCCGCTGGATGCGTCGCCCGGCGAAACCGGTTACAACCAGATGACCGAGGGATCGAACGTCGATCTCACGATGCGGAATAACTACTGGATCGGCGCGACTCCGACCGGGTATGTCACCCTTCAGGTGAACGGCTGGCAGGTCATGAATTTCACCGGTAATACGGTGGTGGGCCCGATGCAGATTATCGGCGTGGGCACTTACAACTGGAGCGGCAACAGTTACTTCAACAGCACGCCTCCGGGCGGCGTCGACTCCGGTAGCCCGGTCGTGGGACACAATCCGACCGGCGTGAAGATCATGGTCCGGCCGAATAAGTACGAGCCCGGCCGCGCGCACATCATCGTGTTGAACTGGGACAAGCTCCCGAGCGTGACGGTGGATCTCTCCGGCAGCGGCCTCGCGGTCGGAACGACATTCCAGATCAAGGACGCGCAGAACTTCTACGGGCCGGCCGTTTACACCGGTACTTACTCGGGCAGCCCGATTACGCTGCCGATGAACCTTTCCGCGGTGGCGCAGATGGTCAACTACACGACTCCGCCCCACACGTCGGCCGAGTTCGGCGCCTTCGTCGTGCTGCCGACCGGCGGAACCACGCCGATTAACAATCCGACTCCGCCGCCCACGGTGAACGTGTCGGTGGCGGTGAATCCGACGAGCGCCAGCCTGTCGGCCGGACAGGCGCAGCAATTCAATGCCACGGTCACTGGCTCGACTAATGCTTCGGTTAGCTGGTCGATGAGCCCGAGCGTGGGCACTCTTTCGGCGAGCGGGTTCTACACCGCTCCTTCGACGATTTCGAGCACGCAGACCGTGAGTGTCAGGGCCACGAGCCTGGCGGATTCCACGAAATACGCGAGCGCGACGATCACCCTGAATGCCACCACAGTCACGAACCCGACACCCCCTCCGACGGGCACGGGCGGAACCGCCGGATCCTGGTCCTTCGACACGGCGGATATCTCCGGCGCGCTGGCGCTGGATCGTTCCGGCAACGGCTTGAACGGCTTGATGGCGACGACCTCCGCGGCCGCGGGCGCGGTCAACCAGGCGCTGGCCTTCAACGGCAGCAGCAGCGTCGTGTCGGTAGCCAGCAATCCCAAGCTGGACCTCGGCGGGAGCATGACGTTCTCCGCCTGGATCAAGACGACCAACAACAGCCGCACGGAAGACTTCATGGGCAAGTACGACGCGACCGGCACGGAGTGGGGATACATTCTGAAGACCCTGCCCTCCGGTGTGATCGGACTGCGTGTGGGCGGCAACAACACCTCGTCGGTTCGCGACGTGGCGGATACGACTCCGATCAACAACGGGCAGTGGCATCACATCGCGGTTGTGATCAACCTCGGATCCAATGTACAGTTCTACGTGGACGGCGCATTGCGTTCGACGCAGGCGATGGCGACCAGGGCGGCGGGCAACTCCGCTCCGCTGTGGATCGGCACGATTCCGTTCAACTACTTCGGCATGCCGTTCACCGGCAGCCTGGATAACATCCGGATCGACAACCAGGCGCTGACCGCTGCCGCGATTGCGGGGCTGGCCTCCGCCGGCGGTTCCGGCACGAATCCGACACCGACTCCGACGCCGACACCCACGATCGCGGTGACGGTGAGCCCGACCACCGCCAGCCTGACGGCCGGCCAGACGAAGCAGTTCGCGGCTGCGGTAACGGGCACGACGAATACTGCAGTGGTGTGGTCGATGAATCCGGCTGTCGGGACCTTGACGCAGACCGGATTCTACACTGCTCCCGCCAGCATCGCGAGCCAGCAGAACGTAACCGTGACGGCGACTTCGCAGGCGAGCGCCGGCACTCTGGCATCGGCGGTGGTTACGCTGACGCCAACGACGACGTCCGGCTCGGGTGGAACGACGACAGGCACGACCTCCGGTGCAACCGGCGGCCTGTGGTCATTCGATACAGCGGACATTTCAGGCGCCCAGACGCTGGACCGCTCGGGCAACGGCCTGAACGGCACGTGGTCGGGAACTACGATCGTAACGGGGCAGATCAATCAGGGATTCGGCTTCAACGGCGTGAACAGCGTGGTGACGGTCCCCAGCAGTTCGAAGATCGACCTGGTGGGCAGCATGACGATCTCCACCTGGATCAAGACGACCAACAACAGCCGCACGGAAGACATTCTGGGCAAGTATGACGCCAGCGCGTCCGAGTGGGGCTACATCCTGAAGAGCCTGCCCTCCGGCGGCATCGGACTGCGCGTGGGCGGCAACAATAGCAACGGCGTCCGCGATGTGGCGGATGCGACGGCGGTGAACGACGGCCAGTGGCATCATGTGGCCGTGGTGATCAACCTGGGGTCGAGCGCCCAGTTCTACATCGATGGGACGCTGCGCTCCACGCAGGCTCTGCCGACGCTGGCGGCCGGCAATTCGGCGCCGCTGTGGATCGGCACGATTCCGTTCAGTTATTTCGGACTGCCGTTTACCGGCAGCCTGGATAACGTGCGGATCGATAACCAGGCGCTGAGCGCATCGGCGGTCGCTTCGCTGGCCGGTTCGACCAGCACCGGCGGCACAGGCACGACGACCGGCGGCGGCACGGGGACTACGACCGGCGGCGGTACGGGCACGACTACGGGCGGTACGGGAACGACTCCGGCGCCGACCGCGGGAGTGACCGCGGGAACCTGGTCCTTCGACACGGCGGACATCTCCGGCGCCCTGGTGCTGGACCGCTCGGGCAACGGGCTGAACGGAGTGCTTTCGAACGCGAACGCGGTGGCCGGGAAAGTGAACCAGGCGCTCGCCTTCAACGGCGTCAACAGCGTGGTGACGGTGAACGACAACGCCAAGCTCGAGCTGATGAACAGCATGACGATCTCGGCCTGGGTGAAGACGACGAACAACAGCCGCACCGAGGACTTCCTGGGCAAGTACGACGCGTCCGGGACGGAGTGGGGCTACATTCTGAAGACGCTGCCTTCGGGCGTGGTCGGGCTGCGGTTGGGCGGCAACAACGTGGCCGGCACGCGCGATGTCGCCGACACAACGCCGATCAACGACGGGCAGTGGCACCATGTGGCGGTCGTGATCAACCTGGGGAGCACGGTGCAGTTCTACATCGACGGCACGCTGCGGTCGACGCAAGCGATGGCGACGTTGGCGGCTCCGAACTCGGCGCCGCTGTGGATCGGAACGATTCCGTTCAACTACTTCGGGGCGCCGTTCACCGGCAGCCTGGATGGAGTGCGGATCGACGCGCAGGCGCTGTCGGCTTCGGCCGTGGCGGCACTGGCGGCGTTCTAATTACGGCCGGCTAATTCCGGCTTCTATCGACGGCCTCCTCGCGGGACTCCCGCCGGGGAGGCCGTCGTCATTTGGCCCGCGGCTATCGGGGACGGCCGAAAAATAGAACGTAGCCGTCGGCGTCATGGAGTTCGAATCCGCGCAGGCCGTCGCCGGTATCTTTGAGCGGTTCGGAGAACTCGACATTGCGCGAGGAGAACTCGGCCGCGAGCGCGTCGGGATCGGGGACATTGAGGTAGGCGTCCCATCGCGCGATGCCCTGTTGGACGTCTCGCGTGTAGTTCGGCACGGGAGGGACGCCGACGTCCTTGAACATGATCATGGCGGCGCCGCGCTGTACGATGCCGAAGAAGATGTCGTTTGGTTCGGGCCCCTGAAAGGTGACGTCGAACCCAAGGCGGTCGCGATAAAACGCCAGCGCGGCGGGGACATTCTTCACGATGAAGAGCGGCGCGATGCCGGATATTTCGGGTTTGTGATGTGGGTTTCCGCCGGGGTCAGGCATGATATTGCTACTCCGATCGAAGCGCCGTGGCCGGATCGACACGGCAGGCGCGGCGCGCCGGCACGTACCCGGCGATGCACGCCACAGCGAGCATGCAGCCGGAAATCATGGTCCACGTCGGCAGATCGAGCGGCCCGACTCCGAACAGCATTGCAGAAAGCAGCGGCGAAGTCACCAGCGCGCCCGACCACCCGACGACCATTCCACCGATGGCGGGGAACAATCCGCGGCGAAGCATCAGGCCAATCACACGAGCCGGTGAAGCGCCCATCGCGATCCGAATGCCGATTTCGAAGGTGTGCCGGGCGACCGAGTGCGCGATCACGGCGTAAATACCGGCCAGCGACAGGATGAGAGCGACCACCGCGAAGATGGACAACAGTATGGTCGAGAACCGCCGCGGCGCCAGCGATTCGGTAATGAGCTGGGTCATCGGTTTCACATCCAAGACGAAAGCGTCCTTATCAATATCAACAATTCTGCTTAGGATGCGGGGATAGAGGGGCAAGGGGTCGCGATCGGCGCGAACGAGCAATGTTATGGCGGATTGCGGATACAGCCCTTCGGGAAGGTAGAGTTCGTTTCCAGCTTCCGCATCGAGTCCCGTATATCGCACGTCGCCCGCCACACCGATGATCATCGAGGGGGACGTCTTCCATGCAACAAGCACCTTTTTGCCGATGGCATTTTGCCCCGGCCAGAACCGCTCCGCCAGGGTGCGATTCACGATTACAGAGGGAAGGCTTCCGACCTGGCCGACTTCATCGCGCTCGTCGTAATCCCTGCCGGCGAGGATAGGGATCTTCATTGCACGGAAGTATCCGGGACTGACTACCCGGAGGCGCGCCGAAGGCCGGTTTACGGGCGGGTCCGTCCTTCCTTCAACACTGAAGGCGCTATAGAAACTTCCGGTGCGCATCGGCACTCCCTGGACGACCGCGGCGGCGCGTACTTCCGGCATGGCTTCCATCGAACGGATGACCTGGCGTGAAAACACGACGTTATGCCGCCACTCGAATTTGTTGTTCGGAAGCGAGATCGTCATGGTCAACAGATCGTGTGGATCGAAACCCGGATCGATGCGCCACAGCCGATCAGCGCTCTCGATCATCAGACCCGCGCCGATCAAAAGCATGAGCGTCATGGCCACTTCCGAAGCGATGAGAATGGCGACCAGGCGCTGCCGGCCACGGGCGGCTGTGGCGCCTCGCCCTTCGCGCTTAATGGCATCGCCCGGATTCGCGGATGAACCTTGAAAGGCAGGGATAATGCCCGTGATCAATGCCGTCAGCAAGGCAACGATCAACGTAAAGAGGAGAACCGACCCGTCCACGGCCGCTTGTTGCGCCAGCGGCACGCTCGCGGGGACCAAAGGCCGCAATAGAAAGAGGGTGACATACGCCAGACCTACTCCGAGGCAGCCCGCGGGCAAAGCAATCCATGCCGACTCCGCAAGAAACTGTCGCAGGATTCGCGATCTGCCAGCGCCGAGCGCCGCGCGGATGGCGACTTCCTTGCGGCGGGCGGCTGCGCGGGCCAAAAGCAGGTTTGTGACATTGGCGCACGCAACGAGGAGCACAAGAGCCGTGCAGCCAAACAACAAGAGCAACGCGCGGCGGGATCCGCCCAACACCCGGTCGCGTAGCGGAATGACCTGGACGCCGAGGCCGCTGTTGGTTTCGGGATGCGCCGCGGCAAGATTGCGGGAAATGATATCCATCTCCGCCTGAGCTTCCCGGATCGAAATTCCCGGACGCAATCGGGCGATGGCGTCGAGGTCGCCGGTATCCCGTTTGGCTGGATCGACGAACTCGGGCATCCAGAAATCCACCAAGTCTCCGATGCCCGCGACACTCAGATTGAAATCGGCGCTGAGCGGGGGGAAGTGCGCGTCTGCCAACGCGATGCCGACGACGAAAGACGGAGTCGGTCCGACGCGCCTCAGATTGATGATATTGACGTCCAAACGCTTGCCGAGGAGTGTCGTGTCCGATCCGAAACGACGCTGCCACAGGCCGTGGCCGATAATCATCTCCGACCTCCGCTGCTGTGGATCGTCGGGACCAAATGTTTCGCCCATCAAAGGTACGCCGAGGACCTTGAAGAACTCAGGTGTGGCGTAGAGGCCGCGCAGACGCTCGCTTCGATCGCCTCCGGTCAGATCAACGGTTCGCCACCGATAACCGGCGATGGCCACGAAAGATTTCGCCTGAGCTTGCCAATCGAGCAGGTTTGCCGGCGCTACCGTGGTCCAAAACACGCCGTGAGAGGGGTTCGTCGGGCGCAGCATGACTAAACGATCCGCGTCCGGGTAGGGCAGCGGACGGGCAAGCATCGCGTAACCTACACTGAATATCGCGACATTCGAACCCGTCCCGACAGCGAGGCTCAGGATTGCGACGACGATTGAGACGCCTCCGGCTCGGAGCGTGCGAAGAGCGTAGCGGATATCCGAAGAAAGGCCGCGCACGGTCTTCATCTTATTCCTATTCGGAAGGAGTGGGATAACGCAAGGGAGAGCTCCGGTCGCGTCATTTGACGGGCCGGGTTACATGCGACTAACATTGGCGTTGGTCGACATTCACAGCCATATTCTGTGGGACATGGACGACGGGCCGGCGGAGATGGAGCAGTCCATCGCGATGCTGCAAATGGCCACGGAATCCGGCACCACCGATATCGTCGCCACTCCACACTCGAATTATCGCTACCGGTATGAGCCGGAGAAGGTACGGGAGCGGATCGCGGCGCTGGCGGCGGCGGTCCCGGGCGGGCCGGCGATCCATCAGGGGTGCGAGGTCCACCTGAGCTTCGACAACGTGGAGGCGGTGATCGGCGACCCGCGGCCGTTCACGATCAACGGCGGCGCTTATCTGCTGGTGGAGTTTCCGGTCTCGTCGATTGCGGGGATGGGGAGAACGCTCGGGATGCTGCTGGAACGCGGGTTGATCCCGATTGTGGCGCACCCGGAGCGGAATCCGCTGCTGCAGCACCTGCCGGACGATTTTCTGGAATGCGTGGCCCAGGGCTGCCGCGCGCAGATCACCGCGCAATCGCTGCTGGGCCGGTTCGGGAAGAGCTGCGAAAAGGCGGGATGGGAGATGTTAGAGCGGGGGCTGGCGCACTTCGTGGCGAGCGACGGGCATGGGACGACGGACCGCGTGCCGCGGCTGGACGAGGCTTATGCCGCGGCGGCGAAGCGGTTGGGCGAGGACGACGCGCGGCGGTGGTTCATCGATCAGCCGCGCGCGGTGCTGAGGGACGAGCGCGTCGAGGCCCAAAAGCCGAAACCGAAACGGCGCTGGTGGTGAAGATCACTCGTATCGAAGAGCGGTGAGTGGGTCGACGCGGCCGGCGCGCATCGCGGGGACAAGGCACGCGCCGAGCGCCACCACGGCGAGGATGGCGGCGACTGCGATCATGGTGAATGGATCGCTGCCGCTGATCTCGTAGAGGAGGCTTCCCAGCACGCGGCTCAACGCGGCGGCCGCCACGACGGCGGCGGCGAGGCCGGCGATTACCGGCGCCATCCCCTGCCGGAGCACTATGCCGTAGAGATCGCCTGAGCGGGCGCCGAGCGCCGCGCGAATACCGAGCTCCGGGGTGCGGCGCGCGACCGTATATGAGACTACGGCGTACACGCCGAGGCCGGCGACGAGCAGAGAGAGAATGGCGAAGGCGGCGGCCAGGGTCATCTGGAACCGGCGGGCGGCGACGCTCTCATCGAGCAGTTCCGACATGGTGCGCATCTGCGGGATGGGCGTGTCAGGATCGGCCTGCCGGATGGCGGCGCGCATGGCGCCTGCGATGGAATACGGATCGCCCGCGGCTTGCGCGACCAGTACGGTGCGGAGCGGCGTGTAGTCCCAATAAGGACGGTACATCATGGCGACGGGTGGCTTGTCGGCGTCGGCGCGCACGTCGCCGGCGATACCCACGACTTCAAACCACTGGTCGTGGCCGCGGGTAAAGCGGCGGCCGATGGGGTTCTGGCCGGGCCAGAAGGCGGAGGCGAGCCTTTCGGAAATCACCGCGACCTTGCGCGTGCGGTCGCCGGGATTGAACGTGCGGCCATCGCGAAGAGGGATGCCCATCGTGCGGAAATAATCGAAGCTGACGAACCGCACGTTCACCGGGATGCCGGTGTGGGGGTCGGGGTTAGTCGAAGCGTTATCGATCCAGGTTTCGCCTTGCAGCGGGAGGGCGGAAACGATCGCGCCGGCTTGTACCCCGGGTTGAGATGCGAGGTTTTGAAAAACACGCTGGTAGAAGCCTTCGCGCGCGGCGTCCTCTTGGTAGCGGTCGCCGGAGAGGCCGATATCAACGGCGAGAACGGCGGGGGCGCGGAAGCCTTTTTCTGCGCGGACGAGGCGGACGAAGCTGTTGATGAGCAGGCCGGCCAGGATGAGCAGCATGGCGCTGAGGGCGACTTCGCAGGTGACGAGGGCGAAGCGGAGGCGCACGCCGGCACGGGCGCCGGTAGATCCGCGTCCACCGCCGCGAAGGGCGGATTGCGGATCGGCGCCGCTCACGCGCCACGCGGGCAGCAATCCGAAGAGGAGCGCGGCGGCGGCGACCAGGGCTCCGGCGAAGGCGAGGACGCGGCCATCGAGGCGGAGCTCGTCGAGGCGCGGGATGTCGACAGGCGCGTAATGGCGGAGGAGGTAGATGCCGAGCCACGCAAAGGCAAGGCCGAGCAGGCCTCCCGCGCCCGCGATGGCGGCGGTCTCCGAGAAGGCATGGCGCAGCAGGCGCAGGCGGCCGGCGCCGAGGGCGGCGCGGATGGCGGATTCACGGCCGCGCCGCTCGGCGCGCGCCAGGAGCAGATTGGCGAGATTGACGCAGACGATCAACAGCACCACGCCGATGGCGCCCATCAGGACCAGCAGCCCGCGGCGCGATTTGCCGACCACGGTATCGAGCAGTGGAGTGAGGAGAGCGCGCTCGTGCGGGTGTTCTCCGGCGAGATCTTCCATGCGGGCCTGCACGGCCTCGAGTTCAGCGGCGGCGCGCTGGGGGGAGGCTTCGGGGCGCAGCCGCGCAATGACGGCGTAATTGAAGCGGCCGAGCAGATCGCGCAGTTCGTCGGGCGAGAAGACTTTGGGGCGGAAGATCTCGGTGCGCGGCGACACGCTCTGGCCGGCGTTGAAGACGTTGCGATCGGGGAAGCGGAAATCGGCGGGTAGGATTCCGATGACGACGTGGGGGCGGCCATTGAGGATGAGGGTGCGGCCGACGATCGCGGGATCGGCTGCAAAGCGGCGACGCCACAGGCCGTCGGTGAGGAGGGCGACGGCGTCGCGGCCGTCCTGCTCTTCGTCGTCGGCGAAGTCGCGGCCGATGGTGGGGCGGATGCCGAGGATGCGGAAGAGGTTGGGTGAGACGCGGGCGGCGTCGATGCGTTCGGGGTCGCCGGCGCCGGTGAGGGTGAGGGCGGTGGGGTCGACGATGGCCATGCTTTCGAAGGCGGGGCAAGCCTTGCGCCATTCGACGAAGTGGCGGGCGTTGACGGGGAGGCTGGGATAGAGATGCGCGATGGGGGGAAGGACCTCGCGGATGGTGACGAGGCGGTCCGGGGCGGCGTAGGAGAGCGGCGTGAGCAGGACGGTGTTGACGAGAGAGAAGGCGGCGGTGACGGCTCCGAGTCCGAGGGCGAGCATGAGGATGGCGCCGAGGGAGAAGCCGGGTTCGCGGAGGAGTGCGCGGATGGACGGGGGCATATTGACGAGGATACGACGACGGGAAGGCGATTTCACCGCCGAGCCGCCGCGACGCCGAGAAGACGGAGAAAGGCAAGAGCTCACCGCGGCGCGATGAGATTCCGTTATTTTTTTGCGCTGGGGGTGTCGTCGGCGTTCAGGTCGCCTAGCGCGTATTGGACTCCGGCGAGGACGTGCTCCAGCATCGGTTTGATGGCGTAGATTCTTTCGCTGTGGCCGTGGGCTTCGTAGAAGACGCGGCCCTTGCCTTCGCGGCGGATCCAGCTCAGACCGAAGTCGTGGTCGGCGCGGGGGAAGTCTTCCTTGGCCTTATCGGCGTCGCTCATCTTGTCGTAATCGATGCTGGTGAGGATGTGGAGATTGGTGCGCGACCAGACTTCCATGCCGAAGGTGTAGGTTTCGTCGTGGATGTCGAACTCCTGTCCATGGAACATGGCGGTGAGGGGGCTCTTGGGGTCGTCGATTTTGACGGTGATCAACTGGGGATCGAGCCAGTGGTATTTGAAGAAGCCGCCGATCATCTTATTGAAGTCGAGCCACGTTCCGATTTGCGGGTCGCGGCCGGGGCGACCGGTCTGCGGGGCGCCGGGGGCCCTTCCCCCGCCGGCATTCGGGTTCGGCGGCAGGACGGAGGCGAAGCGCGCGGCGAAGTCGGCCTGACTGACCTTACCGGCGGACGCGGTGTCGATTTTGGCGAACCAGGAATCGGCGAGGGCGGTGATTTCTTCGCGAGTGAGTTTCTGGTCCTGGTTCGCGTCGCCGGCGCGCATGATCTGGGCGGCCAACTGGGTTCCGGGCCCGCGGCCGCCGGCGGTAGGAGCGGGCGCCGCGCCGCGCGCCTCGTGATAGGAATCGCTCGCAGCGTGGATGCCGGCGAGGCCTTTACCGGAGCGCACGAAATCGAGGAGGGCTTTCTTACGGGCCTCGGTGGCGAGGCCATCGTTGGGGTCGTCGAGGAAGTTGCCGGTGGTGTTGTTGAGGAAGATGAGGTCGTACTGCTTGAGGTTGGCGGCGGTGATGTCGGCGGGGTCGTAGGTTACGGTGGCGGTCCAGGCGCCGGTTTTTTTGCCCATCTCCTCCATGGTTTTGGCGGCGAGGGGGATGCAGGAGTGCACGAAGCCGGCCGCTTTGCTGAGGACGAGGACCTTGTGGGGGTGCTTGGGTTTGGCGGGGGCTTTGTCGGGGAGGGCGGCCATCATCTTCTCGACGTCGGCGGGGTTAGGGGTTTGGGGCTGCGGGCCGCGGGGGGCGGCGGTGGG
>JADMIO010960103.1_pt1 | contig 20513 bp, 22 predicted proteins | sample 8958161 | NCBI WGS metagenome assembly JADMIO01 (sample SAMN16585339, study PRJNA669376) | soil metagenome | isolation source: Crop rotation soil | place: USA: Cullars Rotation, Alabama | collected 2011 | reverse complement strand
GCGACAACTTGTCCACGTGGAATTCTAAGCTTAGGATCCCAATGTGCTGGAAAGCGTGCCGACCTTCGAGCACATGTAGCCGTTCGGGGGACATGCCGCCGGCCCCGGGTGCAGGATCGGCCGGGGGTGGTGGCGTGGCGAAGCTGCGCGTGGTGGTCCTCGGTGCCGGTTTCGGCGGGCTCCAGCTCGCCGCGCGGCTCTCCGACGCCGCCGCCGAGCGGGTCGATGTCACGCTGATCGACCGCAGTGACGCATTCGTCTTCGGGTTCGCGAAGCTCGACGTGATGTTCGGCCGCGCTTCGCCGGCACAGGTGCGGACGCCGTACCGCCGGCTCGACAAGCCGGGCGTCACCTTCCGGCAGGAGACGGTCACCGCCATCGACCCGCAGCGACGGCACGTCGTCACCGACCAGGCAAGCTACGACGCGGACGTGCTGGTCGTCGCGCTCGGCGCCGACCTCGACCCGGCCGCGACACCGGGGCTGCTCGAGGGCGGGCACGAGTTCTACTCGGTCGCCGGCGCGAGCGCGCTGGCACCTGTCATCGACGGGTTCGTCTCCGGACATGCCGTCGTCGGCGTGATGGGGACGCCCTACAAGTGCCCGCCGGCTCCGTGCGAGACGGCGTTGATGCTGCACGACCATCTGGCCGCCCGGGGCGTCCGCGACGACTGCGCCATCACGGTGGTGAGCCCGCTGCCCACACCGGTGCCGCCGTCGCCCGCCACGTCCGAGGCGATCCTGACGGCCTTCGCGGAGCGTCGCATCGAGTTCGTGGGCGGGTCGACGATCGAGGGCCTCGAGCCGACCCGGCGCACAGCCGCGGTCTCCGGCGGCCGCGACCTCGACTACGACCTCTTCCTCGGCGTCCCGCTCCATCGCGCGCCCCGGGTCGTCGTCGAGTCCGGGCTCGCCGAGTCCGGGTGGGTCGACGTGCGACCGACGACGCTGCAGACCGAGTGGCCTGGTGTCTACGCGCTGGGGGACGTGGCCAACGCACCCGTGCCGCGCGCCGGAGTCTTCGCGGAGCGCGCCGCCGACGTGGTCGCCGACCGGATCCTCGCCGAGCTCGACGGCGGTGAGGCAGCGCCGTACGACGGCTACGGCATGTGTTACATCGAGTTCGGCAGCGGCCGGGTGGCGACCGTCGAGGTCACCTTCATCACGGCCGACGGGGTGCAGGGCGGGCCGTTCACCCCGCCGTCGGTCGACCTCGCTCAGGGCAAGCGGCGGTTCGGCAGCTCGCGGGTCGAGCGGTGGTTCGGCGGCGCGGGCTCAGGCGACCTTGGGGGTGGCGCGGTCGACGATGGCGGCGACGTCGACCTGCCGCGGCAGCGTGCCGAAGGCATGGCCCCAGTCGCCACCGAGCCGGGAGGCGCAGAAGGCGTCGGCGACGGCGGGCGGTGAGTAGCGCACCAGCAGCGAGCCCTGGAGCACGAGCGCCATGCGCTCGACCAGCCGCCGGGCCCGAAGCTCGATGTCGCCGACGTCGGTGAGCTCGTCCTGCACCGCGGTCAGTGCCGCGTCGAGCCGGCGGTCGGTGCCGGACGCTGCCGAGGCCTCGGCGAAGAACGCCTCGAGCGCCTGCGGCTCGCGCGCGAGCGCGCGCAGCACGTCGAGCGCGTTGACGTTGCCCGAGCCCTCCCAGATCGAGTTGAGGGGCGCCTCGCGGTAGAGCCGGGCCATCGGGAAGTCCTCGACGTAGCCGTTGCCGCCGAGGCACTCGAGCGCCTCCGCCGCGACCGCGGGCCCGCGCTTGCAGACCCAGTACTTGCCGACGGCGAGCGCGAGCCGGCGGAACGCCGCCTCGGTGGCGTCGCCGGCGAACGCCGCATCGGTCGCAGCTGCGAGCCGCCCCATCAGCACCGTCGCGGCCTCGGACTCGACGGCGAGGTCGGCGAGGACGTTGCGCATCAGTGGCTTGTCGATGAGGTAGGACCCGAACGCCTGGCGATGCGTGGCGTGGTGCGTGGCCTGCGCGACACAGGCGCGCAGCAGTGAGGTCGAGCCGATGACGCAGTCGAGCCGCGTCATCATCACCATCTCGATGATCGTGCGCACTCCGCGGCCCTCGTCGCCGAGCCGCCACGCGACCGTCTCGTCGAACTCCGGCTCGCTGGAGGCGTTGGAGCGGTTGCCGAGCTTGTTCTTGAGCCGCTGGATGCGGAAGGTGTTGCGGGTGCCGTCCGGCAGCACGCGCGGCACGAGGAAGCAGGTCAGCCCACCGTCGGCCTGGGCGAGCACGAGGAACACGTCGCACATCGGGGCGGACGTGAACCACTTGTGCCCCGTCAGCAGGTAGGTGCCGTCCGGCTGCTCGACCGCGCGCGTGGTGTTGGTCCGCACGTCCGAGCCGCCCTGCTTCTCGGTCATCCCCATGCCGGCGAGGCAGCCGCTCTTGTCCTGCGGCGGACGCAGCCCGAAGTCATAGCTGTACGACGTCAGCCGCGGCACCCACTCGCGGGCCAGTGACTCGTCCGCGCGCAGCGCCGGCACGGCGGCGTGCGTCATCGAGATCGGGCAGCCGTGGCCCCCCTCGACCTGCGACCACACGGAGAAGGCGGCGGCCCGGGCCACCTGCGCGCCGGGACGGTCGTCGACCCACGACGAGGCGTGCAGCCCGCTGCCGACGGCGACCTCCATCAGCCGGTGCCACGCCGGGTGGAACTCGACCTCGTCGACCCGGCGGCCGTAGCGGTCGACCGTGTGCAGCACCGGCGGGACGTCGTTGGCCAGGCGCCCCCACTCCTGTGCCTCGGCGCTGCCGGCCCGGGTGCCGAGCGCGGTCAGCCGCTCGCTCGCCCACCCGGCGTCGTGCCGGGCGACCGCCTCGACCAGGGCGGCGTCGGCGGAGTAGACGTCGTAGCCCTCGAGGGGCGGCGGCTGGTTCTGCACCTCGTGCGTGGTTCCCACACCGGCGAGTGTCGCAGAGTCCGCGGCCCCAGCCCCGTACCGTTGACCCGATGGCCACCGTCGTCGGCGAGTCCGAGCACGCGCGGCCGGCGCGGCGACGAGGCCTTGCCACCGCGTGGCAGCTCACCACCTCGACGCTCGGGCGGGCCTGGCGCGACCGTGTCCTCGGTCTCGCCGCGGAGGCAGGCTTCTGGCAGCTGCTGTCGCTGCCGTCGATGCTGCTCGCGATCCTCGGGATCATCGGCTTCTTCAGCGGCGCCCTCGGCCCGGACACGCTGCACGACCTGGAGGCCGCGCTCGTCCGCGGGGCCAAGCACGTCATCGTGCCCGACGCCGTCGACTCCACGGTGCGGCCGGCGCTGCACCGCATCCTCGTCGGCGGCCGGCTCGACGTGGTGTCGATCAGCTTCGCGGTCTCGCTGTGGACCGGGTCGTCGGCAATGGCGACGTACGTCAACACGATCACCATCGCCTACGGGCTGCGCCACCACCGCAACGCCGTGCGCAGCCGGATCCTCGCGCTCGGCCTCTACCTCGGCTTCGTCGCCGTCGGTGTCGTCCTGTTGCCGCTGCTGATCCTCGGCCCGTCGCTCATCGTGCGGCTGACCCCGGAGAGCTGGCACCACGTGATGCACCTCGTGGTGGCCATCGGCTACTGGCCGGTGGTCGTGCTCATCTCGCTCGCGCTCCTGGCGACCCTCTACCACCTGAGCGTCCCCGTCCGGACACCATGGCGCCGGGCCCTGCCGGGTGCACTCCTCGGCCTCGTCGTCTGGGTGGCGGGCTCGATCGTGCTGCGAATCTGGCTGACCTGGGCGTTCCGGGAGACCGCGACCTACGGCCCGCTGTCGGCGCCGGTGGCCGTGCTCGTCTTCCTCTACCTGACGGCGCTCGCGATCCTGCTGGGCGCCGAGCTCAACGCCGAGATCGACCGGTTGTGGCCGTTGCAGGCGACCGAGCAGGCGCGCAGGGAGGAAGAGGAGCAGGCCGCGGCCGCCGTACAGCCGGCGTCATGACACGATGAACGCCGTTCGTCAGGCCGAGCAACGTCGAGGAGAACAGGGTGGTGTCGTCCACTAGCAACGTCGGCGGTCACGGTGCCTCGATCAAGTCCTGGATCGCGTGCGCGGTGATCGTCGCCGGCTTCATCGTCGGCGGCGTCGCGATGATCCTGTGGAACTGGCCGATGTTCTGGATCGGCGTCGCCATCGTCGTCGTCGGCTGCATCTTCGCCCGCGCGGTCCACATCATGGAGGACGTCAGCGAGTACGGCGGGCAGAGCAGCGCGGGCACCGACCCGCAGGGCAGCTACTGAGCGCAGCAACACCGGTCGGCTGCAGACGCGGCTACTGACCCGGCTGTGACGGGATCGCGTCGGACAGGGCGTCGAGCAGCGAGCTGAGGTCGCCGCCCTTCAGCACCCACGCCGAGGCGCCGTTCTCCAGTGCGCTCGCGCGCAGGGCCGGGTCGTCGCGGCCGGTGAAGACGATGATCCGGGCGTCGGGGAGCACCGCACGCAGCGACGGCAGCACCCGCATGCCGTCGATACCGTCGATCGACAGGTCGAGGACGACTGCGTCGGGCTGTTCGCGGGCCGCGAGGTCGAGCGCCGCGCCGCCACTGGTGGCCGTGCCCACGGGGACGAACCGACCGTCGAGCTCGAACGTCATCTCGAGCAGCCGGGACAGCTCGGGCACATCCTCGACCACGAGGACCTTCGCGGTTTCCATCCATGCCCCCATGTGGGTCATCCGGTCCGGACAGCGTCCACCCCTGGGCGCGCCCTTGTCTCGCCGACCCCGAGGATCGGCGGTTCGGAGGGGGACTATAGGGCCGGGCGTCCGGTATGCGACCGCGGACCGGCGATTGCCTGGAGTTGCCCGACGGGCTGGATGTTCGGTGGGCGGTACAGGACTTGAACCTGTGACCTCTTCCGTGTCAAGGAAGCGCGCTACCAGACTGCGCCAACCGCCCCGGTGCTTCTGTGGTGTCGCACGCCATTGTGCCGTGCCACGAGGCGGGAGCGGGAATCGAACCCGCGTACAGGGCTTTGCAGGCCCTTGCCTAAGCCACTCGGCCATCCCGCCGCGGGACCCGGAATCCTCGGTGGGTCCCACCGACGCCCATGAGCGTCACCGAGCGGACGACGGGACTCGAACCCGCGACCCTCACCTTGGCAAGGTGATGCGCTACCAACTGCGCTACGTCCGCGCGACCGGGGAGCGGACCCCCTCGATGCGTCGCCAACGATACAGGAACCACGCTCTACGGTGGGCGCCGTGACGCCGCACGACGTCCCGCCCGCAACCCTGCCGAGCGACGCCCGCTGGCCCCGCGCTGGCGAATGGCTCGCCGCCGGCCCCGGCACGGCCGCCCCGGACCTCGCGCTGCTGGGCGTGCCCACCTTCGCGACGTCACTGTCGCCGACCGGTGCGCACGCCACGCCCGCAGCGGTACGCCGGGCGCTCGCCCGCTACTCCACGTGGTGCGCCTCCCGCCGGGTCGAGCTCGCCGAGCTCGCGCCGTGGGACATGGGCGACGTCGACGACCCGGACGTGCCGGTCGAGGGGGAGTGGCGGGTGCGCCAGGCCGCCCGCACGGGAGCGGTCAAGGCGCGGCTGCTCGTCGCGCTCGGTGGCGACAACTCGGCGACCTACCCCGTCATGGCCGGTGCGTTCGAGGTCGGGCTCGAGCGGGCCGGCCTCGTGACCCTCGACGCGCATCACGACTACCGCGAGGGCCGCAGCAACGGCACCCCCGTGCGCGACCTCGTGCAGGCGGGGCTCGACCCCGAGCGGGTGGTGCAGGTGGGCATCGCCGACTGGGCCAACAGCAGGTCCTACGCCGACGAGGTCGCCGCCCTCGGGATCACGACGATCGGCCGGGGCGAGGTCGCGCGGCGCGGGATGACCGACTGCATGACCGAGGCGCTCGAGACCGCGGCGGCCGGGGGCGGCGCCGTCTACGTCGACCTCGACATCGACGTCTGCGACCGCTCGGTCGCCCCCGCCTGCCCGGCCAGCCTCCCGGGCGGACTGTCCGCGACCGAGGTGCTGCAGGCGGCGTACCTCGCCGGCCGCGACCCGCGGGTCCGGGCCATGGACATCACCGAGGTCGACGCCACCAACGACGCGCCGGACCAGCGCACGGTGCGGCTCGCGGCGATGTGCGTGCTCGAAGCCGCCGCCGGCCTCGCGCTGCGGGCCTGACGAGGTCGCGATGGGCTGGGCGGTGTTCGGCGAGCGGGTGCTGAGCCGGCCGGTGGACCTCACGTCCGACCCCGCAGCCCTCGACTCGACCGGCACGTGGGTCGTCGTCCAGACCTTCGAGGGCGAGCTGACCTGCGTGCGGATGGCCGAGGCCCGCACCGCCGTCGACCCCTACGCGGACGTGCCGGCCTGGCCCATGCCGCCCCGCGCGTCGTGGACCTCGAGCATCGACCGCGACGGCTACGAGAAGGGAGTCGCCACCGTCCGCGAGCGCATCGCCGCCGGTGACGTCTACCAGGTCAACCTCTGCCGGCTGCTGGCGTCGGAGTGCCCGAAGCCGCCCGACCTGCGCGCGCTGGGTGGCGCGCTGGCGAGGGGGAACCCGGCGCCGTACGCCGCCACGATCGACCTCCCCGACGCCGGCCTGCACGTCGCGTCGGCCTCGCCCGAGCTGTTCCTCGCCCGCGACGGCGACATCGTCACGTCCGGCCCGATCAAGGGGACGGCCGGCGAGCCGGCCGGTCTCACCGACAAGGACCGCGCCGAGAACGTGATGATCGTCGACCTGGTGCGCAACGACCTCGCGCACGTCGCGGCGACCGGCTCGGTCACCGTCCCGTCGTTGCTGCGCCTCGAGCGGCACCCGGGCCTGGTGCACCTGGTCTCGACCGTGCGCGCGCGGCTGCGGCCGGGCTGCGGGTGGGCCGACCTGCTCGCCGCGGCCTCTCCTCCCGGCTCGGTGTCCGGCGCCCCGAAGTCCAGCGCCCTGCGCCTGATCCGCGAGCTCGAGCCGGTGCCGCGCGGCGTCTACTGCGGAGCCGTCGGCTGGGTCGACGCCGACCGCCAGGTGGGGCGGCTGGCGGTGGGCATCCGCACCTTCGCCTGGACGGACGGCAGACTGCTCCTCGGCACCGGCGCCGGCATCACCTGGGGCAGCGACCCGGCCGGCGAGTGGGAGGAGACCGAGCTCAAGGTGCGAAATCTGTTGAGGGTGGCTTGACTTGGGACTGTGGGTTGATGGCGCGTTGGTGGCTGAGGATCAGCCGGTAGTCCTTGCGAATGACCACGGCCTGGTCGTCGGCGACGGCGTCTTCGAGACCTGTGAGGTCCGCGACGGTGTCGTCTTCGCGCTGAGCCGCCACCTGCGCCGGCTGCGCACCTCCGCCGCCGGTCTCGGTCTCGCCGTCGACGAGGCGCTCGTGCGCGCCGGTGTCGACGCCGTGCTCGCCGAGCGGCCGGAGTGGGCCCGCCTTCGCATCACCGTCACCGGAGGCCCGTCGCCGTACGGCTCCGAGCGCGGCCCCGGCTCGCCCACCGTCCTTGTCGCGACCGCCGCCATGCACGCATGGCCGCCCACGACCGACGTCTCCGTCGTGCCGTGGGTCCGCAACGAGCGCGCCGCCACGGCCGGCCTGAAGACGACGTCGTACGCCGACAACGTCGTGGCTCTCGCCTGGGCGAAGGAGCGTGGCGCCGGCGAGGCGGTCTTCGCCAACACCCGCGGCGCGTTGTGTGAGGGCACGGGGAGCAACGTCTTCGTCGAGCACGACGGCCGTCTGGTGACACCGTCGCTGGCGAGCGGCTGCCTGGCGGGGATCACCCGCGAGCTGCTGCTGGAGTGGCTCCCGGACGAGATCGAGGAACGCGACCTGTCGGTCGGGGCGCTCGCCGCGGCGCAGGAGGCGTTCATCACCTCCTCGACGCGCGGAGTGCAGCCGATCCGCGCCGTCGACGGCCACCCGTTGCCGCTGGCGCCCGGGCCGCTGACCGAGCACGCCGCGGAGGTCTTTGCCCGACGTGCCGCCGAGGACCTCGACCCCTGAGGTTGGATGGCCTCGTGGAGGTCGTCGTCGGTCCGGCGCCGCTGTCGCCGCAGCAGGTCGTGAGTGTCGCGCGCGAGGACGTGCCGGTGGAGCTGTCGCTCGACGCCGTCGAGGCGATGACGACCAGCAGCCGGCACGTGCAGGACCTGGCCCACGCCGAGCGGCCGGTCTACGGCATCTCCACGGGCTTCGGCGCGCTCGCCACCACCCACATCCCGGCCGAGCGACGCGCCGACCTGCAGCGCTCACTGATCCGCTCGCACGCGGCCGGCAGCGGCGACGTGGTCGAGCGCGAGGTCGTGCGCGCGATGATGCTGCTGCGGTTGCGCACTCTCGCGACCGGACACACGGGTGTCCGGCCGGTCGTCGCCCAGACCCTTGCTGCCCTGCTCAACGCGGGAATCACCCCCGTGGTCCGGGAGTTCGGCTCGCTCGGCTGCAGCGGTGACCTCGCGCCCCTGGCGCACGTCGCGCTGGCGCTGATGGGCGAGGGCGAGCGCGCCGCCGCGATGCGCGAGGCCGGTGTCGAGCCGGTCGAGCTGACGGAGAAAGAAGGCCTCGCGCTGATCAACGGCACCGAGGGCATGCTCGGCATGCTGGTGCTCGCGACGCACGACCTGCGCCGGCTCGTCCGCACCGCCGACCTTGCGGCCGCGATGAGCGTCGAAGCGTTGCTCGGCACCGACCGGGTGTTCGCCGACGACCTGCTGCGGCTGCGCCCGCAGCCCGGCCAGGCGTTGTCGGCGGCGGCGATGCGGGCACTGCTGCGCGGCTCGGCGATCGTCGCGTCACACGCCGGACCCGAGGACACCCGCGTTCAGGACGCCTACTCGCTGCGCTGCGCGCCGCAGGTCGCCGGCGCCTGCCGCGACACGATCGACCACGCCGAGCGGGTGGCGTCGTACGAGCTGGCGGCCGCCATCGACAACCCGGTCGTGCTCCGCGACGGCCGGGTGGAGAGCAACGGCAACTTCCACGGTGCGCCGGTGGGTTATGCGCTCGACTTCCTCGCCATCGCCGCGGCCGACCTCGCGTCGATCTCCGAGCGGCGCACCGATCGGATGCTCGACAAGAGCCGGTCGCACGGGCTGCCGCCCTTCCTCGCCGCGGAGCCGGGCGTCGACAGCGGGCACATGATCGCGCAGTACACGCAGGCCGGGCTGGTGTCGGAGATGAAGCGGCTTGCGGTCCCGGCCAGCGTCGACTCGATCCCGTCGTCAGCGATGCAGGAGGACCACGTCTCGATGGGGTGGAGCGCCGGGCGCAAGCTGCGGCGGTCGGTCGAGGCGCTCGGCCGCGTGCTGGCGATCGAGATCCTCACCGCCGCCCGGGCACTCGACATGCGCGCGCCGCTGACGCCTGCTCCGGCGACCGCTGCCGTCGTCGAGGCGCTCCGCCGGGAGGTGCCCGGGCCGGGGACCGACCGCTACCTGGCGCCGGAGATCGAGGCGGCGGTCGCGCTGGTGCGCTCCGGTGCGCTGCTCGCCGCCGCCGAGTCGGTGACCGGTCCTCTCACCTAGCAATGTGACATTGCCTGTCTCAGAGACAGGCAATGTCACATTGCTAGGGGGGTTAGCCTCCGGGCATGAGCCATGCGCGCGTGGTCCGGTCGCCGCGTGGGCCCGAGCGCACCGCGCAGTCGTGGGGCGCCGAGGCCGCGCTGCGGATGCTGCACAACAACCTCGACCCCGAGGTCGCGGAACGCCCTGAGGACCTCGTCGTCTACGGCGGCTCCGGCCGCGCCGCCCGCGACTGGCGGAGCTTCGACGCGATCACCGAGACGCTGCGCACGATGGCGCCCGACGACACGCTGCTGGTGCAGAGCGGCAAGCCGGTCGGCGTCCTGCGCACGCACGAGTTCGCGCCGCGCGTGCTCATCGCCAACGCCAACATCGTGCCGAAGTGGGCCACACCCGCGCACTTCCGCGAGCTCGAGGACATGGGGCTCACGATGTATGGGCAGATGACGGCCGGCTCGTGGATCTACATCGGCACGCAAGGCATCCTGCAGGGCACCTACGCGACCTTCACCGAGGTCGCCAACCAGCACTTCGGCGGCACGCTCGCCGGCCGGTGGGTGCTGACCGCGGGGCTGGGTGGCATGGGCGGCGCGCAGCCGCTCGCCGTCACCGGCAACGGTGGCGCCGTACTGTGCATCGAGGTCGACCCGTGGCGGGCCCAGCGTCGCCAGGAGCACGGCTACCTCGACGAGATCGCCGACTCGCTCGACGACGGCCTGGCGCGGGTGCAGCAGGCGGCGAAGGACGGCCGCGCGCTGTCGGTCGCGGTCGTCGCCAACGCCGCCGACGTCTTCCCCGAGCTGGTCCGCCGGGGTGTCACGCCCGACGTCGTCACCGACCAGACCAGCGCCCACGACGCGCTCAACGGCTACGTGCCCCACGGCATGACCCTCGACGAGGCGGTCGAGCTGCGCGAGGCCAAGCCCAACGAGTACGTCGACCGCGCGATGGCCTCGATGGCGGTGCACTGCCAGGCGATGCTCGACCTGCAGGCAGCCGGCGCGATCGTCTTCGACTACGGCAACGGCCTTCGCGGTCAGGCGCAGGACGCCGGCGTCACCGACGCGTTCGGCTACCCGGGCTTCGTCGTGGCCTACATCCGGCCGCTGTTCTCCAGGGGCGCCGGCCCGTTCCGGTGGGCCTGCCTGTCCGGCGACGACGCCGACCTGGCGGCGACCGACGACGCGGTGCTCGCGGCGTTCCCGGACGACGACGGCCTGCAGCGCTGGGTGCGGTTCGCGCGGGAGAAGGTCAAGGGCCAGGGCCTGCCGTCGCGGATCTGCTGGCTCGGCTACGGCGAGCGGCACATCGCCGGTCTGGCCTTCGACGACCTGGTCGCCCGCGGCGTGCTGCGCGCGCCGGTGGTCATCGGTCGCGACCACCTCGACGCGGGCAGCGTCGCGTCGCCCGAGCGGGAGACCGAGGCGATGCGCGACGGGTCGGACGCGATCGCCGACTGGCCGCTGCTCAACGCCCTGGTCAACACCTCGTCCGGCGCGTCGTGGGTGTCGATCCATCACGGCGGCGGAGTGGGCATCGGGAAGTCGATCCACGCCGGTGTCGTCGTCGTTGCCGACGGGTCGGAGCTGTCGCGGCGCCGGATGGAGAGCGTGCTCACCAACGACCCGGCGACGGGTGTGCTCCGGCATGCCGACGCCGGCTACGAGATCGCGCTCGACACGGCCCGCGACGTGGGCGTCCGGATGCCGCTCGAGCCGGGCACCCACGCGCCGACCTGGCAAGCCTGACCCGGCCGCCCTTTCCGTGAGCGATCTCGTCGTCCGGCGGATCGGTCGGCTGACCACCTGGCGGCAGCCAGTCGTGGAGGACGCGGCCGTCGTCATCCGCGCCGGCCGGGTCGCGTGGACCGGAGCCGACGCGCAGCTGCCGGGCGACGTCGGCGACCTCCCGGAGCTCGACGCCGCCGGCGCCGCGGTCCTGCCGGGGTTTGTCGACTGCCACACCCACGCCGTCTGGGCCGGCAGCCGGCGCGACGACTTCGTCGGCCGGCTGGGGGGCGGCGGCTACCGCCCGGGCGGCATCGCCACCACCGTCGCCGCCACCCGCGAGGCGTCGTACGACGTCCTCGCCGAGCTCACCCAGCGGCGAATCGACACCGCGCTCGCCCACGGGACGACGACCGTCGAGATCAAGAGCGGCTACGGCCTCACACCCGACGACGAGCTGCGGATGCTCGACGTCGCCGCCGAGGTCGAGGGCCCGGCCGTCACGACGACCTACCTCGGCGCGCACGTCGTCCCCCCGGACCGCGACCGGGCGGACTACGTCGCCGAGGTCGTGGCCACCCTGCCGGCAGCCGTGCAGCACGGCGCGAGCTGGTGTGACGTCTTCTGCGACGACGGCGCGTTCACGGTCGAGGAGGCGCGGCGGATCCTCACGGCGGCGCGCGAGCACGGGCTCGGCCTGCGCATCCATGCCGAGCAGCTCGCCCGCACCGGCGCGGCCGAGCTCGCGGCCGAGCTGGGCTGCGCCAGCGCCGACCATCTCGAGCACGTCGACGCAGCCGGGGCGAAGGCCCTGGCAGCCGCAGGTGTCGTGGCGGTGCTCGTTCCGGTCGTGAGCCTCTACACGCGCTCGGGCGACTGGGCCCATGCGGCGACGCTGCGCGAGGCCGGCTGCGAGCTCGCCATCGCCACCGACTGCAACCCGGGCAGCGCGTGGTGCGAGTCGATGCCCTACGCCGTCCAGCTGGCCTGCCTCGCGATGGGCCTGCCGGTCGACATCGCGTTGCGGGCGGCGACTCTCGGCGGGGCGAGGGCGCTGCGACTCGACGACGCGGGCCACCTCGGGGTGGGCGCGCGCGGCGACCTCGTCGTCCTCGCAGCGGAGCACGAGGCCGACCTGGTCGCGCATCTGGGTGTCGGCGGCGTCGCCCGGACGGTCGTCGCGGGCCGACCGATCGGCTGACCGCGCCGCGCCGGACGTCTCAGGTTCCGGACCGACGAGCCGATGCTGGTAACGAACCGCGCGCTCGACAGTCCAAGTACCGACGGGAAGCCCGCGAGGAGGCCGCCGTGAAGCAGCTGCAGATCAAGCGCCCACGCCCGGCTCCGTCGCCTGCGCCGCTCGACCTGCGCACGCCGTCCGGGCGGTCACTGCCCTTCTGACCGGTGTGACCGGTTCAGAGCTCGGGCTCGCTCCAGAGAAGAAGCGCCAGCTCGGCGTCGACATCGACGTGGTCTGACTCGCTGCCGGTGGGGACCACGGCGTAGGTCTTCGTGAGGAACTCCACCAGCTCGGTCAACGGCGCCTCGAACAGCGCACGACCGGACGGGCTGGACAGCGAGATGCAGACGACCGGCTTGCCGCCGGAGTGCGACGGCCACACCTGGACGTCACCCTCGCCGACCGGGCGCGTGACGCCGTCGGTCAGCAGGCCACGGGCGAAGGTCCACTCGACGACCTCGGAGCTGCCGGTGTGGAAGGCCACCCGGACGGCGTAGGGGTCGGAGTGGTCGTAGGTGACGTCGGCGGTCACGGGAAGAGACGGGCTCCCGGGCACGACGAGGCGGAGCTCGATCACGGAGGTGACGGAGTCGGGTCGTGTGCTCATCGCCGGAACTGGCCTCTTCCTCGTCGGCTCTGCCTTCAAGAAACGAGGTACCCCACGAACTGGTGACGCCTAACGTGGGAGGGGCGGATCACTTTCGGGCTGGGTCAAAATATCGGAATCGTGGGGGGCTGTCTGCAGCCCTGTAGAGTGACGCGACCCGATTCTGCGGGCGATTGGCTCAGTGGTAGAGCGCCTCGTTCACACCGAGGAGGTCACTGGTTCGAACCCAGTATCGCCCACCGGACAAGCGCCGGCCCCGTCCTCGTGAGGACGGGGCCGACCTGTCTGTCCGGTCGGTTGGTTCAGACCAGTGCGACCACGAGCATCAGCGCCAGCAGGACGATCGCCGTCGCGACGATGACCGCGTTGTCGCCGGTGGTCAGCCACGTGTGCGACCTGCTGACGCCGCCCCGCCAGGCGGCGCCTGCGTCGGTGCGGATGCGGTCGGCGAGGCTCGGACCCTTCGGCGTCTTCTGCGCCGGCGGCGCGACGGGTACGGCGCCGATGCGCTGCTCTGCCGGTGCCGCAGGGGCAGGCGGCGGGGGCGGCGGTGCCGTCGGCGAGGCCGCGGTCGGGGCTGCCGGGACCGGCGTGACCGGCGCCGGGGCGGCCGCGGCCGGTGGCGGCGACTGCTCGGCGGCCACCAGGTCGACGTGGGTCACGGGCGTCACCGTCTCGACCGGCTCGGTGGGAGCCGTCGTCGTGACCTCGAGGTCGGGGCCGGTGTCGGTCCGGGCAGGCGGCTGCCCGTCGAACATGTCGTCGAGGTGCAGCACCTCGGTCTCGCTGCCGTCGTCGCGGTGGCGACCGACGCGGATCTGCTGGGTCGGATCGTTGTCGACGCTCATCGACGCTCCGTCTCTGTCTCGGCGCCGCCGCCTCGGCTGACGCCACCCGGCTCGACCAGCCCCTCGTCCGGCTGCGGGCCCACGGTGTGCGCGGCGGCCTCGGCGCGGCCTTCGGTCACCTCGTCCGGGACCAGCCCTACGCCGATGTTGCCGCCGGCCTCCGCAGGGTCGACGGGGCTGCCCAGGTGTGCCGTGTTCTCGGTCATGTGACCGTCGTACCCGCCGTGGCGCTGCGCATCGCGCGAATCGGATGAAAAGCCCGCTACGGCGCTCTACGCTGCGTGGATGGCGGGGGGCCGGGTCGCGCAGCTGTGGCGTCATCCGGTCAAGTCCCTCCAGGGCGAGCGCCTCTCCGCGGTCGAGGTCGACTCCCGCGGGGTGCTCGGCGACCGGGCATGGGGGGTCCGCGACGACGCGACGGGCGCGCTGCTCTCGGCCAAGCGCGAGCCGCGGCTCCTGATGGCAGCCGCCGCCGTCCGCGGCGAGGGTGTGGTCGTGACCGGGCCGGACCGCCGGTCGCGCCCGGGAGGAGCGGCCGGCGCGCTTCTGTCCGAGCTGCTCGGCCGGCCGGTGCACGTGGAGCTCGCGCCGGCCGTGGGGCCGGTCTTCGTCGACGACTCGCCGCTGCACCTGCTCACCGAGCGCTCGCTCGGCGACTGGGACGTGCGGCGGTTCCGGCCCAACGTCGTGCTCGCCACCGGCTGGGACCTCGACGAGCTCGTCGGCGAGCGGCTGGCGTTCGGCTCCGTGGTCGTGGAGATCCAGGCGCGGACCAGGCGGTGCGGGATGACGACGGCCGCGCAGCCCGGGCTGCCCAAGGACGTCGGCGTGCTGCGGACGCTGGCCCGGGAGCGGAGCCTGTGCCACGGCGTCTACGCCCGGGTGGTCACCCCCGGACGGATCAGGATCGATGACGCCATTCGGGTGACGTGAAGTGCGTGAAGCAGGGAAGATCGAGGACGTGACGAACAGCACGCGCATGACGAGGCTGGAGGCAGGCGCCGTCGTCGACGAGGTCGACGTCCCCGGTGTCGGGCCCGTGCCGGTGCGCGTGCAGCGCTGCCCGGCCGGGTGGCAGGCGACGTTCGAGGTCACCGACCCGGCGACGAGCGACCTGTCCGTCGTGCACAAGCTGGTCGCTCCGACCTACCGCGAGGCGAAGGCGGCGGTGCCGCAGGCCGTCGCGTTCCTGCTCGGCCGCCCGGTCGACGCACCTGTCCAAAACCTTTGAGCCCGTCGATAACCTCGGCCTCATGGCCGACATCCGCCTGACCGTCGACGGCTCGCCGCACGTCGCCGAGGCCGGCACGACGATCGGCCGGGTGTTCCACGACCTCGGCATCGAGGCCGTCGTCGCCCGGGCCAACGGCGAGGCGCTGCGCGACCTTGCCTGGGTGCCCGACGACGGCGACATCGTCGAGTCGGTGCCGATCGACACCGACGAGGGCCGCGCGGTGCTCCGGCACTCGACTGCGCACGTGCTCGCGCAGGCGGTCCAGCAGCTGTTCCCCGAGGCCAAGCTCGGCATCGGCCCGCCGATCACCAACGGCTTCTACTACGACTTCGACGTCGAGCGGCCGTTCACCCCCGACGACCTCGAGCAGATCGAGGCGCGGATGCGCAAGATCGTCAAGGAGCGGCAGCGGTTCGCCCGGCGGGTCGTCGGTGACGACGAGGCGCGGGTCGAGCTCGCCGACGAGCCCTACAAGCTCGAGCTGATCGGGCTGAAGGGCGCCGCGGGCGAGGCGGCCGAGGGCGCCGACGTCGAGGTCGGCGGCGGCGAGCTGACCATCTACGACAACCTGCGCACCAAGGGCAGCGAGGTCGAGCTGGCATGGAAGGACCTCTGCCGCGGGCCGCACCTGCCGACCACCGGGAAGATCCCCGCGTTCAAGCTGATGCGGTCGGCGGCGGCGTACTGGCGGGGGAGTGAGAAGAACCCTCAGCTGCAGCGCATCTACGGCACCGCCTGGGAGTCCGAGGACGCGCTGCAGGCGCACCTCGACCTCATCGCGGAGGCCGAGCGGCGTGACCACCGTCGCCTCGGCGCCGAGCTCGACCTGTTCTCGTTCCCGGACGAGATCGGCTCCGGGCTGGTCGTCTTCCATCCCAAGGGTGGCGTCGTCAAGCGGGTGATGGAGGACTACGTCCGGCAGCGGCACATCGACGAGGGCTTCCTCTACGTCGGCACCCCGCACATCAGCAAGCAGGGGCTGTTCGAGACCAGCGGTCACCTGCCCTACTACGCCGACACGATGTTCCCGCCGATGGAGATGGAGGGCAGCAACTACTACCTCAAGGCCATGAACTGCCCGATGCACAACCTCATCTACCGGTCGCGCGGGCGGTCCTACCGCGAGCTGCCCATGCGGCTGTTCGAGTTCGGGTCGGTCTACCGCTACGAGAAGTCCGGCGTCGTCCACGGGCTCACCCGCGTGCGCGGTCTCACCATGGACGACTCGCACTCCTACTGCACCCCGGAGCAGGCGCCCGACGAGATCAAACACCTGCTGCGGTTCATCCTCAGCCTGCTCGCCGACTTCGGCCTGAGCGACTTCTACCTCGAGCTGTCGACGCGTGACGACACCAAGGACAAGTTCATCGGCAGCGACGAGGACTGGGAGATGGCGACCCGGGTCCTCGAGGAGGCCGCGATCGAGAGCGGGCTCGAGCTCGTGCCCGACCCCGGCGGCGCGGCCTACTACGGCCCGAAGATCTCGGTGCAGGCGCGGGACGCGATCGGCCGCAGCTGGCAGATGTCGACGATCCAGCTCGACTTCAACCAGCCGGCGCGCTTCGGGTTGGAGTACCAAGGCGCCGACGGCGAGCGGCACCAGCCGGTGATGATCCACTCGGCGAAGTTCGGGTCGATCGAGCGGTTCTTCGGCGTGCTCACCGAGCACTACGCCGGGGCGTTCCCGGCCTGGCTCGCGCCGGTGCAGGTGGTGGGCATCCCGATCCGGTCGGACAACGTCGACTACCTGCGTCGCGTGGCCGAGCAGCTGACCGCCGAGGGGATCCGCGCAGAGGTCGACGCCTCCGACGACCGGATGCAGAAGAAGATCCTGCACGCGCAGCAGCAGAAGGTGCCGTTCATGTTCGTCGCCGGTGAGCGCGACGTCGAGGCGGGGGCGGTGTCGATCCGCTACCGCAATGGCATCGAGCGCCGCGGGGTGCCGCTCGACGACGCGATCCAGGAGGTCGCGCGCAACGTGGCGTCGCGGCAGATCGAGCCGGACGCGCTCAACCCGGAGACCACCGTCGACCTGGCTGCCACCGGCGAATGACCGAAGTCGAGCACCAGCCCGGCGCCGGCATGCCGGATGCGTGGCAACGCATCTGGATGCCCGAGCGGATGGCCTACATCAAGGGCGAGGGGAAGGCCGGCTGCCCGTTCTGCGACATCCCCGCGATGGGTGACGAGGCAGGGCTCGTCGTCGCGCGCGGTGAGCACGTCTACGCCGTGCTCAACCTCTACCCCTACAACTCCGGTCACCTGATGGTCGTGCCGTTCCGCCATGTCGCCGACTACACCGAGCTCACCCCGGAGGAGACCGGTGAGCTGGCGACGTACACGAAACGGGCCATGGAGGTGCTGCGTGCGGTCAGCAACGCGCAGGGTTTCAACATCGGCATGAACCAGGGCTCGGTCGCGGGCGCCGGCATCGCGCCGCACCTGCACCAGCACATCGTCCCGCGGTGGGGCGGCGACACCAACTTCATGCCGGTCGTCGCGCGCACCAAGGTGCTGCCGCAGCTCCTGGGCGAGACGCGTGCCCTGCTCGCCCAGGGCTGGGCCGACGCGCCGGCGTAGCCGCCTCGGGTGCCGTGCCGTCGTAACGTCGTGCCGTGACACAACTGTCGACCCTCGAGCTGCCGGACGGCCGCACCCTCGCCTACGCCGAGTGGGGTGACCCTGACGGCCGGCCGATCATCAACTGCCACGGCACGCCGGGCTGCCGGCTCAACCGGCATCCCAACCAGGAGCTCGTGCGCAGCACAGGCGCCCGGATCATCTCCTTCGACCGTCCCGGCTACGGGCGCTCGACCCGGCTGCCGGGGCGGCGGGTGGCCGACGTCGCCGGCGACGTGGCCCGGCTCGCCGACCACCTGGGGCTCGACCGGTTCGCGGTGGTCGGCGGGTCGGGCGGCGGGCCGCACGCCCTGGCCATCGCCGCGGCGCTGGCCGACCGAGTCACCCGCGTGGCCTCCGTCGTCGGCATCGCGCCCTACGACGTCCTCGGCGAGGACTGGTTCACCGGCATGGACCCGTTGAACGTGAAGGAGTTCGGCTGGGCGCTCGAGGGCGAGCAGGTGCTGGTCGAGCAGCTGACCCGCGAGGACGCCGCCATGCGCGCGCGGGTGGCGGAGGACCCGTCGAACGTCCTCGGTGACTTCGACCTGCCGGAGACCGACCGGGTCGTGCTGCGCCGCTCAGACGTCGCGACGGTGATCCGGGAGAGCACGGCCGAGCAGTCGGCCAACGGCGTCTGGGGCTGGGTCGACGACGACCTCGCGTTCACCCAGCCGTGGGGCTTCGACCCGGCCACCGTCGAGGTGCCGGCAGCGGTCTGGTGGGGCGCCGCGGACGTGCTCGTGCCGCCGCAGCACGGCGAGTGGATCGCGCGCACCGTGCCTCACGCCGTCGCCCGTGTCCGGCAGGAAGGCGGTCATCAGCCCGACCCGGACAAGGACGTCGTACTGCTCAACGCCTGGCTGCTCGACGGCATCTCCTGGGACTGACCCGGCGCGCGCAGCAACCGGGGCAGCAGCTCGAGCGGCAGGAACGCCAACAGGCAGACCACGAGCGGCGCGAAGTTGATGGTGATCATCAGCCACGTCGTGACGTGGAACGACAGCAGGGCGACGACACCGAGCGTCCGCCACCGCTGCCGGACGAACAACAGCGCCGGCGTGCTGAACTCGAGCAGCAGGATGCCCCACTGCGACAGCAGCAGAACGAGCGGATGGTCGAGCAGCGGCCGCGCGAGTGACGTGCCGCGGCGCACGACCGCCCACGCGAAGATGGCGCCGTTGGGCCAGTGCAACCCGCCGAAGCGCATCTTCGCGACGGCCGCGAGGAAGTACGTCGCCACGACAGCGATCTCGATGCACCGCAACGCCCACCCCGCCGCCTCGCTGTGGTCGGGAGACCTCCAGCGCAGGTGGGCCACGGTCGGCAGCACGGCGACGGCGACGAGGATCGCGAGGTGGTCGTGGTCGACCTTGCCGTAGGACATGTCGAGGCAGGTCCAGTCGGCGTAGGTGAGCGCTACGACGACGCCCAGCACCCGCGGCCACAGCCCCATTGCCGCGAGCAGCGACGCCGCGATGATGACGGCGCGCATCGACTGCACGAGCCACGGTTGCGGGGCCGGCTGGTGCAGCAGCGAGAGCACGTCGACCGGCTTGTAGAGATCGGGCGAGCCGTAGGCGTGTGGCACGACCGACGCCGTGCGGACGTAGAGGTCCAGCGGCACGTAGAGGTAGACGAGCGTGCGCAGGACGGCCAACCGCGCGACCGGCTCCGGCCGGAACCACCAGCCGCGTAGCGCAGCGCCGGCCGCGGCCGCGCTCACGGCCGCACGACCCACGTGGCGAGCGTGTGGGTCGTCCGCGACGACGGCACCCGGTCGTGCAGCTGGATGACGTCCTGGACGACGTAGAGCTTCACGAACTGCGGCTGGTGGGGGTGCAGCCGGCGCTGCGCGGAGGAGATCGTGCGCAGCAGCTCCGGGTGCGCGACGATGCGGGTCAGCTGCTCCTCGACGTCGGCCCGGCGGACACCGACGCCCTGCGGGTCGAGCCGCACCCGCACGTGCCGGCCGTCGGTCGTGTCGGCCCAGACCATCGTCGAGCGGACGACGCCGTCGGGCGGGATCCACTTCGCGTACTGCACCATCGGCCCGACCGGGAACATCGGGTCGTGGCCCCAGGCCGAGCCGATCGCCAGCAGAACGAGCACGGCGCCGGCGGCCGCCGACCGCCAGAGGACGGCGCCGCGGCTCAACCGGTGCACACGGGCGTCGTCCGGGTCGGGTGTCACGGTCGGCGCGGGTGGCAACGACTCAGTGGTCGGACTTCGCCTCGGCGAGGACCTTCTGCGCGACCTGCTGCGGCATCGGCTCGTGCCGCAGGTAGGTCCGGGTGAAGTTGCCCGTGCCCTGCGACAGCGACCGCAGGTCGATCGCGTAGCGGGTGACCTCGATCTCCGGCACCTCGGCCCGCACCAGCGTCCGTCCGTTGTTGCCCACCGGTTCGGTGCCGGTGACCCGGCCGCGCCGCGTCGACAGGTCGGACATCACCGCGCCGACGTACTCGTCCGCGACGAGCACGTGCACGTCGAGCACCGGCTCGAGCAGGAGCACCTGCGTCTTCTCCGCCGCGTCCTTCAGTGCCAGCCCGCCCGCGATCTGGAACGCCATGTCGGACGAGTCGACCGAGTGGGCCTTGCCGTCGGTCAGCGTCGCCCGGACGTCGACGACCGGGTAGCCCGCCGCTGCCCCGTGCTCCATCTGGGCGCGGATGCCCTTCTCCACCGAGGGGATGAACTGCTGCGGCACCGAGCCGCCCTTTCCAGCACAGTGGGATCCGAAGCTTGGAATTCACGTGACTTGAAGTCGCGGC
>JADMIO011216382.1_pt1 | contig 20515 bp, 21 predicted proteins | sample 8958161 | NCBI WGS metagenome assembly JADMIO01 (sample SAMN16585339, study PRJNA669376) | soil metagenome | isolation source: Crop rotation soil | place: USA: Cullars Rotation, Alabama | collected 2011 | reverse complement strand
GGTTGCCCGACGCCATGGCCGGACCGACGCCTGTCTCTGCATTGATTCACGCAGCGACGATGGTAACGGCCGGCGTTTACATGGTCGTGCGTTGCAATGCGATCTTCACGCATGCGCCCACCGCGATGTTCATCGTCGCGATTATCGGCGCCGCGACAGCTCTATTCGCTGCCACCATCGGCCTCGCCCAAAACGATATCAAGAAAGTTCTCGCGTATTCGACCATCTCGCAGCTCGGCTACATGTTTCTCGCCTGCGGCGTCGGCGCATTCATCGCAGCAATCTTTCACGTAATGACGCATGCGTTCTTTAAGGCACAACTGTTCCTCGGCTCCGGTTCAGTCATTCACGGCATGCATCATGAACAGGACATGCGGCGCATGGGCGGTCTGCGCAAGTACATGCCAATTACCTGGATCACGATGTGCGCCGGTTGGCTGGCGATTTGTGGCGTGCCGATTTGGGCCGGCTTCTTTTCCAAAGACGAAATCCTGTGGAAGACGTGGAGCACAACCATGCCGGGAATTCCCGGGTCGATGGGCAAGGCGCTCTGGTTTATCGGAGCGGTGACGGCTCTGCTCACGGCGATCTATATGACACGGCTGATGGTGATGACGTTCTGGAGTAACGAACGCTTTCGCGAAAAGCCGGTTGATCACCATCATGACGCGCCTCATCACGCCCACGAGCCACATGAATCGCCGCTGTCGATGACGATTCCCTTAATCGTGCTGGCAATTCTTTCTACTGTCGGCGGCCTGGTTGGCGTGCCTTACGCGCTGAGTTCGCTCGTAGGGGGCCATCCCGAGAATTATTTCGAGCGCACTTTGGAGCCGATTGTCAGTCACCCACAAGAATCCACCACCGAAGGCCCGGGCGAAGTGCACTGGCAGACGCCGCCGCCGGAAGAAGTGGACGGCAAGCCGGCCTTCGGTCCATCGCGGGAGACTTCGACCAGCACTGAGCACGTGGCGAGCGCGAGCGAGTTGAATGCCGAACGCTTATTCACTTTGATATCGGTTGTGATTGCGCTCGCCGGAATCGGCATCGGCTGGGTGATGTTTAATCGTCAGCCATTGCGCGCCATGCCGCGACTGCTCGAGAACAAGTATTACGTGGATGAGTTTTACGACGCGACGATCATTCAGCCAATCAAGGTCGGTTCGCGCGAGGGTCTTTGGAAGATTTTCGATCTCGGTGTAATCGACGGGATCATTCATTCGATCGGCAACGGTGTGGTTAATTTTGGGCGGACAATCCGGTACATGCAGCTGGGCTTTGTGCGCGGATATGCAGCTATCATTCTGGCCGGTGCGCTAATCATCATCGGGTATTTCGCCTACAGCGGAGCGCACGTTTTGAGGTACTTGGTAAGGTGATTTGGAGTGCGGCGGCAGAGCGCAGCGGCGACGCCGCTTTGGATCGCTCGCCTCGCCCCAACCTTATTAGTTGAGAAAAGAATGAATCGAAAGCGCCGTCGTTGCTTCGCTTTGCCGGCGCACTCCAAATAATGCAGAACTTTCTGCTTACAATTCTGCTTCTGCTTCCCGTGATTGGCGCGGCGACCGCGGCTGTGTACGCGTTCACACCGGGCGCTAAGGATTCGCATCATCGCTGGATCGCGCTGGGATTTACGAGTTTGGTTTTCCTGCTTTCGTTGTTGCTGATCAGTGGATCAGGCAGTGGACTAAATGCATTTCGGTTTGAAGAAAATTATTCGTGGATTGGCGTGGTCGGCGCGCGCTATCACATCGGTGTCGATGGAATCAGTCTTTGGCTGGTGTTGTTGACCACGCTCCTCATGCCGGTCTCGGTGCTTTCCAGCTGGACCGCAATCAAGAAGCGGCAGCCGATCTATTACGCGTTGCTGCTGTTGCTTGAGTCCGCAATGATCGGCGTCTTTGTTTCGCTGGATCTGCTGCTCTTCTATCTGTTCTTTGAAGCCTCGCTCGTGCCCATGTTTTTCCTGATCGGGATCTGGGGCGGTGAACGGCGCATCTATGCGGCAGTCAAATTCTTTATCTACACGGCGGTGGGATCGCTGCTGATGCTGGTGGGCATCATCGCGCTCTATTTCATCCATCAACAGGCGACCGGCATCGGCACGTTCGATTATGCAGTCCTGACTGACACGCTCCGCAGCGGTGCGATGGCGTTGTCGCCGCGCGCTGAGTTCTGGCTGTTCCTCGCGTTCGCGTTTGCTTTCTGCATTAAGGTCCCGCTCTGGCCGCTGCACACCTGGCTGCCGGATGCGCACACCGAAGCGCCTACCGCGGGCTCTGTCATCCTCGCCGGCGTGCTGCTAAAGATGGGCACGTATGGCCTGCTGCGATTTAACTTCGGCTTGTTCCCAAATGCTTCTCGCTACTTCGCGCCGCTGATGATCACCCTTGCAGTGATTGGAATTATCTACGGCGCGCTGGTCGCGATGGTGCAGCCGGACGTTAAGCGTCTGGTGGCTTACTCGTCAGTCAGTCACATGGGTTTTGTCGTGCTCGGTTTGTTTTCCTTAACAGACCAGGGAATGCAGGGAGCGCTGTACCAGATGCTGAATCACGGCGTCTCAACCGGCGCACTTTTTCTGTTTGTTGGAATGATTTACGAACGGCGGCACACGCGGATGATTAGCGATTTTGGCGGCTTGGCGCGGCCCATGCCGTGGTTCTCGACGTTTTTCGTGATCGCGTCGCTCTCGTCAATCGGGCTGCCGTTTCTCAACGGATTCGTCGGCGAGTTTTTGATCATGCTCGGTTCATGGACCTCGCTCGCCGTGCAGCACGCGTGGATCGTCACCATGCTCGCCGGCACCGGCGTAATCTGGGCAGCTGTTTACATGCTCTGGATGCTGCAACGCGTGGTCTTTGGCGCGACGACCAGTGACATCAACTCAAAGTTGCTCGACCTGAATGCGCGCGAAGTCGGCTTGGCCCTGCCGTTACTCGCGCTGATGTTGTTCATGGGAGTTTATCCCAATGCTTTTCTGAGTCGATCGCGGGCGAGCGTTGAAGCGGCGCGGCAAGTTGTGAGTCCGACTGCCGGCAAAACGGTAAACATTGCGAGCACTGAAAAGGCTGAAAAGTAGTTCGCGGATGAGAACAATCCTTATACGTTTGGCGCTCGGCGCACTGTTCGTCACCGCAACCGCAATTGGCGCCGTGGCGCAGACTCCGTCGGTGCCGGCGAACCCTTCCCTGAAGTTTCAGGGAGTAGACGGCAAGGTTTATGACCTCGCCGAGCAGCGCGGTAATGTTGTGCTGCTCTCATTTGGAGCCACGTGGTGCGCGCCCTGCACAACCGAGTTGCGCGCGCTCCAAGAGATTCTCAGCGAGTACCGAGCGCGGCCGGTAAAATTCTTTTGGGTAAGCATTGAACGCCCGGAAGAAGTTTCTAACTCGGATCTCAAGCGTTACGCGAAAGAGCGCAAGGTCAGCTTTCCGGTCCTGCGCGATGACGCCAAGATGGTTTTTTCGCAGTTTATGCCGCGCGTGCGTTTGCCGTTAATCGTGATGCTCAGCAAAGACGGCAAAATAGACGCGCCGGTCAAGGTCGGGATGCAATCACAAGTCGACGTTTACAAAGCGGAAATTCGTTCACGTTTGAATAAGCTTCTGAACGCTTCGACCGTAGCGATGGAAAAATAATCGGGTTCCTTCGTGGCTCGCTCTTCCGGAAGAAATTTAGAGAGACCACGAAAATAATCTTAGTTGTCACTAACGAATGCTTCTATTTCAAGCAGCTACTCCGGACATCAACCTGACGCTGATCGCGCCTGAGCTAATCGTGTCCATCACCGGCGTTGTGATCATGCTGGTCGATGCCTTCTCCCGAAGGGGCCAGCGTTGGCTCACCGGCTCGTTGGCCATCGCAGCCCTAGCAGGCGCAGCTGTCAGCTCAATCTGGCTATGGGTCGCCTATCCAGGGCAACGGAGTGCCTTTAACGGCATGATCGTGCTGGATGAACTGCGGCTGAGTTTTACTTTGATATTTCTGATTGTCTCGCTGCTCACGATTCTAATCGCGAACGCCTGGATCGAAATCGAGAAGTTGCCGGCGGGTGAATTTCATTCGCTCCTGCTGTTCGCGACCAGCGGCATGATGCTGATGGCTTCGGCGGGTGATCTGGTGATTGTGTTTCTCGGTCTTGAAATTCTTTCAATCGCCACTTACGTACTGGCCGGATTTCGCCGCACCGACGTGCGTTCGAACGAATCGTCGTTAAAATATTTTATTCTCGGTTCATTCGCCTCGGCTTTTTTGCTTTACGGGATCGCGCTCGTTTACGGAGCTACCGCGACGGGGCCAGATTCTCCTGGCACGACCAATATCGCGGCCATCGCCAGCCGGCTTGATCAGTCGCTTTATCCGCCGCTGCTTCTTGCCGGAGCCGCGATGATGCTCGTCGGTTTCGGATTCAAGATCGCCACCGCGCCCTTCCATGTCTGGACTCCGGACGTTTATGAAGGCGCCCCGACTCCGGTCACGGCTTTCATGGCAGCTGGTCCCAAGGCCGCAGGCTTTGTTTCCTTCGTCCGGGTATTTCTGTTCGCGTTTCCCATTTCCACCGGTGTCGCCAGTACGGCGGGCTATGCGCACAAAGCCTGGCTGGGCGCACTTGCAATCATGGCTGTCCTAACCATGACCATCGGCAATGTCGTGGCCATCGTGCAGAACAACGTCAAGCGCATGCTGGCCTATTCCTCAATCGCGCACGCCGGCTATGCACTCGTCGGTTTTGTCGCCGCTGGAGCAGCGCCCACGCCGGAAGAAAGAAGCGCAGCGATGTCGGCGGTCGCCTTTTATCTGCTGACCTATGCGGTGATGAACATGGGGGCGTTTGCCGTGGTCACGCTGATTGCGCGGCGAGGCGATCAGCGCACGCGGGTGGATGACTACAACGGAATCGGCTTCGCTTCACCGGTGCTGGCATTTTCGTTATCGCTATTTTTGCTGAGTCTGTTCGGCATGCCGCTGACCGCCGGGTTCATGGGCAAGATTGTCGTCTTTGGCGCTGCCTTGAAACAGGGATACGTTTGGCTGGTAGTGATTGGTGTGCTCAACACCGCCATTTCGGCTTATTACTATTTGCGGCTGATCATTGTCATGTTTTTCCGCGATCGCACATCGGACTGGGACCTTCCCAAAGTGCCCGCAAGTATCGCCCTCGCCCTCGTCATTACTATCATCGGAGTTTTCTACCTCGGCCTTTTCCCGGGTCGCATCATCAGCGCGTTTCAGCAAAGACCAAACATGACGCTGCGCCTCCGTTAAGACGACGCGATGACTTCTGTCGCTGATTACGTGCAACAAATCGAGGATGAGCTGGGCGCTTCTTGGCTGCCGCGAATTTATCGTGAACGAATTTTGAAAATGCGCACGCGAGCGTATGAATTTCCCTCTGACGCACCACAGGCTAATCCACAAATACATCACACGCTGCTCGGTATTGAATTGAAAATGGGACGCCGCCGGTTGCTGTGTCCGGATTTGGCAACCGCGCGCTATCTTTCAGTTTTTGCGCGCATCGGCGTACGCGAGATCGCCATCCCCTATGACATCACGCGTATCTCGCTGGTTGCGGATGAGCTGGAAAGCTCGTGGCATCGCATGTTGTTGCTGGCGCACACGTTGACGAACGCGCGCGCGGGCTCTTTTCAGACTCGCGTTCGTCGCCAATTAATTGGTAAAGTACACGCGGAAGTTGCAGCAGCTGGAGCCGGGCCGCAAATCCCGGACTTCAAGCAGATTACAAAAATAGAATGGCAGCCACGAAAACGCACACAAAGCACAAAAACCGAAAAGTAATAGCCGCCTTAGTTACGAGCGAAAATTCAAAACGTAGTTTTGCGCCTTTTGTGCATTTTTGTGGCTAGATAAATTCACCGTGGATCTTCAGGAAACAACAGTCGCCGAAATTCAGGGCTCCGATGCGGAGTCCCTGCCCTTTCCTTTCAACCAGCAGAATTTCTGTCGCTACGAATCGATCGAAAAGACGATCGAATCTGAGCGTGTTTTGATTGTCGACAATTTGCTCCGCGACGAAAACGATTTGTCCGACGTTGCGCTCGTCGAGTTGGGCAAGACCGTAAAGCCGCAGCTAAAGGTGGAACGGCAAATCGCGTCGATGGCTTTGCATAACATCGTCACGAATATCGAGCGGCTCGTACAAGAACCCGTCACCGAAGTTGTGCACGTCAGCGGACTGCCCGCCGCAGTGAAGGAATTCAAGCCGGACGCGATTGTTCTCAGCGGCACCCTGCGCGACTTTGATTATTACAAGCCTGAATTGCTTGCCGGATTTGGCGACTTCATTCACACAACCACCACGCCGGTACTGGGCATCTGCGGCGGTCATCAATTAGTTGGGCTGAGCTTTGGCGCGCGGGTTGTGACGCTGGACCAGCAGGAACAGGAGAAGCGTCGCAGCAATCGAGTCACTGAGTATCAATACCGGTTCGTACGCATTGTTGAGCCTGAGGATCCGATCTTTGCCGGTATCGACAATCCTGAATCGCGCGTTTGGCAGGATTACACTCGCGAAGGTCGCATTCTGCGCGTTTGGCAAAATCACGGCTTGCAACTCGATCGCGTCCCCACCGGATTTCAACTTTTGGCGCGTTCTTACCTCTGCCGCAATCAGATGATGGTCAAGCGTTCCGACAATCAAATGATCTACTCAGTGCAGTTTCATCTGGAAAAGTCTTTCGAAGACTGGCACAGCAATCCAACTCGTTGGGAACATCCGAACGAATCACGTGATGGCCGCCTGTTATTCGAGAATTTTCTCAAGCTGGCACTGGAACATAAAGCGGAAACGAACTGACGTTCTCCACTAAAATCGTTATTAGCAAGACAGACCTTCCCGTCAGACTTACCAATAAAACGCTGGCCGCCGCCGCGCAAGTCCTGGCCACGCGAGACCGGCACTTGCGAACAATTTATGAAGCCCACGGATCGCCGCCGATGTGGGGCCGGCGTCCGGGCTTTTCCACCCTTCTTCGGATCATTTTGGAGCAGCAAGTCTCGCTCGTCTCTGCTCGGGCGATGTTCGAGCGCCTGAAATCCAGCCTTGATCCATTCACGCCGGAGAACTTTATCGAGTCGGGCGAGATGTACCTGCGTTCGCTTGGAATGACGCGCCAGAAAGCGCATTACGCGATTCAGGTCGCGGAAGCTTTTGCGAACGATCAGTTCAAACACATTAGCCGGATGAGTGATGCAGAGGCGCACGCTGCTTTAACCAGCATCAAGGGTGTAGGGCCGTGGACGGCGAATATCTATCTGCTGATGGTTTTGCGCCGTCCCGACATCTGGCCCGACGGTGACGTGGCGCTCGCGTCAGCGGCTCAGCGTGTGCGAAAGATGCGGCAACGTCCTTCCTTCGGCGAATTGGCGCTGATCGCCGAACGCTGGCGGCCCTATCGCTCAGTGGCGGCACGGATGTTGTGGCAGTACTATTTGGCCGAGCGAAATCGTTTGTAGGACGGTCACTCGCACGCAGACGCCCTTTGCTTAACCCTGGCATTAGGATAGATTCATCGCGCCATGATTCCCCGACTCGGAATTCTCGCTTTGCTTTTTTTGAGCAGCGTCGCTTCAACAAACTTCACAGTTCAAACGCCGGACAAATCGTGTCGCCAACATCCGCAATTGATTGGCGCCTGCTTCAATGTTCATGGCCGGCTGTCGGTTTATAACGGCGCGCCCGCCCTGCGAATTTGGAAGGCCGGAACGAAGCGCATCCTGGGTGTATCCGAACAGCGCTTCACCGTTGCCGGCTATCGCAATATTCCCGACGAAGTCAAAACCCAGGTGAATCAGGATGTGGATGTGTGGGGCGATTTTCTTGTCTGCCCATTTACGAAGGCCAAGGCGGGAGAGATGCAGATGGTCTGCGTTGAGGCAGGACGAAACGTGAAAATAAAGCAGCGGAATCCTTGAGCAGATCGAATCGATAGACGGCGACAATGCTCACGCAAAGGCGCAAAGTCGCAGGACGGGAAGATCACGTCGAACGGCTATGGCTCAAGAGTTAATTTATTAGGTCGGATGGTTCTCGCCGGGCAAGGCGCCCACTATTGACGCTTAGCTGACTTTTTGAGGCAAGGCCTTACATCTATTTCGAAATTGTCGACGGCGCCATCGAGGGCGCGGGAACTGGAGTCGCTATGTGCTTCGGCACACTCTCAGACGTTAACTCAATCAATCTGTCGACAACCGCTTTCAGATCGTTCGTCTCACGATAGACCCGCAACTGCTCATCCGCTGAGGTCCCGCGCTGCAGGATGGTGTAGATGTGTTCAATCTCTTTTCGCGAGTCGAGTTCGTCCACGACATCGTCGACAAACTCGAGCAACTCCAAAATCAAATCCTTTACTGGAACTTCCTTCTGCTTACCAAAATCGATTAACTTCCCTTCCAGCCCGTAACGGACAGCCCGCCACTTGTTTTCCTGGATCAGCATGCGACGGTAGAGACGGAAGCCCAGATTCTTCTCAATAAGTTTGTAGAGCTTAGCCACGATGGCCTGGAACAACGCCGCCAAGGCGATGGTGTCGTCAACGCGAGTAGGTATGTCGCAAATGCGAAACTCAATGGTTGGGAAGAACGGATGCGGCCGGCTGTCCCACCAAATCTTTTTACCGTCATTAATGCAGCCGGTTTTGATCAGCAGATCGACATAGCGCTCAAAGCCGGGATAAGAGTCAAAGTGATCCGGAATATCGGTCCGGGGAAACTGCTTGAAGATTTCCGAGCGGTAACTCTTCAAACCGGTGTTATGTCCCATCCAAAACGGCGAACTAGTCGAAAGCGCCAGCATGTGAGGCAGAAAATACCGCGAGGCGTTCATGATGTGAATCTGCCGCTCGCGATCGGCGATGCCTACGTGAACGTGCACGCCGAAAATCAAAAGCGACCGCGCCACCGTCTGTAGTTCCTGGACCAGCAACTCGTAACGGTCATCATCAAAAATTTTCTGATCCTGCCAACGCGAAATTGGGTGCGTCGAGGCAGCGACAATCTTCAGCCCGTTCTTTTCTGCGAGGGAAGAAATGATGCTGCGCAAGCGAGTGATATCGGCGCGTGCCTCCTGAATGTTTTTGCAAATGCCCGTGCCGACTTCAATCTGCGACTGGATCATCTCCGGCTTGATCTGTTCGCCGAGCAGCATCCTGCCTTCGTCGAGAATTTCCGCGACGTGCGAACGCAACTCCCGCGTCGCCGGATCCACTATTTGAAATTCTTCTTCGATTCCCAGAGTGAATTGATCGAACATAATTTAATCAGCCACCGCCGCTCAAAACTCAGTCGGTCAAGATAGGAAGATCAGGGGAAGCTTACTTTGCAAATAGCGTTGCCACTTTGCGTTGAGGGCGTAAAAGAACCGCCTCGGAAAGAATTAGAGAGTCTTCACGCAAAGGCAAAAACGCAAAATCACAAAAATACGCGCAACGAGCAATACTTTGAGAAGCTTACGGCTGTGGCAGCTCGCGCTCCATTAGCTCGCGTGCTTCGTCGGGCAATCGATGGAATCTTACGCCGACGCCACGTCCGGGGTTACTGTAAACCACGTCAGCCTTAATTACGACGTGTTGGCCGGCGAGTGGGACTCTGAGCGACAGGGTTTCACCTACGGGGATTTCCGTCTTCGTGGTCATGTACAGGCCGCCCAGGCTGATGTCTTTAGTGCTGGCCACACCCGTGGCGTCGCCCCCATCAAAATGGACGTCAACGATCAAGCGCGATCGATCGTAATGACGCCTTTCGTCGTTTGATGGGTCAACTTGATCGTCGTCTGTCATGGCACCTTCGCCCTTTTAACGGGCTTTCTCACACGCGCACGCCGTGTAAGCTCGTCGATTTAGATCGTTAGGATTTTGAACGGGCTGATAATAACCGATTCTGAACCGTTACGAAAACCATTATAAACGGCGATCGCAGCTCGTGCTGAATTGACACTAAATTCCCACACAGTTACTATCCGATTCTCGCACTTTCTAGCTCATGAACCTTAGCTCCTGAGCCTTTTAGTCTGTCTCTATGGGTTTCGCTACTACAGCCATACACGCTGGACAGGAACCGGATTCTGCTGCCGGGGCAGTCACCGTACCTATTTATCAAACATCAACTTATGCTCAGGAAGGTCTCGGCAAGCACAAAGGTTTCGAATACGCGCGCACGGCGAATCCAACCAGGTTGGCGCTGGAACGCAACCTGGCCGCGTTAGAGGGGGCCCAGTACGGATACGCCTTCGCGTCCGGCATGGCGGCGATTGACGCGACGCTGCGGCTGGTTAAGGCCGGAGACCACGTGATTGTCTCAGACAATACGTATGGTGGAACTAACCGGCTCTTCAAACGCGTGCTGGCGAATTACGGAATTGAGTTTGAGTTCGTAGATACTTCGGACGTTATCAATGTCGAAGCCGCCATCAAAGACAACACGCGGATGGTGTTTGTGGAAACGCCTACGAACCCGGTGATGATTGTCACCGACCTGAAGGCGGTGTCGGACGTTGCCCACGCTGCCGGCGCGCGCGTTGTCTGTGACAACACTTTCATGTCGCCGTACTTGCAGCGGCCCACCGAATTCGGCGTCGATATCGTAGTGCATTCGACAACAAAATTTTTGAACGGCCATTCCGATGGAATCGGCGGCGCAGTTGTGCTGAACAATGAAGACGACGCCAACTGGATCGCTTTCATCCAAAACAGCGCCGGCGCGATCCTTTCACCGTTTGATTCCTGGCTGGTGTTGCGCGGCACCAAGACTCTGGCTCTGCGCATGGAACAGCACGATAAGTCCGGCCGGGCAGTCGCTGCCTTTCTGGAAGATCATCCAAAAGTACAAAAGATTTATTATCCCGGCTCTACCTCGCACAAGCAGCACGAGCTGGCGAAGCGCCAACAAAAGGGCTTCGGCAGCATGGTGTCGTTTGATGTTGGCAGCCTCGCCGCGGCCCGCACCGTGCTCGAATCGGTAAAAGTGTGTACATTGGCCGAGAGCTTGGGCGGCGTGGAAAGTTTGGTATGTCACCCCGCGACGATGACTCACGCTTCAGTCGCCCCCGAAGTACGCGAACGACTGGGTATCACCGACGGGCTGGTGCGAATTTCAGTTGGCATTGAAGATACGGACGATATCATCGCGGATCTCGATCAAGCTCTCGGAAAAATTGGAAAATAGACCCGCAAACCCTTGACACAATAATTCGATCGCACTTAACTATCTCAATTCATGCAGGTTGAACTTCATGCGAAGACTGACGTAGGCCGCGTGCGTCGAGGCAACGAGGATAACTTTCTGCTGCTCGATCTGAGCCGTGCGCGCACCTGGAGTGGTTCGGACGGACCAGAAAGTCCTAACGAGCTGGATCAATTTCCTTTGGGTGACCAGGGGATGGTACTGATCGTTTCAGATGGAATGGGCGGCGCGCTGGCAGGCGACGTAGCCAGCCGGATGGCAATCGAGGCCGTGCGCGACACGCTCATGGGCGAGAACCAGGATGGCAAGGGATGCGATCCTGATGAAGCGCTCGTCGACTGCCTCAGAGAAGCGACCATGCAGGCCAACCGGAATATTCATCACAAGAGTTTGGAAGACAGCCGTTGCAGCGGTATGGGCGCCACGCTCACCGGCGCCGCCGTCAGAGGCGACAAGCTCGATCTGATTCAGGTTGGCGATAGCCGCGGTTACGTAATGCGCGGAGACCAAATCAGGCTGGCAACCAAAGATCAGTCATTAGTGCAGCAGCTCGTGGATGTGGGCCAGATAAGTGAAGAGGAAGCCGAGACGCACATGTTTCGCAATGTGATTCTCCAGGCCCTCGGAGCGCAGAACGAACTGACCCCGGCAACGGCGCGCATTCAGATACGGCAGGGCGATACCTTGCTTTTATGCAGCGATGGATTGTCCGGCAAGCTTCGCAACGAAGAAATCCGGCAAATTGTCGCGGGCGCGAAAGACCTCAGCGGAGCTTGCTCCGCGTTGATCGCCGCCGCCAATGATCGTGGCGGTGAAGACAACATCACGGTAGTACTGGCGCGTTTTACTGGTGATGATTTACGCGATCCGAACAACGATCGCATCACGGTAGAATTGCCGCCGATGGAAGAAGACAGGACCCTGGACGAAACCGAGGTCGATACTGAGCACGGCTAATCGCTTAACTGTTTGCCTCGCCAATCCGGTTGCTCACCAATTCTCTTTACGTAAATTGATGCGCCCTGTACGCGCGTAACCTCGACGCGGTCGCCCGCTTCCAGCGGTTCTTCGCCATCGGCTGGATAAGCAGTCCAGGTTGAGCCGAATACTTTGACGGCGCCTTCGTGCATTGCCCCGCGGCTCGATGAAACCACCGTGCCGACTTTTCCGGGCAGGGCTTCGACTCCGGTTTTGAGATCCCCGCCGCTTTTCTCCCGCGAAAAATAATTTACAAAGATCGTCCGCGAGGCCGCGGTCAGTGCAATCGAAACAATCGCAAAGATTGCGAATTGAAGGATGATGCTGTTTACGCCCAGCAAACCTGCCAGCCCGGCAGCAAGCGCGCCGATACCGAACCAGAGCATCACAAACCCGGTCGTGAAAATCTCAGCGACGATTAGCACCGCGCCCAGAATTGCCCAGAAGATCCAGAGGTAGTTTTCCATATGGGTGGCACAGACTTCAGTCTGTGGCGCTCTTCAACCGAACAAACACAGACTAAAGTCTGTGCCACTCAGCCTTTCAAGAAATTCTTTAGCACGAACCAGATGTTTGCCGGCCGCTCAGCCAGGCGGCGCATGAAGTAAGGATACCAGTGCTTGCCGTACGGGACATAAACTCGCATGCCATAGCCCTCGCGTGCCAACTGTTCCTGCAGGTCTCGCCTAATGCCGTAGAGCATTTGAAACTCGAAAGCACTCTTGGCGATCTTTTCACGCTCGACGAACGCAATTGTTGCTTCAATCATTTTCGGGTCGTGAGTCGCGATTCCGTGATACACGCCGCTAGCCAACAACAACTGCATGACCTCGACGTAATTGTTATCCACGTCTTTCTTGTCCGGAAACGCAACTTCCGGTGGTTCGTCATACGCGCCTTTGCATAGTCGAATGCGCGCCGGAATCTTTAAGAGCTCTTGCGCGTCACTCATGGTCCGGCGCAGATACGATTGCAGGACGATGCCGACATCATTCAATCCGAACTCCGCTCGCAGTCGTTTGAAGATATCGATGGTCGCCTGGGTCACGTTTGAGCCTTCCATGTCGATACGGACAAAGTTCCCTCGCCGCGCGGCGTCAGCGACAATTTGCCTGGCGTTGCGGTAGGCGAGTTCAGGATCAATTTCCAATCCGAACTGCGTCAACTTTATCGACACGTTCGAATTGATTCCCGTTTCGTCGATGCGGGCCAGCACGTCGAGATACTCGCGGACTTCGGCTTCCGTTTCGGCAGCGCTGCCCACGGATTCATTTAAGTGATCGAAAGAAGCAGAACAACCGCGAGAATTTATTTCGCGAATGGCGTGAACGGCTTCATCGCCGGTTTCGCCCGCGATGAATCGAGTCGTGAGTTTTTTGAAGAGCTTGAACCGGGCGGCGAATTCCTTCAGACCTTCCTGGCGGGACAGGTAAATCAGCGCGCTACGCGTAAGCATTCCTGATAATTATCGATGAATACGAAGAATTGATTTCCGATTACCGTGGGATTGTACTGCGCCGCCGCCGGGTTAGGAAATCAACTCGCCGGCAACGATTTCACCGGGCCGCTCGCGCTTAACTTTTAAACTGCGTTCGTATGATATCCTTGCGCGGTTTTATCCCAGAAAAGTTGGCGACTTTCGATTCAGCGATGCGCTGGAAGCTTTTACTATTGGTTTCTCTTGCCGCGAGTTTGCTCGGATACGGTCTTTGGACCGCAGTAACTTTAATTCTGTTCGGAAGCGCCCGAGAACTCGCGCGACACGATTGGCTGTTGCTTGCGTCAGCGCTTATTCCGATTGGCATCTCGGTTTACGCCGCGATCTTTTTGTACCGGCATACCTCGAGAAGAAGAAAAACCCAGGCAGTCTTGACGGCGATTCTTAGTCTGGTGCTGGCTTCGTTAACTTACGTCATCACGACGAAGTTTTTCCCGCACAGATTATCCATGCCGCGAACGACCGAGTTACGACATGGGCTGGGGACTTTCTTCCCTGGCCCCTAAACCAATCTCGCGCTGTATGGGTTTAAGTGAATCCATCACGAACTGAATGTGATCTTCGAGCTCTACTCCCAGCTCCTGAACTCCCTGATAGATGTCGTCGCGATTGACGGAACGCGCGAACGCCTTGTCCTTCAGTTTCTTTTTAACTGATTTCACTTCCATGTCGTCAAGGCTGCGCGACGGCCGGACCAGTGCACACGCCACGAGAAAACCGCACAGCTCATCGGTCGCAAACAGAGCCTTCGCCATGTCAGTATCGCGTGGAACACCAGTGTAAGTAGCGTGACCGAGGATCGCTTTAATGATTCGATCCGAATAGCCGCGACCGCACAAAATATTCGAACCGGTGAATGGATGCTGATCCGCCGACGGAAACATCTCGTAATCAAAATCATGCAGCAATCCAACCAGGCCCCATTCATCCGCGTCGGCGTCGGGTGCGCCGTAACGTTTGGCGCACGCGCGCATCGCGGTTTCGACGGCCAGGGCGTGTTTCCGTAAGCTTTCGCCTTTGGTGTATTCGCAGAGCAACTCCCAGGCTTCTTCTCGATTTGGCATAGTAGATTTTTTGGTCAGGAAACTAAACGCGCGAATGAATTTACCACAGAGGAATGTATAGAGAGAGCTGCGGAGCAGCGGCTAGAGTCAAGCCCAAGGCGAGTCTGCGAGCCTTGGGAAACTGACCACCACAATGTACCCAGCCGCGGAGCGGCGACAGAGCCAAGCGTTGCCAACGATTTCTGTCACTGCTTCGCAGCTCGGCACTATTTCCCCAAAGGTACGCTGAAGGCTTTGTTCGTGTCTTTTCGTGGTCGATTTGTTTTGCGAGCTGTAAAAGCGAAACCACGAAACAGCACGAACGAGCACCACGAAACGACACGAATAAAGGCCCTCTCTATCGGTGTTCTGAACTCAACCGGAGCCGGCTCAACGCACGCCTGACTTTGGCCGGTATCCCGGTCGCGCGCGCACGCTAATGTCCTGGCGAGTTGTTTTGACCTGAATCTTTCGATATGCCCCGTCGCTGTTCTTATTCAACGGGTAATAGCCAATCAGATATTGCGTGCGTAACTCAGCGGCAATCGCGGCAAATGATTGGGGTAATGAAGCGAGAGTGTCCGCACGATAGACCTGACCACCGGATCTGTCAGCCAGCTGCTTCAAATAGCTGTCGGCCGTCAGATAAAGATTATCCATCATGCCGCTAATCGAATCGTTCTTGGGTTCGGGAAAGGTCGTTCTGGGATCTGGCGTACGACTCGGATCGCGTTTGCTCGGATCCGGCGCACCGCCGGTATCCGGAAACGGATCTGTGGGCGAAGTGCGTGGCGCCGTCGTTCGACCACCAAGAATGCTCCGAAGATCGGGCAAAGGCAGCGGGGCCCGTTGGTGTGTCGGAACGGGCGAAGGATCCTCACCGGGGAAGGTAGTCGGCGTAGTTCCGGAAGACGGCACTCTGAGCACGTTACTGGTTGGCAAGTTCGCGCCGTTTGTTTCCTCAGACTGTTGCCGCGCAAGTTGTTCGGTAAATGCTCGCGTTTCAAAACGAATTGGGTAAACGATGACACCCGACTCATCCAGATCGTGAATCGTGCTTTCAAACGTCGAGCTTTCGCTGTGGTAATCCATGCCATCCGTAAAAAGGACAATGGCCTTACGCTGTTGAATTGGGCGGAGAGAATCAAGCGCTAACTGGACTGCATCGTACACTCGCGTCTGATGCGAGCTGCGCGTGCGACCGATGGCGTTGCGCAACATCGATTTATCACTGGTGAAATCACATAGGTCATGAATTTCGCCATCAAAAGAGATCACCTTCACTTTGTCCTTTGGACCAATTTGATCAAGGAAAGCGATCGCCGCGCGTTGAATTTGCGGTAACTTGCCCTCGGTGCTTTCGCTCGTATCCAACATCAGCACCACATAGAAAGGCACGTTTACTGAAGCCAGAAAAGCCACTTCCTGGGGCACGCCGTCCTCGGTAATTTTGAATTCTTCCTTCTTAAGATCTGAAATGTAGGTTCCGGTCCGCGAGCTGGCAATAACCGGGACGGTCACCAGATTTGTATCAATCGTCAGACTCTCGATGTCCTGATCGGGGGGCTGCGGTTCGGCAGGTCGTTGCGCAGGTTTTTGCTGGCTGGCCGGCTGCGCATAAGCCGGCGCTACGGTCAGAACCAAAAGGACCAACAGCGCGTGAACTGATCGTTTCATGGCATGTCTGGTGTGACTTCCCTTCCGATGCGGGAAAGAACCGAAGCGTTGTGTCCGAGGAGATGAGTCATTCTATGCCGGTTCGTAATAACTGCCAAGCTTTGGTTCATGCATGGTTGCCGACGTGCGAGCTTGTATCTCGCCCGTTTGCCATGAACCCATTCCGCGATTGAAACGTGGTGTTCATTATTGATTTTTCCGCGTACCATCATGTTGCACGTATGCAACAAAATTGTGAAATCGGTTCGCTACCTTCTGACTCGACATCCGGCGAGGAAAATCGACGGCGGTACCCCCACTGTCGAGGGACGCAGAGGAGATAAAACAATGACCACGGCAACTGACGACATCAAAGGCTCAAACATGGTTAAGGATCCGGACGAATGGACCACTGGCGACGAACCAATGACGGGCGCTCAGGCGTCTTACTTGAAGACTTTATCCGACGAAGCCGGCGAAGAATTCCCGGACCATCTAACCAAGGCCGAAGCATCCAAGCGTATCGAAGAACTGCAACAGAAAACTGGCCGCGGCCTCGATAACCAGGACCGCGAGGTGTAGCGCCAAAATAACATCGGCAGCGCACTAAGAGCCGGTTTCTCTTATGCCGATCTGCGACGTATCAGATTACCCGGCTCCTGCCGACCGCCACTTCTTTTCGTCAACACCGCGAATAAGCAGCCAGAGGATCATCGCGACTGAACTCAGCAGACCGAAGATCGCAGTTATCCCAAATGTGCTGCGGCCGAGTGGCGGATATAGATAGAGAAGCCAGCACAACCCACAAATCATTCCCAGAACACCCAACCAACGCGGCAGGAAGTGTGAGCGGAAAATCAAATAACCGTTGAGGGTAGTAGAAAAGCCAAAGAAAGCCAGGGCCGTCGCGGCGCCGGTATCGTTGGCTCGCAGAAGTATTAAGGCAGTCGACTGTAACTGTTCGGGTGTAAATCCCGGAAGTGCGTGATTTCCGGAAGTTGACGCCATACCGAGCACCCACAACGGTGCAATATAAAAAACGCGCGCCACACTCTTGATGATGCCGCCGGCGAGATCGATAAAGGCCGCCGTCAAGGCGATTGGTTGGCTCACCGGTCGGAGCAACAGATACCACAGCGCCGTGGTCGCGATACTACTTACCATTTCGATCAAATACACCGTGAAGCCAAGCTGAAATTGACCCTTGTGCGTCACAATGTTGTTTGCGGTTGCCGCAGCGTCACTAAAATTAATAAGTCTTTCGGCGACGAAGCCCTGGGCGAAAACGCCGCCGAGAATAGTCAACAAGAACAGCACCGCAATCGCTCGCGCGAGGTGGCGCGGAGAAGTTTGAATCACCATACCGGCAGGTACGTGAATCGCGTGCAAATGGTTCTGATAAATTGATCACGAACCGAGACGGTGCGCTTCCAAGATTTCGTGGTAATTCGTTGTGTGATTTCGTGGTTCCTGTACGGCTAGCAAAAATTTGCCCACGAATTTACACCGAACGGATCCTCCCGGTACTGACACGGCGCCTCCCGGAAGTTCAGATCAGAACAGAGGCTGGAGGCTAGAGGCTAGAGGCTAGAGGCTGGAAAGACACACAGCCGTGCCTTTGATAAACGGGTCACATGATCCGGTCGCTATCGCTCCCGGTACTGACACACCTCGCCGTCGCTATCGCTCGCAGTACTAACACACCGTCGTTGGCGCTCCGATCAACGATTCCTGTAAAGTCTCCTGATGGACTTTCTCCATAACTCTCTCCAGCTGATCGAGCAGTACATGCTGGCTTATGGTTACTGGGCCGTTTTTTTTGGCGTGATGCTCGAAAATGCCGGCTTACCAGTTCCCGGCGAAACGATTCTCCTCGTCGGCGGATATTTTTCGGCGAGTCACGCCGAGCACTTCAATCTTTTCCGCGTCATGATCACGGCCGCCGTCGGCGCGGTCGTGGGCGATAACATTGGCTTCGCAATCGGTCATCATTACGGCCGCGGCTTTCTTCTAAAGATTGGACGCTTCTTTTTTCTTACGCCTAAACGACTGGAGCACATGGAGAATTATTTTGAGAGTCACGGCAACAAAACGATTCTCGTCGCCCGCTTCATTACCGGTTTGCGCGTTTTCGCGGCATTGCTGGCCGGCGCTTCACGAAAGATGCCCTGGCGCGTTTTCCTGGCATATAACGTGGCCGGTGCGGTTCTGTGGGCGGTAGTGATAACGCTGCTTGGCTATTTGTTCGGCTCAAGCTTGCCGCTGCTGGTGAAGTGGGTGGGACGCACAGGAACGATTCTCTTGATTGGTCTGATCGTCACTGGCTTACTTGTCTGGCATTTTAAGCGGAAGAAAAAGCATTAATCATGATAACCGTGGCGCTCTCAGGAGCCGATGTTGAATTGATTGAGCAGCTTCAGCGAAATGAGGCCCGCCCAATCAACTGGCCGGAGCTTTTCATCTCTGAACCCGATGACCCTGCGGCTTTGGATGAAGCAATCGAGAGCCTGTTTGGTTACGACTGGCTAATCCTGAAGAACGAACGCGCCGTTCATTATTTTCTGCAAAGGTTTCGTCTCAGACACAAACCGGAAGAGCTCGACGAACTGCGCATCGTCGCGATTGGTGAACAAGCGGCGGAGAGACTTACCGCTGCTCATTTGCACGTAGATGTAACGCTTGAACGCTTCGATGGCGCAAAGGTTTTTAGTGCGATCGAATCTTACGATGGCGACTTGAATTCCCTTGCCCGCCTTAATTTTTTGGTTCCATCAGCAAACATCACTTCTGAAATATTTGAGCGAGAGTTGGCAAGCGCCGGGGCTCGCGTGGATACCATCACCGCGTATCGCACCACCGCGCAAAGCCAACAGCTGACCAGAATGAAGACTTTAATCGCCGGGGGAGGGATCGATGCTCTTTTGTTTACGAACACAACGGAAGTGGAGGCGCTGGCGCAGCTCTTTGATACCGACGATCTGGGTTCGATGCTGAGTGATGTGAAAGTTATTTGCGCGAATGATGAAACACGGCTGACGGCTATGCACTGCGGGCTTTCGAATCCAACCATTCCCGATGAATGGACTGGGCGAGGGATTAGAGAACTGCTTATAAAGTCCCCATAGCGTTGACGCAAAGTAGCAGGTTGGGCTGATTGCGGTGTGTTACACTCAAAAACGATGAAAGGTCGCGTTCTCATCATCGACAATGATCGCGAACACGCCGACGCCCTCAGCGCAACAATCAAGGAATTAGGTTATGACGTGCGACTGACGAGCTCGCAAACTTCTGCGCTCGAAATAGCGCAAAGCTTCGCCCCAACAGCGATCGTTACTGACCCATCCGCCGACGCCTTCGATCCTTTTGCGTTGTTGCGCGAGCTGCGCATCCAACAACCGCATACGCCAATCATTCTCGCCGCTAGTAACAGTTCCGTAGAAACGGCGGTCCGCGCGATTCAGGAAGAAGGCGCCTATCATTATTTCGAAAAACCAGTCGATCCGGAAAAATTCCTGAGCGTGCTTGAGCGCGCGGCTGAGCTGGCTGAGACGCGGCGAGAGAACGAGATTCTGCGGCGTCAATTGCGCGATCGCGGCGCCTTCGGCGAGCTGGTCGGCAATTCGGAAGCGATGCAGAAGGTGTACGTACTGATCGAACAGGTCGCTTCGTCTTCTGCTTCGGTCCTCATTACGGGCGAGTCAGGGACCGGCAAGGAATTGGTGGCTCGTACGATTCACAATTTGAGTCCGCGGCGCAATGCCCCATTCCTGGCCATCAATTGCTCTGCAATTCCGGATACGCTGATGGAATCAGAATTGTTCGGCCATGAGAAAGGCGCGTTCACCGGCGCAGTTTCGCGACGTCACGGCTGCTTTGAGCTGGCTAACACCGGTACATTGTTACTCGACGAAATTGGCGAGATGCCGACGCTCCTCCAGGCGAAACTTTTGCGCGTAATCGAGGAGCGAGTAGTGCATCGCCTCGGCAGTCGCAAAGATTTGCCCGTCGATGTCCGGATTTTGGCGGCGACGAACAAAGAACCGCACGGTGCAGTCCGCGATGGAACTCTGCGCGAAGATTTACTCTACCGGCTCAACGTAATCACGATTCGTCTGCCTAAACTTGCAGACCGGCTTGA
>JADMIO010607200.1_pt1 | contig 20515 bp, 13 predicted proteins | sample 8958161 | NCBI WGS metagenome assembly JADMIO01 (sample SAMN16585339, study PRJNA669376) | soil metagenome | isolation source: Crop rotation soil | place: USA: Cullars Rotation, Alabama | collected 2011 | reverse complement strand
GGTTCCGCCAGCGGTAGCGCTGGGGGCATGAGCGCCCGCCAATGCGCCGCCGTGAGGCTGCGTGGTGATGGACGTGGGCCGGGGAAGACGAATCCCGGTCGTTTGCGGCAACGTCGTCATAATCTTCTCACTCCTGCGCGACCACGGTCTTGGCGAACGCCCTTCTGGGCGAAGACCGGGCCGGCAACAACTGAAACGAATCCAAAATCAAGACGGCAACGCCGTGTCCCGATTACCTGGCAAATGTACTTTCAAGCGAAATATTCGGTTAACGGCCGGTTCGCAACCGTTGGAGCGGTCGCACCGGCAGGCTCGAGCCGAATCGTACCTCGAATTTGCGCGCCGGCTGGCAGTCACGGGTTTATCGGACAGGCCAATTTCAGCTCTTTTCGCCGAGTATTCCCTTTATACGTTCGATAAGGCCCACTCGTTTGTAATCCATCGAATTTAAGCTGAGAACCCTCTTTTTTCGCCATTTGTTGCTTACTTCTTCATTGCCATCGCTTTATCGCGCTCCTTATCGATCTGAAGCTTCAATTTGGCGTCAACGGTGTCACCGCGGCGAGTCATTTCGTCGACTTGGGACTTGGCGCTATCGAACGCCTGCAGCGCATCAAGCACCTTCGGCGGCTGCAGCTTCATGTATCCCATTCCGAGATGGAAAAAGCCCTCGGGGAACTGCCTTTTCTGCACCGCTTCACGGAGAAGCGAAATGCCTTCATCCACGCGATCGCAGTTGATCAGCGCCCATGCGTACGTGTCGGTCACCAGCGGCAATGCGTCGCTGGCGTTGGTGCGCTTCACGAGTTCGAGCACGCGCTGGGCGTATTCCAAAGCTTCCTTCGGATTGCGCGTCGGGCCATCCTCAAGCAACAGGTACGCGAGATTGTTGAGCGCCTCAAAGCTGTTGGGGATGTCCTTGATGAACTTTCGATACGCCTCAATGGCCTTGGGGATGTTGGGCGGGTCGGAAGTCATGTACATCGTGCCGGCGATTTTCAGCGCGTTGTCCATGTCGAGCTGGGTCAGGTCGCGCCCTGCCAGAACCTTCTCAACGGCCGCCAGCGCTTCGGACTGGTTGTGCGTCATCGCCAGCATGCTTGCGACGACCAGCTGCCAATGTGCATCGAGGCCATTGAGGGACATCAGAACCTGGCGGGCTTCATTGCTGCCAAGCTCTGAATCGATGGCCTTTGCGATCATCTCGGCGCCACCCTGATCGCGGTTGGCAATCGCGAGTTGCAGCGCCTGGTTGAAGTCAACCAAGGCTCCGCGACGATCGGCCTGTCCATTCTTCCGGGCGATCGCGCGAAGCTGATACGTCCACCAAATCTTGTTGGGATATTTCTGGATCAGCTTGTCGACTTCGGTCCGAAGCGTGTTCCAGTCCTTCTGCTCCTTGAGGATCTCAAGATACGTCTTGGTAACGAATAGATTTTCTTCCTTCTGCTTGGACATCACGAACTTGATGCGCTCCAACGCCTTGATCGGCTCGTGGCGCTCAAGCCACATTCCCGCTTCGAAGTGGGCGAAGTCGACATCGTCCGCGAATTGTGGGAAAGCGCGGGTGTCCTTCAGCAGATTTTCCACGTCGAACCAGCGGCTCGCATTGGCATACAACGCGAACAGCCGCATGCGGAGGTCCTTGTCCGCCGGGAAGGCCACGATCGCGCCTTGCACGGTTCTGATGGCATCGTCCACGTTGCCGCGGCGCTGGTACGCATCGGCGAGCGCGGTTCGAGCGGCGATCGAAGAGGGCTGCAGCTTGACGACCTTATCAAGGTCTTCAATCGCCGCAACGACGTCGCCGTGCGGATCGGCCAGTTGCGCGCGGCCGCGGATGTACAGGCCGTCAACGTCATTCGCATCTGCCGCCAGGATCTTCTTCACGTTGCTTCTGCAGGCTTCGAGGTTGCCTTGCGCCAAATCGACGTTGGCGCGAAGACGTGTGTAGAACATGTTGTTCGGATCTTTAGCGATCAGCGAGTTGACGAAATCGCTGGCGTCGGAAGTGCGGTTGGCCAGCAACAACAGATTCACGCGCTGCCGAAGGGCCAGTTGATCCTCGTTGAAAGACTCGAGCGATTTCAAAGCTTCGTCGAGCTTGCCCTCGCTTTGATAGATCGCCGAAAGCTTCATCGCGTTGCTCGCGTCCTTGGGATTCTTTTGAATCGCCTCGGTCAGCACCTTGATTGCTTTGTCGGGCTTCTGCGCGCGAAGGTAGAAGTCGGCATAGGTGGCGGGCACCTTTGCGTCGTTCTTATTCGCCGGCAGCGAGAGGAACGTGCCGAGCGACTTTTCCGCGTCGGCGATGTCAGCGTCGGTGCCTAGCCGCAGCTGGACGTCGATCAGCATCTGATAGAAACGATTCTCTTCGGGGAACTTCGCGACTGCCTGCTTGAGCACGTCACGCGCCTTGCCCAGGTACAGCTTCGTATTTGCATTCTGGGCATTGGTGTCCACCGGCTTGCCGGGCGCATCTTCCTTTCGCGGCTCGGAAGCAGTGACGTACGCCTGTGCGAGATCCGAGTAGTTTGATGCAAGATCAGGATGATCCTTCACCGCCTGAGCGCGCGGCTCGATTGCTTTTTCGGGATTGCCGAACGCTATCTGCCAGCGAAGATCCAATTCCTTAAACAGCGGCGAGTACGGGAAAATGCGCTGGCCCATCTCGATGTAGAGCCGCGCGCCTGTCGCCTTTTGACCTGTTGCGGGATTACTCGCCTTGCCGGGATCGTTCTTGGCATAAGAGCAATCGATCAGTCCGCGCAATGCATCGAGGTTTTCAGTCTGTTTATCGAGTGCCGCGTTGTAGGCGGCGATCGCGTCATCGTATTTCTGACGCGCTTGCTGAGTTTGGCCCAAAAGCACCCAGGGCATCGCGAAATCGGTGTGCGACTTGGTTAACTTCTGCGCCAAATCCATCGCCCGATCGAGGTTGCCGTGCGCCAATTCCATGCGAAGCTGCATGGTCTGCGTGTTGGGTGTGTCGCCGGTTTTCTTCGTGATCTTTTCCAGATAGCTCTGCGCCTGATCCCATTCCTGGCGAGCGAGGTGCACCTCGAACATCGCCATCCAGATGTTGGGGTTATCCGGCTGGATCTTTTCGGCGTTGAGCAGATGCTCAAGCATCTTGTCGTTGTCGCCGGTGTCACGGTAGTAGTCGGCCAGGCCAACTTCTTTCTTAAGCGGGTCGGTCATCGCCTGCAGGCGCGCCAAGCGCTCTTCCTGCGCCTTGGCCGGATCGACGATCTGGGCCTTGAGCAGCGGAAGAGTTTTATCGTTCGGATTTTTTGCGATCGCTTCGTCGAGCACCTTCACCGCTGCCGGCTTGTCGCCGGCATCGATGTACAGGTTCACAAGCGGGGGAATCGGCTCGATCAGATCAGGCTTTTCTGCGCGGATCGCTTCCAGCAATCGGATGGAGTCTTCCTTGAAATTGATCTGCGCAGCAAGGCGGGCCTTGTCGTAACGCTCGCTGACCGTCTTTTCCGGAATGCTGTTCCACAGTTTGTCGAATTGAAGCTTGTCCTTCTCGCGATCCAGCGTGCGCAGACGCAAGCGAACCACCAGCGGATGGTCGGTGGAGAAGTACGTTTCCACCATGTCGAGTTGCGCTGTGGCGCCGTCGTCATACCGCGGCGGTGTGCCCTTGATATTGCCTTCGCGGATGAGTAGCTCGGCCAGTTGCAGACGCGCCAGCCAGTTTGCGGGATTGATGGCGATCACGTCGCGTAACAGGTTGCGCGCTTCGGCGGTCTGGTTGGTCGCCATAAACGCGCGCGCCTGGTGATACTGCAGCTCGCCGCGGTCTTCTGCTCGCCCGACTGATGGAAACGCCTGGATCGCACGTTCGAAAGTTTGAGCGGCGGCGACAGCTTCGTTGTGAAGGAACTGTACGCGGCCCTTGAGCTCGAGAACCGGCCAAGTGTTTTCACCCGCCAGGCTCGCCAGACGGTCGACGTCGCCCTGCGCCTGCTTGACCAGCTGCTCGCGCTCAGCCTTGTCGGATTTAGTTTCCGCCGCGTCGAGACGCACGTTTGCCAATTCCTTCGTGAGCATGATCTGGCCCTGCTTGTAAAGCTGGCCTTTGGCGCCGATCCACGCGGGATTGGGTCCGGTGTTTTCGCTTAAGACTGCGATTGCGTCATCCCGCCGCTTTGCATCGCGCGACAGGAAATCGCCAAGCGACAATCGCACAAACGCTTCGGTGGGGAATCGAGTGAGCACATCGCGATAGGTTGACTCTGCCTTTGCGCTGGCTTCGGCGACGGCTTTTTCAAGCACCTCTCGTTTTTCGTCTGGATCGATCAGGCCGATCGGACGTTCGAGCATTCGCGCGTAAAACGTCCGCACTTCAACATATCGCGGATCTTCCGGCTTGATCGTTGAAGCTGCTTTTTCCAGTTCGGCGTAGGCGCGGTGATAGATTTCGCTGCGCTTTTTCTGCAACGTGGCCGCCAGCGCCGTGGTGGGCGCGCGGTTGCCGGTGCGATTCATTTCCGCCATCTGCGCGGTGGTGGGCCTGTCGACCATGACCGGATACGCCTCGGCCATGTCCATCAGCGACTGCGCCATGCGCGAATGTGCCAGCGGAATGTCCTTCTGCTTGACGAGGGTATCCTCGATGAGCTTCATCGCTTCCGCATAGCGTTCGCGCGCTTCGCGCGGATGGCCGGTGCGATCGAGCTCGCGCAGATCAAAGAGCATCCAATGCGCCAGCACAAACGGAACCTCCGGGTCGGTGGGCGCATCGGTCAACAGGGTCTTAAGGTTCTGCTCGGCCTGATCCAACAGACGGCGATCCACGGCGATGCCGGACATTCTTCGATCGATCAGCGAATAGGCACTGACGTAACGGGCACGGGTGTTTTTCGGCTCTTCGGCGAGCAGCGCATCGGCGGTGCTGGAAAGCTGCTTGTAAACGTCGGCGATGCGCGCGCCGGGAGTGAACTGCAAAAATTCCAGTTCGTACTCCAGCTGCACCTTGAGTCCCGGCACATAGCGGGGATCGATCTGCATCGCCTTTCCGAGACATTGACGGAACTGCGGCAGGTTCTGCGTGTAATCCTGCGCCATCAGGTGTGAATAGCAGTCGGCCAGCATGAGCCAGATCGCGGGGTCGGGCGTGCGCGCGTAGCGCACCGCTTTGCCGAGATCTTTCACGCCCGCTTCCCAATCCTGCTTAGCCATATCCGCCTGCGCGGCGGTGACGAACGCTTCGGCGTGCGGCTTGAGCACCGTGCGATGCAGGATGAGATAAATCACGCCCAGCCCGATCACACTCAGGGCGCCGATCGCGATGAATTTAAGATTGAGCCGACTCTTTCGCTTTGCCATGTCTATTCTTCGCTAGAGGTTATTCGCCAAAGGTTATTTCGATTGTTCGTGCAGCTTCTGCCAATCGGGGAAGCACTGTTCAATTTCGGGCAGCGCGCTGGAAAGGAAATCCTGGAGCACGGCGTCCGACTTCTGGTAATCGCTATTCAAAGTGAGCACTTCGATCTTCGCGTAGTAAGCGCGTCGCTCGAAAAGATTCTGGAGCTTACGTCGCACGCCGGTGATCGCGTCATGTTCGTAGCTGCCGTTGCAGTGGAAAAAGTAAGCGACATTGCGGGTGGGAATTCCGTCGTCGTGGCTCGCTTCGAAGTGAATCGAGCTCACGCGTGTCTGCAGCGGCTGATGATTGCGATCCATCAGGGTCCACACCGGCGTGGTTTTTTCAGTCGGATTCATGTCGCCCGCAACGTAGCAGCGATCGGGGATGTGCGCGACGGTGTCAACCATACCCGTGTAATACGTGACCGAAAGACGAACCGCCGCCTCAGGATGCTGCCGCTCGATCGTGGAAAGCAGCTTGCCGCGCTCGGAATCGGTCATTTGTTTGAACTGATCGATCGTCGCCTGATCGACGATCCGCGAATCGACGTAATCGCGGAAAATGTATTCGCGCGTTCCCAATACGTCGAGCATCTCGTCGTTGAGCTCGCGATCGGACGAAACCTGCACCCAGTTCCCCAGTGAACCGGGGATCTGCTCCAACTGCTTGACCAGCGGCACCGGCTCCTTCTTGAAGTACAGCTTCATGTAGCTGGTCGCGGCGCCCAACGACATGGCGGCGACGAAGAGCACGACGAACGCCACGAGGAACTGCGGCTGCGAGATGGCGCGACGAATCGCCGGCACGAGTGCTGCGCCCGAGGCGGGTGTGCCCGGCGCGGTTTCGGCGCGTGAGATTTCAGCGGGCGGTTTTACAGATTGGTCGCTCATTGCACACCTTCCTGCAGGCGCGGTGAACTCTGCCCTGCTGGTTTGCGACGCGTGCGCCGGCGCACCTTCGATTTGGGCGCGCTAGTCGCCTGCTCGACGAACATGCGATCGAGAATCCACTGCACGCCAAGAATCATAAAGAATGCCGGCACCAGCATCGCCATGCCGACGAACTTGTGCGCGAAGCCTTCGGAGATTTGCCGGCTGACGTAGTAATCGAGCAGGCCCTGCACCGAAACGCGCATCACGTTGCAGAAGATCGCGATCGGAATCGCGGAAAACACCAGCACCAGTTTCTGCCACAGAGGTTTGTTCGAAAGAAATGCGATCGCCGCCGCGAGCGAGATGAATGTCATCAGGCTGCGCAATCCCGCGCACGCTTCGGCGACGTTTAGCGAACGAGGCTCCTGAAAGAGCCCCATCTGCATGACGATGTTGGTGCCCTTCACCTGCGCATCAACGCCGCAAACTTGAAGCACGAACACGGCGACATCGGCGGCGATGTGCTGAAGCGGCATCGCCATACGACTGTAAACCAGCCCCGGAAACGGAACGGCCGCAAACAGAAAGACGATCGGGAACCACGCAACCTTCATCACTTCCCAGCCGCACATCAAAAGCACGACGCCGAAGATGGTGATCACCATGCCGTAATCCCACATGGTGTCGTTGCGGCCAGGATAGATTCCCCACGCCGCCGTGCCGATGCCGAACAACATGATCAGCAGGCCGCTCCACGCCGGCTTGATCTTCGCGGCAAGGAGCGCATCGCGGTTGACGTAGAGGTAGTAAATTCCGACGACGGGAATAACGATCGAGTGGCCCCAGTTTGCTTCGCCGGTGAACGGATTGGTCTTGAGGATCAGTCGCCGCAGGTTCGGCCAGAACACCGCCGCCAGCAGCGCGGCGAGCACGCCAACCTGCAGCCATGCGGAAACGGGCAGGCCGCCCCATGAGCGTTCGCGCGGCGCAGCGAGCGTTCCGTCGGATGTTAACTCTGTCGAATTGCTGCTCGGACTCAACGTACTCACGGACCCTCCGCACGCGCATTCCACCCGACGCTATTCCACCGGGACACTAGAGACGCCCGTGGGATGAAAAATTTACAGAAAGACCTGCCCGGCCAAACACTTCATTTCGCCGCAAAAACCGCAAAAATGCAAACGCAGCGGCGGCAGACTGCGCGAGCGGTCGCTTGATCCTAAACGACTCCTACGCTCAGTCCGCCGCCACTGTTCTGTTTCTAACAGACTAACCAGTTACGGATTGTTGTCCGTCTGGAAGTAGTTGCGGTCGTACAGGAAGCCAAATCCGTACGTGATGCGGAAGCCATTCCGCACCGCGGCGACGAACGGCGCCCACCACGACGTGCCGACAACAACCTGGTCATCAGGCTTCAGATAGATGTCGGGTGTCTCGCCGGCGAAGATCTTCGCCAGGTCAACCGTGGTGAACACTTCCTGATCGAGACCCGGCAGACGTCGCACGATCTGCGTGCGCTGCGGGATCGCAAGCTGATCGAGCATGCCTGCTCCGATCACCGCCTGCTTGAGCGTGATCTTTCGCGCCGTCAGGCTGTACACGCCGACGCGCTGCACGTGCCCGCCCATGTAGTATTCGCCGATGTTCGGATTCGGCACGAAGATCACATCGCCCGGGCGAATTACGATGTTGTAGCGGAGATCGCCGTTGTCGTTGAGCTGAGAGAACGGAACCTTGATGATCCGCACGTTGCTCGGCTGCTGCGGCGCGTTGAACTGGAAACCTTCGCTGGTCGGCGCAGCTTCCGGAGCCGGATTCATCGGCGCGCCCGGAGCGACCGGCGGCGCCGGCGCCATCGCGTTGTTGCCTTCGGGTTGCGGCGGATTCGCGGGCGCGGTCGGTTGGCCGGCCTCCATCGCGTGACCTTCAATCGTGATCATCCGGCCTTCGGCATCACCGGGCTGCGTCGTGGGCTCGGTGGTCGGCGACATCTCGCCGGCGGGTTGTTTGCCGCGCGTCACCAATGCGACCGGCGCGTGCTTGAAGCGCAACCCTGCATCGGAGCGCGGCACGAGCACGTCAGTGTTGGGCCGCGTTGTCGGCATCGCGGGCGCTGAGTTGCCATTCGCGCCGCCGGTGCCTTCGCCACCGGTGCGACGAATCACGTAGATGTAGTCGATGCCCGTCGGGCTCGTCACGCCACGTGCATACGCCAGCGCCTGCAGCAAACGGAAGTCATTGCTGAGGATCTGATATTCACCCACCTGCGTCACCGCGCCGTACGCGGTGAAGTTTCGGCTGCGAAGCTCGAGCGTCACCACCGTGACTGTCGCGTTGGTGATGATGTCGGCGTCGCGATACGCCTGGCGAATCGCAACTTCAAGCTGCGCTTCGGTGAGACCCTGCGCCTTGATCGGGTTGATGCTCGGGAGGCTGATCGTGCCGCCTTCGCTGATGCGCACGTTCTTGACGGTTTCAATTCCAGGCGCCACCAGGTCGGTGATCGAAACGCTGATCAGATCGTTGGGCCCGAGGCGATAGTCGCCGTTGCCGGGAACCAGATCTTCTGCGCTGACAGGTGTTGCGTTGCGGAAGCGCGGATCGACTTCAAGCCCACCGATGTCGAGGTGATCGAGAATCTGAATCGGCAGCTCACCGTGATACGGTTCGAAGCGACCCATCTCCGACGGATCGATGAATCCGTTCTTGCATCCTGCGCCCGCGAACAAAAACAAAAGCGCGGCGAGAGATGTCAACGCCGTAAGAGTGCTGGATGTACGGCTGGAATTGTTGAACCGAGAGTGATGCAGACGCAAGGCGCGCTCCTTTCCAATAGACGCAATCATCCCCCCTGATCTTCCGTGTGCGGTCATTGTGCATGACAACATCAATGTCTGCAACATGTGCGCGGTAAGATAGATAAGAGATTTTCGTTGCGCGACGTTCCCGCGAGCGCTGTCATCCCTTCCAACCGGTACGACCCGTACGCGACTGCTCCCATTTGAACGCGTAGGCACCGCTGAATTTCAATCGCGCTGCGCGCCCGACGGCACGGCGGCGCAGCGCGCACCGTAGATGGGAGGTGTTCAGGAAGCGTGCATCTCATGATGAGGAACGACCGAATGCTAGATGTCCCAAAATGTCCCGCGACCGCGTGCGCGCGAAAGCGAAGCCAAAGGCAAGATGGGCCATTCAGTCCGCGGAATGGAAACAAAGAAAAAGCCCACGGTGTTGCCGTGGGCTTCGAGCTTTCAATTTTCAGTCACGATCGATCAAGCTTTGCGACGGCGGCGATTCAGCATTCCCAGACCGCCCAGCACGAGCAAGCTCGCGGTGGTCGGTTCCGGAACGGCTGCGATGAATGCGTTCGCGTAGCCTTGGCCGAACTGATCGAAGTGTTCCTTCACCAGCAGCAGCGAGTCGCTGCCTTCCGGATTCATACCCGGATTGCTGCCGTCGAGGAACGCCAGCGCCTTGTTGAGCGTGCCCGACTGGCTGTTGAACGCAGCGTCCATCAACGCGTAGTCTCCGCCGTCGATCTTGCCGTTGTAGTCGTAGTCGCCGTTGACCCAGCCACTAATGTTGCCGGCAGACTTTTCGTTATTGAAGGTCGTGTCGATGCGTGCGTAGTCGCCGCCGTCAACTTTGCCGTTGAAGTTCGCGTCACCGTAGTACGTGTACTTCACCAGCAGATCGGTGTTCGAATAGCTGGCGCCGTCAAAGTTCGACGCATCGACGGCGACGGTGGCGTACTCCGCGCCCGTCATCACGCCGATCGTCGTGTTGTGCTTGACGTTCGAGGCCGCTGCGGAACTCGTCACGCCGGTGCCGTTCCAGGCTCCGGCGTTGCGGGCGTGCGCGATCGCGGTGGTGATGTCGGCATACGAGTTGCCGGTGAGAATCACATCGTTGTCAGAGAGGTCGAGCGTGGCATTCGGAGTGGCGTAGCCACCGTCGAAGCCAACATTTCCGGTTTTGCTGACGTTGCTGGGCGCGCCGTTCTGTGCCAATCCCAACGTGCCGGCGCTGAGGAACAAGCTCTGCGAGTTGGTGAACTGCGGAAGCGTCGCGCTGCCGCCGCCGGTCTTCACGATCGTGATTCCCGTGGAAGTCACCGGCGCAGTGAACGACAGGCTGCTACCGGTTGCCACGCCGATATTGGTGGTCGTTCCGAGAATCACTGGTGCGTTAATTACGTGGCTGCCGCTGGTAACTTCGATTGCCGGCGAAGCTGGGTTGCCCGCGATGGTCAGCGTGTGGCCGTTGACGGATTGAATCGTGTACGTGCCGGCGCTGTCGAAGTTGAGGTATGCAAGCTGCACATCAAGATCGAGCGTCACGGTGCGCGCTGCGCTGCCGGCCGTGGTGTCGAAGTACGCGCGGGCATCGCTCGAGTTGGGCAGTATGTTGCTCTGCCAATTGCCCGAGTTGCTCCAGCTTCCATTGCCGGCGTTATTCCAATGGCCGGCCGGAGCGGAGTAGTTCACGGTGAAATATTGATTGCCATCGATCAAGCTGAAGTCGGTGCCGCCGACGCTGTCGTTGGCGCCGCCGAGATTGTCCGCCGGCGGAGTCAACCCCCCGAGGAACTGGTTCGACCAGAAATTGTGACCGGAGCTATTGACGCCGATCATCATGTTGAAGCTACTGGTGATGCCCAGTGCCGTAAGATCGATGGAGAACTCGGTGCCCGTCGTGACAGCTTGGGCCGCACTCTGATCTGCTGCCCCATTGCCAGCGACAACGCCAGCGGTGTTATTGTTGTTAAGCCCAAAGCCAACAGCCGGAACGCCGCCGGTGCCACCGAGATTTCCGCTGCCGATTCCGCCGCTGAGCGCCACCTGCCCAACGAATGCCGCGAACCCGCCACCAGTAGCGTTCATCTCACTGAAGTTTACATACGCATTGCCGGTATCATGCGCATACCACAGTGCGTAGTCGGGCGAAAAGTTGGTGTCGAACTTCATCCCCGCGTAGTGAGCGCTAAGCGCGTTGAAGTCGACATCCGGATTGTCGCCGCGCACCTGGTTCTGACCACCAGCGCGGGTGTCGAAAAAGAACATCATGTGGTTGAAGTTGGCCTCGAGGTTTCCCGAGACGAAGACGTACAACTTGCCGTTTTCGATGTGGGTGTAAGCGGCGTCCAGCTCGCTCTGGTTGTCACCGAACTGTGTGTTGACGGTCTGAACCGAGCTCGCCGCTCCGTAAGTGGCATCGTACGAGCCATCGATGGTGGGAGGCGATGCTTGGGTTGTGCTGTACGCGCTCAAGCCTGCAGCAACGGCGACGGCAAACATCAAACGTGTGCGGGTGGACATCTCATTCCTCCAAGGTATTCGGTTCGGGTTGTTGAACCGGTTTAACAATCAGACGATCCAAAATGCACTTGCGGTTAGATCATGACGCGAAACTTCAGACAGGTGTTGAACACGCATTTCCGCGCCCTACCAGCGCGGGAACTCATTTTCTCGACGCTCAGATTAACGAATATAGGGGCATTGTCAATCACATTCTTTGGATGTCGAACGGCACCTGGGCCTTTTTGCGGCAATCCAAATCGTCCCGTTCCGCGAAACTTGCGGCGACTGGAGGCCGGTCGCTTAAACGGTTAACATCCCGCCTCGATTCCGCCTCCCAGCGCTGCGCATCTTCACGTTTTGCAGGCGGACCGTATACTAGTCCCTGTCGGACCGACCGACGATCACGGATGCTTCAGCAAAAAACCATCGCTCGGGAGGTCTCGTTTGCCGGTCCCGGCCTGTTTTCAGGCGAGGTGACGACGATCACCCTCGGCCCCGGCAAGGAAAACACCGGCGTCGTGTTCGTGCGGCAGCAGGACGATCACGTCGCCAACATCCCAGCCCTTGTACAGAACATCTCCCGACGCCCCCGTAGAACGTGTTTGCGGAACGGAACTCTTTCCGTCGAGACTGTCGAGCATTGCCTGGCAGCCCTAAGCGGGATGGGAGTTGATAACGCGACGGTCCGTCTGAGCGGAGGTGCCATCGGCGAGCTCCCCGGCGGTGACGGATCGAGCCAGACTTTCGTCGATCTCGTGCAGGAGGCCGGCACGCAGGAGCAGGACAGCCCCTGCCAGCCACTCATTATCCGCAAGCCCGTCCAAGTGACGATGGGTGACGCGACGCTAGCTGCGCTTCCCGGTCCAGAAGATCACCTGGAAATCATTTACGACTTCGAAGCCGGCCCACCGATCGGTCGCCAGACGATCTCGTTCCACTTAGGCGACGATGACTTTGTTACGCAGCTAGCGCCCGCCAGAACGTTCATATTTGAACGAGAGGCTGAAGAGCTTAGACGCCGCGGAATGGGAAAGCATTTATCGCCCAAGGATCTGCTGGTGATCTCGCCAGATGGTCCGATCGACAACAAATTTCGCTTCCCGGATGAATGTGCCCGGCACAAGGTGCTCGACCTGATCGGCGACCTGTATCTGGTTGGCCGGCCCATTCGAGGTCGATTGGTCGCCCACAAAAGCGGGCATGAGCTGAACCATCTGCTGGCGCGTCGGCTCCTCGAACAGTACGAAACGGTCGGCCGAGAATCGCTCGTTACCCGAGATGCCGCCCTCGATATTCGCCAAATACAGCGGATTTTGCCCCACCGTTACCCGATGTTGCTGGTCGATCGGGTGGTCGAAATCATCGGTGACCAGAAGGCCATTGGCATCAAGAACGTGTCATTTAACGACGTGTTCTTCCAAGGACATTATCCCGGCCAACCGATCATGCCGGGCGTTTTGATCGTAGAAGCCCTCGCGCAGCTGGGTGGAATCCTGCTCAGCCGCAAGCTGGAACACACGGGAAAGCTTGCGGTGCTGCTCTCGATGGATAAGGTAAAGATGCGACATCCGGTCGTTCCGGGTGATCAATTGATCCTCGAGGCGGTGGCGGTTCGGGTGAAAAGCCGCACCGGGCACGTGCGCTGCAAGGCGTTTGTGCAAGATAAATTGGCCGCTGAAGCCGATATTAAGTTCATGTTGGTTGATTCAGATCCGCTTTAGCAGCTTTGACGAAAGCGATGAACAGCTTGAAACCCGAGGATCATCCCCTTCCAGAAAGCCGAATGATGAGCGCCTTTTCTCGTGCTACTGACGCTTTGACCTCTGTCCTGCCGTTCCGTTCCGGGAAGACCAAATCGGTCCGGATTAGCCCACTGGCCAATGTCGATCCGCGCGCCGTCATCGGCGAAGGATGCGAGATCGGCCCGTTCTGCATCGTCGGGCCGGATGTCATCATGGGGTCGGGCAACAAGATGCTCAGCCACGTCGTCGTCACTGGTCACACGATCATTGGCAAGGACAACCACTTCCATCCGCACAGCGTGATCGGTGGACCTCCGCAGGACAAGAAATACAAGGGCGAGCCGACGGGCCTGGAAATCGGTGATCGCAACGAGTTCCGTGAGAACGTCACCATCCATACCGGCACGATGTACGGTGCGAAAGTCAACGGCGGCGGGATCACGCGAATCGGCAGCGACAACCTGCTGATGGTCAACGTGCACGTCGCCCACGATGTGCAGATCGGCAACCGCTGCATCTTCGCGAACAACATCATGTTCGCCGGCCACGCAATCATCGGCGACAGCGTCATTCTGAACGGCGCAGTTGGCGTGAACGCGTTTGTGACGATCGGCAGCTTTTCTTTCGCCGCCGGCGCCGCGCGCTTGCATCACGACGTTCCGCCGTTTGTTCGAGTGGACATCGAAGGACGCGTCGTGGGATTGAACTCGGTTGGTCTGAAGCGCAATGGCCTTGGTGATTCCGAGATCGCCGCCCTCGAGAAAGTGTGCCGCCAGGTGTTCCGTCGCGGCACAGCTCAATCGGTTGCAGTCGCCGATCTTGAGTCGAATGGAAACGGCCTTCTCACCCCGCATGTGCGACAGCTGCTGGAAGCCCTCAAGCGTCGCGACGCCGGTAAGCATGGGCGCTACCTCGAAGGCCTGCGGCCTTCCTAACCTTTTCTGCTTCGACTCTTTAGAGTGCGCCTTGCGCCTCGGGAATCTGCTCGCATTGTCACTTCCCAACGACTAGCGGCCATGTTGAGGTGACGGAACCGCAGGGATTTGCGCCGCAGCATGTCACGGTTGGAGGCGCTTTTTTGCAACGGCAGCGCAATCCACGACACTTCTCGGCCTGCGATCCGCGCAACCGGGTCGGCTCTTAACCATGAAAGCAGAATCGGTTACATTCACAGACGTGAGCCAAAGCTTGCAGACGACAATCGGGCGACCTGACACCGCCGTGCAGGAGCCTTTGCCCGTTGGAATCGTCGGCTGCGGCCGAATGGGAAAGCTGCACGCCCGCGTGTTCTCGCAGATGGCGCAGGCGCGGATCGTCGGTGTCTACGACGCGGACGTCGATGTTGCTAAAGCTTGCGCCGCCGAGTTTGGCGGCGAAGTATTCCCCAGCGTCGAAACGCTTGCTGATCGCGTCGCCGCGGTCATCGTCGCCGTCCCGACGAATTTCCATGCCGCTGTTGCCGAACCGTTCTTACGACGGGGCATCGCAACCCTGATTGAAAAACCGCTGGCGAAAGATGTGGACGAAGCCCGGCAGATCGTCGGCTGGGCGCGCGATTACAAAGCGGTTCTGCAGGTCGGCCATATCGAGCGGTTCAACCCCGCCATCCGCGCGATGCGGCGGCTGCAGATCGTGCCGCGATTCATCGAAGTCACCCGCATCAGCCCGCTCACATTCCGCAGCATCGATGTCGGCGTCGTGCTCGACATGATGATTCATGACATCGACATCGTGCTGATGCTCGCGCAATCGCCGGTTGCACGCATTGAAGCGACGGGCGTGAGCGTCATCGGCGATGTGGAGGACATCTGCAACGCCCGCATCACGTTCGAGAACGGCTGCGTCGCAAACATGACGGCGTCGCGACTCGCGCTCAAGACCGAGCGCCGTATGCGGGTGTTCAGTGCTGATGCGTACGTGTCACTCGATTATCAAAAACGTTACGGCCTGGTCGCGCGGCGCACGCCGAATTTGTCCGCGATCCGCAAGACCGTTTCCCAAATCCGCGCCGGCGAACTCGAAGACATCACGCAACTGAACTTCGCCGAGTTGGTGCAGATCGAAGAGTTGGAAATCGATGACGTCGAACCGTTGCGTGCAGAATTAGAAAGCTTCGTAGAAGCCGCTCACAACAAATCCGCCCCGCTTGTCACTGGCGATGATGGCCTCGCCGCTGTTGAGCTGGCCACGAAGATCGTCCAAGCCATCCCGCCGCAGTCCCTGACGTAGGTTGGCGCATCCTCGTCAAACCAGCGAGCACAGAATCTCGCACCCTTTCACGATCGTTTCATCGGTGGCTGCGTAGCTGACGCGGAAATTAGTGTCGCGCTCGCTGAAAACGTTGCCGGGGATGACCAGCACGTTCGCGGCGATCGCTTTGGTCACAAAGTCAGTGGCGCTCATACCTCGCGGGGCTTGCGGGAAGCAATAGAACGCGCCGCCAGGCCGGGTGACTTCGAACTTCTTCGATAGAATCTCGATCACCAAGTCGCGTTTGCGGCGGTACGCGTCGATGGCGCTCTGCATCGATACATCGAGCGCCGCGAGCGCGCCCCACTGGAACGGTGACGGCGCGCAGATATAGCTGTGCTGCTGCAATTTGAGAAGCTGCTGCATGATCGCTTCGGGTGCGACGGCGTAACCGATCCGCCAGCCGGTCATGCCGTGGCTTTTTGAGAAGCCCCGCAGCACGACCGTCTTCTCGTAAGCCGCGCCGGCGCTGAGATACTTCTTCGAATCGTCATAAACGAACGATTGATAGATCTCGTCGCTCAGCACGAGCAGATCGTGCTTCTTCGCCAGTGCTACCGCTTCGCGAACTTCGTCCTCGCTCATCACCGCGCCGGTCGGATTGGCGGGCGAGGAAAGAATCATCAGCTTGGTTTTCGATGTGATCTGTTTCTCGACGCGATCGGCGCGGAAGCGGAAGTCGGGATAGCTATCGACCGGCACTGGTGTGCCCGCTGCCATCGTTACCACGTGTTTGTAGCCGACAAAATACGGGTCGAGAAAGATCACCTCATCGCCCGGATTCAGCGTCGCGAGCATCGTGAGATACAGCCCGCCTTCGACGCCGGATGTGACCATCGGCTCGCCGACATCGCGGCCGAATTCTTTCGTGAGCTGCTTACGGATCTTGGCGCGAAGCGGCGCGATTCCCTGCGTCTGTGTGTACTTGTTCTCGCCTTCGCGAATCGCCCGGATCGCAGCTTCTTTTGCGGCGTCCGGCACTTCGAAATCCGGCTGGCCAATCGACAGGTTGATTGGGTTCTTCATCTTCGCGGCCAGATCAAACACCTTGCGGATGCCCGATGCATCGACCGCGTGCGCGCGAGATGAGATGTAATCGGCGGGAGATCGCATCGAGCGGAGTGTAACCGCGAATGCGTGAAGTCAGAAGTTGAGAAGGACAGGAGAACAGAACGTGAATTCTGGTCCGCTGTCCTTCTGTTTTCTGAATGTTTTTTGCGTCTACTTCTTCTTGGCGGCCGGAGCGGCGGCTTTCGCGCCGGCGGCGGGAGCCGCAGCTTTGGCGCCCGCGGCAGCTGGTGCAGCGCCTTTCGCGCCCGCGGCTGGAGCGGCAGCGCCAGCAGCAGGTGCAGCACCAGCTGCGCCAGCAACCGCGCCCTCGGCAGTGGCGGCTTCTTCCTTCTCAGCCTTCGCCAACGCCATCTTGCGATGCGCGACCTTCGGCAGGCCGAACACGCTCTTGCTCTCGTTCCACTTTTCTTCTTCGCCGAGCTTTTGCAGGCGTTCCCAACGCGTCAGCACGTTGCGGTGACGAACCAGCGAATTAGCACTCTTTAAACTGCGATCCAGCGACATAAACACCTCGACGGTCTGCGAACCTGGTCTTGCGAATTTTGGGTCGGGGATGATAGCGGTAAAGCCCGCCTGCGACAAGGACCCGAACTCTTACTATCATCAGGGGAATGTCGCAAAACGCGAAATTAGACGCAAATGTCGCGGTTATCGGCGCAGGACCCATCGGTCTGGAACTCGCCGTCGCCCTCAAGCGCGAGGGAATCGATTACCTGCATTTTGACGCAAGACAGGTCGGTTACACGATCTCGTGGTTCCCACCCCAGACGAAGTTTTTCAGTTCGAACGAGCGAATCGCCATAGCCGGCGTGCCGCTGCAGACCGCCGATCAATCCAAGGCCACGCGCGAGGAGTATCTGGCGTATCTACGAACCATCGTTCTGCAGTTTGATCTCAAGATCAATACGTACGAGCCACTCATCGGCGTCGCGCGACAAACAGATGGCACGTTCGATCTGACCACGCGCCAGCGCGACAAAGAGAGGACGTATCGCGTTGAAAAGTTAATCCTCGTGACCGGCGGCACCGATCATCCGCGCAGGCTGAATATTCCCGGCGAAGATCTGCCGCATGTCGATCATTACTTCCGCGAAGCGCATCAATACTTCGGCAAGCGATTGTTGATTGTCGGCGGCAAGAACTCCGCCGTCGAAGCCGCGCTGCGTTGTCACGCCGCCGGCGCGACCGTATCGATGAGCTATCGCCGCGAAGTGCTGCCGGAAAAAAGCGTGAAGTATTGGCTGCTTCCGGAGATCAATCATCTCATCAAGACAGGAAAGATCGAAGGATTTTTTTACACCCAGCCCATTCAGATTACGCCAACTCATGTCACCCTCGCTCGCGGAAATGAAAAGTTCGACGTGCCGGCGGATTTTGTGCTGCTGCTCGTCGGTTACGCTCAGGACAACACGCTGTTCAAGCTTGCCGGAGTCGAACTCAAAGGTGATTGTCAGTCGCCGGTGTTTGATGAACAGACGATGGAATCAAACATCCCCGGTCTGTACGTCGCCGGCACCGCGATTGGTGGCACGCAGGACAAGTACCGCGTGTTTATCGAAAACTGCCACGTGCACGTGAATCGAATTGTAAACGCGTTAAAAGGTGTAGCTCCGCCGCCGAAACCTGCACCGATCGTGCTGCCCGAAAGCTAGAATGAAGATATGAGCGACCCGCTTGGCATCTCGTTCCGCACCATCGAAGCACCGCCGGGGGCGCGGGTGTCACATGTCATTCACCAGCATCCGCTGCAGCGGATTCTCGCGTTTACAGGCCGTTCGATTCACGATGTCATCGACAGCGCGATCGCCCGTCGCGAGGTTGCCGCGTACTTCAAGGTGCACAAATTGATCGCGCGGCGGGCAGAGATTCTCGATCTCGAGCAGCAGTGGAATTCCACCCCGCTTTGATTGCCTGTAAATTGCCGCACGCGTGACGACACTTCTCCTCGAACGCTATCTCGGCGGCCTGTACATGCTCGCCGGCCCATTCACGTGGGGCTTATTTTTGTTCGGCATGATCAAGGGTCGCGACCGTATGTCGCTTTTGAAGCGACCGCTGTTTGATCTGCCCGATCCGGCGCCGCGCGCGACGATTCTTGTGCCCATTAAGGATGAAGCGCATCAAGTGCGGACGTGCCTCGCCTCAGTCTTGGCGCAAGATTACCCCGCCGACAAGCTTCAGATCATTTGCATCGACGACCGCAGCACTGACGGCACGGGCGAGATCCTCGACGAGATTGCGAAGAGCGATCCACGGCTGCAGATCGTCCACATCAAACCTGGCGAACTGCCCGGTGGATGGGTCGGCAAATCGCACGCGTTGCACGTCGGCATGAAGCAGGCCACTGGCGACTGGCTGCTCTTTGTTGATTCAGATGTCGCACTGACACCTGATGCACTTCGCGGCACCATCGCCCTCGCGGAGTACAAGCGTTTCGATCTCGTTAGCCTGCTACCCAAACTGATCAACGAAACTTTCTGGGAGAAGCTGATTGTTCCGCTTGGAGGCGCGGCTACCAGCGCGATGTATCTACTTCCGATGACCAACTACAACGAGCAACCGAACATCGCATTCGCGAACGGGCAATATTTGTGCGCGCGGCGCACCGCGTACGAGAAGATTGGCGGGCATGAAGCCGTGCGCGAGACACTTTCCGAGGACATCGCGCTCGCGAAGGCAATGAAAAAGATCGGCCTGCGGCCACGGCTTTCCACCGGCGCCGACTTCGTCAGCACGCGCATGTACAACTCGTTTTCAATGGTGATCAAGGGCTGGGCACGAAACTTTTTCTGCGGGAGCGCGGGCCGCATGCCCAAGACCATCGGCGCGATTCTGTTCGTCCTGTTGTGCGGTTTCTCTTGTTACGCTGCGGTGGGTTGGGGAATCTATCGCAACATTCACCCGCTCGAATGGCCCGGCGGATGGGGCTGGATTCTTGCAGGCATCGCGCATTGGTCGATCATGACGACGGCGCTGGCGACAATGTACGCGTGGAGCGGCAATTCGAAACGCTACGCCTTTTTGTTCCCGCTCGGCGGCGCGCTGTTGATCTGGATCTGGACGCGCACCTTGAAAATGTGCGCCACCGGCAAAGTCGAATGGCGTGGCACCCAGTACGCGCACCGCGCCGGCGAAGGCGTCGTCAACACATAGCATGATGAAGCGATACGGATTCATTATCCTTTTCGCTATCACGCTTGTCGCGCCGTTTGTGTTGCGACGCGCGATCGGCGTGACCTCAACTCCCGCCAAACGAGATGCACTGCATCTGGTCGTCATCACACCAAACGTCGAAGGCATTAAGCGCGAATTCGCCGACGCGTTCTCGGAGTGGCATCAGAAAAAGTTCGGGCAGCCGGTCGTCATCGACTATCGCGTCTATGGCGGGGCAAGCGAGATCGTGCGATTCTTCGGCGCCTCTCAGCGGCTGTTCGACCGTGTGCACACGTATGGTGTTGACGTGGTCTGGGGTGGCGGAACGTATCTGTTCGAGCAGCAGTTGAAGAAACAGAATTATCTTGAGCCGCTGAAGCTGCCGAAGGAGCTGTTGACCCGCGCATACCCATCGCCGCGACTGAGCGGCACGCGGCTTTACGATGCGGATGATGCGTGCTGGTTCGGGACCGCGCTCAGCTCGTTCGGAATTTTGTTCAACCGCGATGTGCTGCAACAGCTTAACGTACCGGAGCCAAAGCAGTGGCGAGATCTCGCCGACGCGCGACTTGGTGGCTGGCTCATCGCCGCTGACCCGACGCGCAGCGTGTCGGCGAAGCAGGTCTTTCTGATCATCGTTGAGCGCGCGATGATCGATGCGAAAAATGCGGGAGGATCCGAAGATGAGGGCTGCTTTCCAGCACATTGGGATCCTAAGCTTAGAATTCCACGTGGACAAGTTGTCGC